>Ga0247724_1000014_pt1 | contig 78716 bp, 80 predicted proteins | sample OKSTACKMC2E_FD_182776 | JGI IMG/M metagenome (GOLD analysis project Ga0247724, IMG submission 182776) | Subsurface sediment microbial communities from gas well in Oklahoma, United States - OK STACK MC-2-E | ecosystem: Environmental > Terrestrial > Deep subsurface > Rock core/Sediment | place... | reverse complement strand
CTTGACGGGGGCTTCATCCTTTTCATACAAAGGAATCTCAAAATCATCAGGCTGATCCGAAGCTATGAGTAACTCTGCCTCTGGGTCAGCTTCTTCACCTGGGTCATCCGAACTGAATAGTCCTTCGGCCTCTGTTTCACCTCCTCCAGCTTCCTCACCTCCTGCTTCACCTCCGGCCTCTTCGCCGCCAGCGGGTGCTTCTTCTCCTCCGCCGGCCTCTTCGCCTCCTGCTTCACCACCCTCAGGTGAAGCTGCCTCAATTTCTTGATCAATTATCTTTTCTTTGTATCTCTGTTCATCTATGGCTTCAATCTCTTCATCATTGAGGCCCCAGATCTTCTTACGTACAAACTCTTTGCTTCCCATGCCTTCAGGAACTGATCCTGCTATTTCAAACTTCGCTCGCCACAGTTCAAGCTTTTGCTGCTGGGCTACAGTCGATGGATTAGAGAGGTGCAGCGTAAAGTTCTGTAATTCTTCGGAATCAAAGCCATTGGAATATAGATGGATTATTGCCAATTTATTTAGCTCAGATATAAGAACCTTTTGAATGACGTTGATAGTTCTAGAAAACCTTATGTCCTCTTGGGCCAATGTCGCCTTTGAAGAAAGCATTTCGTCGTAACCAAGATAGGCTCGAGGTATCTTTAGTGCTGCGAATAGCTTCTTTTGAATATATGCAACGTCCTCAACCGCAGCAGCGTTCTGACCTCCTGCCAAAGTGTCTATTCTCGTGCCGCTTTCACCTCCACGTACAGGAATGAAATAATCGTCCTCAATGGAAAGAGGTGCATAACGAAGGTCCAGCCTTCCTGTGGCTCTGTCGACGACCTGATTCGTTCTCAGATTCTTGCGTTGTTCCTCAACATACATTGGTACGTTTTCAGGTGGAATGTTTGCAACGTCTATGTAGAACACCCTACGCTCAGGAGCACGAACGACGCGGTAGACCAACATTGCATCCTCAATGAGGATCAACTGACGCCAGATCCTACGTGCTGGTTCAATAATAGATGAACCATATGGAAGGAACATATCGTTACCAAGGAGGCGGAAGTGGGTGACCTCCCAATTTTCCAGGGTACGATTGCCGAGTGTTACCCAGCGATAGCGGACAGCAAATGGATCAGCTGGGTCGTAGTTTTCTTCACGTTCAATCTCATTGACCGGTATTGGAAAGGCATTGATGACACCATACTGTGGAGAGACGTCGTTATAGAGAAAGAAGTCGCCGTACTTTACGAGGTTGCGTGCCCATGAACGGAGGTTGAACTCAACATTGAGGGTGTTGTAGAAGAGGTCCTCAAGCACATCTTTGATTTTCTCGTTGTCGGAATAGATGTGTAGTACTCTCCCCTTGTCATCCTGCGCCACTGTTTCATCTGCATAGATGTCCATGGCAGCGGCTATCTCAGGAGTGTACTCCATTTCAGCAAAATCCTGATATCTCATCAGGCGTTCTGAAAGGTTATATGCGTTGGCCGTTATAGTCGCGTACGTTGGAGCAAGAGATTTTTGAAATAACAAAGCTCCAGACGACTTTGTCTTGTCGGCGACGGCAACAACTGTGTCTATATTTTTTATCTTTCTTTTGACTACAGGACCGCTTTTAAAAAGCTTTGATAATCTCTGAAATAATGATTGGTTTTCTTTTGCCATAATTGCCTATCCATTCTGAAGTAGGCTTTGAGTGTATATTAAAGTGTTGCAGCCGATGGTATAATCAAATCAAACAACTTTTACATTTGGTTTGACAATTGTCGTTTTGACCTTAGGTTTAACTTCAAGTTCCTCACCCTTTACATCGACATACTCACCAGCTGATTTACTGATGATGCCAATCTGTTCTTCGAGTTCTTTAATAAGTTTAGGAATTGGAGTGTTATTGACAGGAGCTTTAGCTGAATCTTCAAGAACATTTTTCTTAAAGGCATTTAAGGCTTTAACAAGGTTGCCAAGCTCAAGATTCAATTTGCCCATTGCGTTCATTTGGGCAGGATCTAATTGGGTCTTATCTGATGAATCAAAATCTTCAAAAATCTTTTTAGCGTATTCTTCAGCTACAAGCTGCTTTAATAACTGCTTCGTTAATTTAGACATGAATACCTCGGCGGTCAGTAAATATATATCATGCTTTATCGATACAACCAAGAAAAATCAGATACGTCAACATGTCTCACCTGCGACGGATCCTTGGGTTTGTAAACGTCTTTTGGTTGCGGTAACAAGCCTTTAATGGCAGGATTTGTCAACGGTCTGGCTGATGTAATATCGCCAGGCATTTGGCTTTGATCTTTTCTTTCAACTTTTGTGGCCTTTAGCATTGCCATGGCCATAGCCATTCCTTGCTCGTTACCTCCTGTTTCTCCTGCAACCAACCAAACAGCTATGGCAAGGCTCATTATAAGATCATCATGTGCATCCTTTGCAGCCTGAGCCCTGCTGCCATTCCAAACAAATGCCTGCAGTTGATCATATAAACGTTGTGAGTAAACCTTGACAATTGAATTTCTAAAAAGCTCCTCAAGCTTTGCTAGTATCTGCGTCCTAGATTTTTGCTGTGTAGAAAAACCAGGTATTGCATCTGGATTTACTGGTTTATATTCGAATAGGTCACCTGCAGCACCTGAGTAATATAATCTTGGGTATGCCATATCTCTAAGCTTAACACAAGTGAAATAGCCAAATGTATTTTGCTCAGGACAGATCAGCGCATCGTTATATTTTTTGCCCCATTCAAAAAGAAGATCTGCAAACTTGTCAGGAGGTATCTTACCCATGAATTCACAAACTACCTCACACGTATCATTCGTAACAACGTGAAATGTAGAAAAATCTCCTGAATCTCCTCGGGCAACGTCTGCGGCTATGACATACTTTTTACCGTCTTCTGGGTATCGCCATACCCAAACTCCATTTTGATGTCCAGTCTTTTCAACTGGGTTTCTAACATTATCCCTAATAGACTCAAGGTCTCCTGGTTGCAAAAAAGTGTCGCCAGAAGACGTAAAGTCACAAAGAAACTCTTGTGCTATGCTTCGTTTTGATAGGTTCTTTGTCTCCTTGATGAACCAATCTTCATCATGTTCAGGATGAACATACCATGGAAGTTTGATTGTATTGAACTCGTTCTGTTTCGTCTCACCTTCCATCCATAGGCGATAGTATTGTCCACCGACGCCGTTGGGGGTTGAGATGATGATTGCATTACCACCGGTTGACAGGGTGGGGTACAGACCGGTCCAGATCTCCTCAAAGTCTCTGATGAATGCAGCCTCATCGACGATGAGAAGTGAAAGGGCCTCAGAACGACCGGCGTCGGGGGAGGTGGGGATTGCGGTTATATTAGAACCGTTTAAAAATCTAATGGATTGTTTTGTTGGTTCGAATTTTGTAAGAAGAAGCCAAGTAGGCAATCCTTCAAGCATGATCTTCACTTTTTTGATGAAGTTCATTGCTGTTTGAAGTTTAGTTGCGATTACAAGAATATTTTTATCTTTTTTGAAGATTGCAAACCAAGTTGCATAAGCGGCTGTTACCGTGGAAAGACCTAACTGCCTAGACTTTAAAACGATGTTAAATCTATGTTTTTCAAAAGATGCTACACATTCATCCTGGAAATCGTACGTCTCAAATGGAATGAGACCCCGCAACATGTGCTGGATCTTCACATATTTCTTCATGAAGTAGACAGGATCTTTGCCGCACTTGATAATCTCAGCGACTTGTTCATGCTTAGTAAGAGGTTTTGTCATGCTATTTCAAACGTTGTCTTTCTACGATAGTACGCTGTCCTCTTCGGATTGTGAACTGCAAATCCAATAATTTCTAAAGAATCATTTGTAGAATGCTCTTTCGTTTTTAATGTTTTTCCTGATAGCTCAGAATAAACAGACTTAATATTTTTCAAGACCGCGTTGATGACGTCAATGGATTCTTTGTCGTACATCATCTTCATCAAGGCCATTTCTTTTTCAGTTCCAAAATTAACGATGGCGGCATAAGATGCAGTCAAAATGGGTGAGCCATCTTTTTCACCATCCATGGTTGTTGCTGATGATAATGTGAACTTGACAGAATACGATGCAGTTTTTGGAGTCGAAGACCTTCCCCATGTTGTATCAATGGCCTGTCCCAGTTTGTTATAGTCAATATCGGTAGGCATAATAAAGAATCTCTCCGTTTGTAAATATCCTTCAGTCGAAATGAATATGGGTAGAGACGATTAATCTTTTCTGCACAGAATTTTCAATCTGTTCCTGTGAAGGTCTCCATCCTTCTTCCCATACCTTTTTGTTTGAGTATGCCCATGTATCAGCGCATGCTGAACAACACTTGAAGGTCTTGTAAGAATTCTCATCATCTTTGGAAGTAAATCTTATTTGGCAAACATCGCAAAAAAGTGGCATCACGTTATCAGGTTGATAATCTTCAGGAACTATAACAACAAAACCATCAAACCTTTCAATCTTTCTGCATCCTGGGTATGTTTTCCAGTCACTCTGCGGCAACTTCATAAAAAACCTTTGCATCTTTCTCTTTTTTACTAATTTCCAATACCGTGTCGACTACATCCTTAATACCGTCTACATGAGTTATGACAACAACAGTCTTAAAATATCTTTTTAGCGACATCAGAAGCCTGTTACAGGCTTCAACTGCTGAGTCGTCTAACGTTCCAAAACCTTCATCTATAATGAATATGTCAGGCCTAGGCAGTGAAGACACATTTATCATCGCAACCCGTACGGCTAAAGATGCGATTGTTTTTTCCATTCCTGAACACAACTCAATGACTCGTCTTGAATCACCATAGTTGATATAAATTTCGGTAGAATCTGTATCTTCATTTTCTAACTCAATTGAAAATTCAACGATACCTTGAAGGATCTTTGCGATCTCAGCGTTAATAAGAGGAAGTTGTGATCTTGTTATAACAAGCGGGATTCCTTTTTTTGAAAAGGCTGACGTCACAAGCTCATGCATTTTTAAATCCTCTAACAGTTTGTCTCTTTGGGCTTTTTCTTTATTAATGGATTCTAGTTCAGCAGAAAGCTTACCTTTTAAAGTGGCAAGTTCTAGCTTGTTAGCATCAAGAATTTTTACTTGATCGCTAAGAGTCTTTAAAGACTTCTTTATCTCAAAGACTTCAACGTTTTCTTCATTTTCTATAGAGCTCTGGAGGCTTTGCAGTCTTTGCTTTGCGTTTTCAAATTCATTTGCTTGTGACTCGCATGATGACTTTAATTTAGCGATCTCAGTCTCTTTCTTAGATACCTCTAGCTCAAGTTTTGCCTCCAGAGCAAGTAGTTTTTCTAACTTCTCTAGTTTTTCTAGATTACCTTCATCTTTTAGGTCTTGAAGCATTTTAAAAGCTTCTTGAACTTTGCCATTTCTTTCTAAAACTACCGTCTTTTGACTTTCAAGTTTATCCTTATTAGCGTGAGCATCTTTTATAAATTTACAACTTGGATATTCGTCACCACAAGGAACTTCATCAAGTATTTTAAGCGACTTCTGATAGCTCTTTAAAAGACCATCTTCTTTTTCAAACAAATGTTGTAAAGACAGCAAAGAATCTTCCATCTTTTTATAGAGGTCTTTTTTAGAACGAAGAACATTTATATCGTTCTGTTCTTTGACGTCCTGTATTGTCTTCATCTTTTTTTGATAATCATGTATTTCAGTCTCTAACGCAACGATGTTATCGGCACAATCTTTGCAAGACTTTTCTAATAAGGCAACTTTCTTTACCTGAAAATCAAATTGTTCTTTTGTAACGTGCGATGCATTTCCGTGCTTGTGAAGTTCACTTTGAAGATTATTGATCTCTAATTGTTTCTCGTGAACTTCAGAAACTATTTTAGCTATATTTTCATCAATCGAAGCAAGTTCGATCTTGTTCTTGTCAAGAATTTCAAGCCAATTTTTTTCAGGAAATCCCTTTAATTGATGCTTGATTAAGTTAGCTTCTTTTGAAACAACATCATGCATCTTGTCAAAGATGTCTAAGTCAAGAAAACGTGAAAGTATAGATCTTCTTTTAGAAGATCCGTGTGTGATGAACTGATTTATCTCACCTTGGGCTGACAGGGACGTCAACAAGAAATCTTCTGAATTACCGATCAAAGTTCTGAGAACTTTTTCTGTATCATTTCTTTGTTCACCATTTAACTCTTCAACGTCACCATCATCTTTCATTCTATAAAGATTCAATGAAGTTGAGGCCGTAACAATACCTTTTTTACTTTCCGATTTTGTGGTTTGCCTTTCAATTATGTAGTCAGTTCCATTGTGATTAATGACAATCCTAGATGAACAATAAGGCTTTCTAACGTTGCAAACATGAATGTTCTTCATTGCACCACGATCTGTGGTATTAAAAAGTGAGTACATGATCGTGCCAACGATGGAAGATTTACCAATTCTATTGGATCCGAATATTCCAACTATGCCGTTCAAAGAGTCAAAATTAATAACATTATCTTCACCATAGGTGAACATGTTGTCGAAAGACAAACGCCTTAATGACCACTTAGAATTTCTCGTCGTCTCTTCTTGTGATGAGACTGTCGACAGCACATTCTTGGACAATTCACCTATCTTTGCCCACATGTCCTGTGTAACTGTAGAATTTTTATGATGCTCTCTGATCAGCTTTAAGACAACGTCAGGAGATCGAAGATCTGATTTCTCAAGTGAAGCTGTTTCTGTCTTGATGGCTGATTTATCGATAACAAAATCTGACTTATATGTAATTTCAGTCGCAGAAAATTTATTATTCAATAAAGAACTTATATTTTGAACGTCTTGCTGAGAAATGTGATCTGTCGATCTAATCCTAAACCTTGAACCATTTGGAAAATTTCTCGCTGCCTCTTCAAGCTTGTCTGAATTGCCTGACCAATTTAAAGTAACAAATGGCTTTATGTTAGGTAATTTTTCAAATGAAACATCCCACTTGTTGACTGCATCAATCTTCCAAAAAAGATAACCATGGTCGATGTCTTCGGCGTAATTTTGTTGTAAAGGAGTACCAGGATACGCTATCCAAGGTTTATTGTCTCTATAGCCAAGATACTGCTGTTTGTGAATATCCCCAAGAAAAGCAAAATCATACTTTTCAAAAAAGTTTACGCCTATTCCTTCATCGATTGTCCATCCTGTTTCGCTGACTGAACCAGTCACTGGACCATGATAGCACGCTATGTTGATCTTGCCTTTTTCAGGCTGAAGGTGCTTCCATCCTTCTTCATCAAAAAGACTAAAAACGCACCAATTGTATCCTGGATGGAATTCGTATAATCCGCTTTTTTTATAAAGATGGACCCTCTTGTTGTCGAGGGCCGTTACAATTGGCGTAACTGCATCTTGACGTGACAAATTTACAAGATTGCCATCATGATTGCCTAAAGTAAGATGGACGTGAGCAATCTTCGCCATTGCGTCAAGCCACCATGTCAGTTGTTCTATGTATTCAGGACTGATTCCTGCAGTTTTTGTATGAAAAATATCACCACCAACAAAAATGTGGTCAATCTGCTTGCTTTTGCAGTCTTCAATGAAATGAGTAAATACTTTTCTATACTCATCATGACGACTTAGGCCGCGCCAATGCACGTCTGCTGTGTGTGCTATACGAACCATTCTTTTAATTCTATCTTTGTATTGAGTGTATGTTCAATTATATGCTAAACCTAACGTTTATTGCCTTAGATAATTTTCTGCCAAAATCATCGCACCAGTCAATCTTTTTTGCCTCACCCAAAGCTTGCTCAAAATCATATTTTGACATGTTTCCAGGGTCACCCCAAGGCCTGACATCGACAACGACGACGTCAATGTCGTATTCTGAAAGCTTTTTAGCTATCTTAGGAGTTTTTTTATCCCACATGTCGCCGTCGAGTGAAAGAGCAATGGGGGTATTGTGAAGAAGTATCCTATTGAATATCTCATGTCTTTCATCGAGATCGGATCCAAGCAAAGCTGTGGAATTTTCCGTACATTTAGTTAGGTCAAATGCGCCTTCAACGAGGACAAGTCTTTTCGTCCAATCAATGTTTATCTCGTTGAAAATGATAGGATTCTTGTCTATTTCAGGATTGTCATACTTAGGTTTTTTATCCTTGTCAATGGCCCTTGCAACGAAATAATTGACATTACCTTCAGCGTCGAAAGAAGGCATGATGATCCTTCTTTTCCACCTAAGTTCATCGGAGACACCTAACTTAAAATACCAAGCGTCCTTGTCCGTCAGTCCCCTAGAGTAAAGATACCTCCACACAGCTTTGACATCAGGATCTGATGTGTTACATTTGTGCAATAACCTGAAGTCGGATGGCAACTGAATCTTTTGATCAAGCTGTTTTTCACCTGTAACAAGGTCATTTGGAACAGTTGCTCCAAAAAACTCTTTATACATTTCAAGCTGTGATTGTGAACCATACTTTCTGATCAGAGGAACAATGGTGCGAGACTTCCAACCACACACCCAGCAATGATTTGCGCTTGTGTCCGTCCTAATTGACAACTTCTTTTTCGTCGCATCGGTAGGGGCACACACAGGACAACGAACATCGAAGTTGATGCCGTTGGAAGATATTCGACCTTTACCGAAGATCGATTCGTAAAAATTGATGCTGTCAGAGATCGAACGAATGGCCACGGTTCAAACCGTAACATCAATTTGTGGCAATGTTCACGTGAGGCAAGCAGCTCGAGCGATCACATAAGCATCCGTCATGTCTCTTGAGGCATCGATGGGAGATCCGTTCTTTTTCTTGGGCCAATCCACGTATTTCAGGTCGTTCTCTGACATGTGCTTGAATACCTGTTCCTTACCATTCATACCAGCGATCGCAGTTCTTTGCATCTTTATTCCACAGAGTTTTCTGGCGTGTGAGGATGAGATGTAGGTTGGGTCGACCCCAAAGATACGCCTACCGATGTAAGATACAATGCCGTTGAACCTCATGAGGGTGGTAATGGTTGTCGCCGATGACATACCTTTTTGAAAGCCGAGGAGGGGTTCTTCTAATGCAAACACCGACGGTGCAAGTTTCTGTCGATGGAGAACGTCCGAAAGAACGGACTCAATCACATCAGACTTTTCCCAGAATGTTTTACACTTCTTAAACTCCACCTTGTCCAGAAGGAGGATGTGAGATCCCTTGTCGTCAGGTTGAACTTCAGAATCAACAACACAGACGCCTGTGACAGAAGTGGAAACATCGAGACCAAGAACTAGTTTCGGCATTGCTGCATTGTAGTCTTCAGACAGTCACAGGTAAATACGGTTTATAAAAGCCCTATATCCTTTAGCTCTATTTCTGTTAATATTCTATAAGTCATTCGACGGTCGCTGCACCACTGTCGCGCAGCTTCGGCCTTCTTCTTGATGATAGCCTGTTCAAGTTTTCTCTTCGGCTTGATCTCGATAATCTCTTCGCTGTCGTCATGATATTTCACGTAAAAATCAGGATAATATCGCCTGACTTTTTTTGCCCGAATATTAGAGACGTACTCTATGACAGTCTGTTCATATGTCCAAGACTTTACGTTTGGGTTGGAGTCAAGGTACATCATATACTTTTCTTCCCATCCGCTACGGTACCTGCATAGCTCGCCTGTCTTTGATGAAACGTATTCTCCTCTATGGTAACGACATTTCTTCTTGCGCTTACGTTTCTTTTTTAAAGAAGACTTTACCATGACATTAGTTCAAAAATCAAATGCAATCTTGAAAAGAAGCTTCTCACCTTCACGTTTTATGACGGGCTGCGCAAGAACAGCTTTTGCAATTACGTTGAGATTGTCGTCATGAAAATTGACGCCCGAGATGTAAACAAATACATCGTTGTCTGTTGGGTCATTTGAAGCCGCAAGTTCATCTTTTATAGGAGCATATGTGGGGTTTGAAGAGGAGTTTAATAAGAAACTAGGGGCCAAAACGCTAAACTTTGCTGAATGAAGGTTTTGCTCACCCTCAAATGACATTTCGTAGCCATTCTTGCCAAAAAAGCAAAGATGCGGACTCTTGATGACAACAACACCTTCGTTATAAAAGATATTTCCTACAGAATTCCAAATGCAATGCTTCGTGTTCGAGTCGGCTCGATAAATATTTCCATCACCGTCATCTCGAAGTGTCATTGACAATCTGCCTCCTGATCCAGACAAATTGTTGTCTGTTATGACAAATGATTTTGGAACTATTGTGTTTCCATAAAAAAGGTTGCTAATGTCGAAAAAGACAACTTGATTCGACGAGTCGTCCTTTGTTCTTTGGAATATAGTCAAAGGCATTGATTTCTGCGTTCCAGGGCCGTATGAATCGTTAGAAATAGAATTGTTGATTTTTTTAATAACGCTTAGAACGGCAGGGCCTGGTTGTATTCCTGGATTTTCAGGTGAAAATCCTATTTGTTGATCTACTAGATCAAGTCCATAATTTGCATCAAAGGTTTCACCAAAAAGCAGAGAATCTTGATTCAGCAAATTGTCTAAATTTATGATAGATATGTTGCTTCTTCCTAAGGCATCGATCGTCTTGTTTTGAATCAATCCCTTTAATAACTTGAAATTTGGTTTAAAGTTACCGTCATCACACGGCATTACAAGATGATTTCTCTTTTTTGCAGCCTTAAAGCTGTATATAAAATCATTGGCAGGAAGAGCTGTCGTCGTGTAATCCAAGACAGAGGCAGACATGTCATGTAATTTTGGCCAAATCTTGTTAGAGAAATCACAAACAAAATTTTCAAGATTTATATAATGACCTCCTACTCCAAACGCCATGGCAACGTTGAAAGGATCGTCAGTATACCCGTCGACAGTAAAGAAAGGCGTTTGAAGCACTCCTCCAAAAGTAGTGCCCGCTAAAGATGTGATCTCTTTTCTAATGGGCGTTTGTTCGACAAAGAAAGGTGGCAAATAAAACGCTACATCCTGATCGATGGTTTCTATTCCTTTGCCTGACTTTGTTTGTATCTCAAAGTCGGTCATATAATGTCTTCTTATTGACAAATCATGAACATCGGCATTTAAAGGATGTCTAAAATCATACGAAGCAGGCTCGTCAAACAAATATAAATTATCTATCAATTGAGATGTGCCGTCTCTTTCAGAGGGGGCGTTCCCAAAAAAATTCAGCTGACTATTTAAACCAGTGTTGTCACCTTCATAAAAGTTTCCAACACACAAAACTCGAGGATCATCTTTTAAAGAAAACAGTTTAGGGGCAATAGTACCTGAAGGAACGACAAATGTGCCTTTTTCTACGCCATCAACGATAAAAGAACCAGTTCCGTTATTTACTATATTAGTTCCCCATCTAACTACAACATGATGCCAGCTGTTGTATGACAAGCAATTATCATCAGACAGAAATGTCAAATTGTTAGGATACGATCCAGGTTGTGCTACTGAAGGTGCAATGTCAGCACTGTGGCTTAGCTGCAACTGCAATCTAAAAGCGTCAACAACACCATTGACATCTCTGCTCGAGCCCGTCAGCAATGACAGGGCGTAACTGGACGATAAGTGAAAGATTGTGCCTGCTTTAAAATCAGCTCCATTGGTTCCGTCAGTTCTTTGTCTAGGGTTGATGTAAAAATCAAAAGAAAACGCTCCTGACAATTGATAAGTTCCTGAAACATGTCCATCATGCTTAGGTATCTTTTGGTTATCAACGCTAGGATATAATAAAACTGATGACGTTGGAAATTGCGGTGATGTAAAGAAACTTAAGCAGTGGTAATTCGTATATGCCCACTGGGCAGTAGGATACTCACCATAATATTGGCTCATCAGCATGTCTTTGACGCTTAGCTTTCTCATCGTATTCGACGTGAAAGTTGTCGTTGGCGTAAACCTGTTGATGTTGATTTCTTTTTGCTTTTTTGCCGAGACAGTCTGTTGATTGACTTTTGAAAGATAGTCTTTCAAGTATCCATCAATAGAAACTATGTTAGGCTGTTTTGCAGCCTCAGTAATGGAGCTCCTGAACAATTCAATATCTGAATCATTCTGAAATGATTGCTCAAAATTTCCTAAAGGCCTGACTTCTTTTTCTATCTTTGATGCTCGAGGAAATAAATTAATAGTGCCTGTTACACCCAAAGAAGAAGAAGAATAATATCTTTTTAGGTTAACGACAGTAGTAAAAAATTCTACATCATCTGGCGTAACAGGCAATATTGACATTGAGGTACTTCTCTTTAGAAGTCTAATCTTACTCTAAACGTAATGTCTCTTTCGGCGCTTTTTTCAACGGGTCTGCTCAGCTTAGCAACGGCTAAAAGATTGTTGCCGTTATCATACAAACCAATCGATGTCACGAAAGTAAACGTGTCTTGCACGGCCTCTTGGCCCAAATCAATGACCGTTATTCTTCCATCATTTTCAACGAAGGTAGGATTGGATGAATAATTCAACTTGTCGGCGGGCACTCTACAGAATATTAAAGTTGAATTAATGTTTGTGACGTTCTGAAACGTTATAGCCGTTAAAGATCCAGATTGGAACCTGGTTGAACAGATGTGGTCAACAACGTTGTCGATACTGGCTGATGCAATAAAATCTGGGACAAACTTTGCAATTTTTTCCGTTTCCGTTCCAGCTCCTCCTATGGTTGTGACACCTAAAGGATGCATGGCGTCAATAACACCTGAAACAAACTGACTGGCTGATGTGATCTTCTCAAGATCAAATACGGCAACACCAGCATCATAGAACATCAAACCAACTTTTCTTGACACATTAGATGAGTCGACAATCTCACCATACTGCCCGCCGAACGTTGAAAACTGACTTGTGGCTGATCCTAGATCTGTAAAGATAGCAGAACCTGAAGTCGTTGTTTTATTTAAATTTGTTCTACCATTTGTGACAGCTGCAGGAGCTACATCGTCATCTCCTGACGTTGAAACGTTGGACGCCGTTTGATAAAAACGCATCGCAAAGGTTTCTCTCTTTATTTGATCCCTAGCGAAAAGCCTCTTGAAGGCAACGAACATTGCAGCATCAATGTCAACGGCGCCTGGCTGGTCGAGCGGAATCTTAAAAAGCTTGTCTGCACCACCGAGCAGGATTTGCGCAAACTGCGTATAGTTGTTGACTTTTTCTCTCATCATTATAGAGCTGCTTGGATAAACGTACTTTCCGTTAGAATCAACAACATTATCTCCTGTGATTCCTGCAACTCCATCAGGAAGGATAGAAGGAGGTGCCAATCCAATTGTCATGTCAAAGATTGGATTGGCCGTCTGTAAAGTAAAGTCTTGATCATAAATTGTCTGAAAAAGAGAAGATGTCACTCCCGGACCTACACCTCCCGTAACAAAATGCTGATATTTCCTACGAGATGTTGAACCGCTTATGTCTTCCTGCAAGACATCAATAAGTTGATTTAAAAATGACCTGGCGGTCTTTATATCATTTGGTCCCAGAGATTCATATACTCCCATTTTTATTTTCCTTTTTATGATTCAAAATTATGGTGTCTTTGATATCGTGACAGGGATGTCAATGCTAACGCCTGTTTTAGTTCCGACAACTCTAACTGAAGTAACAATTTGCCCCGCAGCGTTACCATAAACGTCAAAGATTGAATTTGGTAAAGTTTTTGTTCTTAGAAGAAATTCGAGTTTAGAGCTTCCGTCAGAAACAGTGACATTTTGACCACCATCGCTAAACGTATAAACCTTTGTTGTAGACTGTTGGGTGCCGCCTGTTGGCTCTTGGTTGGCACTGTTTACAACTATTAAGAATAAGCTAGGAACATATACGGAAAACTGTGATTCTTGCACATCAGGTTCAAGCGTACTACCGCCTGTCGGCAGCTGTGTCACGGTAATAGTATTACTTGTTGCTACGCCTCCATTTGTAATAAGGTTAACGGACGTATTCCCAGCCACAGTAAAAGTATATCTAGGAACGTATAACAAAGGAACAGCTGAGCTGAAAAGCTTATATTTCTGTGCTATGTTCTGATTAGTAAAGCCTTCGAATATAGGAGTATTTTTTTCTATTTTTTCTCTGCCGACAGTTCTTCCATACTGCTTAATGATTCCGTAATTTACCTCGTCATCGCCTAAGGCGAACTTGACAAAATTAAATTTGACAGCATTTATTGTAGACTGTGAGGCCTGAGCCATGGCCTGACGGCCGTAATCAGTTAGAACGGCATCAAGAATGATATTGTTGGTTGAGTTATCTAGCCAGCCCATTAATTCCTCCAAAAACTATAGAGTTACATTGCATAGGTATGCAGGATCATCAATTGTAATCTTTATATTTTGTGATTTCTGATTCTGCACATTGATAAATTGAAGTTGATAATGCGCTCCATCTTGATTTGTCATGACAATTTGCTGAAGCTCATTGTTGTTGTTGGATATCTTAAAATATTCTGGCATAAAATAAACCTTCATTACCATCGAAGCTTCGCCGCTTACTTTTATGGTGTCTTTGAATAGGTCTCTTTTCAAATATAAGTTAGGATATTGCCTGGGGGCCTCGCCGTTGCTTATAACATTCTTTACCAATTTGTTCTTATAAAAGTCAAATGTTACTTCGAATTGAGGACCGTAGCATGAAAGTATTCCGTGGGCGTCAACGCTTGCCATAGCATAAATGTACTTAGATGATGTTAGTGTCTCGGCATCTATTTTAAAATCGTGGTCTACGTGCCTGTTGATTGGTTTATCACCTCTTTCAATCAACTCAGCGGCTTCGTTTACTATATTTTGTCTGTTGCCATCAACCTGCTCACCTGTTGTCCAAAGCTTAGCAGATTTGTCAAAGTGCTTTTGAGCTATTAATTCAAAAGGATCATATATGCTTTTTCTTCTAAAAACCTGATATTGTTTTATGTCTCTTTGGTAATTGTAAGGATCTTCCCAGTTTATAACGAGCTTACTTCTTGAATGATCCCAGTTGAAATATACATCTCGTGGAGGCGGAGGTGGAACATTTTCAATACAACTAACTGAAGTAAAAACTGGCTTAGAAGATATCAAAAAACGCATTAATTTTGCCTGAGGAACACCTGTTGATTCTTCAAGACCTGCCATGGAGACTTTCGCTACCGTCCTAATGCCATAAAAATACTTTTTGGAATACTTTATCCTAAAGTCAACGAATGTCGTATTTTTAGAATTGTTAAAAGTGAAAGTTTCTTTTTTTACATAACCATTCTTTGAATTTTCATATTTTTCTACCACATATCCTACGATTTGAAATGTAGCTGGGGGCATTTTAGTCAACGAGACATTTACAATCTCAATTGGAACTATCGCTGCATCATTCGTGTCGATTGATTGGTTTTTTGGGTTAGTCTGAAGAGCGCTTTCGTAATAATCGTTAAGCTCATCCATCGTAGACTGAGGTAAGCTGGCCGACACAAATAGGTCGGAAACTATTAAACTATTTATTTGAGCCGATAGAACTTCGGACTTGGCAAGAAGTTGAGCTAATCCTGAAGTATTTTGAATTTCTTGTCCATTTTCATCGATGTAACCTATGCCCATCGTTTGACTTGGTTGATCAGCTATCTTTTCTAGATTTGAGACTGTGAATGACAATTGCTCGATCACGTTCTGCTTCTGCGCTTCATCTTGTCCTAAAGAAAACTGCGTAACCAAAGAATTTATGTAATTGTCTATATTCGTTGCCTGACTCGTGCCCAGGTCAAGCTTTCCATCTTTGTTGATGTCCTTGTAAGCGCTTTCAATCATCTCGTTATCAGAAAAAGTGTATGGCACAAATTTTGAATTAACTAACTCATCCTCAGTGACGATTTTTTGTAAATTGTTCGTAATGTCATAGCTAAAATCTGCGGAAGGATCAGGAGATTCCCAATTAATTGTAACGAATCTTGGAACTTTTCTAGTAAAAACCAACGTCTCTGTCGGCACATTTTGTCCTGAGAGTCCAATGATGTAATCGGGTATGCCAGAATTCTCATTTATGCTTTCGTCTTCAATGTAATAGTTGTAGGTAAATTTCGCAGACGGATTTAATACTTTCGGAACCCGTATGGAAAAAATTGAATCTGAAAAAAACGAAGTGTTGGCCATTTTTTTTCCTAGTAACCTTCTTCTAGCGAAACATCAGGATTTATCTCAACGTTAGCTTCATCTAAAGTGTCAATGAGAACGTAATATCTGTCAAAAGACATTTTGTTCTTTTGAGAAGGAACATCATGATATCTACCAGGTGAGCTTTGATATAAATATCCCTGTGCGACAAGCTGGGCAACGCTTATTCCATCTGACGTAGGACCCGGATCTTGAGTTTTTTCAACATCTACCTCAAATTCATCTGGGTCAACGCATACATGAAATACTCTGTCAAATTTTCTAGGAGTTATGAGCGTTTTTTTGAACTCATTTAGGTCTTCAACGAGTAAAGTATCATTAATAAAAAAGTTATTGACAGACTTGCGAGTCAACTTTTGTTGTTCCACCTGAGAATTAAAATTGGTATTACCAATCTTACTTAAAAATTGAGAATAAGTGCTGTCAATGTACTGCCTTAGGGCATCGTATCTAACATATCTGTGCTCGTCCACCTTTACACCGGAAAGATATTTTATGTAAGCTTCTAACATTAGACTTTCGACATGACAGCTGTATAAAACTTCTTTGTCAAAAACGTTTATTATGTTATATCTTTCGTCAAAAAGCTCTGCTTTGTTTGCTGCCAATCTATAGCTTGAATAGTTTGAATCAGCAATTAAAAATGGAATTTCTTCAAAATTAATTTCTTTCTTTTTGTTTAAAATGTCTTCTGCGTTTGTGTAATTTGCCAAGACTTTTGTTGGAAAGACCCTTAGGTCAAACAAGAATTGTTTGGGTTTATAAACAATATTTGGCACGAGCATGTTTATTTTATAAACATAAAGATTGACTATATCGTTTCTGACGTTTGCAAAATTTAAAGAATCATCATTAACGCTTATTTTTCTGTAGAGTCCTTGTGGTAACCCTACAGACAAAATTTTCTTATTAAAACCCTGCTGCTCTCTATACGTGCCTCGCTTTAAGAAGTTGTCAAGAAAAAGTCGCCATGTACACAAGTCCACGTCTTCAAGAGGTAAAAGATTTTCAAAATTGGGATTATCTTTGACTGAAAGAAAATATGGTACAACATGTTTGATAGGAGACTCGTAACCGCTTTCTGTTCTCGCCTTTATGTCAAAAAGCTTGCTTGTAATTAACGATAATTGCTTTTGTTGCATTATCATTCTTGTCAAAGACGGGTCTTGGATCACTTCATTCAATAGTGTGGCCTGCTCAACGTATTTGTTACTAACGTTTTTTTCAAAATTTTCAATAGCTGTTAATGCATTTTTAAGAAAAACAAAAAACGTGTTGACGTGTTTGTGAAGCCTCTCGTTCTGAGAAAAGATTATTTTTTCAGCTTCTGTTAAGACTATGTCGAAATTGTAAACGTTGCTTCTTTCAAGACCATCAAAAATCTCAAATGGTTGACCTTTTTTTACATATCTTGTTGCAGTCTTGTATCCGGCGAGTGTGTCTTTTACTTTTTGAACATAAAATATAGTTGAACCTGCTGCTGTTACCCCGGCTATGAACAAACCTGGCTCTGTTGTAACTTTATGAGCAAGAAACTCGTAAGGGCACGCCAACCAAATACATTCGCAGATAAGCTCAAAAACAGCAGCGACATAAGATGACTTGTTGATGCCCGTGTAGGTTGTGACCATCTGATCGCCTGCAATCACCGTGTCGGATTGAGAAAACGGATTGTTGTCGGCAGACAGCATAAAATCTACAACAGAGGGATCTTTGATAAAGATATTTGAATTTTCGATAATGCCCTTTATAAAAGAGGCAATTTTTTTTAACAGCTGTATTTTTTCATTCTTTTGTTCACTTAAAATTCTGTTTAAAGACACATGAGTAAAAGATGTTTTCTTTTTAAAATCCAAAATTTGTTCACCTTGCTTATATTCCGTGCTCTCCGGATCAGCGGCCAAATGGTGAACCATGTCATTTATGATTTTTTGAAGAACGATGGGTTTATTGACAAAAGTAATGCCTGATTCTTCTGACTCAAATCCACTGATCATCAAAACATACATAAACAAATAAGATTTAAAATGATGATCCCTGACGGCGTAATTGATCAGGATCGTGCTGATGTCTTGGTCAAATTGCGTGTCTTCATTGACAGGTATTGTAGCTATGTCTTGTCCAGAAGGTAGAGCACGCAGCCCAAAATCATCAAGTATAGAAGCAGGATTTTGCTCAGTTCCTTGTATGAAAGCGGGACTCTTGTTTCTATCGAGTAATTTGTTGCCTCCCATCATCGATTTGATGGTCTGAATCAACAAGGCAGGATTACCTAACACTTCAGGAGCAGGTGGTTTAAGTTGCTCAGTATTCCTTTTTTTAAGGTATTTGTTAAAAGATATAATTGGATTATCACCTTTATCCAATATGTCGTCTGGAACAATCGGTGTCGGCAGCATGTTTTTTATAAGCTGCGCTGACTGTGTAGCCCGGGTAAACTTACTTTTTAAACTTGAAATTCTCGTTGTGTCTGTGGCGCCGGCAAATGGTGCAAGATCACCCAAAGTGCTTTCTACATAATAAACAAGACCTGGGGTCAACACGCCTCCTATGTTTTGTCCTATGTTGTCATCAATATACGTACTTTCAAATGATAAAATATTGACAGGCTCTGAGTTTTCTATCTGTTGATGCTGACATAAACTTATAAAAGAATTTCCTCCTCCTAACGGATTAGGATTTATGTCGGTTATGTCTTCGCCTGCCTGTCCTATCACGTAGTCCCATAGCTCATGATTTCCTTGCTTTTTTAGCGTATAATTTACTGAGCCAATTGTGTTATTGGAAGCCAATGCCTTAGAAAAAGAATATTCTTTACAAAGTAATATGGCTTTTTGTGCAATGTAACTCTCAATTTTTTCAGCATCGCTTAGATTACGATGTTGATTGTAAATTCTTGAATGCTGATAAAACGATTTTAAATTATTGATTCTTGCGTTTACGCTATCTATGCTAAGCGATGTTCCAAAAATATTAAAAAATTTAACAGGTCTTCTTAGATGATACCTTTCAAAACCTTTCGTGGCAGGAGGCATTATCGAATACGGATCGTTGTATTTTTCAATCCCATCGGCATTTACAGGCAATTGAGAATATTTTTCTACACCGTACAATAAAACATCTTTTAGCTGTAAACACATTTGAATCCATGTTTTTGTAACTGTCCACAGTTTATATCTGCTACCCATAAGAAGAACTGTTTCTATGGGATACGGATATCCAAATTTTGATGAGTCTTCAAAGCCCATGTCAATCAACGTTTGCTCGTTGAAAGGAGAACGAACATCAAGATTCTTCATTAAAGAAACAATTTCAGTAACAACACCCTGCAAAGACTTTCCTGTATCGGTGCTAAAAGAATTAATTAAGGCTTGATTGTCTGTCAGCTTTGAAAGCAAAGAATCGACTATTGATGTAGACAGTATATTATTGATAGCATTGTCAGCATTGACAAAAGTGCTCTCTTGTTTGGCTTCCATTATCTGACCTGCGTCAGTTTTATTACCGTTATCTAAATAAGCGGGTATGAAATCTGTGAAAAGAAGTATTTCTGGACTCTGATTAAGTATACCTGTTTTTATATCATACGCTTCGGTCGACTTAACAGTTGTTGTGTCAAAAACATCTCTGTTCTTGCTTTTTAGAGGGGCTATTATCTTAACAGATTTTTCATTAAAAGCTTCAATTTCACTTAGCGCTGGTGATATTGAAAAAGGAAATTTACTTGGCATATTTCACCTTACGTTCGGACCAATCATTTGGTGAGATTTAGTCCTACAAAAACCTTTGGGTCTACTATTATTGTGTTTGACCTAACAGGTAATCCCATGGAAAAGTCTCTTAAAATAGGTATTATATAATAGATCACGCTACCAAAATCTGCTTCACCTTGATCAGCTGCGGTAATACTAATATTTAGATCGTCAAAAATTGCTAGCGACATTGTTGAGCAAACAATGTCTCTTTCTTTGTTGACTTCTTTGACTATAACAAAATGATTATAGTCATTTAATTCAGCACCTTCAGGTAAAGTCCATGTTAACTTTACCCGTAACAAATCAATTCTTTCAGCCCTAAACGATGAAAGATTATATGCAAAATTTTGAGCAGGAACTGTCAAGGTTTTACTTAAGCCAACAGATCCCTCATCCTCCAAAAGATCTACTCCTATCAAATTGCCTTCATCTGTTTGGCTATAATAAGTTCCATCTTTTAAAGTTGAAGGTTGCCTCCAAACGTAAGGTCTAAAAAAATATCTTTTACCAGCCAATGGACCTGATTTTATCGTCACATCTCTTACAGCATCACGCAAAAGGGTCGCAGGATCCCTTAGAAAGACTTCTATCTCATAAACATAAGCGACCATTGGATCATATTTTTCAATGTTATTTTTTTGTCTTGTTATTTTCTGGTCAGCAAAATATTCTTGAACAGTGTTAGCCGTGTCAAGCGATAAAATTCCAAACTTTTCCCTTAGGCCAGTTTTTAAATTTAACCTTGAAACGCGATGTGTCAACAAAGAGCTAAATTCAAATTTTTCTTCATTTATTTCAGATAGAAATTGCTGCCCTACTCCTTTTTGAAGCAAAATGTCTTTTATCTCATCAAGTCTGGCATTTTTACCTGAAGGATCTTTTTCAAACTTGCTATGAATGTTAAAGCTAAGATCAACTTCGCCGTCGTCGTCTAGTCTTGTAGAAAAATTAGAGATTTCTGTGACAATAGGATAAACAGTGGTATCCGTCATTGCTGTATAGATCTTTACAGCAGAATTTACAACCGTACCGTTTCCTTCATAACTGACCCTAAAAATGTATTTTCTATCAGCATCCGTATTCTGCTCTGTGTATCTTATGACATTTCTATTGTTGATTGGTTCATAAAATGACGTAAAGACATGACCAGATACGACATCTTCACATGTAACTTTAATCGTAGAATATTCCTGCAAAACATTATTAATTGTAACGATGGTGCTATAGTGTACAGAAGGTTCGAGCAAAAGGACTGTTTCATCAAATCCTCCTGTAACATAAGGTCTTATAACAAGAGATCCAAAGTTTTTTGACAATATTTTTCTATCATTATCATATGAAAATACCCTATAAAGAAAAGTTTTTCTTTCAGCTCCTTGAGATGTTTGAGGAATATCATAAATTTTATAGCTTTTGCTATTAATATTTTTATATAAAAACCAATTATAATTTGCTGACAAGTCAAGTGTCGTTGATCTTATTTGCAAGCTTGTATTTGAATTAAACTTGCTGTAAGATGCTGGGGATATATGAAATTCAATCATCGAACTACCGTCAATGGTTTCGTATTGAGCTGCGCTAACAGGCAGAGTTTTGTTTTTGGTCTTATTTGACAAGGCGGCATCGATGTTTGTTGATATGTCAGCGCTTTTTGTAATAACCTCAATTGGAATACGAAAAGTAAAATCATCTGAGGCAGGGGCATTGTCAGATTTTTGAGGAAAAACTCTAAAAACAAAATCCAATTCACCGGTGGCAAATTCTTTTGGAATTTCAACATCAATAAAAATTAGTTTTTCTCTAACTTTAGTTTCTTCCTGAGCATAACCATAGTAAACATCATCTTTTCTAAGATTGTCTATGGCATCATTAAGATAATAGTCTGCCAAAGAAAGAGCTAACTCAAAATTATCTTGAGTCACTGCTGTGGCGGGGTCTCTTCCAAAAGAATAAATTAAGTCTAAGCATGATTTTCTAACTCTATCTGTCGACAATCTTTGAAGATTTGATTTAATTTTTTTATGAAGAAGAATCTTTTTAGCAACGCTGTTGGAAGATATATTTGAAAGGTTTAAATTGGCAAAAATGTTGTTAGGCGTATTTAAAGTAGTGGATTGAGATTTTACAACATTGATTGTTGATCCTTGCTTAGTTAGATTAGACTTCAAGACATAATTTAATTCCGAGTTAAATGCTTTTGGATCATTAAACTTGTCATCGAAGCCACCAAAAGTTTCAGTTATCTCTCTGTAAAGAGAAATGGTAGACGACTTCGTAGAAGCTGACGCTATTTTTTTAGCATCGGCTTCTTGCGTTTTCTTAAAACTTTCAATGTATTTTAATCTTAAGTTATCTGCCGACTGTCTTCCAGGCGTTAACTTACTACTTTGTTTTGATGTGATTCGAGATCTATAGTCCTCAACTTTTTGGGTGCCTTTTTGCGCAGTAACAATTTCTTTTTTGATGACATCGACATCAACATTTTCAATCTTGTGCTTATAGATGTCATGCATCTTTAAAGAAAAAAACAAACGAGCAATATAGGCTGTCGTTGTCTCACCTGTTACCGTCAAAAAATAATCATAAAATTTTAAAATGCTTGAAGCATTAAAAAAAACCGGTTTCTTAATCTTTAGCATTAGACTTCATCTTCTCCCATCGGACCAAAAACTAATGTAAAAATGTGCACAAAGTTATCCGTGCCTGTATCATCAGTCAAGACTTTTCCTATAAAAAACACATGATTAGTCACTGCTTTTGGATTAGAAAAGTTATTGTTTACTTTTCCATAATCAATGACATCAAGCTTTTTCACGGTGTTATTTGTGACTTCAAAAAATTGACCAACTAATTCATTGTCTCTTGACGTGGGATCGAAATAAACAGTACGAAGATTGCCCTTCTCATATTTTTGAAGTTCATTAGATATTTGTGCAAATGTTAATTTTTCTATAGGTCCCCAAGCAGGATACTTGCCTAGAAGAAGACCTGCGTTGGCAAGCGCCGTTATGTTTCTTCTATCGACGCCATCAAAATTAATTTTTCTTATTGGCGGAAGATACATGAAATTTTCTGCATTTCTAAGCTTTTCATCGCTAAACAAGGCATCAATTGTGTTGATGTTTGTAGGCAACTGCATTTGAATGGTTTCAGTGTTCTTATTGACAACAAATTCCATCGAATTTAAGCTGGTGGCGAATTCTTGATCTTCAAAAATGTTATCTGACGATCCTAAGATTCCTAAGCTTTTAAAGTTGTCAATTGAATTTTGTAAAATTCCTTCCAGCTGAGAAGCGAATTGCGAACCATTTATAAATTCATTTGTTGTTGAACCTTGAATGACTGAGCTATAATCTGCAAATATAGCAAGCCTGGAAATGAGGTTTCCATTGACAAATGATTTCCAAGAAGCGCTGCTTGTGACGCTTCCTGTCACTGTTAATAGCCCGATGGTAGCATGTTGCCTAAATGGCTTAAGCTTTCCAGAATCATCCGCCTCAAAGGTTATTTGATCGTACGGAGCGTTATATGCTTCTAAATATATTTTTTTAGAAGGATCTACATGACCTTCTTCAGCATCGGTCTCATAGACAACATGTCTGTCGGTAAAACTGACATATTTGACATCAAATTTACCGTCGACGAGCTGACGTCTTCCTTCATAGGTAATAAGGGCGTCAAGCACTCTTGATCTGTTGTCTAAGATTCCGCTCATGTCTCAATAACAATTATCAGCTTTTTATGAATTCAGTCAAAAGATTTTAAAGAATTTTTGATGCTAGTGTCGCCAGTTCACTTCTTTCGCCCTTTAATAAACTTACGTGTCCTGCTATAGGATAATCCTTGAATTTTTCGATAGCATATGTGAGACCATTTGTGAAGACGTCGACATGGACATTGTCTATCTGCTCAATGTCACCGGTCAGGACTATCTTGGTACCATCACCAACACGGGTAATGATTGTCTTCAGTTCGTGCATTGAAAGATTCTGCGCCTCATCGATGATGATGTAGGCGTTTGGAATTGATCTACCACGGATGAAGGTGATCGCCTCAATTTCAATGAGGCCTCTTTCCTGAAGCAGCGAGAGATAGTATTCATCGCTAGACTTTGGTTTGGTACCATCACCCTGGTTTGTGTTGAGTTTTCGACGATGTCCTTTCTTACCGCTCATCAGGAAGTTCATGTTGTCACGGATTGGTGCAATCCATGGTTCCATCTTTTCCTCAAGCGTACCTGGAAGGAAGCCGATGTCCTTGCCGACTGGTTGAACTGGTCGTGTTACAATTAGCTTATCGTACTTAGGTTGTCCACCTAGACCTTTGAGTTGTTCTAGCGCAGCTGCAATGGCTAGCAGCGTTTTACCTGTGCCTGACGGACCGGTAAGCGTAAGAAGCTTAATGCTATCATCAAAAAGAAGATCATATGAGAATGATTGTTCTTTGTTACGAGGCTTCAGGCCAAACGCAGATTCAATCTTTGCAATCGGAACAAAAGGCTTTTCAGGATGGATACACTTTGCAAGTGCAGACTTAATCGTCTTTCCGTTAGGACCTGTTGTCTTGATTACAATGATTTGGTTTGGATAAAGTTTCTTATCATTGAGGTACTGATCAGGCACCCAAATCTTTTCTTCTTCATAAAACTTATCAACAAATTCTTCAGGAACCTCTAGCACTTCGACGCCTCTGTAAAATTGATCCTCATCGGCAGTGACGCGCATCTTAAGATAATCTTCACACTTTATACCAAGTGAGTCGCACTTAATACGAACGTTAATGTCTTTTGAGACCAAAATGCAATTGCTGCTCGCATGCTTTAGTTGAAGCATCAAGGCAATTATCATGTTGTCGGTTTTAGAATTTTGTAGTTCCTGAGGCAAAGAATTTGCCCATTCGTTTTCAACTGAAACTATTCTCAGCGTCCCGCCTTGTGGAAGAACAACACCTTGCGTTAAACTTCCTTTTGATCTTAACTCATCAAGGGATCTGGAAATTTGACGTGCCCCTTTTCCTATTTCGTCTAGTCTTGACTTATGACGATCTAATTCCTCTAAAACAGCCATTGGAATTATCAAGTCATTATCTTCAAAAGAAAATATTGAATTGGAGTCACTTAACAAAACGTTCGTGTCTAAAACATAGGTCTTTTTCATGCTGTGATTTCATTATATTACTTAAACAATGAATTGTCTAGTATGTAAGTTGTTTTTTAGGATATGAAAAACAAAAAATTGAAAGTAGTCAATTACTCCGATATTTGCTATTCTTTGCATGAAGAATTAAATTCATGCTGTTTAAATAAGTCTTGCAAAAATTGGATATCCTACAAAGAAGGAAAAAATTGTGCCATAATAGCATCAAAGTCAGGACCAAAGACCCTTCAAGAGATTGGAAAGATCTATGGCCTGACTCGGATGAGAATATGTCAACTTGAAAAAAGTATTTACGAGAAAATCAAGAAGACAATTCAAGAAGACTTTTGAGCTTTTGGTGCAAATTTCTTCTTGGCTACCTTTTTAACAACCTGTTCAGTTGCTTCATCGGTAACTTCAGCTGATAAAACAGCGCTAGGCTGAGAAAGATCTTCATCCTGTTGCTGTTCCACAACTACTACAGGATCAATTAACACAGCGGCCGGCTCATTCTCAGCAGGTTCCAATCTCTTGCTTTCTTTTAATCTTCCATCTTTGCCTATAGCATGCTTTTTGTTAGGATTTAAATTTTTATCCGCAACATCTATCAATCTAGCTTTATTAAAAGAACGCATTTTATACTCCTAAGATCACTTCTTCGTCTTCTTTTTCTTGTCAGAAACTTCTTCTTTTACAACTTCCTGTGGAACTGAAGCAGCCTTTGCTGCCTTTTCTAGCTCGATTGTCAGCTTGACAAGCTCTTTTGACTTACCCTGCAGGCTTCGAAGGCCTTTTCTAGCTCTAACACCGGCAGCAACAACGCCCTTGGCGTTCTTTGTGACATCCAACTCAAGTGACTCAACTAGCTCTTTGAGCTCATTCCACTTCGACAAAACATCATTTTCCATGTAAATTTTCCTCCAAAAATCAAATTTAATATATGCTTTTTTACAAAATAGGTAAAACCTATCAGGTCTTGAATTCACTAGGAAGCATTCTTTTGTTGTTTTTATAGAATCTTTCCCAGTCAGAATCTAAAATATAAGATTCTGCGAAATCTGTCTCATTTCTAATCGATCTTCCCAAAGACTGAATTACAGATTTGGCAGTCATGTAAGAATACCAAAAATTATTTTTTTCCATTCTCTTTTTGACAACCATGTCACCAAGATAAGGAAAAGGAATTTTGCAAATTATCTGAAACCTGCTTAGATCATCGTACAGGTCGACACCTTCCATCATCGATGGACTGACCAGAACAGTCGGATATTCACTTTCAATGTGCTTTTTTAGCACCTCGTCTCTGTTAGTAGAGTCATGTAGCATAAGCCTATCTGACGTCACACTGTCTTTTATAAATTTTGCAACTTTATAGTTAGCACAGTGAATAATGCCTTTATCTTTTGAATGTTTTTCCAAAAGCATTTTAACGACTTCGGCCATTTTAGGAAGCGTACTGTCAATGCTGTTTTTTGACATAGAGCCAACAGGCAGATAATGAATTGGCCTGTTTTTTAAAGGAAATGGTGAAGGAATGGACAAATAAGAAACATCGGCATTTGTTATGCCAAGAGATTCGCAAAATATATCTTTATCGACGATGGTCGCAGACATCAACAAGACCCTACCACCTAATCTAAAAAACGTTGAAAATGAGTAAGGAGAAACATCAATTGATTTAAACTCATATTTTTTACCTGCCTTCTTGTTGTCAGAAGAAGGTAAAACAACGTTCATAACCCAGTTATCAGGCTTGTAGATTTCTAAAAATTGGTCTATCTTTCCAAGATGTTTTTCTAACATCTCGTACTGTTTTGAGTAAGTTCCGTAACCTTCAATGTCACCACTAAGTTTTGCCAAAGATTTTTCTACGTCAGAAGAATATTTCTTTGCAGCCTTCTTGTAGGTTGTTTTAACCCAGTCATAAACAGAAGATTGAGAATCTAATTTAGGAAGCTTGCATTTCAAAACATCTTTTGCGAATTTTTCAGAAAAAGTAACCTCTATGAATTTGCCTAATTCAGACTCAGTGTTGTGTGCCTCGTCAACAACCAACATGGCTCGTGGCTCTAATTTTCCAGAATACATTGATTCAGCAAGCAAATAAGGAAAATTCGTTACTGCGATAGGAGAATCAATAAACTCTTGTTTTTCTATAGAGTACTTGCATTGTTGCTTACAATGCTTCTGGAATTCAGTACCATTAAGTTGCTTTCCAAGCTTTGTAAGAATTCTCTTTGATTCTGCACATGACTGATCAACATAAAAAGAGCATGTATAATTGCTAGAAGATTTAATGGATCTGACTAAGCCTTTTCCGCATTGTGGTCCAAAATCTCTAAGATACTGTTCTTGCAATATCTTTTGTGTTGTAACAATGTAAGCTCCCGTCAGTGGGTCTCCGGCATCATTTTTAATGGACGCTCCATGCATCTCCATATATCGAGCTATGGCTATGCCTGTGGCAGATTTACCTACGCCTGTACCAAGTTCCAAAATGACAAAACGTTTGCCGCTTTCATAGGCATCAATTGCAAACTCAATTGCCTCCCGTTGTTCCTTTCTGATCTTTGGGAAAGGAAAGAACGGGAGGTAGTCGTGTTTAGGCATGGAACTAGATATATCCTGAAATTTTCAGGATTTCACGATCATCGGTCTCCGATGATCTTGTCTACGATTCCCATCTTGATTGCCTGTTCTGGTGTAAGGAAGCAATCATGACCAGCCTTCATGAGTTCATCGATCTCTTCCTTCTTCATTGTTGTTTCCGAGAGAAGGGCGTTGGTCATGAGGTCCTGAAGACGCGTGAACTCCTTCATTTCGTTCATCGCCTCGAAGACGTTTCCGATGACTCCACCGGAGATTGGGTGGATCATAATTCTGGCGGATCTACCGATCATTCTCTTGCCCTTGATGCCGGATGCCAAAAGAAGAACTCCAGCAGACATGACCTTGCCTAGGGCAATTGTATGAACTGGGCACGGTAGAAACTTGATGGTATCGTAGAGGGAGAACATCTCGTCAACAGATCCACCATATGTTGAAATCACTAGATGAATCGGCTTATGATTTTGGTTTGCCAACTGCAACATTTGTACTATCACATTGCAGATCGATGCTTCATTGACTTCACCATGAAGAACCACTAGCCTTGCATCAGGTCCATTGGATGCCGCTGTGGTGTACACTACTTCTTCTAAATTGTTTGACTTTGATGTCATGATTTTTGAATTTTTATTGATTGATCTACCCATGACTTAAGCTTCCTTTTTCGTATATGCTTGAAATATTCATGTCAGAATTAAGCTCTTTTAGCATTGATGTGATTTCTTGCATCTTTTCAACATCTTCGATTTCTAAAGCAAGATAATACATCACAAGCCATCTTTGTCTTTCAGAGATACCATACTGGTTTATTTCTTTGACAATTTTCCTAGCTGTGTTGTTTTCTTCGGCTAACTTATCAGCTTGCGATTTACCAAAAAGCTCGGCATTCATATAGCTCCTTCGAATCTGGTGAAAGCTTCTACTTTACACAGCGACTCACCCAGAATTCTAATACATTTGCCGTGTATTTCATCGCCTTCGACGTCTTTTGTTATCACAGCAAAATTTCCCCATTGCTTATTTTCAACAATAAACTGTACAGCTAGCCATGTAGGCAAATCAGCATTGTTGTTTTCCAATATCGATGAAAAGTTCTGGTGGATAGAATGTTTTATGTCGTCAATCTTTATCAAAGAATTCATATGCTCTTTGCCAGATTGAATCTCAGATTTGCATGCATCAACTATTTTATGAATAACACCGCAGTTGTTGCACTGTGCATAAGAAACTAAAAAGTTGTCTTCTTCAATAATAGAGAAAACGATGAATTGATGTGCAGGCGGATTTTGCAATTTTTTAAACTGTGGTAAAACGCACCTACACTTAATTAAGTGTTTTTGACCAACACGATTAGTCATACTTTTTGTCTAATTGTAATTCTACTGTCTTTTGAAAAGAGCCTAAACTTTTCTGATAGCTTTGATCAATTGAAGATTCAACGACTAATAACAACTGGTTAAGCTGTGCTGGAGATATTGCTATCTTTTCTTTAAAGGCAAATTCTGTTATCGCCTGCTTTGCTGAGTCTTTTGTAAAATTAAATAAATTTAGCACTTCTTTAGATAGCTTGTTGACTACGCTCATTTTCATAATGTTAATACTAATCTTGTTCCAGTAAATTATTGGTTGTAAATAACACAACCTAACTCTTCAATGAATGAAGAAAACTTTCGAAAGTATAATTCACCTGTTTTAACAGAAGATAGAGGAAATACTTTTTCATTAACTGTTATGATGCCATGTTCAATGGAATTCTTGTATGATCTAATGCATCTGTCAAGCATGTAGAGTCTTTGATTCTGGTCATTACAATCAGGGGCTTTAATGACAACCTGATCGCTTCCTAGCCTTGATATCCTTGCAGTTACCGCATTAATTGTTGCATCATTATCTGCTTCTGTTATCTTATTTTGCAGGAATTTAACATGCATGTTCACGTGATCGAGGGTCTTTTTGTTCTGTAAACAAATCTTATCTTGCATGATGGTTATGCTATCAACATATTGCAGCTTATGATAGTCTATTGAACTAATCAATTCACCCTTATTTGAAGAAACAACATCATTTCCTGTTATGACAGCGATGTCATTTAGAGTGTTGATATTTTCTAAATCAAATTTGACAATTATCGGTATACAAATGATAGTTTTTCTATCAAAGTTGACCTTCAAAGTATTAATGACATCATTAGAATAGCCTCTTGCAAAAATAACAAAAGGCTCTTTTTCTTCAGAAACTTTTTGAAGCAAATGATGGATTTCTGAAATTGATTCAATGTATCCATCTATGATTGCAACACGTGCTTTAGATATATCGATGTTCTGCTGATAAAAAGCAGAACAAAACTTATCAAAAACATAACCTTTTGTTAATTCAACTACTGTCTGCTGTGATGTACCCCTTGCCAAGGTAATCTTGCCCCTAAAACCAACCAGTTCAACTGCCTTTTTCATACAGTTTATGGTCATTTCATCAGCATAATTGCTGAATAATGCTTCGAGATCTCGTGATCTTAATACTGTTGCAATTGCATTAGAATAATCTACCTTAGAAAGCGCCAAATGCAAAAAAACATCCGATGCACCTGATGAAATAGATTCAGCATTTAGCATATGCGATGCTATGGTGTCATATATCAATTTTTCATTATGATTGCTTAAACAGTCTTTAAGCTCATTTAATTTTTGGAGATAAAATCTATCAGATTTAGATATAGAATAAATTAAATTTAATAATCTATTTGAAATTATCTTAATTTCATCTTTAAATATGAAATTCACATTTTAAAAATAACTCTATCAATGACGATGTACATCACTTAATGATAACATAGTCATACAGGACTTTAAAAATGATGGTAATTATGCCACCGCCGCCGGCAGCCAAAAGCCATTTAGCTAAACCAATAGTTGTAACTTTAAATGTGTTTAAACTTTCAACGGAGTTTTCTAAAGAATTAAGTTTTGTAGTCAAAGTGTCAGAAGAATTTTCTATTTCGTCCAAATTCTTGCTCTTTTGATCTTTCCAGGCATTTATTTCTATTACTTTTTTTTCGACCTGAGCAATAGATTCGTTTTGTGCAGCTTTGTTGTTGGAGATTCTTGCAAACAATCCTTCGTCTGGGTCGTATATTGCATCATGAATTTTATCAACCTTGCTAACTATAGTTGCCTGATTGCTTTCTATCGCATCAATTTTATAAAAAAGCCTATCGAATCCTCCATTTAGGACAGCACTTTTATCAAGTTTTTGCTGTATGCTGTACAGCATTTTTTGTGAAACAACAGAATCATTATCATCAGCGTCATCAGCGTTTTTTATAGGCACCAATTTTGGTTGATTTTTCAAATTCTTTTTGTTCATTTTGCTTGTTTAAATATAAAGTTTAACTTGAATTTTCTTAAGAAAGACGGTAATCATGAGCGATTTTTCATTACAGAACGATGTGTTTAATTCAAAGCCAAAATCAATTGATGAAGACACACATGTCGTGTTCGTTGCTGACATGTTTGCCGACGAATATCAAGGAGGGGCAGAGCTAACATCAGAAGCCCTAATTGAATCTTGCCCTGTCAAGATACAAAAAATAAAAAGTAAAGATGTTAGCTTAGACTTACTAAAAAGCGGCATGCAAAAATTCTGGATATTTGGTAACTTTGCCGGTCTGAATCCGCAGCTAATACCAAGCATTATTGGAAACATCAGGTATTCAATACTAGAGTATGATTACAAGTATTGTAAGTACAGATCTCCAGAAAAGCATTTTTCTATTGAAACAAAGCCCTGTGATTGCCACAACCAAATGAATGGAAAGCTAATATCTGCTTTCTACTATGGAGCAGAGGGCATGTGGTGGATGTCTGAAGGGCAAAAAGAGAAGTACACCACGTTGTTCCCGTTTTTATCTGAAAAATCCAGCATAGTTTTATCCAGCGTATTTGACAAGAAAACCCTAGGAACAATCAAGTGGCTTCGAGACCATGTTTCCACCACCGGTGCCGAAAGGAAGAAGTGGATAGTACTTGGTTCAGAGTCATGGATTAAGGGTGCCGACGTAGCCAAGAAGTGGTGTGAAGATAACGGTAAGGACTACGATGTTGTGTGGGGATTGAAATACGAAGATCTTCTTGAAAGACTGGCGTACGCAGAAGGGTTTGTGTATTTGCCGCCGGGTGCCGACACGTGCCCTAGGATGGTAATAGAAGCAAAGCTGCTAGGTTGTAAGCTTCACGTTAATGAATACGTGCAGCATGCAAAAGAAGAATGGTTTATGACCGATAATGTTGAAGAAATTGAAGAATATCTTTATTCGGCATCGGGTCTTTTTTGGAACGGAATTATAAGCATGATGCAACATCAACCAACGATCAGCGGTTACACACAAACAAGAAATTGTATTGAGCAGAACTATCCATGGGAACAGTCTATCAAGTCTCTTCTTGGTTTTTGTGATGAGGTTGTCATAGTCGACGGAGGATCAACGGATGGAACTTGGGAAAGGTTACAAGAAATTGCAAAGATCGATGCAAGGGTAAAACCTTTTCAGTTTATCAGAGATTGGAATGATAAAAGATTTGCTTTATACAATGGCCAACAAAAAGCCGAAGCCAGAAAGAGATGCACAGGAGATTTTTGCTGGCAGGTAGACATTGACGAAGTTGTCCATGAAGAAGATTACGATAAGATCAAAGACATCGTCAGAAAATTTCCAAAGGACGTCGATTTGCTGTGTTTACCCGTAATCGAGTACTGGGGAGGACCTGAAAAAGTGAGAGTCGATGTCAATCCTTGGAAGTGGAGGCTTAGCAGAAATAACCCTAAAATTACACACGGGCTTCCAAAAAACCATAGAAGATTTGATGTCGATGGCACGATGTACTCAGCAGGATCAGATGGTGACGACTACATTTATGACGACACCCTAGAGAATGTTCCAAGCATAACTTTTTACTCCAGAGAAGTCGACGCAGCAAGGATTGCAGCACTGCAAGGAAACAAGGAAGCTTTAGGCGTATATCAAAACTGGTTAAATGCAGTTGCAGAGAACCTACCAGGGGTATATCACTATTCGTGGTATGACCTTGAACGAAAGATTCATACCTATAAGAATTTCTGGTCAAAGCATTGGGCTAGCCTGTATAATCACGTTCAAGACGATGTTCCTGACAACAATAAATTCTTTGACAAAAGATGGTCTGACGTAACCGATCAGGAAATAAAAGAGCTAGCTACAAAAATGAAGAACGAGTTAGGCGGATGGATTTTTCATGAACGTGTTGATTTTTCTAGGCCTACTCCATGGGTAACAATGAGCAGGAGTCAACCGCAAGTCATGACGTTGAACGAAACATTTATTAAGGAAAATTCACTGTGAAAAACAAGTTTGTTTTTGTCATTCCTTACTTCAATGCCGCCGAAGACATGTCAAAAACAATTCATTCAATGATGTCTCAGAGCTACGATAATTGGCGTGCTATTTTGATCAATGACATTTCAACAGATGATGGTCCGAATTTGGTAAAAAGCATATGTGAATCATCATATTGCAGATCAAAATTCTCTTTGGTAAACAATACTGAAAAGCAAGGAGAAGTCAGGAATACCCTCAACAGCATTCAAAACATTGATGACGATGAGATTGTGTGTCGTCTAGACGGCGGTGATTGGTTAGTAGAAAATGATTTGTTGTGGATGCTGAACCAGGTGTATCAAAATCAAAATTGCGCTGTGGCTTGGACAGCCCATAGATGGGGATACACGACAAGAAATATCTCTGGTCCTATGAATTTAGGAAAGAACCAAACTGTTTATCAGCATCCATGGGTTTCAAGCCATCTAAAAACCTTTAGATGCGAACAACTTAGAAAAGTTCCACATGCAAATTTCATGACGGACGATGGACAGTACATAATGATAGCCTGTGACCAGGCAATATTCTTACCGATGATGCACATCTCTGCTTTGGAAGGCAAAGAAATGAATTTCTTGCCAATAGTTGGTTATCATTACAATATTGACTTAGGAAATAAAAACTTGTTTACTTCAGACAGGGCAATCAACCAAAAACACTCTGCGGAGATGATAAGAGCAAGAGGATTTATTCAGTGAAAATTCTTTTAGACAATGTGAATCTTGACTCGGCATCCGGCCCTAATTCATTTGGAAAAAAATTAAGACATGAACTAATCAATCAGGGCCATGAGGTTGATCTTTCAATCGCTGATCCTGAAGCGCAGCTTTCGTTTATTACATGCACACAAAAACGTGCGCCCCTAGCTCTTCGACTGGATGGAATCTATTTCAACACACGTCAGGACTGGGAACAACAGAATAAACCCATATTTGATTCATATAAAAAATCAGATTTGGTAATCTATCAGACTTCTTTTAACAAGATGCTAACTGAGAGCTACTTTGGACCTTCAAAAAAGCATTTGATAATTGGCAATGGCACTTCGCAAAGTTTGATTGACAAAATTGAACCGCTTAAACACCCAGTGTTGGATAGATTTTCTGAAGTTTGGACATGTTCATCATCTTGGCGGCCGCACAAAAGACTTAAAGATAATATCGAATATTTTTTTCAAAAAGCGCCGCAGGATTCATGCCTTGTGATTGCAGGAGAAAATCCTGACATTCGAATGCAGCATGATAGACTGCTTTACGCAGGACAATTACAATGGGAAACTTGTATAGCGCTTTATAAAAGAGCAAAAGTTTTTTTGCACCTTGCGTTTCTTGATCATTGTCCTAATGTGGTAGTAGATGCTCGTGCATGCGGTTGTGATATCATTGTTTCATCGTCAGGAGGAACCAAAGAAATTGCTGGAAAGAATGCAACAATCGTGAAAGATATTGAATGGGATTTTTCACCTTTAGACCTGTATTCACCTCCTCCATTGAACTACGATATTGTTTTCAATAATGAACTTGACAGTTCTATTGATATGTCAGACGTCGCGCAGAAGTATTACAATGGCCTTTTAGGAATAATATGAAAAATATACACGAATCTTTGAGCAAGTTGTTGTTAGCAAGACTTGGGAAATATAAGAAAGAAAACAAAAAGCTGAATAAAGAAACATGTATAGCGATATACCAGGACATATTCGAAACGACTGTGCAGCTTTTTCAAAGTGCTGATATAAAAATTTGTAACGAGTCGATGAACTTAATCAGTCAAATGTACTACGATTCTATACAGATAAATGAAAATCAAGAGCTCGATCCAAACATTTTTTCACAGCGAGCCAGCCTATTGAACATAGAAACAAAAGAGCTTGCGTTATTAGCTAGCTTTTTTACTAACACACCTTTTGCAGAACCTTTTATCTTTGAAATAAAGAAGAGATCGTAACATGCCCACACTTAGAAAATACTCTGATTACCAAAATTACATTGAGTTTCAAAAGCAAAAGTCTTCTGATCCTGTCAGAATTCAAAAGTGGCTTAATGAAGAGTGGAATGTTAAGTTGAATGGCTTTATTGATGAGTTTAAAAAACTAGGTTCAATCATCACACCTGATGCTAACTGTTTATGCCTAGGGGCAAGGACTGGGCAAGAGGTCGTCGCGTTAAAAAATTTAGGTGTCAAGAACGCAGTAGGAATTGATATAGTTCCTCATGAACCGCATGTTGTTCTAGGCGACATTCATAACCTCAATTTTGATAGTGACACTTTCGATTTTGTATACACGAATATCATGGATCATTCTGTTGACCCTAAGAAGATGGTTTCGGAGATCGAAAGAGTCCTAAAGGTTGGAGGACATGCTTATATTCAAATTCAGTTAGGTGTTAATCAAGATGAATACACGGAATTTGAGATTAAAAATCCCTTTTATGACGTAATCTCTTTGTTTGATAAAAGTTTTTGTGTTCATGTCGGCCCTATTAAGCAAGACTTTTCTACAAACTTTGCAGCAATGAACTTTGAGATGATCTTTAGAAAAGACAAAGAGCTGGTCGATCTATTTGAAAAGTTTGGAACTTTAGATACGGTGCATGTGCCTAAAGAATACGAAAAAATTTGGAATGATGTTAATTTAGAAATTCAACAAAAAAAGCTCGATGAAAACATGATATTTGAGCAAGGTGAAAGACAAAAGATACTTGACAAGTTAATGAAAAGAGCTTATTATTTGACATGTTTAGCAAGCATTTATAGCTGCAAAAACATTGCAGAAGTAGGTACAGCACAAGGCTGGCAGTACTATTCTTTTTGTGAATATGCTAGAAGCGTCTCAGGAAAAGTTTCTTCTTGCGATCCTCGCGATGTTAGAAATGAAGAGTGTAAAGATTTATACGAAGAAAAAGAAAAGATCGGCTCATACTACAAGACGACCAGCAAAGAAATGGCATCTAATCTAAAAGACGTAGACATGTTTTACATCGATGGGCTGCATGACGAAAACGATGTGTTTGATGATGTCAGTAACCTAATTTCTTGTCAGTCTGCGAGTCCGATATGGGTGTTTGATGATTTTGACACAAGGTTCGGCTGCTTTAAAGATATCGCCTTGCTGTGCCAAGCCAGCAGGTGTTTTAAAGTAATTGACATAGGAAAAGTTGCAAGCGGAAACGAAAGTCACCAAGCGATCGTAAAGACAAAATTCGTGCTATGAGATTAGATTTTGTATGTTCAAATCCAGACATTAGTGTAGGTAGCTACAGAATATGGATTCATGACGTTGCAGAAGTCATGAGGAGCATGAATTGCGATGTCGAAATTGTTGACAGCGTAAAAAATGTTAGAAAAGACTCAATCGTAATTTTTAGCAAAGGAGACTATTCTTCAAGAAAACATCTTGAAAGTGATAGAATCGCCGGCGCCATAAACATTAGCGCAGAAGCTAAATCCAATTTTGACTTTGTTATAGTAGGATCTCCTGAAGAAAAAAAATCTTTAGAGTCTTATTATGACAAAGTTTTCATCATTAATTTGATTGAAAAAATGTATGACAATTGTGATTTAAAAAATCACAATGATAAAAACGACATGACGATAGGATTTCATGGAAGCTTTACGCATTTAACAAAACTGAAGTATGGATTTGTTGAAGCCTTTAATGAATTACGTAATGAAGGACACGAAATAAGATTGTCTTGTTTAACTAATGACAATGTTTCGAAAAATCAAATATCCCAAATGCTTGGAATATCAGAAAAATACCTGGACTTACATCATTGGAATTTTCAAACTGCAAAGAATGTTATTCAATCTTTTGACGTAGGTATTGTTCCAAACATAACGGACCTGGGCCAACAACATCCTCACCTTCGGACGCAAACATCGATAAACGATGGACTGTATCAAGCTGATTACATGTTGCGATTCAAGAATAAATCAAACCCAGGAAGAGCCTTCGTTTTTTATCAGCTAGGAATACCTGTTATAGCTGATTTGACTCCCTCAAACATGCCAATGCTGTACGACGAGTCATGTGGTATGATTGCAACGTGTAGCAAAACGTGGAAAAAATCAATTGCTTACTTCAAGTCTGCTACATGCAGAAATGAAATTGCAAAAAAAGCTCACCAAAGATTTAAGCAGCTGTACTCATTAGAAAACGATGTCAAAAGCATGCTAAGCGTCATCCCTTCCATTTAAACATTGTCAAAAAATTTTTTTTGATGTACCATCCTTTCATGGAAAAAGGTTATCTTTACATAGCGTACGGTGAGGCTTTTACCAAAGAAGCCTTGCTATCAATTCAATCGTTACGTAGATTTACGAATCTACCCATAGCTCTTTTCACGGATCAGCCAGAAAACCTGTACAAAGATGCAAAGATAGATGTTGTAAAAAACATTACAGCAAATCATATTCGTGCGAAAGTAGACTATATCGATCAAACGCCTTTTGAAAAGACTGTCTTCTTAGATACTGACACAGTAGTCATAAGAAATTGTGATGACATGTTTGATCTTCTCGACAGGTTTGACATGGCATGTGTAATTGATTTTGCCAGAAAAAGAAAAAAGTATTCAGATACAGTGCCTGAATATGGTAGAATTCCTTATGCTTTTTCAGAGCTCAACAGCGGTGTTATAGCTTTTAATAGCTCACAAAGAACAAAAGACGCCTTAAAGATGTGGAAACAGTATTTCTACAAGTATTTTAGAGAAACAAATGGATGGGATCAGGTAAGTTTTAGAGTAGCTCTTTGGCATAGCGATGTCAAAATAATTCATATGCCATTTGAATATAACGTTAGAAGTAAGGACAACAGAGAAAAGCAGAGGAAGTATAAGCATGAATTTGGAGAAGATCACATGGAGTCAAGAATCATCCACATTCATTATGATAACGAAATCCATAAGGGAAAATTTAATATCGAATCTTTAGAACAGCTTGAAAAGATAGTCAAAGAAAAAGCAGTTGATTATTGAACCGGGAATCTCTAACAAATGACTTATAAAGACTTTATAGAAAAATTGTTAGAAATGAAAAATTCTGGCAAGGGATTGATGTCTGAAAAGCAATATGCTTCTATCGGATATCTTTTAAAAATGTTTGACCCTTGCAATCTTCTTATTTTTGGATTAGGTCACGATTCTTTTTTATGGAATGAACTAAATGGTGGAAAAACAGTCTTCATTGAAGATGATGAAGACTGGATTGGACAATTTAAAGGAAAAAATCTAGACATAAGAAAAATAACTTATACGACACAGGCAAAAGACCACGATCAAATTGGGTTTGATAGTAAGATTTTGAAATTAAATTTTGATGATGACATCGAAAAAACGACATGGGATGTTATCATTGTAGATGCGCCTTTAGGGCATGGTCCACCAGGTAGAGACTATAAAGGACCAGGCAGAATGCAAAGCATATACAATGCATATCGACTTCTTAGACCTGGAGGTATTTGCATTGTTGACGACATGAAACGTCACATCGAACAAAAATATTCTTTAGGTTTCTTTGGAGAAGAAAATATCATTAATTTAGTCGAGGATAAAGTTTGTTTCTTTAAGAAAGATTTACGTCACTTTAATAACCTAAGAAACCACCTCACAGGTAAAAAAGTAGCCGTCGTAGGACCTGCAGCCTATATGATGAATTCGGGTCTAGGCAAAGAAATCGACCAGCATGATGTTGTCGTTAGAATCAACAGAGGATTAGATTCAATTAATCATTACAAAGAAGATGTTGGAACAAAAACTGACATATTGTATTCTTCGTTAATAGAAGAAGCTCAACATGCCGGTGATTTATCTGTAGATAAATTAAAAGAACATGGGACAAGATGGATCATCACACCGCCATCTTCGGGTGTGGACGGTGTGTGTCACTCAGAGTCTTTTCATGAACTAGTTGATCATGCAAAAATTGATTTAATAAAGAAAGAGATACCTGTTACTTTCGTTAGCAAAGAGCTAAACAATGATTTGGTGCAATTTATTAATTGCAAACCAAATACGGGATTCTTAGCGATATACGATTTACTGCAATATGATTTAGAATCTTTATCTGTGTATGGATTCAGCTTCTTTTTAGATGGCTATATAAAAGATCAAAAATCAGGTCTAGAAAAAGAAAAAAATTGCACAGTGCAAGAGTATGTTGAGTTAGCCTTTAATTCAAAAAGGCATGTCCAAAAAAATATTTGGAGTTTTGCAAAGAAGCTATTGCTAAACAATAAAAAAGTGAAGCTTGATTCAACGTTAGAAAAAATACTAAGTTTAGAAAACTTTTCTAGAGAAGAACTGCAAAATAAACTCACTTCTACAGAAAATTCGCACAAAGCAAAATTCCCAGACGCATTAGTAAATATCGGTATTGATTTTGACGGTGTGATTCACAAATGCTCAAAAGGTTATCATGATGGAACGATTTACGATGACCCAGTTCAAGGCGTTCATGAAGCATTGAAAATTTTATCACAAAATCATAAGCTTGTTGTGTACACATGCAAAGCTAAAAAAGACAGAGGCCTTGTAAATGGAAAGACTGGGGCTGAATTGGTTTGGGAATGGTTGAAGAAGCATGATCTTGCCGCTTATGTCAGTGAAGTTACAGCTGAAAAACCGCGCGCTTTAATTTACATCGATGACAACGCCTTGAAGTTTAATGATTGGTCATCATGCCTTGCTGAACTAAAGAATAAAGAAATTCTTGATAAGAAATTATGAAAATTTTATTTGCACATTTCCCCTTAGATTCTGACCAAATAGAAGGAACAGAATTACCTCGTTTTTTTGCAATGCAAGGCCATCAAGTTCATAGCGTTTTCATAAAAAATTCTAGAAAATTTATAGGAAATTTCTTAAATGATGGAGGAATAATCAACATCAAACATGAAGAATTGCGCAATGATTATGATGTTATAGTGTGCAAAAGCGACGCATTTCAAAAATACGCAAGACAATACGCTAGCGACCACACAAAAATCATCAACGTCACCCCAATGGGAATTAAATCAAACCTAACTGGTGTAACATATGGCTTTACAGAAAACCAATTAATCAAGGCTCCTGTAAAAGAAATGCAGGAAGTTTTTTCAAAATATCGTCCTTGGGATGAAAGAAAAGACCAAATTATTACTGTAGCATCAATGGGAACCGATAAAAACCAATTGGAATTTATCCGTTTTTTTGACCCTTTTTACTTTCCTAAGTGGAAACTTGTTTTTGTGGGCGCCATAAAGTCAAATGATTATGTTCAGCAAATGAAAGCTGAAATGACGATAAAAAAAATAGATTTTGAAATAATAGACGCCATTGACAGAAAAAGCTTAGCAAAATTGCTGCAAGAGTCGAAGTTGTCAGCATTGACGACAGATCCACGACCATCGCAACCATACGATCCAGGGCCCAGAGTTGTTTTTGAATCTATCAGAGCAGGTACGCCTTGTTTTTTGTCTGACCTTGTCATGGTTCATGAAGGTGCGAAAAACTTTTCTTTTTTCTATGAACACCAAAACAAATCTTCTTTTACAGATGCGCTAAAACATGTATCAACTACTGATTTAAAAAACTTGTCCTATGCCTGCTACGATTACGGAAGTCAATTCTACACTATGCAGAATGCATGTAACGTAGCATATAACGACATAATGAATTGGTGTTAAAATGAAAAACCTCATATGCTTTTTATCGCATTTGGATGATTTTGAAATATCGTGCCTTGGTTATATTTTAAAGCACAAGAGCGATTATGATGTTATTCATTGTGTTGTAGCGACCACATGGGAAGCAAAAAAGAATATTTGGCAAACTAATCTTCAATTGATTGAGGACGAAATAGGCAAAAAAATTACTTATACAAATTTGGAATTTGAACAAAGAAAGATGCAATCATCCTTTGATGAAATAAAAGATAAATTTTACAAAGTAATAGACTTCAACAGATCGTCAAGGTTTGACATATTAACACACGATGCTAACGATTGCCACACAGACCACGTTGCTGCTCATGTGATATCAAAAGGCCTTTACAAATATGCAGATAAGTTTATCACTGTTTATTCTCCTTCATCGGCCAATTTTAACGCAAACTATTGGGTCGGACTAACCGTTGAGCAGTACGAATTAAAAAAGAAGCTTCTTGACAAATACGACATAAACGTTGAGCAATCGTATACAAAATTAGGATACTATCTGCAAAGCAATCAACATTACGATATAGGTTCAGCTTATTATATCGAAAATTTTGTTCATTCAGATTATAAACATTATGAATCTTATAAGATATTAAAATGGGTATAAATGATTGTTTCGATACATCAGCCTGAACATTTTCCATATTTGGGATTTTTTCAAAAAATGCAAGCATGTGACGTTTTTGTTTTGCTTGATGATGTAAAGTTCAAAAAGAATGATTTTCAAAATAGAAACAGATTCTTGAATAGATCAGGACAAGAAGAATGGTTTACTGTTCCTGTTGAAAAAGAAGCAAACTCAAAATTGATAAACCAGGTTTTGGTGTCAAAGGACCCCAACTGGCGGTCAAGAATAAAAAAGCAAATTTCATTTAACCTGAAACATCAAGTCTCTGATGTGTATGATTCATATGAAAAGTTAATTGACATTAACGTGACGTCGATTAAGTGGTGTATGAAACGTCTTTGTATTTCAACTCCATTAATTTTCTCATCTGAACTCAATGTACAGGGTGCTAAGTCACAAAGACTATTGAATATTTGTAAAGCTTTAAAGGCAAAAAAATACATCTCAGGTAGCGGTGGAAAACAATATCTTGACGTCGAAATTTTTAGAAATGAAAACATAGATGTTGATTTTTTTCAAGCCAACGTATCAAACATGATGAGTACAATCTATAACATAGAAACTAACCATGAAAAAGCATAACGCTAAAAATCAAATCGTTGGAAACTGGCATGGAAAACGTTATCATTACGATGACAACGAAAAATCCACTTTCAATTTTTTAGTATCTAGGCTAAAGTTCTTAAAAGAAAATTTTGGAGTGCTTGGAATCAAGCAATCCTTTGAAGATGAGGGTGCATTTCTTTCAGACGTAGTGATGATGAGAAGGATCACGGACTTGTGCCAGGCTTCTCTATATGTTAAAATAGGTGGCTGCGAAGCCATAACAGATATTAACAATTGCGTTTCAATGGGTGTGGACTATATTATTCCGCCCATGATTGAAACAGAATACGCTTTTGTTAAGTTTGTAAATGCAGTAAAAAATATCAACGATATCAAGTTTTATTTTTTGTGTGAAACGCAAACAGCATTTTCTAATTTAGAAAAAATCCTTTCATTGACTGAATCCAATGTTTTAGAAGGAATAATAATTGGACGCTCTGATTTCACTAAATCATATGGTCTAGACAAGAGCAATGTTGACAGTGAGTTTATACAAGAAAAAATAAGAAAAGCTTTTTCATTAGCTAAATCCAAAAATTTGAAAACAACAATGGGTGGCAACATATCGGTAGATAGTTGCAAATTTATAAAAGATTTATTTGAAAATAAGCTTATAGATCACTTTGAAACAAGAAATGTTGTTGTCTCGGTGAATGAAAAAAATATTTCTGATTTAGAAAATACGCTAACTCAAATCATTCAATACGAAATTGATTGTTTGAATTTCAAATCAATAAATCATGCAAACATTTCGAATGCTTATTTGGATAGATTGAATTCCTTACAAAGCAGAATATCATAAAATTCTACTGCTATAAAAATGCAAAGAAAGGTTTAGCAGATGAAGAAAAAAATCAAAGCATTGATTCCAGTTAGAGCAGGATCAGTTAGGGTTGTAAATAAAAACATAAAACCTTTCTGTGGTACTAATCTATTGGCTCTAAAAATAGAACAAATGCTAAGAATTAAAGAGATTGATGAGGTTTGTGTAAGCTCAGAATCTCAAGAAATGTTAGACATTGCTAAAGATTTAGGAGCTACACCGATAAGAAGAGATGCAAAATTTGCCTCAAATGAATGCTCCCCTAACGATGTTTGGGAACACATTGCAGACAATATTGATTGTGAATATATCCTTTATACGGCTGTAACTAACCCATTAGTCAAAGATGACTCTTACAGAAATTGCATTGAAAAATATTTTTCTTTAGACGAGAATGTTTATTCTTTAAATACTGTTACTTCTGTTAAGGAATTTTTATGGATGGGTAATTCTCCAGTAAATTACGATCCGAACAATCAACCCAAGTCACAAGACCTACCAGAAGTTTTTCATTTAAACTTTGCAATCAATATACTCAGAAGAGACCTTATGAAGAAACATAAGTCTATTCTGTTAAAAAATTTCTTTCCATTTTATCTAGACAAGATAGAATCAACTGACATAGACGATGTGCATGATTTTTTGATTGCTGAACTTTTGTATAAAAATCAAAATAATTTACTATGAAAAACTCTATTGCTGTGGTCGGCCAAGGTTTCGTAGGTGGTTCTCTCACGACTGTTTTTTCAGAGAGAGGCTTCAATGTATTGGTATATGATAAGGCGGGTAAGGTCTCACCTGGTGCACACGATTATCGACCTGACTCTATAAAAAGTCTTGTTAATTTCGCAGAAGGATCCGTCACAGGATTTTCCAAAGTTTATTTCGTGTGCCTTCCAACACCAATGTATGAGGATGGAAGTGCAGATATCAGCATTGTGGAAGGTGTTCTATCGGAACTTTCACAGATCCCTGGTGAGAGGATAGCGGTTGTAAAGTCAACTGTTCCACCAGGTTCGACTGAGAGGTGGAATAAGAAATTCGCAGAAACAGGTCTTCGTGTTGTCTTCAATCCTGAGTTCTTGACTGAGGCTAATGCTTTGGATGACATGCGAAATCAGAACAGAATTGTCCTCGGAGGACCTCGTCCGTACATCAACACGGTGAAGCAGGTATTCCAAACTGCCTTCCCAAAGGTACCATTAGTGAAGACTTCTTCTACGACGGCAGAGATGGTGAAGTACGTCACAAACAACTTCCTGACTGTAAAGGTGGCCTTTGCTAACGAGATGTTCCAGGTCTGCGAAGCCCTAGATAAATCCGGACTAAATGTGGATTATGATAAGGTCATCGAATATGCAAAGTATGATTCTAGGTTAGGTTCCAGCCACTGGAGTGTACCTGGGCCGGATGGACACTTTGGTTACGGCGGGAGCTGTTTTTGTAAGGATATCAATGCTATGATTAGTGTTGCAGATCAATTAGGAGTTGATGCAAAGGTTATGAAATCTTCGTGGGAAAAAAATCTTGAAGTTCGACCTGAACGTGATTGGGAAAAACTAATCGGAAGAGCAGTTTCTAAAAAGAATAAGTAAACAACTTCCTCTATACCCTATAGTTATAGTTTATGAAGACTGTAACTATAGTGTGCAAAGGGTGTTCAAATACTTTCACCGTAAAGTATAAGCTTAGAAAACAAAAATACTGCTCGAGAGCTTGTGTAAACAATTCTTTCTCGGGCAGTGGTAATCCTGCTTACGGAAAAGTTTATCGTACCAAGGATAAAAATCCTGAATGGGTAGAAAAGATCAGTAAAACATCTATTGATAGAGAAATAAATAAAGGTGATAAAAATGGGATGAAAAATCCCGAAGTTGCAAAAAGACAAGGACAGACTAGAAGCCATAAATTTGCTACAGATCCCATTTGGAAAGAAAAATATTCAAAACCTATGAGAGAAGCTTGGGCTGCTGGAAAATATGACAATTCTCCCGTAGGCCGATGTAAATGGTATTCTCACACCAAACCAGATGGAACTGAAGTTAAACTTCAAGGAACTTGGGAAGTTATCTTTGCACGTCACATGGACAAGTTAGGAATAGTTTATGAGTCTCATAAAGGAACCATAAAATATGCTTGTGATGGGGTAGAAAGATCATACTTGCCTGATTTTTACATTCCTTCAATAGACACATATGTTGATGTAAAAGGTGTATTTTTTGATTCTTTACAACAAGAAAAATTTGAAAAAATAAAGTCATCGAATCCTGAAATTAGAATTTACCTTATGACAAAAGAAGAGTTCTCATCTATTGGAATAGATGTCTTGAAAGAAGCTAACGTCATTTCTAAAAAGCCGAAGGGTTGATGAACTAATATGGTGACATAAGTTACCATATAACAATGCAAGAAAATAACTCCTTCCAAACTCTACCTACGGGAAAAGCCCATGTTTCTTTCTCCGAGGTAAAGTTATGGAAGGAGTGTTCATTTAGACACCACCTAGTCCACATCAAAAAGATTGACCTATCGAAACCTTCTCCTGTACTTGATTTTGGTACAGCTGTCCATGCATCATGTGAAAAATACCTGCTGACCCGTGAGATGGATCCTCAGGTTGCCTTTGATCACATGGATGCAGCTTGGAAGAAACATGAAGGCAATCCTGATTTTTCACCTGCATCGCTAGAAAAAGCTAAGATCGAAGTATCACAGATACTCGCTGAGGTGCCTCAGTTTCTTGATCGTGAATTTCCTGATTGGCAGGTGGTTGATGCTGAACACCAATTGTATGAAGCTGTTGAAGGTCATCCTCATGCCTTCAAGGGTTTTATCGACGGTGTCATTAAGGCTAAGGGGAAGAGGGGTGAGACCATTTATTGGATCCTTGATTGGAAGACAACGGTAAGAGGGTGGTTCCGAGAGAAGAGATCTGATGATATGGTCAAGGCCCAATTGGCACTCTACAAGAATTATTGGTGTCAAAAGAATCCAGAAGTTCCATTCAAGGATGTTAGATGCGGCTTCGTGCTTCTTAAAAAGAATGCCAAAGCAGGCGAACACTGTGAGTTGTTTTCTGTCTCCCTTGGTGAGGTTCCTATCAAAAGATCTCTCAAGGTTGTTGGCAACATGCTTACTTCTGTAAAAAGAGGTATTGTAATTAAAAACAGAGATGCATGCACATACTGTGATTATAAGAACACTGTGCACTGCACATAAAAGTTTATTGATTTTTTATGTTGTTATTACAACTTCTCAAAAGTTGGTAATATACGCTTGATGAGAAAAAAAAATATCTTGATGTTGTCTGATCATCCACTGAGTACCTCAGGCGTTGGAACTCAAAGCAGATGGTTGATTCATGGGTTAATTGGCACAGGCAAGTACAGTTTCAAGTGCTTTGGAGGAGCAGTAAAGCATGACAGTTATGAAACGACTGTTGTGAACCCAGACTTTATCATAAAGCCTACTAATGGCTTTGGCGACAAAAATTTGCTAAGAAAAACATTAGCGCAGGTACAACCAGATGCGCTGATGTTGTTCACAGATCCTCGCTTTTTTCTATGGGTTTGGGAAATGCAGGACGAAATACACCAAATTTGTCCTATAGCTTATTGGCACCTGTGGGATAACCATCCATGGCCTGATTTTAATAGAGTTCTTTATGAATCGACCGATTTGATCAACTGCATCAATTATCCAACATATGAGATGGTTAAAGAAAGGTTTCCTGAAAGGACAAATTATATACCTCACTCTGTTCCAAAAGAACTTTACCATCCTTTGCCTGAGAAAAACGTAAAGGAGCTTAAAAATAATCTTTTGGGGCAAAATAGGATGGATCATTTTGTCGTAGGATTTGTGAGCAGAAACGCAAGAAGAAAGATGCCAAGCGACATTATTGTTTCATGGAAGATGTTTATTGATGAGCTTAAGCAAAAGTACGGTCATGCAAAAGCAACATTAGTTATGCACACAGAACCGCTAGATCCTGAAGGTCCTAACCTTCATCACGTCATTGAAATGTTACAAGCGAAAGACAATGTTGTGTTTTCAAACTCAAGAATTAATTTCAATGAGATGAATGCGCTTTATAACATTTTTGACTCTGTCGTCAACAGAAGCACGAATGAAGGATTTGGGTTAGGCACTCTTGAAGCAATGATGTGTGGTAAACCCATCATAACAATAAAAACAGGAGGTCTAACAAGGCAGGTGGAAGATCCTGAAACGGGATTCCATTATGGAATTGGATTAGATCCTGAAGTAAAATCGCTTGTTGGAAATCAAATGGTTCCTTACATCTATGAAGATTTTATCTCTCATGAGACTTTAGCTAAAGCTTTCATGAAAATGTATGAATTAGGAGATGAAGGAAGAAAAGATCTAGGTGCCAAGGCAATGAATTACGTTCACAAAAATTATGACCTTGAGAAGATGATTTCTGACTGGGACACATCCTTGACAAAACTTATCGATGATTGGAAGTCAGGTAAAAAGCAAAAATGGACCTATAAGGAGATTTGAAATGAAAAAAGTTTTAGTAAGAGGTCCTGTTCTAACACAGTCAGGCTACGGAGTACACTGTCGACAAATTGCAAAATGGTGTTTGTCAAAAAATCAATGGGATGTAAAGTTTCAAGCTTTACCTTGGGGTGACACCCCCTGGATAATTAATCCAAATTACCATGATGGTTTGATCAATCAAATTATGAGGAATACCGTTGAGGTAACTCCTGATCAAGAATTTGATATTTCGGTTCAGCTACAGCTTCCGAATGAATGGGATTGCAGTATAGCAAAGACCAATGTTGGCATCACGGCAGGCGTTGAAACAAGCATATGCAATCCTGTGTGGGTGCAAAATTGCAACCAGATGGACATGGTGATCGTTCCTTCCGTACATACGAAACAGGTCTTTGAAAGATCTGGAAAGATAGAAAAGCCTCTTGTCGTTGTTCCTGAAGCCTATTGCGACGAAGTAGAAAAGATTGGTCAAGAAGATGTCGACGCTCTTCCAAAGTTTTCAACAGATTTTAATTTCTTGGTATTTGGACAAATAACAGGTGACAATCCTCTCAACGACAGGAAGAACATTTTCTACACACTCAAGTGGTTGTGTGAATCCTTCAAAGATGATGAGTCAGTTGGTGTTGTCATAAAGACAAACACCGGTAGAAATACTTTTATCGACAAGAAGAGAACACATGATCTGATACAGACAGTCGTAAAAGAATGTAGAAAAGGTCCTTTTCCAAAAATACATGTGCTCCACGGAGACATGAATGATAAAAGTGTTGCATCACTGTACAAACATCCGCAGATTAAAGCGTTGATAACTTTGACAAGGGGTGAGGGCTTTGGTTTACCTATACTAGAGGCAGCAGCCAGCGACTTGCCGATTATTGCAACAGGATGGTCTGGTCATATAGATTTCTTAAATCATGGCAAGTACATCAATGTTTCATATGCTTTAAAAGACATACACAAAAGCAGGGTTGACAACAGGATATTCATGCCTCAGTCCCAGTGGGCCGAAGCTAATGAAGACGATTTCAAGAAAAAAGTCTTGAAGTTTAAGGCTGCTTCAAACATGCCAAAAGAATGGGCTGCTGAATTAGGAAAAGTCATTAGGCAAAAGTATTCTTCAGATTCAATTTCAAAACATTATGATGATGTCTTGAAGGAATATCTGTGATGCTAGCGATTTTTTTGTTAATGATCAGCATCTCTTTATCTGTCGCTCTTTATTATAGCGTCAAAAAAAATCTTGAATTTATGGAGATATTTGAAGCGGCAGCTGACGATTACAAAAAAATTTTAGAGGAGCTAAACTATTATCACGATCAAGTTGATAAAAAATCAAAATTAGAATTGTTTTTAGACGAGCCCGTCACAAGGGAACTGGTCGAGGACATCAAGGGGACAAAGAAGGTCATCAAAGATGCCGCCGAGAAAATCTCTGTCTTCATGGAGGAAAATAACGATGAAGAAAGATGAAAAATGTCAAAAAAATCAGGTGAAACTGCTGTTGGAAAAAAGGTAGATCAATTAAAGCTTTACTTTAATTCTGATACACAAACTGCAATAGTGAAATTTCAAACGACCGTCAGCAAGCAAGAAAGAGACAAGATATACATTGACGATATAATGCCAGCTTTTGAAAAGCTTGTTGAAAATTTAATTAACATTCATAAATTTACGGGTCTTCATGATAGTTTTGATGATCTGAAAAACGATTGTATCAACTTTTTATTTGAGACAATTGGAAAGTTTGACGCAAATCGCGGAACAAACGCCTTCTCTTATTTCAATGTTGTGGCTAAAAATTGGTTGATCATAAAGACAAAACAAAAAACACAGAAATTGAAAAGGAATGTTTGCATAGAAGACATTAATTCACTTACTTCATATGAAAGAGAAATAATAGAAAGCAAATATTCAATTCCTTCACAGGACACTTTGTTAGAAAATTTTAATTCATCAGAAGAAACCCTCAAAATTCTTTACGAGATAAGAGAAAGGGTCAAGTCTGAAAATGAATTGATGTGTATTAACTCCATCATAACAATATTTGAAAATGTAGACGACATAGACCTTCTCAACAAGAATGCTATATTGCTTTACATGCGTGAGCTTTCTGGGTTCAGTCCTAAGCAGTTGACGACGACAATGCAAACAATTAAAAAACACTATAAGAATGTAAAAAATTACGAAAGAAACAAGGCATGACAAGCTACGAAGAAGGAATGGTGGGTGTTTCCGAAATTGTCTTAGAAGAAAAAGTTAGAGATTTCTCAGAATTACTTGATCAGATAGAAGGCCTTTCCGATAAAAAGAAAAAGCTTTGGAAAGAAATTTATGAAAATGCTGTCTACGATAGGCAAAATGCGTATACGTTATTTGTCAAACTGGTCAAGATTGTTGAAGATAAAAGCACTGAGCACGCTGTGCACGGAAAATCACTGGCATCTTATCTTGAAAAGATGAGCAAGGCTAATGACCAATTGATAAGACTGTCAGAATTGGTTAGCAAAGCTGAAAAAGTGACTGATGAAATAGACGCAGAAGAGATGTTTAAAAAGATCAACAGCAGGTAAACATGGCGGATCCAAAAGACTTACACAAATTATCATCAGGACGGTTCAGCACCACAGATAAAAGCATTAAGCAGGCATCGACAAGCATTGCACCGACTTTTTATAGGATGGTTGTGCTTGAAACGATTGTCGACCCAGAGGGCATGTCGCCTATGCGCCAGTCTTACTGGAAAAATATTTTAAATGTGACGAATTATGATCTACGTAACGCGCTGCCAAGAAACACAATTGTCGCCCAGATGATACTTGGAAGGTCGACAATAACAAACCCAATGTTTATTTTTCCATTTTTTCCTTCACATCTAGCAATGCCATGCAAGCCGGGAGAGATGGTGTGGGCAATGTTTGAAGATCCAAATGTTGCAAAGCATGAAGTCGGTTATTGGTTTTGTAGGATAGCTGAGCCAAATTTTATTGATGATGTAAATCACACGCACCATGCTGCTCAGCTAGACATGACGAATGTTGAAAGCAAGAAACAGAAACACGAACAAAATTTCAATCCCGTCTATCAAATGAGGAATGGAAAACCCATCATTGCGCTAGACGGTGCAAGGTACACACAGCCAAATTCAAAAATAATAGCAGCAGGAGATGATGCGTTTGAAAACTTGCTGCAAGAGCCTGACGGAGCACTGATGATGCAGTATGAACCCATACCGCGCTTCAAAAAAAGACCAGGTGATCTTGCTTTAGAAGGCAGCAACAACACGTTGATAGTTCTTGGCACAGACAGGGTAGGCCCCTATGCTGTGTATGACCAAGATAACACTATCATAAATGATGAAGTCTCCACAGGAGAAAAAAAGGGGCAGGCAGGAGCAATCGACATAGTTGCTGGACGTGGCATGACACCTACGACAGGTGGCGAGCACCTAGACGTCACAGGAATAGCGATTCCTGACGAAATAATCAGAAGTGAGATAAACAAGTATAAGCCTGTACCGCAAGAAGGAGACCCAGACTTCATAAATGACAGAAGCAGAATACTTGTCTCGCAGCGAACAGAAGTGGATACAAATTTTAAGCTGACGCAGCACCTGGCCGATGAGCAGGGGATTCAAGACTCTACCACGGGTGATGCAGCCATAGTCATAAAGTCTGACAAGATAAGGATGGTGGCAAGGTCGGACATATCACTGATAGTGACCGACTATGACACAAGCGACGGAGAGTCAATAAGCAGCTACATGTCGAACTATAAGGTCGATAACGAAGATGTCAACAGATGGGCATCCATCACAATAAGGGTCAACGGAGACATCATATTCACACCAAGCGCCACAGGAGTCGTGAAGCTAGGAGGGTCTGACGCTAGCCATGCCATAGTCTGTACGGAGTTTATCGCAGACAACACGACCAATCCAGGCACGGTCACAGCGTTACCAATCGGCACAACAGGCGGTGGATTCATAGGAACGAATAGAGGTCAAAATAAAGATTTGGAAGCCGCCCAGTACAAAAGAAGACCTGACTTTGGAAAGATTGCAACCAAAGTTTTAGTTAAGTAACATGGGCATAATGGTCGACATAGGGATATTAAATCCTGATGGAACGTTAACTGATGGAGCATTTAGATCCTTCATCAAGGACGTCAAAAGCAAACTGGCGGAAGGAAAAAGCATCTTTCCTGAAGACATTGCGTGCAGTAAAAAAACGGAACCCACAGCCGGCGCTAATCTATTAAAGCTGGAAGACAAGGAGCTTTTTCCTGAATTTCACGCAGACTGGCGACCAAGATACGAAAAGATGGCTAAGTCGCTTGACGTTCCTGGTGCGTATGGTCTAGCGCAACAGACAGGCGCTCCGGCTTGCGACCCAACTGCCTTGGCTATCTCAATGGGAATCAATCCTCCGCCAATGGAATTGGCCGATGCCATAGCGGCCGTGGTGACGCCTCCTACACCTCCTGACATGCTAGTGATATTGAGTGAAGGCGAAGGTAACGAAGAACTCATCAATCCTGTGAAGCAGGTTGAAAACATCGCAGCCATGAATGAGGCATTGGCGCTGCCACCAATACCACCTGTGCCTGAATTGCCTGACCCTATAATAGGGGAGCTGGGCTACGATGAACAGTTTGCTTTTTCAACAGACATGGCAATGATGCCGATCATGACAAACGCATCGTTACAAGTGCCAACGATGATCCTTAAAATACCTGACATACTGGGCAACCTTCCGCTTGGGTTGATCGAAGCTGTCTGTCAAAAATCGACAGAAAATCAACCGAAAACTATCGAAGAGGCAGACTTTCAGGACGCATGCAACGAGACGATGCTGCAACATCAGGTGAGGATGCAGTCGATGGTCTTCATTGGGCAGAACATAGGAAGCGGTATGGTGACGAAAGGCCTTGCCTCGACGCCTTTTGCAGACGGCGGCCTTGAGATGATAGTGGAGGGAGAAGAAGAGGAAGAAGAAGACGAAGGAGAATTTGAACTGTTCACGAGTCAGATGACCGGTCGCCGCTTCAGAGTCCTAAAGATATTAAGAGAGCTTTTAGGAGAACCTCCGACAGGTAAAATCGAATACCCCAGCCCGGCCTTCGCCAAGATTTCCAATTGGAAGCCTGTCATGTTTGAAAAAGAAAAAGAACTGCTTGAACAGGCGACAAAACTTGAAGGTGAGCTGTATAAACCGGGCGGGTTACAAGATGCTGATAAAGCCGCCGGAGACAAACTCGATGAAGTGCTCGCTGACCCCAATGCGACCGATGAAGAAAAAAATGCCGCCGCGGCCGAGTACGACGACACCGGTGCCGCGAAGAGCGACGCTGAAGACACAGTAAAAGATAACAAAAAAAAGGCAGAAACTTCAAAGAAAGAAAGGTTAGGAAAACCTCAATACACGACCTGCGGTGTGTTGCCTTCTTACATTTTAGGCAGACTTGGAATGAACTGGGATGAAAGCATGGTCAAGATACAGGGGCTAGGAACTGTTTCTTTAATGGGAGGAGGCCTTGAAAGCGTTAGATTGGCAGGCAGGGCGTTAGGTTGCTGGGTCGACGGTTATGTTGACGGAAATTGGACGGGGAAATTCCCAGGACCAGGCGACATATTTCTGCTGACAGAAACGCAGCCAGTCGGTACGGCAAAAAAATTCATGCGACCCGACGACTGCGGTGCATGCCACATAGGAATTATATACGATATCACAGGAAAATTTGGTGATGGGACGTGGTTGACCGCCGACGCAGGACAGGGCTTTGACTCCGAGACCCAGGCAGCATCGTATGTAAAAAGAAACGTCGAACCACCCGTAATACCACCAGGGGCATCAAAACCGCCTCCTTTAGTGATTAGCGGAGAAGTTCACAGGGGCAATAGGCCACCAAGGATAGTCGGCGGATGGATCGACATCGACAAGGTGATGATAAAAAAAGAAATTTTATAGGGCGATCTAATCGTGTTGGCTGTTAATTATACTGTCGAAAATGGCAACCATTAATTTCAAAAGCGTTGGTGTAACTTCAACCCAGCTGACGCAGCAGGCAATTCAAACATCTCCTCTTCCAATTGGAATAAAAACGCCTTTGGAGTTGGGCGGACAAGACGGTTTACTCGTGATGCACTATGATTTGATCGATCAGCTGTCAGACAACCTTAGAAATCTGCTTTTGACAAACTGGGGAGAGCGACTCTGCCAATATTTCTTTGGTGCCAATCTTCGACCCTTGACGACTGAATATTCATCGCAAGAAACCTTTGATAACGAAGCTGTCGTTAGGATCAAGAACGCTGTTTCAACATGGATGCCTTTTATTGAATTGGTCGACTTTGTGTCAGAAGTCGACAGAAAAGAAAATAAAAGCACGGGAGTCATAAAGATCACGATCAGCTACAACATACCTGCGCTTAATGCTATCGATAAAAGAATTCAAATAGTGTTATATGTACTGTAAAATTGGAAAAATACAATGGCAATAGATCCTAAAAAAAATATAAAAGAAATCAGGCAAAGAAGGTATCTAGGCAGAGACTTCGACTCTCTTAGAGTCTCATTGCTTGACTATGCCAGACAGTATTATCCTAATCAGATTCAAGACTTTTCTGAGGCTTCTATAGGAGGTCTTTTCTTAGACATGGCTGCATATGTCGGCGACAACATGTCTTTTTATCTAGATCACCTCTATGGAGAATTAAACTACGACACAGCCGTAGAGTCGGCCAACAAAGAAAGAGCAATTATAAACGCTGGAATTCCAATAAATGGGGCTTCTCCTGCTGTCGTTAGAATTACGACGTACATCGAAGTGCCGACCGCGAGCGCAGGTGATTCTGGTCCTAATGTAAATCTTTTACCAATAATACAAGAAGGCACAACTTTTTTATCCAACAATGGAACTACGTTCACTTTGATAGAGAACATTGAGTATGCATACGATGAAAATGGGAACGGCAATTATGTGCTGCATCCCGAGGCCCAAAAAACTTTAGGAAAAACGACGAGTGATGGCAAGGCATTGTCATATATCCTTGTCTTGTCAGGTCTGTGTGTGTCAGGAAGGCAAACGCAAGAGTCATTTGACATTGCGGACTTTGCGCCTTTCAGAGAATTAAATTTATCGCAAACCAACGTGACAGAAATTGTCAAAGTTTATGATGATTACGGCAACAACTACTACGAAGTAGGATCGTTGACCCATGATGTAGTCTATAGAAATGTTTTAAATACAAATGCCGATAGCTCATTGGTTAAGGATGGGCTAAGGGTAATACCTGCTCCTTATAGGTTCACGAGAAGAACATCTTTGGCAGGAAGAAGAACTTCGCTAACATTTGGAGGAGGAAACGCAAACTCAGTGGACGATGACATTATTCCTGATCCCTCAGAGTTTGCTATAGCATTTCCATATTCAAAGATTATTTCAAGGGTTCCTGTAAATCCTGAGCAACTGTTAAAAACGAACACTCTTGGAGTTGCAGCGGCAGACACACGTTTGACCGTCATATATCGTTATGGAGGTGGGCTGCAGCACAACGTTCCCGCGGGCACCATAAATTCAGTCACTTCGCTGTTGATACAATTCCCAAAAAATCCGCCTAATTTCCTATCAGGTCCTATCAGAAATGGGCTAGAGGTTACCAACAATGAGGCGGCTTCTGGAGGTGAAGATCCGCTGACAGATGCTGAGTTGTTAGCATTGGTTCCTGCTGTCAAAAATTCCCAAGAAAGAATTGTCACAAAAGAAGACCTGTTGGCAAGGGTATACACAATGCCATCTAATCTCGGACGTGTGTTTAGAGCTGCGGTTGTGACCAACACAAGCAATCCTTTGGCAACACAGCTCTACATCATATCGAGGGACGCAAACTCAAAGCTTGTTCAACCGCCAGACTCCTTGAAGCTGAACATAAAAAGATATCTGAATTCATATAGGTTGGTCTCTGACGCTATCGACATCATGGACGCAAGACTTGTTAATCTGCAATTAAAATTTACAGTTGTCCTAGATCCAGGCTTAAACAAAAGCGCCATCCTTTCTTCTATTCTGACAAAATTACAAGATCAATTCAACGTTAGAAAAATGTACATTGATCAACCAATCATCATCTCAGAAGTCGTCAATACAATCTTTACTGTGCAGGGTGTCATTTCGGTCGATGCTGTCAAATTTGTCAACATCTCAGGCACAGTCAACAACAGGAACTATAGCGATGTGACACACGATGTTGACTCATACACAAAAAGACAAATGATCTTCCCGCCGGTTGGAGGCATCTTCGAAATAAGATATCCTGAGGTTGATATTATAGCAAAGGTGGTGGGCTGATGTTTAGATCTTTAGAAGCAGATAAAGACGCTTACATAACAAATAGATTTGCTGACGGCGTCAGGGCAGTAAGCGGCAACACGGGCATAGCTGGATCTTTGGACCTGTTCAAGCTTTATGGCGTGACGATTCTTACATCGGGTTCATCATCTTTTCCTCAACGAGAACTATCAAGAATTTTAGTTCATTTCAATATAGATCCATTGAAAAAGTTATTTGAAGCTGGCAAGATAGACATTACGCACTCAAGTTTTAAGTGTCATCTTCAGCTGAAAGACGTTTATGGTGGTCAAGTCACACCCAATAATTTTAGTGTTGAAATTTTTCCTCTTTCAGCCTCTTTTGAGGAAGGCTTTGGGAAAGATGTTTCTCTTTACGCCGATAAAGACAAATGCAATTTTATCTCTTCATCAAAAGAAAATGCATGGTTTCTGACTGGGTGCGGACTCGCTTGTTTTGCGACAGGCTCAGGTGATTACATTACCTCCTCCATGTCGATCGCAAACACAAAAAAGACGCAAATTTTCAAGAAGGGAACAGAGGATCTATTCGTCGATGTCACCGACATAGTTTCAGCAACAATAAAGAATGAGATTCCCGACCAAGGTTATCGTATATCGTTGAGCGACTCAATAGAAAACGACAACTTCACATATTTTGTCAAAAGGTTTGCCAGCAGGCATGCATATGATGCAGAGAAGCGACCAAAGCTGATAGCCAGATTCAACGACGCCATACAGGATGATTCTTCTAATTTTTATCTTGACAAGACATCAAATCTTTTTCTCTATAATTATGTAGATGGTCAATTGACCAATATTTCGTCAGCTAGCAATCCGCTGACAGGATCAAACTGCATCATTTTAGAATTAAAAACAGAGATCTCTGGCGTTGGTAACTATTCACTCTTCTTCACAGGTTCTCAGTATTCGCAAGGAATCAATTTCATGTCAGGTGTTTATTCAGCACCTGCACTGATATCATTGACTGACGGTAACATTAAAAATTATTTTGAAGCTTCTGGTTCAGTTGCCTTTACGCCTGTATGGAAATCGCTAGACGGCAGTTTAATGTACTTGACAGGCAGTAAACTTACTGCATACGGACCTAACAGAACCAATCAAAGATTAAGCCCAAGAAGATACACATTAAATGCCATTGGTATAAATGATGAGTACTTTAGTGATGAAGAAGTGACAATTCGTGTCAACATATTTGACGAAAACAGCCCTTACATAAAAGCGAAGAGACTTCCTGTCGAACTTCCTGGTGTTGTCATCAAAAAAGCTTACTTTGGCATCAAAAACATTGCGACAGGCGAGTATGCCATTCCGATTGATGAAGAAAATTCTTCAACGCTTCTGTCAAGCGATGCAAAAGGCATGTATTTTAATTTCAACACCTCAGCCTTGCAAAAACTAAACAGTTACATTGTCGATATAGCGCTAAAGATAGATGGAATGTCACATATCTATCAAAACATTTCTGTACCGTTTAGAATCAAATAATTAAAGAAAGCAGTCAATGGCAATCAAATACACGAACCCTTACATTCCGTCATTTTTGAAAGCTGCTCTTTCTGATTCAAGACCTGCGCTTTTAACATTTGAAGATTTAAAAGAGTCTAACATCAAAAGTAAAACGTCTTTTAAATACGATACTCTTGATACACCTCTAAAAAATACGCAACAACTTAATTTAGATTGGTCAAAATTTGAGAATCACACTTTCTTTCAATCGGCTGAAGTTAAAACGAACATAGCATTTGATAGAATCATAAATGCATATCCTTTTGATGGAACAAAAGCTGAAGTTGAAAATTTCTTTGAAAAAATTGATGGTTTTGAAAACTGGGTATTTAATCAATTTCCAAAATTTGGAGGACAGCTTCACTTTTCAGGAACGCAGGTTGGAGAAGATCCCTTAAACGGATTCAGCGCTGAGCTCGGCACATGGATATCGATCAAAGATGTTGCAGGATGGTTATTTCCAGGCATATCAAAGAACAAATCTGGTGAATCGGTTCTCAATCCGCCTGTCAACAAATCATTTACAATAGAAGCTCAGGTGTTTTTCCCCGCTCAAGTCAACGACAGACAGATAGTTGTGCAAAAGCTATCGCAAGATAAACTACAGGGTTTTACATTTCATATTGAACCGTCTGTGTCGACTGAAACAGTGGTAGGATCCTTTAACATTATTTCAGGTTCTACAAGAAATGCAGTCAGTGTTCCCTTAAAAAAGGGGTCATTCAATCATGTTTGCATGACGTTGAACAGAGAAGAGGGCAATAACTTTTTACAATTTTTTGTTGATGAAAAACTAACAAATCAAAGCAAGAAAAGCAAATCTATCGACGCGTATAACGATAAATCTCCCATGCTAATTGGGTCAGGATCATCATTTTACATAGAAGATGGAACAATCGTCACACCGCAGCAGACGTTCAGCGGAACAATTGACGAGTTTCGACTATTTCACACAACAAGAACTGAAACACAACAAAGACTATACGCTACAAAAGGATTATATGCATCTGAAGGTCTAAAGCTTTATTATCGCTTTAATGAACCCAACGTGCCATTGTCACCTGTCACAGGTGACACAACAAGCGCTATTGTTCTTGATAGCTCAGGCAATTCTTTACACTCTAAAATAGAAAATTTCGATGTCTCTCTAAGACAGTCATCTACAGACATACTCAATCCTGTGAAAAATGAAAAAGACATCTTCAAAATATGTCTTTTTCCTGCACACCCAGACACAATATCATTGAACACTGAGCTTTTGAACTCAGCCAGCATTTATGACGTTTCAAATCCAAATTTGATAACAAAGTTAATACCTAGGCACTATCTCAGAGAAGGTGCCTTATCTGAAGGATTACAGCAAACACAACTGCAAGGAAGTTTAGGTCAGCAATTTTCGCAGACAGGTGTACCAGGACAAGTTGAAACAGGTTCAACGCAAATACTTTTAACTTTCTTATACATTTGGTCGAAATTTTTTGACGAAATTAAGCTTTTTACGGATGCTTTCAGAACGCTTAGGACCGTCGAATATAATCCTGAAGTCGAATCCATTCCTGAAAATTTTCTTCATGACTTTATAAGAAGCTATGGGTTTTATATACCTCCTTTCTTCAATAGCTCCAATATTACTCAGTATGCTGAAGGTGAAGATATAAACGGGATAGGTGTAAGTAACTATGCTCTAAAATATGTTCAATCTCAAATACTTAGACGTGTTCTTGTTAACATGCCTGATATTCTTAGATCAAAAGGAACGCAACACAGCATTCGATCATTTCTCAGGGCTGTGGGAATAGACCCAGACAACAGCATGAGAATTAGAGAATTTGGAGGGCCAACAAAAAGAGTCTTAGGAAGTGTTCGCGAGGCAAGAACCGAAACAGTAGGTTTTGCTAATTTTACGACTGCGTCGATTGTCACGACACCATTCCTTACAGCGTCAAGAATAGAACCGGGATTTCCTGAGCCACAAGGACCGTTGTTGGCAGGAACTTCATTTTCGCTAAATCAAAACGACGGTATTCTAACATCAGGATCTTGGACAGTAGAAGGACAGTACAAGTTTGGTTTTAACGATATTGAAGATCTCACGAGTATACAACAATCTTTGTTTAGGATGGAGGTCACTGGTTCGTCTGCCACAGTTCAGCCTGGTATTATTGCAAACGTTGTCATGTCAGGATCTCTTCAGGCATACGTTCGACCTGGTATGGGAACAAATTCACCTTTGCTGTCGATGAATCTACCTGGGCCTAGCATACTTGATGGTGAAAATTGGTATATCGCATTTGGATGCAGAAGAAACGACGCAATTGACAGTTACTTTTCTTCATCATACTTCATAACAGCTGCAAAACAAAACAATGGTGAAATTGTTGAATATTACACATCTTCATCGTATTTCATGGAGCAAGCTGCCGGTGAAGGAAATGCCTTCAGGGCTCTCAATTCAATCTACAACGCATCTGGATCAAGGCTGTCAATTGGAAGTGATCCCACGATCCCCATGGGATCGATTGGGTATCGATATCTCAACAGCACATTGGACGCACCGGACGCAGCGAGGGCAACTTTATTCGAAGGACAGGTTAGCAATTTTAGATTTTGGTCAAAGGCCTTGACCGACAAAGAAATGAAAGAGCATACAAAAAATTATGCTTCCTATGGCGTTGAAAATGCTTATACTAATTTCAACTATGTCAACAAGTTGACAGGTTCATTCGAAAGACTAAGAATGAGCGTCATTGAAAAACAACCTATTAAAATTGCTGACTCTTTAGGAAACATAGTGTTTCTTGACATGAGCGAAAATGAATTTCACGCACAAGGAAAAAACTTTCCTTCTTTACAGAGCGCATATTTCAATAACATAATAAGCTTTAGCTATATCTCACCATATTTTGATGAATTTTCTACCAATGAAAAGATAAGGATAAGAGGCTTTTTAGACGAAAAGTATATTGAAGATTCTCCATGGGCTGTCATAGGACCTGCTTATGAATTACAAAAAGATGAAGAGCCTCTCGATGATCCGCGCCTATCCATTGAATTCTCGCTAATAGACACATTAAATCGTGACATCATTAGAATGTTCACAACCTTAGACTCAATAGGCAACGCCATAGGAAATCCCGAATTGTTATTTTCACCGGATTACCCAGACCTTGAAAACCTGCGAGACATCTATTTTAACAGGATCAAAGATAAGCTAAACTTCAGAGGATTCTTTGAGTTTTACAAATGGTTCGACCTATCCATCAGCACGTTCATTCAACAGTTAGTCCCCAGAAAAACCAAATTCAAAGGAACTAACTTTGTTGTAGAATCTCACATGCTAGAAAGGCATAAATTGGAGTATTTTTCAAACGAAATATATCTAGGAGATGCAACAAGAAGCAGAATAAGAGATGTTCTGTTGACCCAATTGATAGCAGGAAAAATCACGAGATATTAATGATAGGTAACATATGAGTACTTTAGCAGTTGAACCACAACGTCACAGGGCTTTTAGAAAGAACTTTTATAGTCAGGCCTATCAATTCGATGATAGTGAAAAATTTACTTTCGTAGAAGGTCCTTTTCAAAATAAAAAGTATGTCGTGCACAACAGCTCTTCAATCAGCACGACAGAGATAGATCAATTTAGACAAGGCGTTGAAATGACCCAGGAAAAGCACAACCTGGGAATGGCAAAAATGTCTGCTGGTACGGCTGGACACATCATCAGACCGTTGCAGATTGGTGATGAACAATTGAACATCACAGGAGACAATTACTATCGCGACCTCGAGTATTTTGATCCGGTTAAATATCTTGCGGCGATGGCACAAGGTTTGGATCTTTCAAAAGTCTTTACTTTTCCCATCTGTTTACCGAACAGTGAAAGATCAGACAACTTTAGCATGAATGGCATCATCGAGCCTCTGACGATCCGCGCTGTGGCATCTTTCTTTTCTATAGATTTTCCATTTGAAAGTCACGCGTTTAGAGGAACATTAATGGATGGTAACACGGACATATTTTACGGATCTTCCGATAGAATAGTTTCAATCGATTATGTTCAAAAGAAAGTCAACAAACCAAAAGAATACATCGATGGTGCTTTTTATTACAAAAGCGAAAATCGATCTTTTGTGAACGATGATTGGTTCTTAGAAGCTTTTGAGTATTTTGATGCGTCTGCTGAAGAAGCTATACAAACTGTTGCATATTTTGATTCAAAACTTAACAAACTAGATCCATTTGATGACAGTACAGTGTATTTTATCAACATGGGCGTTACTGAATCAACACACGGCGCTGACATGGTACAGGCATTGTCAAGTATGAACATATTCGAAGAAAATTACGTCAGTTACAAGCAGAGGTCTGCTCCAACAGGCTTTGTGTATGAAAACATTGCATCAGTAGGTGTTGATTCTGTGGCGTTTGGAGGCATGGTTCACTGATGGCAACTTCAAAAGCGCTAAGAGCAGCGCCAGATAAAATATTAGACAATTACGTCGCTTCGATACGACATCTGCAAGGTGCTCCAAGATCAGTTGGTGATGATGAATTTACAGAAGCAGACTTTTTAACTGCAGGCTCGACGACCGTACCCGTTGACAACAGGACAACAGCCTACAATGCAGGATACACCAATAGATCAATCGGATTTGGTATAACAATCAACGGTATTACATATAAAAAATTTGCTGTTGCGGAACACGGCTGGATGATGTTGATGCACCCAGACGACCCAGGCACAAGTGCCTCGACATACAATGACGTGTTGAATGGCGGATCGTTATCATCAAATACAGGGATCATCGGATCTCCGGCGGTAAAAAACCAATTTGTTCTTGAGCATGTCATTCTTGCACCTTGGTGGGATTATAGCGTTGCTGTACCCCGCGCGGCCGACATATTAAAGTCTTCCTCTGAGTATAACTCAACAATAACTTCTACGATATACAACAAAATCGCATCAGGACAAGACTCTTCTCCGTGGCCTTTTGATCCAATCGATAGAGGCGTTCGATTTAGGAACTTCATCGATGCTCGTTATGGAAAGTATCTTTTGGTTAGATGGACGAATTCTCAGCTTAACTTTGGTGATAAGCTTAAATTCGAGGTTGCCTTATTCGAAAACGGTAGAATAGAATTTAGGTATTGGCCTCTGCAAAGTTATCAGGCAGGTGATTCTACTGCAAGTGATTCAAGCACAACGGTTGGTATTTTTTGGAATGCTGCTAGCGGATCTCCAACCAATAGGTTTCGTGACTTTGCACCGATGTTGAGCTATCAACAGGGTAATTCAAGGATCAAGTCAGAATTAGGAGGAGCGCCATACGACCCAGCCTACAACGGAGGCCTGTCATATGTTCCTTATTCATATGGGCTCAATCGTAATTTTTGGCCAAAAAACGGCGGAATCATCACATTCGCGCCGCCTCAAAACATGGCGAAATTCTTGCCAAGATCGATCATCAAAGACATAAACTCGGCAAAAAACCTAACATCTGAAGGAGGAGTGTTTGACGACAGAAAAACGATCTCTTACCAGGATACCTCTCAGCAGATCTACATGCCATCGACTTTACCTTCACGATTGCTTGGTGATTCAGGTGATGTCAATGTGACTGGTCGACAGCTACTGTTCTCATCGAACGGCATCAAGACGACAGGAAAGATCAATTTTAGCGCAATCGAAGGACCGATAAGCCAGCTGAATGCTTTAGAAAAGGTCAGCATCAGTAGGTCAGAAAACGCATTCAATGAATCAAAAAAGAATTACGAAACGGCTAACCTCAGCTCTTTTTATGCCACAGGTTCATCATCAGAATATTCAGGGCTAGGATTTGACGCCCCACTTAAATCAAAGACTAGTTTCAGTTTCTCGTTGCCTGTCACAAAAGCTGTTAGGATGCCTGCGTTAACTTCATCTCTTTACTACTACAGTAAAGATAAAAAACAATGGACGATGAAATCTTTGGGATCAGATCCCAGAGAGCATTATGAAAGTTACCTTAACGATACGACTAAACTAGATAACGATTCGGGTTATGCACGAGTATTTGAATCTGCTATCGGATTTGATGCAGTAGGAAGAAGAGTAACATCGGGATCCATCGTCGTCGCAGGCGGAATTTTTCCAAAACCGCCTCGATCACACGAGGTTTTCGGAATAAAGGTTAACCTACCAAAAGGCAAAAGCAACACTTTAACATCGACGCATCCATCTAACGTGCTAGGTGAACGAAGAGCGGCAATAGGCGGCATAAGTGACGTACCAACAAAAATATTGCCCGCTAGCATGACTGATAATCCTTCTCTTTACCCATCGAAAGATCAGATGATCTCTTTTCCTCTTAGCACACCATTTGTTGTTGAAAAAATTGTTATCGATATACCAATACAAGTTTCAGGAACTTGGTTCAACGATAGAACGACATGTGTTAGACCTTATGACAGAACGGGAGCATCGACTTACTACGGATTTAATTTAGGCTCAGTCGATTTTGGTGGTCCCGGTTTGACATTTTCACTTTTCTGTGCACGTCGAGGCGAAAATAGTTCATACATGGACATAATTGCATCTGGTACCATTACACACAGCTTCGATGCACGTAAAAAAGTTGCAATACACAGCAACCCTAACGGTTATTACTCGGTCAGGCCTTTTGGCTACAACTGCTTTTCAGCACCAACAGCAGTAATTACAGGAACCTGGAACGGCTCGAGCTATGAATATACTGGAAAAGTTAGAATGGAGTTAGCGGCATCACAAGCTGCAGGAGTTGTCTTTGCAAGACATGATGCTTGGCAGGCGCACCCAGCTCTAACGACACCTATTCCGATAAATGCGGCTGTGTCTGAAGGAGAACTGACAAGAATATTGGAAACGCCTAAATACGCTTATACGAACAAAATCCATAGTAATAAGACCAGTTACCCTCAGACAGGGTCAAGAATATATGTGCAACAGGTATCTCCTTATTCCAGAGGAACAACAAATTTTGAACCTTCTGGTAACTCGTTATTTAAACCTTTTTTAAATTTCAATGTCGATGAGCCGGTACAGAATCCGCTATACATAACGGATGATGCAAACGCAAAATTTGGAGGAATTCTTACAACGATCGGTGCGTCTAAAGGTTGGGATGGCGTTTCCATCACGTCGACAGTCAATTCACGTCCGTCACCGTACCTACTGATGCCAGGTGACATGCTGGGAATATCAATGTCCAAAGTAAGACCTGTGGTTCAATCATGCGTTGAAGCAGCCGACTCCACAATTCTAAAAATAAAAACTTTCAAACATTACATATTGACAGGCAGTCATCACGGTGTCTCACTGGCAACAGGCTCAATCGAGATGACCGTGTATGGTAGTTATATTTCGCAGGGACAGGGATACACACCATGAAAAATAACTCTGAATGTATTTTTGAAGTCATTGGTAATGAGCCAGTGGTGGATCAGTTTGACGTACTGTATCCTTCTCTGTTACAGGGCTGTGTATATGACAATTACGTCACGGGATCAATGATAAGCAAGGTAAAAATCGGTCCGGCAACGATATACCTCCCAGGTAAAAGAGGTTTACGATTCAGCAAAATTGGCGTAGGAGAAAATGTATTTCCTGAAAGCAAAACTGTTGGCACAGCAACAAGCTATGAGTTGCAGAAATGGAGAGAAAGGTGCGGAACATCAAGGATTCTTAGAATATCTTCACAATTTGAAAGATACTACGATTCAATGACTCCTAATCTTACAAAGACAATAAAAGCCTTAGGCGGACACATCGTAAAAGGTACTGTAGCTGGTGATGGATTTATTTACATTACAGCTGTTCCTGCTACTGTTTTTGCAGGAGAAACTTATGGTCTTACACAGTCATTCCCTTTTGAACCAAAATTTGCAGAAATACAAAGAAACAAGAAAATCAAAGAAATGCTTTTCGCTGATTTAACAGGCACAGCTGTGAAAGTAACACCACCTGTAAAAGTGACTAATTTAGGAATTCTTGAGTTTGATTCAAACATAAGCTACACTGCGGAATGGGCAAATGATGTTGGAGGCTTTAATAAATTAGATAATTTTGATCTTTCAAAGATATTGTTTGGATATGGTGACAGGCGTAACACAAGTGTCGTATCAAGTAGCACAAGAGGAAGAAAAAATATAACTGACGCTAGACGAAAAGATTCGTCACCCATCCAGCTGGTAAGTCCTGTCGTTAGAGGCTGGAGATATGGATTAGTCAGCGCATTACCATGTTATTCTTCTGCTGTCTTTAGAAGAGACAGATACGGTCAATTCAGGGATATGTTAGAACAACGACAAGACAGTAGATTTATATTTGATGAAACTTCAAGTCCACTATACAATAGTCACCCAGAAGAAAAAATTGCAATGCCTTATACGTCATACGGCAATTCAATCAACAAAATAATCGCTTTTACATCTCAACCAGTTGTACAGGTTAGCTTTGTTGAAAAGAAAATAGTCAACAGAAAATTAGTTTTTATGGGTGTTGAACCAAAGGACACTTGGTCATCAAATCTTAGCACTTACGCAACATCATCACTTCCTTTTTTTGACGCAGAGGACTCAGAAGGTGGTCGTAATCGTGCCAAACCCAATACAAAACTTTTGAAATCGTCCGTCGCGTTGTCGTTGTCGTCTGATGTTTTTGGAAACATAAGCGCAGGATAAAAAATGTCAAGAAATGTAAACTTAGCTAATGCTCAACAAAGCGGTTTTATTATAGCAAGAAACATTAGAGACGGTAAAATTCAAAGGCTTGTTTCAGCTGTCGATATGCAGCTTGGCACATCTGACCTTCCTTGTGAATTGCACGTGATGGGAAGAAGTAGCTTTAGCAGCACAACCTCTAATTTTACTGAATCAGGTCAAAAATACAATATTGACAACAACATAACTAACAACTTCATACGATCTGACTATAAACTTGATGTTTACCTACCTGCAAGACCGAGACTTGGTCAACTTGTCACCGTTAAAGACACGGCAGGTGTCGCCAGTGGAGCTGCCATAACCATATATGGTGCAGATGGAGCGACAATTGACGGAGTTATATCAAAAAGTATTTATGTTAACTATGGTTCATTCATGTTCATTTGGAACGGAAACGAATGGAGCACAATTTGCACCAACATAAACAGCATGGTTCTTTACTTTGGTGCAGCGTCGACAAGCATAACTGGAGGTGACATCAGATGGTTAACGCCAGGAGGAACAAGCAGTGCTGCTACCTCTTCACAAAATGGTACAGGGATAATAATGCCTTTTGATGGTGTCCTTCATAATCTTATTGCAAGGCACAGGAATGTAGGTACAGGAAATCAAACTATTGCATATGAGCCTTACAATGAAACTGGTGGTACGCTGACAGGACATGTTACGGCAATTGACGTCGACACCGGTTCGTTCGATTCAGACACGTCAACATTTGCGCCTGTATCAAAAGGTGACCTGATTTTTATAAGAGTGACAACATCAACAACTATCACAACTTCACCGACAGGTTTGCAGGCATCAATCACATTAAGTCATTTGACTAATTCAGTATGACGTTTTCTTTCATTTCTTCTTCATCTTCATAGGAATCTTCATAAGATTCTCTAGCGGCAAATAACTCTTCTAAATTGAATTTGTGTTTGGATTTAGAGGTCAGCTTCGTTATTCTTGCTGAATCGTCAACAGAATTTCTATGGGCAATAATGTCCTGCGTGATCCATCCATCTTGTATTCCAACGACATCTTTGTCGTACAAAAAAGACATCGGCGTGTTGATTAGCTTGCCTATTTTGACATAATCGGCACGAAATTGCAATTTGTTGTCTTCGTAAATGTGTTCGAAACCATACCATTCGACCTCCATCACCTCACCGCGCTGAAGATGAACAGTGTTGCCTAGCGAAGGATCCAACTCGACCTCGGCCTGGAGTTCAGGATCGTTCAACCACACATAAAGAGATTCAGGTGAGTTGAAGATCTTGAAGGCTTTACCCTTGGATCCTCGCGTCGGCGTTATTCTAACTTTTTTCATTTTTGATCAATAATACAACATTCAGATTGACTTAAGATGACCTGTTACGTGATTTATTACGCTGGACTCATCAGGTCCAAGTGCAGCACACATGATCGTAAGGTCATCAAACTTTGAACTAATCTTTCCATGAACGGGATACACACCTATACCTTCCATCTCGGCTTTGAACATCAAATCACGAAGGTCCTGTTCTGATTCGACAGCAACAATAGATTTTTCAAAAGATCCATTCAGCCAAATCGCCTCTTCTCTTGAAAGCTTCACGTTTATCACATCGTTTCTTTCTGATTCATTGTTGTCTAATAAAAATCCCATCGACGCCGTTGCAACCTGTGATGCTAACTCTGTCTTTCGAAGGTTAAGATCTTTTCTGACGACTATGACTTGTTTGATATCATTCATGGCGTGCCCCATCTTTCAGTTAAAATGAACGAACTTCAAAGGGATGTGCCTCTAATTCCTCCTGTATTCTGTTTCTTTCTTCCATGAGAATTCTGCCCAGCCAGTTTTCTCCTGTTCCTCTACAAACACCCCAAAACTTATCATTCCATTTGTTATTAAGTATTAGTTCAGCGTTCTCCGTTGCCAAAAGAAGCGGTCTAAGAAAAGGATTCTCAAATTTTTCACGAATCAGCTGCTTCATGATGTCAATTTTAACATCACCCCAATCAGATCTAATGACTAGTCCTTGGCCGAGCTTTTTTGCTGTCATCGGATCTTTTGATTTTCTAATCATTTCTCTTAACGTCGTATCTTTCGTTTTTGATGCCTGGTAGGCATGCTCAACAGTAGGATATAACCTACCTTCAAAGGCGACGGTGGAGGGATAAAAATTAGAAAGAAAGTCGTAGCCTGCTTCTTTAGTGAACCTATCTATTGTTCTTTTTTCCGCAGTCGACATCGAGGTTTAACCTGCTTTTAGCTTCATAATACAATGATGTCAAAGATTTTGAATAAGCTTGTTCGTCAGATGAATAATAGTTGCATTTTTTCAATGCAGATGCAGCCAAGGCAGGATCACCCATCTTAAAAGCTTGAAAGGCCATGGTGCACTTTTTGATGACCCTCCAATAGGACCTTCCGCTCTCTTCGGGCTCAGCAAAAGACCTATACGGCCAACCGCCACGAAGATGATGATAATACTCCTGATCCATTCTAAAAGGCCCTTGATTTCCAAGGTTATTATTCCATATCTTTTTTCCTCGATTATTCTCGAGGGCAACCTGAGCCCAAGAAAGAGCTAGGATGTTATTGCTTGGCAGGACTGAATATTCTTTTTCGTATGCTTTGCACAGAGCATGAACAATGTCTTGCTGTGACATGGGTGTAGCCTTTTTCGGAACCAACAATGCTGGATCGAGGGTATACGGATCAAACTTCTTTTCATTGACAAGCAATGTAGGCATTGACACTGAAGCGCTAAAAAGAAGAAGATAACTAAAGATAAATTTTGGAATGAAAAGCATTGTCGTGAAATAACAAAAGGGCCCGTCCATCGGACGGGCCCTTCATTCAAGGTATCACTTTGTGGGTGCTGCAGATGCTGTAACCGCGGGCGCGACGCTAGCTGATGGTGCTGCCTCGGCGGATGCAACTGGTGCGACAGGCACTGCCTCGGCAGAGGCCTCGACGGCAGGGGTCGCCACGGCTGCTGACTCAGCAGGCGCCTTGGCAACGTCAGACGACGCACACGCCGAAACCATCAATGCAACGCAACAAAAAAATACATTCTTTAACATTATCGTTTGTCTCCTGTGTTTGTTTTCCTAATTATAGGCATCGTAATTATACCACAGTATGACTCAAAGTATTACAAAAATGAATTTTTTTAAAACGGTATGTCAAAGATAAAATGTATATTTATGGCGTTGAGTCAGGGCAAGAACACGAATAGATATTCAAAATGGCGACAAAAAAGATTATTAACGATAGACAAAGGGCTCGACGTGTCTATGGATTTATTCAAAGAGTGCCAGACAAGGTTACTGTAGCATCATTAGCAGCGGAAGGTGATGGAAACGTGTTATCATTAGATTGGAAAGAATCCGTAAAATATGCATCTACAACAAACATATCACCATTTCCCCCTCTTCCTGCCAATATCTTAAACGCAATTGATGGGTCGAGTTTGGTGAATGGTGATAGGATCTTGATCAAAGATCAAACAACGACATCAGAGAACGGAATCTATGTTGTGGATGTGGCAGGCCTGACATGGAAACGTGCAGACGATGCCATACCAGGAACAAAGCTAACCTGTGGTGCCAGCGTATATGTTGATGACGGTACGGAAAATTCAGGTACCAAATGGACAGTGACCAATCCAAACATTGTCCTTGGAGGACCAATCACTTGGGAACCTTTTAATTACTGGCTTTCGCATGCTGGTGAGCTTTTGACAACATATCCCACGTCGATTGGAGGAGATGTTCCTTCACAAATAGGACCTGACGTTTTCTTTTACGTTAGTGGATCACGAGCTTCGTTGGGCGCAACCATGCCAAACGTTGAGCTGTCTGTATTCGGTGGTGATGTGTTGATCAGTGGAACGCTTGATCTCGTCCGCGGCGACGGTATATTTGGAAACCTATTGGAGGTCACAGGTTCCGTCATAGCGACATACGGTCTTAGCGGATCCTTGACTCAATTGCATAATGGAAACTCCTACCTCGTCGCAGGATCAAACATCACAATCGTATCTCAGTCCAACGGACAGGTCACGGTGTCCTCGTTGGGAGGATCCCCAGGAGGAAGCGACAGAGAGATTCAGTATAATGACTTGGGTACCTTTAGCGCGAGCGTAAATTTAAGGTTTAGCTCAACGAATGTGCTGGAAGTCACAGGAGCTTTGGGCGTAGAAGGAAATGCCTTACCCAGCACAGATAACATTTATAACCTCGGATCTGCCGATAAAAGGTGGGCCAACATCTACACGGGCGACTTACACTTAAGAAATGACAAAGGCGATTGGACTTTGATAGAAGATGAAAATGACCTGTTGCTTAGAAACAACAAGACTAGTCAATTTTTTAAGTTTATGTTGCAGCCTGTAGAAAAACCGAATGAATAAACTATTCTTCTAGTTTTGTCCACGTCATGTCGCTCTCAAGCTTGTAAGATCCAACAAAGTTATGTGGGGGACAACCCCTCCAATCATTCGGGGACAGCAACGAAAAGTAAAGGTTGTCCTCGTCCCTCTCGTAGAGGTGATAGACGTGACCGACACGCTTCTCAAAACTGCACGCAACCCTGTGTAGTTCCATATCATTCCTCGCTTGTTCGATTATCTTCAGTGCTTCTCCCTGCAGGTGCCGTATCTGCTCTGCAATCACGCTCAGCTTTCCACGGGCAACGGCACCCAACATCCTATCAGAATCTTTTACAGCCTCCAACTGATCAAACGGTTGAAATGGAGGAGCCAATCTGCTTGTTGGATGAATGCTTGACTTCAACGTGAAAGGTGACGGTGTAGCAGGTGGCAACGTAACCGGTGTCAACACAGGTTTTGAAATCACTTTTTCATCGTCATCCTTCATGGCGACAGGTGTTTCTTTCCAGCAGCAATCACCTTCGGATCCACATCGGATTCATCACGCACCCTCACAAAGACAGGAAACCTAACCTTTCCATCCTTCGTCAGACCATCGGCCGTCAGCGGATCAGGCTGTCCTTCCATCTCCACCACCTTACCGACCCAAGAATCAGGATCCATATGGATCTCGGCCTTCAACTTATCGGTGAATCCACCACCCAACCTCGTCACCACACCATTTGGCAACACAACATCGAAACCACCCCACAATCCTTCCCTCTTCGATCCACGTCGACCTTCATATGATCCAACCACCACACCCTCATACGTGGTCACAGGCTTCAACTTCAACACTGAATCACCACGCTTGAACGAATAGTTGGCCCGGAGGTCCTTCACCATGATTCCCTCATAACCGCCCTCCATTGACTTTGAATAAAAAGCCAACAGGTCACTCTGCTTATTTACCGTAAGCCCATCCACCTGCCTCACGGGGGCACCGGCAGGCATCATCTTCAGCAGCTCAGCGACAAGATCGACACGATCCTTCAGGGAAAACTGGCTCGTCTGTTCACGCCAATCGTCGAAGTGCATCGCGTCGAAGACGTGGAAGACGATTCCGCTGTCGTCCTTGCCCTTCTTGTGAGACATGACGACCGATGCCGACTCGTTCCAATCGGATCCCATGGCCTCACCGTCGAGTACAAAGTCGTCCCAGTCGGCAGACTCAAGTGAAGCCTTGATCGACGGCAGTGTCTCCAACACCGTTCCGTTGCGGGTGAACATCGTAACCTCACCACCGTGCTTCACGGCGATGCAACGAAGACCGTCTAACTTCGGTTCGATCCGAACAGGGTACTTCACCACCTCATCGATGACTATTCCCTTATCCTTTTCGAAGTGTGATGACAACGTCTCTGCCAACTGCACCGAAAACTTCGTGATCGAACCAGGCCAGACCTTGTTGACAGTCGTCTCCTGAACACCACAACGCAGGTTCTTCAGGAGGATACGCAGACACCACTTCTGTTGTCCATCGGTCAACCTTGAAAAGAAATCGACGACTGCATCCTTCGCAGCGTTTCCGGTCACCTTCCGTGTCGACAGCGATTCCTTGATGAACTTGAGGAACGCCTCCACAGCGTCATCATCACTCATTCCATGAGGAACGCTGGGAGGCATCTTGAACTTGGAGACGTAGTAGTTGACGTACGGATCGAATGCCGCGATGAAGACACTTTTCAACAGTAAAATTTTTCTGTGTTGTTCGAGTACGTCTTCTTTGAAGAGGCGTGAATTGTCAGATTCAAGCTCATCGAGAATGTCAATTACAGATTTCATACGTACAGTATATCATACTGACTAACAACATTTCTTTATGTAGTGTCAAGAAATTTCTTCTTCGTCTTTTTTAATCTTCTTCTTTTTCTTCTTTTTCGTAGAATCATCAGGCAAATTTTGCCTGTCGAGCTCCGATTCTTCTAGCACGTTTTCCGAAAGATCTTTTAGTCCTAAAAATTCATCAACATGAACTTTTTCACCTGTTTCTTTTACCAGGAGTGGTGGATCTAGGACCACGATACCTTCTTGTGGTGAAGAAATTTTCTCGCCTAAAGCGTCTTTAAAATCTTTTTCAGAAGGCGGAGACACTCCCATCTTTTTGCACTTCTGTTCGAGGGTCGTGTATGTGGCGATGCCCATGTTCTTCAAGAACATTTTTAAATTTGACTTTCTCTTCTTAAGGAGATCTGTCAACTTGATGAGAGGTAGATTTTGTATTCTATATTTAGACATTTTTTATTCTTTCACGATGATGTGTCTAAATTATGCAGCAGATCGGCAATAGCACTCTGAAATTGAGGAGATCCTGCGATAGACTGCATTGCTTCGTCTGAAAGATTCAGACTCCACTTCTTGTCAAATTCTTTTGCAAACTTTGTCATGACGCGTAAAATGTAATTTCTTGCAGACGAATGATTCATAATGAATCCCATCTCAGTCATGATGTCAGCGATCTCCCTGTAATTAACGCCTTCATCTTCAACGACAGTGGCGTATCCTCTTGAAAACTTTGAACCTCTTTTAAGCACAGATTATCCTCTCCTGTTCATTTTGTTGAAATAAGATTTTGCGTATCTGTTTTGCTGGATCTCAAATAATCTTTTTTCAAGATCATTTGTGATCTGAGAGTTTTCATCATTAGGCTTCAGCACGATAGCCTCTATCTTTCTTGAAAGATCGTTAAGCTTACGATGCGTCATGACATAAGAAAAAACGACAAGGCAGCAAATGATTGAATCAAATATCAGTTGTGTCAGCATCATTTTTTCTCGAAGCTTCAATGATATGTTGTTTGTCCTGCGAATCTAGTTTATACTCTTCAGGATTAACATCATCAAACAGGCCAAATCTTAACCGAAGAATGGCGGCTTCCTTCATTGTTAGGTTTTCCATGACACCACGGACAATATGAAGCATCTCTTTTTTTGCAAGGTTTTCGAAAGGATTACACTCGGACCGTGAATCTTCAAGCTTGTCTTCTAGAGATGTGCCGTTTTCAGAATCATCCGTTTGATGCAACGAAATAATGTTTTTGCCGGAATGAATTGTCGCTTTGATCACAGTTTCTGACACGTCTGTGATGGATGATAGCTCTTCAGATGTGGGCTCACATCCCATTGTGTCTCTGTAGCTTTCAGCTGCCTCCAGCATTTTCTTTTGAGCTGAAACAGCATGAGCAGGCAGACGAATGATCTTTTTGCGCTTTAAAACATATTGACTAATGGCTTGCTTGATCCACCACGTGGCATAGGTAGAAAACCTGAATCCTTTCTTCCAATCAAACCTTTCGATAGCTTTAAGCAAGCCAAGATTGCCCTCTTGGATCAAATCTTCGATTGGAATATTGTGACCCTTGTGCTTTTTGGCAATGTAAACCACCAAACGAAGATTTGACTCCGTCAGCTTTTTTCTTGCCTTTACAGACTCATCTCCACCTTTTTCATACTTTTGAAAAAGCTCAACCAGTTGATCGTGATTGAGTTGCGGATAGGCCTGCAACGTATTAAGATATTTAGAAACTGTGTTGCTGTGCTGGTTTACTTTTTCTAACATTTCAGTTGAGCTTCTTGGCATCAACGTTGCTGACAATGGGACCATAGTTTCTAGAGAACGTTTGCTCATCCTCACCTCGTAAGATTAGATCACGCATGTATGCGTCGTGTTTTTCGTTACGAAAAGTTCGAATTTCCTTCTCACGATACAAATAAGCCAATTCGACTTCCCACTTCATAGGATCGAACTTCATCTCAAGAAGACGAGATCTTTCGCTTTCAAGTCGAGAAATCTTGTCAATCAACAAATCATCAGGATAATAACCGACATCGTCCATGTTATTCATGTCTGGAAAGGGGATCGGGTACCGTACGGTCTTGAGGTCATCACGATCGTTGTTATGCTTGTTCTTCTTTGACATTTGTGTCCTTTTCTTGATTATATGTTTGGTTACCTAGATGTACACGTAATTTTTTACAGTAAAATCGTGCCCCATTCGTTGGGGGCAATCGTATAAATCACTTTCTTGACACCTGCAGTTTTCATTCTTCTTTGACACGAGGAGCATGGACGTGCCAAGGCCCATCTGTCGCCTTTTTTTCCGACTCTCGCGACCCACACGATTGAATCACACGTTAGTTTTTTGACGACTCGGGCCTCTGCGTGGGCAGAAGGCGTTACATCGGTTGCCGCTATGTTCCTTGATGAAACTATGACGCCATCGTTACGCATGCCGACAGCTCCTAGCAGGAAGCTTCTATTGTCATGCTTTGAGTATGTTTCGCTGGCAACAGTCGCAGCAAGGCACAGCATTCGCTTGTCGATAGACAAGTCAGCCTCTTTTCTTTTTTTCAGCATCAAGAATGATGCATGATTGCTTCATGCACCACTCAGATCCGCTCGATCGACCAACGATACCAGGTCCCCAGTTCTTTGTCGTGATGTGGGTGGTACCGTTATATACCTTCAGCATCGCGCCTGATTCATCGATGCTAAGATACATGGCCCAATCTTCGTCTTCGAACTTGTAGAGTCCTTCGCTGACTTCGATCCAAGCTTCCATTTCATTTTATTGTAACACACGATCAAAAAATTTTCACAGTATGGTGTTCGACAAAATAATTTATTTTCATGTTTAAAAAGTTAAAGCACGTCGCCAAAGTAACCGAGTCTGTCATTCGTGAAAAAATCAAATCTCACAAAAGGTCAAGCAAATGGGACTCAGTACGAGACGAGTATGTGAAAAATAACCCAGCGTGTGTAGCATGCGGCTCAAAAAGAAGAATCCAGGTACACCACATTGAACCTGTAAGCAATAGGCCTGATTTAGAACTTGATCAATCCAATCTGCTCACGCTGTGCATGGACGTCGAAGAATGCCACTTCAGGATAGGACATGGAGGATCTTTTAAACACTACAACCCAGACGTCCTGTTGGACGCGAAAAAATTCAAAGAAACGAATGACAAAAAGGAAAGAGCAATGGTTATAGAAAATGCACGGGCAAAAAGGCTGGACTAGGCGGCTGTTTCACCAGCACCCTCAGGCGCTGAAGGCTCTTTTGGCTTGATTCCGATGTATTCTTCAGCGTCGGCGGGACGCCCAGGATCACCCGATGATTCTCCTGGTGATTTGTACCATTTGGAATAAATATCGACGCCCCGCTCGATTTCGTACGGATAAAAACCTGTAAAATCAGCAGATCCTTGAGGATCGATGCCCAAGGCGCCACCGTAGCTTTCCAGCAAGACCTGCCGGATTAACTTACGAAGCTCACTGATTTTTAATTTCACCACTCACCTCTTCTATGTCTAGCGTCTTAGGATAACCTTTCTCACCCCGCTTTGCAGGAGCTTCACCGCGCTGTCTTTTTTTGCAGATATTGCACCACAAACCAGGCTTTTTTCCTTTGCATCCCGAGCATGATGGCTTCTTTTTTGCTTCTTCTAGTTCTTCGGACATGTTCACTTCTTCATCAGAATGTATGTCTCTAAAGCCTTGATAGGCCAACCTCTCCTGGTCCTCGTCGCTTAGCTTACCGGCGCCGTGGGCTCCTCCCGGGAACGCCGTTTCCTCAGCCAGAACCTCACGAATAATCTTTCTTAATTTTCCAACGGATAACTTCATGTTTTGCCCAATAAATATTGTAGCCATCCGCGATTTAGGACAACAACATGAAAATTAGACTAGGAACTCTTCGTAAGATCATAAGAGAAGAACTAAAAAGGGCCAACATGAAAGAGCTCAAGCTCGGCATAACAGGTCCAATGGATTCATATGGTGGAGCAGGCTTCGGTGGAGGATACCAAGAATCGTTCTTTGATGAATTGCACGCGGAATACGGAACTGAAGAAGAAATTTCGCAAGACAAACTGGTTGCTTTTTTCAAAAAACATGGACAGACACTAACACATGTACCTCCTCGAACCTGGGACGCAACATATCAGCTCTTTGAGAAACCTGATGGAACGCTTAAATTGATGGTACATGATGCTTTGGGCAACGATATTGGTGAAGTGAAAAAGAAAGGAAGCGGATACGTGGTAGAATTTTTGCAAATCTCTCCTGAGGCCATGGCAGGACGAGCGTTGGCCGCAAGCACAAGGTAAAAATGAAAAAGAACCAAGAACAGCTTCTAAGAAGCTATATCAAAGAATCGCTTGAGCAAAACAAAAAGCAAAGGATGAATGAGGGCATAACGAATTTAGTTTTGGATGTGGTCGGATTCGTTCCAGGCATAGGAGAGGCTGCTGATTTATTAAACGCGCTGCTCTATATCAAAAATGAAGATTACTTATCTGCTGCATTTTCATTCATTTCCATGGTTCCTGAAATTGGTGACATAATAGGAAAAGGCGGAAAATTGGCTGTCTGGGTGGGTAAAGTAGGCGGTAAATCAGGGGCAAAAGCAGGTAAGATGGTAGGCGAGATTGGTGAGCAAGCTATCAAGGTCGCAAAATTAGCAAAGCAGCATATTGGTAAACTAAAAGATGCGCTATCAAAAGCGTCATCAAAATTTGATGCTTTCAAGCAGGATAAAAAAGTGCAGGCTGCAGCCGAAAAAATGGGCATCAACTTGGATGAGGTTGACCTTGACAAGGTGCAAATTAAAATAATGAACGCAATCAATGAGTGGATTGGACAAACGTTAAAGGGAGCACCTTCGGGAGATCAAACGACAGGATCAACCCCAGCATAAATGACTGCTTCGATTAGGAAATTCCTGCCGTGATCTCCACCACAAGGTCGCGGCAGTTTCTTTTTCTAATCACCCTGTGCCACGAATTCTTTGGAATCGTGTGAACGTCTCCCTGCTTGAGTTCAACAGGAAGCTTCTCATCCATCTGCAAAAACCATCCTTCAGACGACAAAACACGAACGATTCTGTCCTCGTTGTCACGGTGCCAAACAAGCTCTTCATCGTCGACGTCGGCAGAAAACGTCCTGATTCGCTTACCCTCTAAAATTTCCTCTACAAACGGAAAATTAGTCACCACCAGCCTGGAACGTCTCTTCCAAAGAACTTGGTGGCCCTGCATGCCCAATATCCAGCCTGGGTACGGTCCTTCTTCTGCGCGCAGTTGTGCCTGTCGCCGAATGACTTTCTTCTCTTCCTGGCGGCCTCAGAGTCGCCCATGGCGTCTGGCATCGATGATCCGAAAGAAACCTTTTTGATCTTTCCTGTCTTTGGATTGCGGACATAGACGTAAGCCTTTCCGCCGGATCCTCTCTTCGGTTTGCCCAATTCAACTTCACGACCCTTGTATTTCGCCTCGTGAAGTTCATCTTCAGACATGGGAAGGTCAAGTGGTACCTTGACGCCTTCGTAGAGGCCGAACTCTCCTAAGTCAGACTCCAACAGGTCTTGCTCAAAGTCGGTCTGCGGAAAGTACTCACCCTCTTGATACAGTCGACGAGCCTCCTTGATGAGGGCGAAGTACTTTGGTGTTCCGACTCGATAGATCGGATTGCTAAAAGCCACACCCTCACGAAGGTGCCACTCTATTCCCTCGGAGAGTTCAGGCGACATTCCAAGCGAATCTGAGCTCTTTAGGTACTCTTCTCTGACGATCTGCCTAATTGTTGACTCTGTTATTTTCACAACAAATATATAAGACTCTGGTTGTGTAAAAGTCTAAAAATTTGTTGTACCGTATGAGATACGTAAGGCCACGATAACAAACGGCCGTGTAGAGGAAAAACAATGAAGAACACAATTCTCTTTCTAATCACCACAACAATCCTTGTCGCCTGCGGCGATGACACCTCAACCTCGACAGGAGGTACGGGAGGTGCCGGGGGTGCAACGACGACTGTCGGCGTAGGAGGTGGCGGAGGCAGCGTTGGCACCGGTGGAGCTCCGGGTGTTGGTGGTGCTGGTGTAGGCGGTTCTAGTGCAGATACAACGGTCGGATCTGGCGGATCAACACCTGGGACTGGCGGCGCAGGTGGCGCCGGGGGATCTGGCACCGGCGGGGCCTGAAAGAATAAACATAGACATCGCCGAGGTGTAGAATCACCTCGGCGATCTTCATTTAAGGAAGAAAATATGTGTTACAAAAAGAAATGTTCAGTTTGCGGCAAGACGACGTACGGAGGGTGTGGTAAGCACGTTGATCAGGTCTTAGGAGATGTTCCCATGGAACAAAGGTGTCAGGGTCACTCGATCGAAGAGGAAGATACTGATCCCGATGATCAGTAGCCAGGTCCTGGACATCCCACGTTTATGAATGGCTGAGGATCGCAAAAGACCTCAATTTCTATGATGTATTTCTGTCCGTCGCCGCTCCAAAGCACATAAGTGTCGGACGGACAGGAGTCGAAATCGTCGTCGTGAAGTTGCTCTTCTTCTCCCGCTGCCGGGGGAGGACTAGGCTTTTCGTTAATGACTTCTTCTTG
>Ga0247724_1000013_pt1 | contig 81382 bp, 118 predicted proteins | sample OKSTACKMC2E_FD_182776 | JGI IMG/M metagenome (GOLD analysis project Ga0247724, IMG submission 182776) | Subsurface sediment microbial communities from gas well in Oklahoma, United States - OK STACK MC-2-E | ecosystem: Environmental > Terrestrial > Deep subsurface > Rock core/Sediment | place... | reverse complement strand
CGTTCAACGTCACCGGCGTACTCACGAAGAACCACAGCTTCGCCTCGTGGACCGACGAGTCAGAGTCGTACGTCGACCTGGTCGTCGACCAGCGCCACATCGGCTTCCGTCCTGACGCGAACAACTGCGATGTAGAGATCGCCGGCCGCCGGCGCACTGTGAAGCACGTCAGTGCCCCTCCAGGCGAGCTCCAGTACCTGCTGAGGTGCTACTGATGGGCAAGTTCGCCGACCTGGCAGACGCCACCGTCCTGGACATCGGAGCCCTGTTTAACCGCAGCATCCGCGCCGCCCTGGTAGCGGGCCTGGTGACTGCAGTCCGCGCCACCCGGCACGACTCGTCCAACGCCGCCGTCCACTGGATGGTGGCCGCGGACAACGGCAACAAGAGCCGTCCGTGGCTGAGGAAGACCGGCAAGATCAATGACTTCCGCGGCACCCGTGGGGCTCGTGGCGAGGAGCCGCCAAGGGCCCCACTGGCTCCGGTCGGCTACCGCCGGGACAATGGTAAGAACTTCGCAGCGACCGTAAGGTTCGTGCGCGAACGTGAGCTGAAGGACGTTATCCAGCGCCTGGTCCAAGGGCGCAACCCGGAGGCCAGGTTCTACTTCTACCACCCGCTGGCGGCCGGCATGCAGTCCGAGGACAACGAGATCGAGGATCTCGACCTGTACCAGGAACGCGCAAACATTCAGGAGGCAGGGGAGTCTGCAGTGGAGGCGGTCAGTCTGGCCTTCCAGCGAAACATCCTCGCCGGCAACGCGAGGAAGACCAGATGACGATGCTGACCAGCATGGTCGACCTGCACATCCGCATGCGCGACCACGTCTTCTACCGCGCAGAGCCTGACATGCGGTTCGCCTTCGACATCGTAGACGCGATCGACGTAGGCGACATGCAGGCCGGCGAGCTGTTCGAGCAGAACGAAGACTTCTGGCTGTTCGAGATCGAGGTGGAGGACGTAGGTCGTGCAGGCCCAGGGATGAACTCCCCGAAGCGCTGCAGTGGATCCCTCTCGATCACTCTATGCACCAAAGCGGCCAGCAACGCTGTGCCGTCCCTAGCATCCCTGGAGACCGTGGCCCGCTGGTTCGAGAACCAGACAATCCACGGTATCCGGTTCAGGTCTTTCCTGCCCGTCAGGCCGGCGAAGATCCAGGGGTTCACGGCCTACTCTGGCGTGATGAATTGCGACTTTGAAATCCAACAATGAGGTAACCCTGCATGACTGTTCGCAGCTTTGCTGATACATCTTCCGTGTCGCTGGCCTATGCCATCGGCGACGGCACCGCCGCTGCGGACTTCGCCGCGGTCGACTTCCAGTTCCTTCCGTACACCACGGAAGGGTTCCAAATGAGCAAGGAGCCGAAGACCTCCACTGCCATCACCAACGACCGCCGCCCGACCGGCTCCAAGAACACCAAGGGCAGCGCGTCCGGCGCGGCCACCATCGAGTTCGGGGCAGCTCCGTTCGTTCTGGACATGCTGTCCATGACCCTGATGAACGACTGGGCGCTGGTAGACGACTTGGACCCCACCAAGGGCACCTACCTGCTCGACGGCGAGGTCAAGAAGTTCATGGCGGTCGAGAAGACCTCCAAGGCAGGCCCGGCGCCGACCGACAAGCTGTTCCACGAGCGCTACTACGGCACTCTGGTCAACGATATGTCGATGGAGTTCGGTGATGGTGAGCTGATCACCGTAGCCCTGAACACCATCTCCATGTTCGCCGACTACGCGAACGCCGTGGCAGGGGCCAACGGCCTGGGCGGCAGTATCGCCCGCGCCAAACTGGCTCCGGCCGACTACGAGATCGCCGACTCCTCGAACAACCTGAAGAGCCTGGTGATCAAGGACGAGAACGGCGTGGCCCTGCCGATGACGTTCTCCGATGCGTCCCTGCAGGTGCAGAACAACGCCCGTGAGCAGCCGGGCCTGGGCAGCCAGTTCGCTGCCGGCGTAGGCTTCGGCCGTGTGGGCGTCACCCTGTCTGGCGAGATCTACTTCTACGACCAGACCGTGCTCGACGCCCACATGCAGAACAAGCGCCTCAGCGCCGAGATGCAGCTGGAAACCACCGAAGGCATCTTCACCATCAAGCTGCCCAACCTGATGGCGCAATCTCCGACCAACAGCGCGGACGGCGAGAACCAGGACTACAAGACCCAGCTCACCCTCGTGGCGGAGAAGGGCCAGGTAGTGATCGAAGGCACCTCCCACGACTGCGTCATCTGCATCACCTACGTGCAGAAACCGTAGTTACTGCGACCTGTAGAACTGTAAATACAGGTCTGATACAGTGGCGCCCATACAAGGGCGCCACTTATCAAAGGATTCCCCATGCTCGACATCGACTCCCTCGCAGTAGACCCCGCAGCCGCAGAAGGCGGTGTGTGGGCAAATTTCATGGGTGCGCGGTTCCTGATCGCACGCCACAACAACGAAGCGGGCGCGTTCCTGCGCTCGAAGCTGGCCCTGCAGCACTGGGACACCCTGTCCGCAGGCGGTGAGCCGGCTGAGAAGGTGGCCGCTGACATCTCCTCCCAGGTGATCGCCAACCACATCCTGCTGGACTGGGAAGGCGTGGCCTCGGCCGGAGAGCCCCTGAAGTACACCCCGGAGCTGGGTCTGAAGTACCTGACCGACCCGCGCTTCCGTGACCTCCAGCAGTTCATCGAGAACTTCTCCCTGAATCGCGGCAACTACCGCGAGAAAGCCGAGGAGGAAGTGGCCGAGTCGGTAAAGGGTTCTGCCGCCTCCTGATCACGCACGGAGCCAAAGGGCTCCGGGCGATGCGAGAACTCGAGGGCAAGTTCGGGAAACCACACCCGGCCCTCGAGGGCTTCAAGGAGCCGCCCCCTCAGTTCAGCTGGCTGGTCGACTCCTTCTTTCGCCTGCACAGGAGACGGCAGCTGTACGAGGGTGGCTACCAGCCCATCAAGTTCGGGGACATGGCGGACTTCGCCAAGCTCATTCTCCGACTCCCGCAAGACCTGCTCCCCCTCTTCTACCGGGCCATAGAGGAGGCCGACAACGCCGTCCTCTACGACCACTACACGAAGTCCCGCGAGGAAGCCGAAAAGGCCGCCGCGCAGCGCAAGACCTCCCGCAAAAACCGCAGGTGACCAATGAGCACTAGGTTCGACGTAGATTTCTCTGAAGCTCTCCGGCAGCTGGCCGAGTTCCAGCTGCGCATGAACAACATGGGCCACGCCCTGGACAACATGGAGAAGAAGTCAGGGAAGCCGGCGACCGCCGCCAAGCGTCTGATGAAGGACGTTGCGGACCAGTTCGACGAGCTGGAGAAGAAGCTCAAGGCCGCCGGGGCTGCGTCAGAGGAGATGGGCAAGGTCACGGACAGCGCCCGCCGCAGTGTGGCCGGCACCCTGGCCAACCTCGCTGCGCAGAACCTGAAGCTGACGGTACAGGCCGATGCCTATGCCGGAAAGTTGAAGGAGGTGGAGCGCCTGCTCGGCGACTCCTCTGCCAAGTCGTCGTTTATCAAGTGGGCCGAGAAGACTCGCGGTATTACTGCCGAGATGGTAGGGCAGAACAAGTACCTCGAAGCCTCTATAAAGGCGCTGGACACCGCCGAGAGCAAGCACAACGAGGTCCTCAAGGTCAGCCTGGCGACCAAGCGATTCATCACCACCTCCGACATCCGCCAGCAGGCCGAGAACCTCAAGCTGCGAGCATCTGAGTCCGAGCTGAATACGGCGCTGGCACAGGGCATGGTAGTCCGCCGGGCCAAGCTGTCAGCAGCGAAGAGCGAACTCACTGAAACCACCAGACTGAGCGCCAAGCTGGGCGAGCTGCGCCGAGCCTACCAGGGTCTCGATGGTGGTATTCAGGCCCAGATTGCCCTGCAGCAGACCATGAACCAAGGGCTGGCTGCCGCCGCCACGTTCCGCCAGCGCGAGCAGAACCAGGTTGACGAGCTGCGTCGTCGGCACGACAGCCTGAACGGCGGACTGGCAGAGCAGGTGGCCCAGCTCAAGATCCTGAACCAGGCCCGCGAGAAGGAGATCACCGAGCTTACCCGCGAGCGGGTGAAGATCGAGGAGTTGACGCGAACGCTGGCCAGTCTGAACGGCGGCGAGCAGGAGCAGATTGCCAAGCTCAACGCCCGCATCGCGGCGCGACGCCGGGCTATCGCTGAAGACCAGCAATCGATAGCGGTGGTGGAGGAGCTGACGAAGTCCGCGGCCCGCCTGATCGTAGCTGATGAACGCCACAAGGCGGCCCTGGACGCCAAGAACCGCGCCACCCTGGAGCAGGCGCGCAGCCAGCAGCGCATGACCAAGGAAGAGGCGGAGGCGCTGGCCAAGACCGAGGCCCTGGTAGCCGCCAACAAGCGGCACTCTGACATCCTCATGGACGAGGCCAGGAAGGCCCACGGCATGAGCAAGGCGCAGTTGGAGCTGAGCCAGGCGCGTGAGCGTGAGATCGAGAAGCTGACCCGCCTCAAAGCCCAGAAGGACATGCTGAGCAGCAGCTATGGCCGGGAGATTGCGGCTATCCAGGCGCAGATAGCCGAGCAGCAGCGGTACAACCGCATGCTCACCATGTCCACCGCCGAGCTGCTGGGTTTTGCCTCCGCACAGAAAGCTGCCAACGCCTCGATGACCCTGGGTTCGCAGTCGGCCGCAATGCTGCGCGCCGGCCTGTCCGGCCTGCACACCAACATCGGGATGTACACCAGCGCCACCATTCTGGCAGCGTCCTCCACCTATGCCATCGCCAGCGCCCTGCGCAGCACTGTGGAGATCGGGTCAGAGTTCACGGCATCTATGGCGCGCAGCAACGCCATTATGAACTCCGGCCAGGCGTTCTGGATGCAGGACACCGGCGGCATGGCGGCTATGGAGAAGCAGGTCCGAGCCCTGGGCCAGAGCACGATTTACACCGCTTCCGAGGTTGCTGACGGCCTGACCGAGCTGGGGATGGCCGGTCTGTCTGCGTCTGACTCTATCGTGGCGCTGAGGCCATCCCTGGACCTTGCGACCATTGGCGGCGTCAACATGGCGCAGTCGGCGGACATGGCCACCAACGTGATGATGACGTTCGGCATGCAGGCCAAGGACCTGGGCGAGATCGTAGACATCATGGCCACCGCCGTGGTCAGCTCGAACACCGACATCACCCAGCTGGCCAACGCCCTGACCTACGCCGGCCCGGCCGCACACACCGCAGGCGTGTCGATGAAGGACACGGTCGCGGCGATCGAGGCCCTGGCCAACTCCGGCATCAAGGCTTCCCGGTCTGGTACCGCGCTACGCCGACTGTTCGTCAGCATCCTGAACCCTACCAAGAAGGGCGCGGAGATGATGTCGCAGTACGGCATCTCTGTACTCGACGCAGAGGGCAAGACCAGGGGCCTGGTCGACATCATCGGGCAACTGAGCACCAAGCTGAAGGATGTTTCGGGCGCTGAGCGCCTGTCGGCCATCCAGGACCTGGTAGGCGTGTACGCCACCTCGCCGATCGCAGCCCTGGTCGACCAGGCGGACAACCTGGTACAGCTGCGCCGCGGCCTGGACGACGTGGCCGGCGCCGCAGAGCGCATGCGGGACAAGATCTCCGATGGCCTGAAGTACGACTGGAAGGAGGTCATCTCCTCGTTCGAGGAAGTGAAGCTGGCTGCGTTCGACAACGTAGAAGGCCGCCTGCGCCTGGGTGCGGCAACCCTGTCGAAGAGCTTGATCGACCTGACCGTACCGCTGAAGGAAGGTGACTCTCTCACCCAGCTCGACCTGATTCTCGCCCGAGCAGAGAGCACGGCCGTCGCCCTCGCGCAGATGGTGGGCGGGATCCTGGCGTTCAAGTTTGCCAGTGGCAACGTGGCTTCGGCATTCGCCGCCGACACTAAGTCCCTGGGCGAGGGCCTGGGCATCCTGAGCGCCAGGGCAGCGACAACCGGAGCCTCGATGCAGTCCCTGTCCCTGCACACCGCAGGGTCCAGCGCGGCCATGCGTACCCAGGCAACCATGGCGGCCGGCAGTGCCATGGCGCTTAGTGCGTTCTCCACCTCGGCGGCCGTAGCTGCCGGCTGGCTGAGCAAGCTAGCCGTTGGCGCCAGCGTGCTGATGCGGGCGCTGGGCTGGGTCGGCCTTCTGTACGGTATCGGCTCCGCGCTGGCCACGGTGTTCGGCACTGACACCGAGGAAGCCGCCAGGGCGCAGAAAGAGAAGGTGGACGAGCTCAAGGCCAGCTACGACAAGCTGAAAGAGTCGATCATGGGCGTGGCCCTGGCCAAAGAGCGTGACGCGCTGAAGGACCAGATCGAGTCGGAAAAGCAGAGCATCGAGCAAACCCTTCAGCGCAAGTCCCGCCTGCCCGGCCTGATCGAGGAAGGCAAGAAGCAAGGTCTGCCGACGGACCTGTTGGAGAGCGAATACGCCAACATCGACCGCCAGATCGCCAAGTACAACGAGAACATCAAGAACGCTCAGGACTCCCTTGAGCGCCTGAAGACAACCGAAGCCGACCGGCTCAGCCTGCTCCAGCAGCAGGAGGAGAAGATCACGAAGGCGGCGGACGCGGCCAAGGCGTACAGGGAGGCCCTTGGGGAGTTCAACGCCGGCAGCTTCACCACCAGTTGGGAGGATGTCCAGAAGCTCAAGGCCGCGTGGGAGCAGGCGAAGGAGCAGGTGGTCAGCACCCAGGCCGCCGCCGACAAGGTCAAGGAGCGCATGATCACGCTGAGGGAGGTCTCCTCCGCGGACCTGCTGGCTAGTCAGTCCTCTGCCGCAGCGGCAGCTATGGAGAAGGAGGCCACCGCCGCTGAGAAGCTGATCGCCCTGCAGCGCAAGCGTGCCATCGTCCAGGCGGAGATAGATGCACTGGTGGCCCAGGACGACCAGGCCATCAATGACAACGACACGAAGAGCCGCCCAGGACAGGACAGCTACAACCGGCTCAACCAGGAACGCAACGACCTTCTGGCGAAGGAGGCCGAGCTTTACAGCGAGGTGGCTGACAGCGCCACCCGCCTGGCGGACGCCCAGGACGCCCTTACCCAGTTCCACATGACCGACGAGCAGCAGCTTGCGGATCTGGAGGTGCGCCTGGAAAACGTGGTCGCCCTCCGAGCGGAATACAACCTGCTCAAGGGGACCAGCTTCGAGGGAACCTATGACGAGCTTGAAGCCGATCGACTGAAGGCCGAACTGGAACTGCTGCAGCAGATCAGGCAGCTGCGCACGAACATCGAGCAGAAGAACAAGCCGAAGGGCGGCAAGTCGGAGGCCGAGAAGGCTGCTGAGAAGGCCGCCAGGGAGGCTGAGCAGGCGCTCAAGGCGGCCGAGTCCACCTACGCCTCCCTGCGCCAGAGGTTCGACCCCCTGGGCGCTTCGCTGGAGGACACCCAGAAGAAGACAGAGCAGCTGCAGCTGCTCATGGACAAGGGGAAGATCTCCGCCGAGAACAAGGCGAAGGCGCTTGAGGAGCTGGCCAGGGGCCACTACGAGCTGACCAAGGAGCAGGACAAGAACTACCAGTCTCTGCAGGCGCTGCGAGAGGGGTACGGGACTTCCCCGTTCTCCGAGACCCTGGGTGACTTGGCCGAGCTGAACCGCCTCCTCAAGGAGGGTGCGGTCTCGATGGACGAGTACAGTCGGCTCGCCAGCGCGATCAAGGTGCGCGACAAGGAGGCGGTCCTCAACGGGGCGCCGACTGCTCCGACCGGTCTCAGTGACTCCGCTTCGACTCCGTTCGGCGAATGGGCTTCCACCGAGATGGAACGGGCCCAGGGGCTCAGCTGGTACTCAAACCGCAAGACTGAGCTGGGCGACGGCTACGAGCTGGACAAGATCAACATTGCGAACCAGGCGTACGAGCAGCAGAAGGCCCTGGACGCCCTGAAACTGGCTGACCAGGAGGAGCATGCACGCCGACTGCTGGAGATCGAAGACCGGAAGAACCAGTCCCTGCTGACCGCCCAGCAGCGCTTCACCGACCAGAGCAAGGCGCTGGACCAGAGCCGCATCGAGTACGGGGAACAGGCCGGAAAGATGGCCATGATCTCCATGATGAACAGCGCCGAAGGTCTGCTCGGTCAGTTCGCCAGCGTGGCCGAGGGCGCGACCACTGCTCAGAAGGCCGCGTTCGTGGCCCAGAAGGCCCTGGCGATTGCCCAGATCCTGATGTACACGCACCTGGCCGCAGCCCAGGCCATGGCCATTCCAGGGGACACCACCAAAGTCCTGGGGATGTCGCTGGCCACGTTCATCACTGCCCAGGGCTACGCATCGGCGGGCCTTGTCGCGGCCTTGGCCATCGGTCAGATGAGCTCCGGGGGAGGCGGCAGCAGTTACGCGGGGGCTTACGACAAGGGGGGAGTTATTCCCTATGGCCAGTACGGCATCGTGGGTGAGTACGGCCCGGAAATCGTCCAGGGCCCGGCCCACGTAACTGGTAGGGAGGCGACCGCCAAGAAACTGGGAGGCGGGGGCGGGGAATACGCCATCACCCTGGCACCTCAGATCGTGGTGCAGGTTGGCGAGGATGCCGGCGGAGACGCCGCCGGGCGGGGCAAAGAGGTGGCTGACATGGTCAAGGGAGTGGTCATGTCGACCCTGGTAGAACAGACGCGCCCCAACGGGGCCCTCGATAACTGGATCAGGAACCGAACCGCATGAGTCTCGACGTATTCCCGGACATCGGGCCCCAGGACTGGGGCCAGGCCGCGACCCCGGAAGCCAAGGTACAAACTATTGAGTTGGGTGACGGTTACGAGCTGCGCCGGCCAGCCGGCATCAATCACACGAAGGACACCTGGTCGCTGTCCTGGTCGTTCCTGTCTCCCGAGGCAGCCCATGACACCTACGACTGGCTGAAGTCCCGCATGAATTGGAAGGCATTCCGCTGGACCGACCTGACCACAGGGCAGGTCCACAAGGTGGTGTGCACCGCGGTGAACTTCACCCACAAGGACTACAACGACTGCAACTTGACCGCGAGCTTCAAACAGGACTTCAACCCTGTTTGAACGCGGCCTGTAAATATGGGAATATGGGCAGACATTTTGCACCGGCGCCTATATGAGCACGTTGATCGCCTCCGACATCCAGAGACTTGAGCAGGACGCGGTAGTGGTCATGTTCGAGCTGGACGCGAGAAAGTTCGGGGACGGAATCCTGCGGTTCTCCCCGACCTCCGTAGACGGCCTGCCCATCCAGTTCAACGGCTACGAGTACACCCCTCTGCCCATCGCGGTGGAGGGGTTCTCTTGGAACAGTACCGGCACGCTGCCGAGGCCGACCCTCACTCTTGCCGCCGTGGACCTGGCGTTCCTGTCCTTGGTCCTAGACTCGGACGACCTTGTCGGGTGTCCGGTCGTGCGTATCCGCACCTACCGCAAGTACCTGGACGACGGGGTCTCGCCCAACCCGGAGGCGATGTTCCCTCCGGATCACTTTGTCATCGAGCGCAAAACCTCGCAGAAGCGCAACCTGCTGCAGTTCGAGCTGTCCGCGAAAATGGACCAGCAGGGCAAGATGCTGCCGGCCCGCCAGGTGCTCAGGGATTCCTGTTCGCACAGATTCCGGTATTGGTCCGGTGGCCGCTGGGTTTACCAGGGTGTGACCTGCCCCTACGCAGGTGAGGCCATGTACACCAAGGGCGGGAAGCCGACATCCGACCCGACCAAAGCCCGCTGCGGGAAGCGGATCAGCGACTGCAAGCGCCACTTCGGCGAGGCCGCTGTGCTGCCCTACTACGGCTTCCCTGGCGTAGGGAGGCTGTGATGTTCGACCAGTTCTCTCGGCAGATCCGCGAAGAGGCGCTGCTGGCCTACCCGGAAGAAGGCGTCTGGGTCATCACCGGGAAGGGCTGCCGCCAGGTGCGGAATGTGGCGGCAGATCCGCACAACTATTTCGAGATAGCTCCGGCCGAGGTGGCAAAAGCCTTGGCCGAAACCCTGCTGGCCGTGGTTCACAGCCATCCGGACGGGCACCCGGTACCGTCAGAAGGCGATATGTGGGGCCAGATGGGCGCCGCTGTGCCATGGGGGGTCCTCTCCACCGACGGCAACGAGTGCTCCGACATCTGCTGGTGGGGGGACCAGGTTGAGCGGGCCCCGCTAGTTGGCCGCCCATTCCGCCACGGGGTGACCGACTGCTACGCCCTGATCCGCGACTACTACTGGATGGAGAAGGGGATTCGACTCCTGGAGTTCCCGCGCAGCTGGGAGTGGTGGAAGGCCGGCGGGGAGCTGTTCACCGAGGGGTTTTCCAAGGCAGGGTTCGCTCGCATCGACCAGTCCGAGGCCCAGCCAGGCGACGTGTGGCTGGCCCAGCTGAAGAGCCCTGTACCTAACCACGGCGGAATCCTGGTGGAGGGCGACCTCGCCCTGCACCAGGCCGGCTCCCTGCGTCCGTACGACCCGCACAAGCTGTCCATCCGCGAGCCAGTTGCTCGGTACCTGCCGATGATCACCCACTGGCTGAGGTACGTCGGATGAAGACTCTCCACCTGCACGGGTTCCTGAAAGAGCGGTACGGGGAGTCGTTCACCCTCGATGTCGCCACGCCTGCGGAAGCTGTTCACGCCCTCTGCGCGCAGCTGCCAGGGTTCCGCAAGGACGTAGAGGACCACAACTGGCACATCCTGCGTGGCGCGCTGGAGGAGAAGGACGACGTTGGCGAGGACGGCCTGACCGTCACTCTCGGCGCCCAGCGGGACGTACATCTGATGCCCGCGCTAAGCGGCGCCAAGGAGGGCGGCCTGTTCCAGACCATTATCGGCGCCGTGCTGGTGGCCGTAGGCATGTTCACCGGGCAGGCCTGGGCCATCAGCCTGGGCATCGGGATGATGGTCGGCGGCATCATCCAGATGACCACCAAGGTCCCCAGCGCAAACATCGCCCAGCAGGAGAGCGTCGATCAGCGGCCCTCTTTCCTATTCAACGGCCCAACCAACACGTCCTCCCAGGGCCTAGCAGTGCCTCGCGGCTACGGCCGAGTAGTGGTGGGCAGCATCGTGGTGAGCGCCGCGCTGTACGCAGAGGAGACTGCAGTTTGATCGACATTCGTGGTGCCAAGGGCGGCGAGGACAAGGCCGAGCAGCGGGTTCCGGTGGAAGCGCCGAACACCCTGCGGAGCGTGTCTAAGGGGCGGATTCTCGACCTAATTGCTCACGGCCCCATCGTTGGCCTGGCGAACGGCCTGCGCTCGGTGATTCTCGACGGCACCCCGATGCAGAACCCCGACGGCAGCATGAACTTCGCCGGGGCGGTGGTAGCTACCCGAGAAGGGTATCCAGACCAGGATGTGGTACCGGGGTTCCGCGCCGTTGAAAACCCGATTGAGGTGAGTGCCCAGGTCAAGTTCGATACCCCGATCGTCCGTAGTGTGTCCAACACCGATGCCGACGCCGTGGTCGTGACGATCCAACTGGCCGCCCTGACTAAGCAGGTTGTCAAGACTGGTGACCTCAAGGGGCACACGGTTTCGGTCGCCATTGACGCCAAGCGGGCCGGAGGCGAGTGGGCGCCGAGGGTCATAGACCACATCTCGGGCAAGACCACCAGCCCCTACCAGCGTTCCTACCGAATCAACTTCGATACCGAAGGCCCCTGGGACATTCGAGTGCGCCGGCTCTCCGCAGACGATGCCCAGTCCAACACCCAGAGCGCGTTCAGCTGGCTGACGATGACCGAGGTGGTGGACGCTCGCCTGAGCTACCCAGACTCCGCCCTGGTCGGGATCGAGCTGGACGCCCGGCTGTTCGGCAACAAGATGCCGTCCCGCGCCTACGACATGAAGCTCAGCATCATCAAGGTGCCGAGCAACTACAACCCGGAGACCAGAGAGTACGCCGGCATCTGGGACGGCACGTTCAAGATGGCCTGGACCGACAACCCGGCCTGGGCCTACTACGACCTGGCCACCCATCCGGTGATCGGCGCCGGCCTGGAGAACGTAGACAAGTGGGGCCTCTACCAGATCGCCAGATACTGTGACGAGCTGGTTCCGGACGGCTACGGCGGCATGGAGCCCCGGTTCACGCTGAACACCCTGCTGAACGACCGGCAGGAGGCGATCACGGTGCTCAGCACCCTGGCGTCTGTCTTCCGCGGGATGACCTACTGGGGAACCAACACAGTCGTAGCTGTCGCTGATATGCCGGCTGACCCGAAGAAGCTGGTGGCGCCGGCCAACGTGGTGAACGGCGAGTTCGAGTATTCCGGTACCTCCCTGAAGGAACGGCACTCGGTCGCCATTGTCATGTGGAACGACCCCGAGGATTCTTTCAAGGCCAAGCCCGAGATCGTAGAGGACCCTGACAGCGTCGACCTGTTCGGCTGGCGAGAGACCCAGGTCACAGCCGTCGCCTGTTCTTCTCGTGGACAGGCCCACCGTCTGGGCAAGTGGATCCTGTACTCCGAGCGTATGGAGACCGAGACCGTCAGCTACTCGGCGGCCATCGACCACGCCGACTTGCGCCCTGGTGACCTGATCCAGCTGTCTGACCCAGACCGCGCCGGGGCGCGCTTGAGCGGGCGGGTAGTGGAGACCGGTACGACGTTCGTCACCCTCGACAAGGTTCCAGCGGAGGCTTCGGGTCTTGCCTGGTATCTCAGCGTGATGATGCCCGCCGGAAACATCGAGCGCCGAGAGATTCGCATGTTCGCCGGCAACCAGGTTGAGCTGGTCCAGCCGCTGAGCACCACGCCGATCCCAGGAGCCCTGTGGATCCTCTCGTCTGCCGCTGTGGAGCCGCCCCTGTATAGGGTGGTGTCGGTAACTGAGAACGCCGACGCCACCTACAAGGTTACCGCCACCGAGCACGACCCGAACAAGTACGCCCGCGTGGAACTGGACCTGCAGCTGGCTGAGCCCAGCAACAGCCTACTCCCGAGGGGACCTGTGGCCCCGCCCATGGACATCACCGTCGAGGCGTACAAGTACCTGGCGGGCGGGACCGAGCACCAGGGGCTGCTCGTGAGCTGGACCCCGAGCAGTGACCCTCGGGTGGAGACCTACGTCCTGGATGTCCAGGGGCCGACAGACCCAACATTCCGCACGGTGTACACCGGCGCGGGTATTTCCACGGACATCCTCGATGCCTCTGGCGGGGAGTGGATGCTGCGCCTGCGTTCTGTCACCGCACTGGGTATCGGCTCCGCCTGGGTGTCCCGCGTCGTCAACATTGCCGGCCTCCTGCTTCCAACGCCGCCGGACAGCATCGACGTTAGCGTGTCGACCTTCAGCGTTGCCCTGCGCCCGCGCAGCATCTACCCCGGAGCCATGTACGAGTTCTGGCGATCGGCGGCGCCACTGACCGACGACCTGATCGAGGACAACGCCCAGCGCCTGAGCGTGTCCACCGACCTGGTCGACGCCGGCCTGCGGGCCAACACCACCTACTACTACTACGTCCGGGGCGCCAATGCCTACGGACTCTCTGCGTGGGTCCCGGCGCAGGCGACTACCACCGCTGAGTTCGACGACATCCTGTCCGCGCTGGACACGGACATTCGCAAGCCTGGTGGCCTATTCGAGCAGATGGTGAGCGAAGCCGGCCAGGTGGGTGTGGAGGCCGTAGGCGAAGAGCTGAGTCTGGCCCGTGCCGAGGCCAGCCAGGCGCTCGCCGAAGCCGGCCAGGCCGTCACGGAGGCCACTGACGCACGGGAAGCAGCAGAAGCCCTGGTTGGTCGCATGGGCGCCGTGGAGGCGGGAGTAACCGCCCTTGAGTGGAGTAGCGAGCTGGAGGCCATCCGGCACGCCGCCGTGCTCGCCCTTAACTCCGGCTCTACCGCCATGGTGGCAGTGGAAGAGGCAACCCGTGCCGAACAGGACCTGGCGCTGTCCAGCCGCATCACCACGGTAGAAGCCTCTGTTGGCGAGAACGCGGCTCTGGTTGAGGAGCGGCTCACCGCCCTGGCCACTGCCGACAGCGCCCTGGCTACCCGGATCGACACCTTGCAGGCTTCCGTCGGCGATGACATCGCGGCGCGCGTGACCACAGAGGAGACGGCCAGAGCCACCGCTGACAGGGCGCTGGCCACCCGGATCGACACCCTGGAGGCTGAGATCGGCGAGGACATCAGCGCCCGAATCACTACCGAGGAGGTGGCCCGCGCCGCCGCCGACGGCGCCCTGGCTTCCCGTATCACCACGCTTGAAGCGTCCGTGGGCGAGGACATCAACGCCAGGATCACTGCAGAGCAAGAGGCCAGGGCCACTTCCGAAGCCGCGCTGGCCAGCCGCATTGACACGGTGACAGCCTCCGCTGCATCCGCCCAGACCACGGCTGACGGGCGCGGGAAGATCCTCTTCCAGTCTGCTGCCCCGTCTGCCGCAGATCGGCTGCCACAGAACCTTTGGATTGACACCACAGGCGGCGCCAACACGCCGAAGCGCTGGAACGGCACTGCCTGGGTGGCCGTTACCGACAAGGTGGCTACAGACGCAGCTGCAGCGGCCACGGCCAACGCTGCCGCGATCACCAGCGAGCAGACTGCCAGGGCCAACGGTGACAGTGCGCTGTCCACCCGGATCGACACGCTGACCAGCAACACCGGAAACCAGTTCGCCTCCGTCCAGCAGCAGTTCACCGCCCAGACCTCCTACACCGATGGTGCGGTTGCCCGTGCGGTGACGACCGCCACGGTCAACGGCAAGAAGGCAGTGTTTGGGATCTCCGTGGACGGCAATGTGTCCGAGATCGGGGCTGTGGCCGACAGGTTCTACGTCTACAACCCGTCAGGAGGCACTTACACCCTGGCATTCGCCGTCGTAGACGGCCAGACGGTCATCCAGGACGCCATGATCCGCGCTGCCTCAATCACCTCAGCCAAGATCGCCGATGCTGCGATCACTTCGGCAAAAATCGGCAGCGAGATCACGTCCAGCAACTTCGTAGCCGGGCAGACAGGTTGGCGGCTTACCAAGGCAGGCAGCTTCGAGATGAACGGTGAGGTGGCGGGGCAGGGGAGAACCGTGCGGGACAGCAATGGCACCCGGGTGTACGACTCCAACGGCGTGCTGCGGGTTGAGATGGGGTTGCTTAGCTGATGGCCTATGGACTGAGGATCTACTACGGGTCAGACGGCAGCCAACAGCTGACCATCGACGGGAGGTTCCTGCGCTTCATCGCCAGCGTGCAGGCGGTCAAAGGGCAGTCTGGCAGCTACCAGCTGCCGGCCGGCTACAACCATTTGAACGCGGTGTGGTTCTACGCCCCGACCGACCCGGACAAGGTTCCGCACGTAGTGACCCTGAATGCCAGCGGCCGGCTGTCCTGGCGCCCCTACGCAACCAGCCCTGACTTTCATGCCAGCGGCACGATCAGGGTAGCGGCTATCGCATGACCATGGGATTCAAGGTCCGCAACCCTGCGGGCGAAATTGCTATCGACGACGTGTTCCTGAACTACTCCCTGATTCAGGGGGGGACGTACACCGCTGCGGTGTTCACCAGCGGCAGCGCCTGGCCCACGTCTGTGCTGACGTTCAGCCGCGTTATCACGTCTGTGGAGCCGCCGATAGTGGCCATCACCTGGCCGCTGACTGACGTCATCGTCCGAGGCATCACGTACATCGGCAGTTCCGGCAACTGGACCGGGTTCCAGCTGCGCTTCAACTACACCGTCAGTGGCCAGGCCAGAAGCTCTGTGCAGGTGACCTACAAGGTGTTCGCCACCGGCATGAAGAGCACTGCCGGGTGGGGGCTACGAGTCCGCACGGCGGACGGTCGGATCAGCTTCGACTCCGGCGCCCCCATCCTGAAGATCGCCGCGATTCACAACCCGTCCACTTGGAGCCTGTCTTCTACGTCGCTGCCGTACACAGGGTTTCGGGTCAGCTGGTACACCTCAGCCAACCCCGCACCGGGCGGATACCTGGTGGTGGACACCCTGCGGTTCGCTGACCTTGTATACCCGAACGGGGTCGAGGGCCAGACGCCAGTGGCCTACTGCGCGTATGGGTACGGCCCGCCAACCGGAGGATCCATGTCGCTGCGGCTGACAATGGACACCTACTCGAACTCCGCGAACCCCTCAGCACTGTCGACTCCGGCGGCGTATGCGGGCGTGCTTATTTACTGACCTGTATTTACAGGTATGATACTAGCCATAAACATGGGAAGGCCAAATGTCTGCGAATAATTACCCCCAGTTCGACGCCGCTGTCTCCGAGCTCACCGGGCGGGTAGAGAATCTGATCACTCGAGTCCAGCAGACTGAGACCTACCACAACATCACGCTGTCTGAGGAGTTCGCCCAGGACTCTGCCCAGTCGGCGACGGCCGCCGCAGCCAGCGCCACCAGCGCAGCGGAGAGCCAAACCACGGCCACGGTGAAGGCGGCCGAAGCAGTCAATAGCGCAGCCTCTGCGGCCACCGGCGCAGCCACTGCGGTCACCAAAGCTGCAGACTCTGCCACCAGTGCGGCAGGTGCGGCCACGTCCGCCACCAAATCCCAGAAGTGGGCGGAAGAGCCGGAGAACACTGCAGTAGAGGCGGGCAAATACTCCGCCAAGCACCACGCTGCGAAGGCATCGGCGAGCGCAGCCACTGCCACGACCAAGGCCACTGAAGCTGCCAACAGCGCCTCCAGCGCTGCATCGAGCGCAACCACTGCCACAACCAAGGCCACTGAAGCCTCGACCAGTGCGACGAACGCAAGCAACAGTGCCGCTGCAGCTTCGACCAAGGCCACTGAAGCTGCCAACAGCGCCTCCAGCGCTGCATCGAGCGCAACCACTGCCACAACCAAGGCCACTGAAGCCTCGACCAGTGCGACGAACTCAAGCAACTCACAGGTCAAGGCCCAGAAGTGGGCGGAAGAGCCGGAGAACACTGTAGTAGAGGCGGGCAAATACTCGGCCAAGCACCACGCTGCGAAGGCATCGGCTAGCGCAACCACTGCCACAACCAAGGCCACTGAAGCCTCGACCAGTGCGACGAACGCTGCATCGAGCGCAACCACTGCCACAACCAAGGCCACTGAAGCCTCGACCAGTGCGACGAACGCTGCATCGAGTGCCGCCACTGCCACGACCAAAGCCACTGAGGCGGCTGGCAGCGCCTCTACTGCCTCGACAGGTGCCGCCACTGCCACGACCAAAGCCACTGAGGCGGCTGGCAGCGCCTCTACTGCCTCGACAGGTGCCGCCACGGCCACGACCAAAGCCGCCGAGGCATCCGCTAGTTCCGCCAAGGCACAGAAATGGGCCGAAGAGGGTGTCGATGTCCAAGTGGAGGCCGGGAAGCATTCGGCGAAGCACCACGCAACCAAGGCTGCGGCTAGCTCGGCCTCGGCGGCCACTTCGGAGGCTGCTGCCCTGGTCTCCAAGCAGGCGGCACAGGCCGCCGAGTCGGCAGCGTCGTCCTCCGCGTCCATGGCGCAGACATACCGCGACCAGGCCCATAGCGCCGCCGCGTCCCTTACAGGCAGCCTGGTGGAGCTTGGCGGCATCGACCTATCCTCCGGCTCGTACCCGGCGAAGCCCAGTAACGGAGCCTTCTGGAAGGTGACTGTCGGCGGCACGGCGGGTGGCGAGGTCTACGGGGTTGGTGACACCCTGGTCTACTCGAAGAACCTCGACCAGTTCTACAAAATCGACAACACCGAGGCGGTGTCTTCGGTAAACGGAGAGACCGGCACGGTCACTGTCACTCCGGCTAAGATCGGCGCCCTGCCTGTTGGAGGGACTGCCGCGGCGGCGACCAAGCTGGTTACGGCGCGCACTATCAACGGCGTGGCCTTTGACGGGACTGCAAACATCACCGTTGCTGACTCTACCAAGGAGCCGAGCATCGCTGCCGGTACCTCCTCGCAGTTCTGGGCAGGCGACAAGACCTGGAAGGATCTGGTAGCGTCCGTCCGGGCTGCTGTACTCACCGGCCTCAGCACTGCCACCGGCTCGGCGGTCGTAGCTACTGACAGTCTGCTGGTCGGCCTGGGTAAGTTGCAGGCACAGATCACCGCCGCCGCCAACGGCCTGGCGGACAATGTTCGGTCTACTGTACTGACTGGGTACCTGGCAGGCACCGCTGCGCCTCTGGCCAGCACCGACACAGTGCTCTCTGCGTTCGGCAAGGTTCAGGGGCAGCTGAACTCCAAGCTGGAGGCGGGCGGAAACATCGCCACAGCTACGAAGCTGGCGTCTGCTCGCACGCTAACCCTGGGCGCCTCAGCCAAATCCTTCGACGGGTCCGCTAACGTCTCTTGGACCTTGGCGGAGATGGGGGCAGCTCCGCTTACTTCCCCAGCGCTAACAGGCACGCCGACGGTACCAACTGCGTCCCCAGGGGTAAGCACCACGCAGGTCGCGTCTACAGCGTTTGTGCAGTCAGTGGTCAACGGCCAGCTGGCCCTTGCTGGCCTGACCGGCGGAACCCGCGTGCTGACTTCGGACGAGGCAGCGAATGCTGTTATCGCGCTGTCCGGCGCACTTACCTCAGCGCTCGTGGTGGAGCTGCCAACTACTGCAAACCGGATCTACTCGATCAGTAACGGTACAACTGGTGCGTTCTCTGTCTCTGTGCGCTGCGGACCGAACGGCGCCGCAGTGGCAGTAGCCCAGGGTAAGCGTAAGCTGGTGTTCAGCACGGCCAGCGGCGCCTACGACGCTATCAACGACTTCGACTCAATTGCCCTGACAGGCGCCTCCACCTGCGTAACCGCCCCAGTTGGCACCAATACCACACAGATTGCCTCAACAGCCTATGCGGTGGCTGAGATTGCGAGCCGTGCGCCGACCAAGACAGGCGGCGGGGCCTCCGGTACTTGGGCGATTTCATGCTCTGGAAACGCTGCAACAGCCTCTGCCCTGCAGACTGCCAGAACCATCAACGGGGTCAGCTTCAACGGCACCGCGAACATCACCGTAGCCGATGCAACAAAACTGCCGTTGGCCGGCGGGACTTTGACCGGAGTGGTTGAGGCGCCGATGGGCATCCATGGGGGTTACGCCAACTCCAACGGTTCAGGCGCGGACTGGGGCGCGAATATTTGGGGCATGGGTTCTAACTATGACGGGGCAGGGCAGGGCGTAGCGTATAACCCTGCGAATAGCTTCGGCCTCTCCTGGATTCGCGGCAGCCACACCAGCGCGAATGCCGCGATTGGCGAGGGGCTGTATGTGTATCAGTCCGGTGCGCTGCAAGGCGGTATCGGCACGAACGGCATCTGGACTGATGGTGCAATTGCCTACGGCAGCGTTGCCCTCGGGCCAACTGCCGTAAACATCGACAACCTAACGGCGAATGGTGTCGAGACTCAGGTTTCGGCGGACACTACCGGCACATTCAACTTCTTCCAGGCTAAAGCCGGGATTATCAAGACTTACAACGACGGTACCCACCTGTTCCAGATCCACTACGACCCTAATGGCGTCATCTGGTCCAGAAGTAAGCTGGGCGCCGCCGCTTGGGCCGGCTGGTTGGTACAGGCCAACAACTCGCACACCGGGCTGATCGGCGGCTCCTGCACGTTTAACGGTGCGGGGGCGATCACGATGCTCCGCAACACGGCTGGCCTGAATGTGAGCCGGGAGGCCGTGGGTGTCTACGCGATCGCTGGTGCGTTTGGCGATGTGGAAAACAACAAGCCCGCCGTAGCCATGACCAACGGTAACCGGATCGTTATGACGCAGGCCGGTAACGGTACCAACTTGAAGCTGACGACTTATGCGTACAACGCAGCAACCGCCGCGGACAGCAACTATGTCAACGTGATCCTGGGGAACTGAGAATGACCGATCCTGTAAAACCCCGCGTCATCATCCACAACTCGACGGCTCCGTTCGTCGAGCACTACATCGACGTGGCCGGCATGCGCGCCGGCGTGTTCAAGACCTACCAAGGTACTGACGAGGAGCTTTTTGGCATGGTCGCTCGCTCTCTGGTGAAACGCGGAGTGCCCTTTTGGGAGGTCGACTGGGGGGCTATGAATGCCGCCTATGACCCTGTGACGCGAGACGCATGGGTGATCGACCCGGAGGCGCTAGGGGAGCCTACCGGCTACGGAGAAAACGACAATGTTTAAAGTGGATGCGACCAAGCTCCGTGAGTTGAGCGAAGCGCGTGAGCGTGAGTGGAGGGGCGCTGAGCTGAGCAAGGCTGACATCCAGGTCAACAGGATGTCTGACTCTGGGCAGAACGCCAAAGCGTGGCGCGATTATCGTATTGCCTTGCGTGACTGGCCTAAGAGCCCGGGCTTCCCTGAACCAGCGCAGAGACCGAAGGCGCCGGAATGACCACCCCCAGTGAAGCAGATGGTCTGGTAAGGCTCTACAGGAATACAGGTTTATGGTAGTCTTCTGAAAACCAGAGGCCTTCCATGCTCTCAAGAATCCTTCCCTATTTGCTGGCGGCCTCCGCCCTGCTACTTGCGCTTAGCGAGCATCAGCGGGCAGAGGCCATAAGCGTGCTGCTTTCCGGCAGTCAGTCACAGGTTCGGCGTCTGTCCGAGGACAGTCTGGCGCTCAAAGCCTCCGTCGACAGGCAGAACGCAGCGGTCACCGGACTGAAGAGCCGGCTGAGTTCAGAAGCTCTTCAGGCCGCCGGCCGCGCAACCCAGAAGCTGGCGACCCTGCCAGCCAAGCTAGCGACAGACCACCAGAGCAGCACCCAGCCAGAGGAGATGAACAAGTGGCTCGACTCACTGTTCTCCTACTGATCGTGTTGGCCGCCGGCTGCACCTCACCTGAGCAGGTGGTCGTCTACCGCCCGGTAGAGGTTCTGGTTCCTGTCGAAGTGCCGCGCCGCCCGCCAGCTGAGCTTTCCGCGGAGTACAGGCCGTCCCCGCTACCTCGCTTCATTTCTCCTAAGTCGCCGGATGCTGCGGCGGCACTCTCCAAGCAAGACCTCAACCACCTGAAGACTCTCCTGCGAACGCTGCATACCCGCGATGAAGCGTGGCGCGAGTGGGCGAGTGAAGGAGCCCCGCAATGAAAGAACCCAGCTGGCTGGTAGAGGCCAGGAAGCATATAGGTCTGTCCGAGCTTAAAGGACCTAGCCACCAGGCGGAGATCCTGCAGATGTGGAAGGACATCAAGCGCGGCGGGATCAAGGACGACGAGACACCGTGGTGTGCGGCGTTCGTCGGGGCGATGCTGGAGCGGAGTGGGGTCCGGTCGACCCGATTCGAGAGCGCGAAGTCCTACCTGCAGTGGGGCCGCACCCTGGTGGATCCAGTCGTAGGCTGCGTGGTGGTGTTCTCCCGCGACGGCGGTGGCCACGTCGGCTTCGCGGTGGGCCGGGACGAGAAAGGCAATCTTCTGGTCCTGGGCGGCAACCAGTCCGACGAGGTGAACATCCGAGCGTTCCAAGTGAGCCGAGTTACCGGTTACCGGTACCCGGAGGAGATCCTCCTGCAGACTGGGCCGCTGCCGGTGTTGAAGCCCGCCCAAGTTTCGGTAACTGAGGCGTGACCATGTCCTACCAGCAAGTGTTCGACTTGTTCATTTCCGCGGTGCCGTTCCTCCTGTACTCGGCCCTCCTGGTTAAGCTGTTCGTGGTCTGGAAGCGCGTGTTCCGGGTCAAGGACAGGCAGCAGGAGGCACGCCTCGCGGCAATTCTGATGCTGATGACAGTGTGCACCCTGACCTTCATGGCGGCGAACTTCTACGCCCTGGAGGTCTACGGGAAGACCCTGCTGTCGATCCGGGTGTTTCAGATGTTTGTCCTTAGCAACTGCATGGCCTACTGGCTGATCCTGGACCTGATTACTAAGGACGCCCGTGAAGACAACGCTCGGTTGGGTTGAGAAGTTCGAGGCGTTTGTGTACTTCGGCCTGCTCGGCGCATTCGCTGCGCTGGTAGGCTACCTGTACCAGGTTGCCAGGCGGAACGGAGAGGCTCTGTCCGTCCTGATGCTGTTCGTCACCGCAATGGTGGGGTTCTACATGGGGATGGTGTTTGGGCAGCTGATCCCATCCGACTGGGGCAATAGGGATGCCCTGGTCTTGTTGGTGGGTGCCACAGGCATGAAGGGCTTTGAGCTGATCGTCAGCCACTCCAAGAAGATGGTGCCTGCACTTCTGCAGGGGTTGGCCGGCGGAAAGACACCGCCGGCCGAGAAGGAAGATCAGGGGTAAGTCCACTCGAACCGGCCTAGGAGTATCTCGCCTTCTGGCGTCTCGTACTCCATCTGCCGGTCCTTACCCTCGATGAAACCTGTGCGGCGAGCTCTCAAGAGCTCGCCGTTCACGTTTATGAGGAGTGGGCAGTTAACCGGCGGCAGGTCGCCGGCCCGGTTGAGGTGAACCGCAGGTGCGGACGAGTGTCCGCAGGCTGGGCAGGTGTGCATCGTTACGCTCCTACTTGGACGATGTTCGCGGCCAGGCCCTGGTCCTGCTCGCGGTGGGTGATCAGCAGCAGCTGGCTGGCTGCGCCGGCAAGGGAGGCCGCCAGGCCAGAGGCGTTACGCTCGCTCATGGACTCGGTGGGCTCGTCGAAGATCAGCAGGCTGTCGCGGCCGTACAGGGTACGGGCCAGGCCGATGCGCACCGCGCTGCCGATGAACGCCTTCTGGGCGCCGGACGCACTGGCCACCGGGGCCACGACGCCGTCTTCCTCGAAGGTGAACTCACCGTCGTTGTTGGCGATCCTGGTGATCAGGCCACGAGATGCGGTGGCCACCTGACGCGAGGCGGCGCCCATGACGGCTTGCCAGATCTCCTGCAGGTATGCCTGCCGGCGGTCGCGGAGGAACCGGGCCAGACGGGAGGCCTTGTCCATCATCTCGCGGGCCAGCCGACCTTTCTCAGCGGCCTCCTCCAGGCGGGAAAGCTCTGCATCTGCATAGCCGGAGACGTTGCGGGCACTGTGCAGCTCGGCTCGGGCCAGAACCACGGCGGACTCCAGGGTAGACTTGCTTCGTTCGTACCCACTCTGTGCTTCGCGGAAAGCAGCTTCTGCCTGGGCTGTGGCGTCGATCTCCACATCGGTCGGACGCGGCAGCTGTGCAGCTTCCAGGTCGGACACCAGGTCCTCAGCTTCCTCGAGCTCCCGCTCGGCCTTAGCAAACCGGCGGCGGTAGGCCCGCACGTTGTCGTTGGCTTCCTCGGCCCCCTGCAGCTTGACGTTCACAGTAGCCAGAGCGGCATCAGCGTCGGCCAGCAGCGCGGTGGCGCCTTCCAGCTCGTCGTCCAGCGCTACGCGAATCGCATCAACCGCAGTCTGGGCCTTCTCCAGGGCGTCGCCGGCGCGGGTGAACGCCAGCTCTGTGGCGGTGTGCTTGTCCAGACTGGCCTGCAGGCTGTCGAGCTTCTTCTTGGCCTCGACCTTGAGCCGGCGCGCTGCTTCCAGCTGGTTCGTGAGCTCGATGAACTCGTTCTCCAGCTTGACCGGATCGTGGTCGCTGAGATTGTTACCGCAGGTGGGGCAGGTGGCCCCGTCAACCATCTTGCTCATGTCCTGGTGGCGCGAGTACAGCACGGCGACACTTTCGCCGGCAGCAGTGTGCTCAGCCTGCGCATCTGCGACAGCGCTGGTGAGGCGATCTACTGCCCCCACCTCCATGGACTGCTCGGCTACTGTGAACGCTTCCTGTGCCTTCTCCAGCGCCTTAACGGCGGCCTGGGCCTCCATCTTCTCGACGCTGAGGACGTTCAGGTCTGCGCGGCGGCGCCGGACCAGCTCGCTGGCAGTCTTCTTGTCGGCATCGAGCTGCTCGATGTCCACCAGCTCGCCGGCTGCCTGTTGGGCCTGGAACGCAGACTCGACGGCCTGCTTCTTCAGGGCCACGTCAGCCTGCGCCTCCTTCAGTTCCTCGGCGCGCTTATCTGCCTTGCGGCGCTGCTCGGTCAGTTGCTGGCTGCTCGGCTCCGGACAGGTGGCGGTGAACGCTGGCAGGCCCTGCAGGCCCTTCTCGGCGCCGGCGAACTTCTTCTCGGCGGCGACCAGGCGGGTGTCGGCATCAGCCTTGTCGGCGCGGGCTGCCTCAAGGTCCTCGGGATCCACTTCGTGGGCGGCAACGACTGCACGCTGCTCGGTGGCCACCTCGTTGGCACGCTTGGCCACGTCGTCGATCAGACTGACGCCGGCGTACTCTTCGACCTTCTGGTTCAACGCAGTGGCGCCGAAGGTCAGCACGCCCGAGGTCTCACCTTGCTTGGACTGTACGAACAGGTTGAAGTCCTTGGCGGTCAGGCCCAGCAGCTCCTCGATGTAGGCTGTCACCGGGGTGTTGCCGTTGGCCACCAGCAGCTCGTTGTTGTCCATGTCGTAGCAGAACAGCTTGGCCGTAGACTTGCTGCGGGTGAGGACGTAGACGCTGCCCTCGGCGTGGAAGTGCAGTTCCAAGCTGAAGTTGGTCTGGCCCCAGGTGGGGATGTTCTCTTTCTTGCCTGGCACCACAGTGACGCCGAACAGCGCGGCCTCGATGGCCTGCAGCAGTGTGGACTTGCCCTGGGCGTTTTCGCCGACGATGACGTTCAGGCCGTCGGTGAAATTGGCGGTGAAGTCGCTGAGCTTCTTGAAGTTCTTGGCGACGAGCTTGATCAGTTGCATGGTCATCCTCGCAAAGTGGGTTCGCTGACTGGCCGGCGCGGACGGCTCCATGTGCCGTCTTCGTGGGCCCGGTACAGCCAGGTCTGGGTCAGAGTGAATGTGTTTATCGGGGTACCACCGTCGACCTGCCAAAGGTCGTCACCAAGCATCACCGGCGGCGAGCAGGGCTCTCGGAAGCAGGCTCCTGCGCCGAGTTCGTGCTGACCGCGGTAAGCCCCACAGTTACAGTCGTTGAGTCCCATCGAGACCTCCGTCAGCGTTGTAGACGTTGGATGGGCGGATGAACTTGGTCACGGCGCCGTCGACTTCTTTCCAGTCCACCACGCTGCCTGTCTCGCACGTCTCGCAGGCCACGGCGTAATGGATCTGGCAGCCGGCGACCACCAGGCCGCCGATCTGCAGGTACCAGTTTGTCGATCGGGCGTTGGTGCGAACGCCCAGGGTCTTCTCGTCGGTCTCGATGGCCTGCACCGTACCCCAGGCCGCCCTGTACTGGCGGCCATCAGGGGCGAAGAACCAGTTGTCGGTAGTTACCAGGACCTTTTTACCTACGGAGAACTGGTCGCTTCTCACGCCGATACCTCCGCCGCCAGCGTCGAGAACAGGTCCGCCAGATCGGTACCCTGCAGCTCAGCGGCTATGTGGGTCTTCAGGTCGCCCAGCTTGGACTCACCGGGCTCCTGTACCTCGTTGAACGCTTGCCCGATCATCACGTTGTTGCGAACGGCCAGCAGGTCGGCGCCGGCAGACCAGACCTCCTGCACGAAATCGGCCACCGCCACAGACTGCTCAGCCTCTGCGATCCCGAACACCGACACGAACTGCACACCGGATAGGTCAGGAACCGGGTCGCCGTAGCGGATCTCGCGGAAGCCGCGCTCCTGGCTCCAGATCAGCTCCGGCTCGATGCTCACATGGCCGTCGCCGATGTCCAGGACGTAGCTGAACTTGTCGCTGATGTCCGAGAAGCTGGTGGGGTGAGTGTTCCCCAGGATCACAACCCGGCCGTCGAAGAAGGTGGCTGGTCGGTGCTCGTGGCCCAGTAGGATGTAGTCGAAGGCGTTGAGCAGGCGCTCGGCGACCTCGGCGGACAGGTTGAGGGTGTCGTCCTCTACCTGCATGAAATCAGGGGCGTCGTAGTTGCAGTGCAGCATCAGCACCGATGCCTTGCCGCCCCGGTCGTGGGCTGCATGTTCGGCGGCATGGAACAGAGCTGTCTCGAACAGCTCCTGGGATGCGTGGTGCGGGACCATGAAAATGCCGTCGCCAAGGTACAGGTGGTAAGGGGTCGACAAGTCAGGGGAAGACACTATGGGGCAGTGCAAGGCCTTCAAGGCATCCAGGGAAGTGACGGTGCCTTCGCGGTTGGTGCTGTCGTGGTTGCCGGCCAGCGTCCAGAGGCAGTTACTGGATACTTGGAACCCCTGTACCAAGATAGCCTCCTCGTTGCAGGCGCGGTCGAACAGGTCTCCAAGGCAAATGGGGTTGTAGCCATTCTCTGCGATCGTCAGCGCCTGATCGAAGAGGGCCTGGGTCAGCTTCTTGGCAGACTCTCGAGTGGTGTGAGCTGCACGGCGGGTGCCGAGGTGGGGGTCGGTGAACAGGGTGTACTGAGTCATTTCCGGGGCTCCTTACGGGCGGCGGCGACTATGCAGACCGGAGACTGACTAGAGCCTCCTTCGATGGCGCATTTGGTTTCGATGGGGTCGGCACCTGCCTGTATGGCGGCCGATATTTGGATGTGTCGGTTCGCTGTGCAGGCGGCCGGCGTGCACAGCACAACTGCCCCCACGACAAGGCCAAAGACAGTGGCTATCAGCTCTTGGGTGTTCATTCGATCTCCCTGATCTGAAACAGGAAGCTCGGCGGCCTGTTAAGCAGGTGGTTGCAGATGCCTTCGATGTGGTGGAACAGGGTTACCACTGGTTCCAGCACGGCCCACTTGGGTCCCGCCTCGAACACGCCGTAGGGGTCCCTGACCCAGAACGGGATTCCGTAGTACAGGCCGTGATGACTGAAGCCGAGGCGCTTGGCCTCGGCTTCAGTCATGTAGCCCAGCAGCTTGGCTAGGCGCTCGGTCATCGACTCACCTTGATCGGCGCCGCGTCCACGGCCAGCGGCTGGTCTGCCACGAAGAAGGGCAGCCCGCTGATCTCCACGTAGGCGTCGGTGGCTGCGTCGAAAAAGAAGTGGCTGTTACAGCCGCCGCCGAACCCGTAGACACCACCGAGGCTGGGAGTGCCAAGCACCGCGGTGGCTCCGCTGTTGTAGTGCATGACCTCCTGGGCAGGCGTCAGCAGGGCGCAGGTGCTGACCGGACGGGTGTTCGACACGTAGTAGCCAACCTGCTGGCCGTTCTGGCCGAGGATGTACACGTAGAACAGCTTGCCCTTCTCGTCGAGTCTTCTGACCTGCTTGGCCACCGCCTCGCGGGCCAGGAAGTTGTTGATCTGCGGTACCGGCACCGCCGCCGTGGCTCGTGCCATCAGCGACTGCTGGGCCTTCATGTTCTGGTCGCGGGACGAGCCCTCGACCTTGCAGGCCGTCAGCGACAGCGCCATGCACAGCGCGATAAAGATGCGGGCGATCAGTTGCATTGCGTGTTCTCCAGGTTCACGTCGAGACGGCGAGGCAGGGTGTCACCCAGGAAGCGGGCTTTGGTATAGGACTTGTTGGCGTCGGCGTTGTACTGGGCGATGGCCCGAGCACGCTGCGCGGTGATGCCGGCCATGTTGGTGTAGGCGCGATCGGCGCTGATCCCGGCGGCCAGGGCTGACCGCTGCGACAAGAGCGCATGCTCGTAGCCCTGCACCGCGGCACAGAGGTCGTAGAAGTGGTCGTAGTTGGCAATGCGACTATCCGCCGACTCCAGCTTGACCTCTGCGCCTACCCGGCCGCGGATCTCCGCAGTGCCGTAGAGCCATACCCAGCTGCCCAGCGTGAAGATCAGCAGGGCGAGCACGCCCACAATCACCGTCAGGCCCGTTCTTTTCGCGTCTTTCATCAGATGTCCTCCCTCCAACGAAGGGCTACCGGGAGCAGCGGGATGCCGTCCTTGCTGTAGCCGAAGATCTGCACCGTCAGCTGACGGCCGATGTAGGTGTGGCGCAGCTCCCACTGGGCATGCTTCTGGTGCATGTCGCCGTGGGCGGTGGCCTTGAAGCGGTTTCCGTTGGGCAGCTGCAGGATCCAGACGGGGACCTCGAAACTGCCGTTCGGCGTACCACGCTCCACGTCGACCACAGTGGCCTCGATGTCCTCGAAGTCCTTCACCTTGAGCAGCGACCCGCTGCGCTTGTCGGCCTGGTATCCGGTGCGGCCGTGGCGCAGCATTGAGCCCTCATAGCCGGCATCCAGCCACGCCTTGTGCAGCTGGGTCAGCGCGTCGCGGCTGGCCACCCGGACGGCGGGAACCAGTCGGATAGGGGAGTCGTTGGCGGCCAGGGCGCCGCTCATTACGTCGGCCAGCCAGGCATGGCGATCTGCGTACGGCGCGTCGCTGATCACGTCATAGACGTGATACTGCAGCTGCAGCGACTCTTCGCGGGGCTTCTTGATCAGCGAGCCGATGTCCTGCAGCAGCTGGCCGTGCACGTAGAGCTCGCCGTCCAGCTTCTTGTCGACCAGGCCGTGGTCGCCCAGGAAGTCGCGGATATGCGGCAGCAGGATCTCCTTGCCGTTGCGGCTGTACATGATCCCGTTCACCAGGCAGCGGTGTCCGTCGAGCTTCGGTTGGCCGAATGCGTCGTCCCAGTCGATGCTGTCCGGCTTCACCTTGTCGATCGGGTGGGCCAGCATTGGCTTCTGCAGACCTAGGGCGTTGGTTGCCGGCGCCGAAGCGTCGTCGATGTTGCGGACGTAGCCCTTGTCGATCTGCTTGTTGACGCGGCTGTCCAGCTCCAGGACGGCCTGAGTGCAGGGCGAGGTCTCGTTCGCTCGACCGGCGTTCTTTCCTTCAACCGGAACGATCTTGGTCACAGCCTTGCCGCCGACCACTTTGGTGTGGCTGATCTGCAGCTGCGCGGCGCCACCCTCGAGGTGCGGCTCCAGGCTAACGGCTTTGATCAGCCAATCTCCGATCTGGCCGTCGTGGTTCTTGTAGAGGGTGATTTCCTTCAGGACTTGCATTGAGTGCTCCTGTTTATGGTTGCCCATACTGCTGTAAATATGGGTCTATGCGCAATAGTTTGCGAGCGTCTTGGACTTGGGAGGCAGCTCGAAGAAGTCGATCAGCTCGTGCTGGATGACCTCTGTGTTGAGCTTGACCCCAGACCCAGCCTGCTCGATCACGCACAGCGGCGTGTACTTGCTGATCCGCTCGTCTGCCACCACCACCGAGCCATCCCATATCTGGATGACGCCGGCGTCGGCGGCGTAGAAGAACACCAGGTATGGCAGCTGCAGCATGTTGCGGTAGAAGCTGACTGCTCCGCGCTGCGCCGGCTGCATGGCCGCCTTGGTCAGCCCTGCATGCTTCTCGCTGGCCTTGGCCTCCATGAACAGGAGGCGCTGGTCGTTGAGGCTGCAACTGCCTGGCGGCAGGGCCAGCAGGTAGTCGCTGGGCTGCTCACCGATGATGTGTCCGCCGGCGGACGAGGTGTCTGGCAGCCTGTGCCACCCGAACAGGTGGCTCTCCTTGAGGGAGCGGAAGACTTTCTCCAGCTCCTTCTCGAAGATCTTCCCAATGTCAGTGGCCACGTAAGAACTCCATGACAAGGTCGTCAACCTGCTCGAACAGGTCGTCAAGGCTGCCGTCGTTGTTGATCAGCTCACGCTGCATCCCGAACGCCGCGAAGCCTGTCTCGCTGCGGTGCGCGGAAACTTCCTCGGCCTCGGGGCGGGTAATCTCGATCAGCAAGCCGCCTGCCTCGTGGATCCACTCGGCCTCGTTCTTGAACCTGACATCGCTGATGACCAGGCCAGGCGCCTTGCGGGCCTGAGCCTTCAGCCACTCCTGTTCGGCGAAGAGCACCCAGAGGTCTGGATGCACACAGTCGCGGCCCCACTCTGTCCCCAGGGTCTGCATCAGCTGGCGGGGCGACTTGCCCAACCAGTCGATCACCTGCTCGCGGTCCCCGCCTCTGAACTTGTCGCCGAACACCGCCTCCAGCATGTCCTTCAGCGGGTCGGCAAAGGCGTATTGCATCAGGCCGTACTGCTCGACGAGGTGCTCAGCGACGGTGTCCTTTCCGACCCGCGCCTTCCCGATCAGCCCTACCAGTCTGCTCATGCTGTCAGGCCCTCGAACGCGGTGCGAAGGTCTGGGTCCATATCAGGCAGGTTGCCCAACGCCCACTGCACGTAGTCCTTGGGCAGGTTGCACAGCTTCACGCCCTTGTGCTTCCCGAACGGCATGCGGTCCTGCGGCGTCATGCCTACGCCGTTCAGCCAAACGATGAAGTCTTCCAGCGTGGCGCACTTGGCGTGTTCCATGGCCGGGGCGATCAGCTCCAGGGTCATCACGATGTCGGCGAAGGCGTCGTGAGCGTTCTCCGGCTCTTTGCCGGTGAGGCCCAGGTACGCGGCGCCCAGGGTGGCCTTTTGCAGGATGCCCTGGGTCTTGAAGCGCTTGGTGGCACGCATCAGGTCGATCGAGGGGTAGGCGCCAAGGCCGACACGGCGGGCAATGCGGTCGTCGAAGGACTTGCTGTTGTAGCCGACGACGCCCTGGATCGGGGTAGCGTTGACCACCTTGAACTGCTCAGCCAGGTAGGCTTCCCAGAGTGGCTTGCCAATCACGTGGTGGTCGTAGATGCCATGCACACCAGAAGCGCCGGCCGGAATCGGGTGGCCAGGGTCGAGCACCTGCACGTCCTTCTCCAGGATCGTGAAGCTACCGTTCTGGTGCAGGGTGGCGAAGCACAGAGCGGACTGCACTACGCCCAGCTTGCTGGTGTCTACACCGGTGGTTTCATAGTCGTGAGCTAATACCAGCATGGTTACTTTCTCTTCCGTTTCGGGTTCATTGGTACGCCGGCTTCGCGTGCTGCGATGCCTTGCTTGGTGAAGTAGCGGTCGTGGACAGCGGGCCAGTCGAGCCGCAGGTCGTTGACCCGGCGGTTCAGGGCAGCGTGTGCCATGCGGGCATGGTCACAGCGCTCCTGCGCCACCCCGGCGGCGTGGGTGGCCTGGGCCAGCTGCTCTTGCAGGGATTCCACCTGGTCGAGCAGCCGGGCCTCGGACTCCGCGAGAGCTGCAACGGTGCGGGCACGGATCTGCATGGGTTCCAGCAGCGGCACGGGGCCGCTGCTGCGCTCTTTGAGCAAACTCTTGAGCCAGGTCTTCACGCAGCTTCCTCCAGAACTTCCTGGTACTTGTTACGGATAGGATCGAACGGCTGCAGCATGTCCACCTCCCAGATCTCCTTCGCCTCGTCCAGGCTGCGGCGAACCGCTTCGAGGATCTTCTCCTCGCCCGGATAGCGGCCCAGCTCGTGTACACGACCCCAGTCAGGTCCGATCGAGAACTCGGGAACCTGCTTGACGACGTGACCCGGCGGGGTGGCGGAGGACATGATCTCGTTCATCTCGCGGCAGTATTCGACGACGTCGTCCTTGTGCACGAAGGCCACGGTTTCGTCGTAGATCGGTGCGAAGAACACCATGTCCAGGCGATTCAGCAGGTCTCGGTCAACGATTCCGGTGAGCACGATGCGCAGCATCTCCGCGGCGGTGCCTTGGATCGTTGCGTTGGTGCCCTGACGGTGCTGACGGCTGACCTTGCCGTGGTCCTTGCTGAAGATGTCGTCGTTGGCGTGGCGCTTGGTGCCGAAGGCGGTAAGGGTGAACCCGTTGCGCTCCATGAACTTCGCCGTGTTCTGCTGCCATACAGGAATCTGGGAATACAGGTTCATAGTGCCGCTGAGCAGCGCTTCTGCTTCCGAGATCGGTACGATCAGGTTGCGCGACAGGGTGGCAGGGCCGGCACCGTAGGCCAGGCCGAAGTTGACGCCCTTGGCCTTCTTCCGGATTGCGTTGGTCAGCTTGTTCAGCTCATGGGTTTCATCGTCCTTGGCGGCCACGAACTCGTCGTAGTCCATCTTGGCGATACCAGAGCCGGTCATGCTGTGCAGGTCCTTCTCGTTCTCCGGGTCGTAGACCGAGATCATCACCGGGTCGCCGGACTCGCAGGCCATCAGGCGGATCTCCTGGCCGTTGTAGTCGATTGCGACGACCACGTGGTCAGGCGACGGCGGTACGAACATCGAGCGCATGGCCTTGTCCTTCTTCGACACCTGCAGCACGTTCGGCGAGGAGCCGGTCGGGCGGCGGGTATCGGTACCGGCGTCGGTGAAGGAGGGGTGCAGCTTGCCGTCGCGGTGGCGCCACAGCGGGTACTTGTCGTGGTACAGGCTGATCCGGGTGCTGGCCGACTTGACCTTGAGCAGGGCTTCCAGCGCGTCGTGCTGCCAGCTGCCTCGCTCGATGTCGTTCGCAATCGCGGTGAGAATCGCAGTTTCGTCGGTGGACGGACCTGCCTCGGTGATACCAACTTGCAGGCGGCCCTTGCCAGCTTGCTTGCCGCGCAGTCGAACCGGTACGCCGATCTTGCAGTAGAGCAGGTGCTGCATCTGAGCAGGGCTGCCTACGTTCAGCTCGTCGCCGATCTTGATGACCTTGGGCTCTACGCCGGCCAGGCGCTGGACAACCTCACCCAGAGTATCGAAAGCTACCTGGGCAGACGCGACAGCGGCCTGAGCCTGCTCGTATGCCTCTTCGTCCTCTGCCTCTGCAGCCGCCGTGACCTTGGCCTCCAACTGCTTAACCTTCAGTGCGTTGCGGGATACGGCCGAAGTGATCGCCTTGAGCAACTCAGCCTGCGGGGCGCTGAAAGACTCCTCGGCGTCGAAGCCGACGTAGCCGACTTGCTCCATGTAATCGCCGATGCCCTTGGCGGTGACCTTCTCGATCTCCGGCAGGCCAACGGCAACCAGCGCTGCGCTGACCTGCTTGGCGGTAAACGAGAACGCCGGCATTACGCTGTCTTCCCGGTACGGGATGTACTGGCAGGCCCGTTCCAACTTGGTGCGCCACTCATACAGCTTGGTTTTGGCGACCTCGCCGTCGCCGTCGGCCTTCTTCTTCGCCGCCCGGTAGATGTAGTCCTTCTCCGCCTCGATCAGTGACTCACAGCCTGGTGTGATGTTGCCGGTGACGTTTGCCTCCAGGACCTCACGCAGCTCGGCCATGCCGTCCTCGACCTGCTTGAGGTCGCGTTCGTGCACCCGGCGCTGCAAGGCCCAGTTGATGTCCACGCCCTTGATGTAGCTGTGCTGCAGGACCACCGTAGGGTTTACAGCCCACTGCTCGTAGAACGCCCACTGCTCGTCGAGCATCAGCATCAGCTTCAGCAGGTCGTACAGGTGGCCGGTGACCTGGGCGTCGTCGGCGCCGTAGCTGAACACCTCTTCCAAGGTCAGCTCAGACATTGTCTGGGCGCCCTTGCCGCCGTTGCCCTTGGCCATGGTCTCGGCGTAGGACGCCTGCTCGTAGCCCAGGTACTCCAGCGACAGCCCCTTGAGGTGGGCCTCGGCGTTCTCGTTGTAGTAGCGCTGCATCATGCGGGTGTCATGCACGTTGATCAGCGACAGGTTCAAGTTGGTCTGGCTGACCACGCCCTCGAAGAATACGTTGTGCGCAACCAGGCGGCTGACCCGACCGGCGTGCTCCAGCAGCTCTGCAATGACGTGCTTGCCGACGTTGGCGGTGTCCTTGTGGTCGACCGGGACGTAGATCACGTTCTCCAGGTGCTGGCCGAACTGGAACGATGCGCCGGCCAGCTCCTGGCTGAGCACGTCGACGAAGTTCTCGCCCTGGGTCGATGCCAGCGCAAACTCCGGGATCGGATCCTTGTTGGACGACTCGTAGTCGAAGGTGGTGATGTCACCGGCGGCCATCTCGGCGAAGATGGCGTCGCGCATCTCCTCCCAGTTATTGGCGGTGATGGCGAGCTGGGAGGGCATGCAGCTGGCGAACACGCTGTCCCACATATCTTCGCAACCCACCTGCTTGAGCAGGTTGAACAGCTGCTGGCCGTTCGGGATTCGCTTGTGCACCATCGGCTTGATCAGCTTCTTGGCACGCGGCTTCCAGCACAGCTCCGGGTGCAGTTTGGCCAGGCGCCACATGGTGCGCCACTCGCCGAAGTTCTCGCGGAGCTTGATCAGGACCTTGTCGCCGGTCTGCTCAATGGCCTGGTCCAGCAGTTCGGTGTTGCCGGTCTCGACGACACCCTGCAGTTCCTCTACGCCGTCGGCGCCGAAGTTCTCCAGCAGCTGCTGGACCTTGGCGATGCCCAGGCCCTTCACGCCGCCGTAGCAGTCGGACTTATCGCCCAGGATGGACTTGGCCAGGCTGGTCAGGTGGAAGGGGATGCCGTCCTTTTCGCCTTCGCCGTAGAACGGTTCGTTCTTCAGGTAGACGATGGTGTTGTCGTTGCAGAGCTGCAGCAGGTCGCCGTCGACCGTGTACACGGCCTTGGGCTCTGTGATGCGCTCGCACAGCCAGGCGATAACGTCGTCAGCTTCCACGCCCTTGACGCCCATCTGGGTGGCGCCCAGGGCGGTCAGGAAGTGCTTGGCCCAGTCGAACAGCTTCTCGCACTGCTCGACCTCGATAGGACTGCGCTTCACGTCGTCACGGGCGGCCTTGTAGCCGGGGAACAGGGCGGTGCGGTACTCGCGGCCCATATCGTGGGCCACCAGCAGGTTACGAGGGCTGCCGCCCTGAGCGATGATCGGCTCGATGTAGCGGCTGATGAAGCCGGCGGCGGCCACTTCCCAGTTAGCGAATCGGCGGCCAACCTCCTCGCAGAACATGGCCTCCGGATCACTGGCGCCGTAGTAGGAGTGCTTTACGACAGCGCGGAAGTCGAGAATTGAGTACATGGGATCTCCTATACCGCCACGGGCGCGGCCAGGGCGCTGTGGTGCTGGTAGTCGTGAAGAACGATCTGGCTGGGCTCTACCTCTTCCAGCGGGGTGCTGGCTGGGTAGTTCAGTTCGATGCGAGGAAGTGGCAGCGGCTCGCGCTGCAGCAGCTCGCGCACCTGCTCGGCGTGGTTCGAGTAGAGGTGGCAGTCGCCGCCGGTCCAGATGAACTCCCCGACCTGGTAGCCCAGATGGTGGGCGATCATGTGGGTGAGCAGCGAATACGACGCGATATTGAACGGAATCCCGAGGAAGGCGTCTCCCGACCGCTGATACAGCTGGCAGCTGAGGATCGGCTTGCCGCCGAATGGGTCAGGCGCTACGTCGAACTGGAACAGGCAGTGGCAGGGCGCCAGAGCCATGTTGCCGATCTGCACGTTCTCCTGCGGGCTGACTTTCTCGTCAGGGAGGTCGCCGGGGTTCCACGCGCTGATCACATGGCGCCGGCTGAAGGGGCGCTCTGCCAGGTTGGCCAGCAGCGCCCCGATCTGGTCGATACCGGCCCCGTCGGCAGCCTTGTAGTTGCGCCATTGGGCACCGTACACCGGGCCGAGGTCTCCGTTTGGCGTGCTCCACTCGTCCCAGATGTGGACGCCGTGCTGCTGCAGCCAGTTGATGTTGGTGTCACCGCGGAGCATCCACAGAAGCTCCACAACTACGCCCTTGAAGAAGGTCTTCTTGAGGGTGACCAGCGGGAAGCCTTCCTGCAGGTCGAAGCGCATCTGGTGGCCGAACACCTTGCGGGTTCCGGTACCGGTGCGGTCAGGCACTGCCTGGCCTTCGTTCACGATACGGCTTACGAGATCTTTGTACTGTTTCATCGATGCCTCGCTGCCGGCGGAGTTCCGCCGGCACTCCTGTATTTACGGGTTCGCAGTTAAACGGAGGGCTGGGCGACGGCGCGCACCATGGCCATGATGCCGGTCTGGATGTCGGTCTTGCCGATGGCCGCCCAGCGCACAGGTTCGGCGGTCTGGAAGCGTTCGAGTTCTGCGTGGCAGTCAGTGTTATAGGCTGCGTCGGCGGCCTTGTCGCGCCCCTGTTGAATCAGCATTTGAATCAGCTCGGATTGCAGCTCCAGCAGCTCGCCGCCCTTGGCTTTGATCCGGTTCATCAGGTCGATTTCTGTCTGGCTCAGCTCGCGGTAGCCGGCGATCTTGCGGTGCTGGTTATCCATCAGGCACCTGCCTTGTCAGCGCGGGCTATGGCCTGCTCGTCGCTGTACTTGCCGCTGGCGTAGCGCTTACCGAGGAGCTTCAGCTTGTTGTGCTCCAGGGTCTCTTCGCGGGTGATGCCGATTGAGGCTCGCAGACCTTCGAGGTAGAACTCCAGGTCGCCAAGCTCCTCGACCACGTTCTCCCGATCCAGGGGCTTGTCGTAGATCGTGTGGCGCTTGATGGCGTCGAGCAGCTCGCCGGCCTCGCCGGACACGCCAATCGCCATGTGGTTCAGGTGGGCCTTCTGGGGGCAGGTCTGGCGGACGATGTCCACGCCTGGCTTGGCCAGGTCAGCAACCATCTTCTCGTACGGGGTGGCGGCAATTCTGGCTGCCACTTCTGGGGTGATTTCCATTTGAACCTCGGTAGTTATGGGCTTTGCTAGAAACTCGGGGCGAGAAAAAAGGACCCGGCATCGCCGGGTCCTTTTGGGTAGGAAGGCTGTCAGCCCTCGAAGCGCTCCAGGGCTTTGAAGACCCACGGACGGAAGGCTTTCTGGCCTTCGCCGATCTTCTTGCCTACGGAGCACTGGGTGACGACCTGGCCCAAGGTGGCACCCTTGAAGCGGGTGTAGGCCTGGGCAGCTACGCCTGCCAGACGGGCTTTCGAGGCCGGCGGGATGCTCAGCATCACCATGGTGCCTTCATGCTCGTCTTCGCGGTTGACCAGGGTGGCCATGGCCTCCAGGTACTCGCGGATGTCGAGCGGGCTCTCCTCGGTGCCGTAGCCGTCGTCCAGCCAGTCTTCCAGCTTCTCCTGCGCCGAGCTGCCGTCGGTGAAGGTCAGGCCCTTCGGGTCGTAGGAGTAGAAGGTCTCGGCGTCGTTGTCGTCGCTCTGGCGCACCACGAAGATCTTGCGGGTGCTGTGGATCACGACCTGGATGTCGGTACCCAGCTCAGTCTCCTCGGTGCCCAGCTTGAACTGACCTTCGTGCAGCTTGATGCGGTCGAAGGACATGCCGCTCAGCTCCAGGCCCTCGAAGCCGTTTGCGGCCTGATCCTGGGTGAACTGTGCCATGGCGTTAGTGCGCTGCTCGCCGACCGTTACGGCCTTGGCTGCTGCGGGTTCAGCGACGGCTACAGCCTGGGCGGGCTCGGCAGCGGGCTGGATCTCAACCACCTCTGCGGTGGCGGCAGTGGCTTCTACGCCTTCAGCCTCCAGCACTTCGCCGGTCTCGACCGGTGCCTGCTCGGCCACTACTTCCTGCTCAACCACCTGCTCGGCGGTCTGGGCTACGGCTTCAGCGGCCAGGGTTTCTTCTTTCTGAGCTACTTGCGGTTTTACGAGTGCCATTTTGGTGTTTCCTCTTCGATGTCAGTTTCGATTGTCGCTGTCAGTATGGTTACACAGAAGCCCATAAATATGGCTCTGAGGGTTGTCGTTATACGGGCCAGAAATCGGCCTGTCAACGATCATCTCAACAGTTCGTGCAGGAGGTCCTTCCGGTCACGAATGACGCGGTTGTTGCTCTGCTCGTTCTTGAGGAGATTCTTGAAGTTCCGGTCGAGCAGGGTGCCCATAACGCGGAAGAAATAGACGTTCACGATGTTTTCCTGTCCCTTGCGGTCGGCCCTTGCAATCGCTTGCTTGGCGTCCCCTGGGGAGGTCGGGCACTCGTAGAACACGATGTGTGAGGCAACCTGCAGGTTCAGACCTGCGCCGCCTGACTTCCAGTTGATGATCGCAATTCGGCAGTCGCTGTCCTTCTTGAATCGATCCACCTCGTTGCGACCTGACGCAGACTCGCCGTACACCACTGCAGGGTTCCAGTGGGCGTAGCGCTTGGCCAGGAAATCGATCGCCTTCTTGTAGTAAGCGAAGATGATCACCTTGTGGTTGCCGGGGTTGATGCTGTCGAGCAGCTGGTCGCAGGCAGCTGCCAGCTCGTTGTCCTGCCCAATCTTCCCTGTCGGGTCGAACTCCTCCGGGCAGCTGATCAGCTGCAAGGCCAGGTGCCGCAGGGCGCTCTGGTTGTCCGGAGCCAGGACGTTGTCGCCGAGCACGGCGAACCGATCGTTGATGATCTTCTTGTAGAGCCGCTTGTGCGCTCCGGCCAGGCTGACGCGGATCTGACTGATGATCGGATCCGGCATCTGCAGCACGTCGCGCTTCTGCACCCGGCGGGCGTTCTTGTATAGCTCAGCGTGGACCTTGTCGGTGTTGAAGTATCCAACCACCTTCTGCACCGTGATCTCTTTCTTGCCAGTGTTCAGTGTCTGGCTGCTCAGCTCGCAGTGCTGCCGCATGAACGCCGACTTGTTGAGGTAAGCGTCCGGGTTGATCAGCCGGAGCAGGCCGTACACGTCCTCCAAGTGCGTCGGGATGGGTGTGCCGGTCATCAGGTAGATGGCCACGTCATCCTTCAGCCGCTCGCTCATTTCGTGCACGGAGGTGGCCAGGATAGACTCAATCCCGCACAGCGCATGGGCTTCGTCGAAGAACAGCACGTTATAGCCGACCTTCTTCAGCTTGAACTGGAAGCGGTTGTCGGCCTTGCCGCGCTTGTTGATCTCCCTGCCGTCCTTAGTGAACGCCTTAGCACCAGGCCGGTACGGATCGCCAGGCCCCTTGAAGTAGGGCGTGCCATCCTCCAGAAACCACATATTGGTTCCGACAGCCTTCTTCGGCGCCTTGTCGTTTAACACCCGGTAGATGTCGTAGGACATGACCAGGATGTCCGGCCAGCCTGTGGCGTCCCACTCGTCGATCAGCTTCAGCTTCTGGGCAGCTGGCACATCGAGGTGCTCGATTCGCAGGTGCTTCTCGATGCCGATGAAGAAGTCCTTCATCTCCTCAATGAACTGGCTGATCAGCTTCGGAGGCATGGTGAAAACGACCTTGTTCCCGAGCGCAGCCATCAGGATGGCGTGAGCCTGGGCAGGGTAGGTCTTGCCTGTGCCAGGGTCCGAGGCGTCCAGGTAGCGCATCTTGCGGGGGTACTGCCGCAAGGTCTCCAGCTGGTGGTCCATCGGCCAGAATGCCAGAGGCACCTCGCCGAACCAGTCAGGGGCGCCCTGCACCCCGACTGTCGACAGCAGTCCTGCCAGGTTCATTGGAGGGTTCCGTTTACCCGGCGGCGAGTCATTCGATGCTCGTAGTCGTCGCGGCAGTCCTCGTCGCAGAAGCGCAGAGACTGCTCGTCGTCGCCGAACACTTCGCCGCAGTTGTAGCAGGTGCCCACCGCTTTCAGGGCGGGCTCCCGCTTGTTCAGCGCCGTCTTGATGGCGGCGTCCAGGGCGAGCTGCTCCTCGTGGGAGGCCCGGTCTACCGGGTCAGCGTGGTGAACTCTGTCTTCGTGGGCTGTGATCTGCATGTCAGTTCTCCGACGGCTCTGTGCCGTCCTGGAAGTTGGTGAGAGGGGTGCCTTTGGCTCTCAGGGTTTCGATGTTGATGACGTGGACCTCGACGCCTTCCCGTGTCGGGTGCGCCTCCTTGCGGTCGAAGTACATCTCGCCCTCCAGCAGGCTGGTCATCTGCCGCGCTTCCTTGATCACCGGCACGTCGCCGAGGGCCTTGGCGTAGCGGCAGTAGCGGGGCAGGCAGGAGGCGATAACCAGGAACAGGTTGTTGCCCTGACGCCAGTAGTGGTCGCCGGCGCGGAGCCCGGTGGTGCGGTCATCAGGCTCTTCGGCCAGCAGGTTCATGGTGGCCAGCACGCGGTCGACCTCGGAGACTGACTTCTCCTTCTCCATCTCGCTCGCGTTGTCCACCAGGTGGGCCTTGAGGGCTTCCAGCAGGCCGTCCACATGCTCCCGGCCCTTCACCTGGTAGTCGTCCATGGTCTCAGCCAGCAGGTGCAGGCCGGTCATGGTCACCTGATAGCTCCACTGCGGACGCGGGCCAAGGCGGTCTGGCACGTACTGCTTCATCTCCTCGAAGATCTTCTGCACCTGCGTCGGACTGGTGCTGAGGGCCTTCGTAACCAGTGCCTTGGCCATGCGCAGGAGGGCGAATCGGCGAGAGCGGGCCTCCTTGTAGTGCTCCCGGTACTTGGGGTCATTCAGGGCGCGGGCGGTCAGCTTGACCTCTACTGTCCGGCTGCGCAGGGAAGGCACAGTGGCCGTCTGCTCGCTGGTGTAGACGATCGGCGAGCTGACCCGCTCGTTGGACACCTTGACCTCTTTGTCGAGGATCTTGCCGCGGGGCACAGGGGCTCGGTTCCAGGCGGCCTTGAAGACGCCGAGGACCTTGCTGTACATACCGGCAGCCATGTTGGCCGGGTTCACTTCTTCGACCAGACGGGGCACAGTGCTGCTGCTCGACACGAACTTGATCAGAGGGAAAACCGTGGAAACTTCTACGTTCAGGAAGTCCGAACGCTCGTAGTCCATCCCGTTGATGAAGCTGGTCAGGATCGCCAGGGAGGTCTTGCCTGCCTGGGCGTTGCCGCTGATATTCAGCAGCGGGAACTGTGCCTCGTTGATCTGGATGTGCTCGCGGAAGTGGCAGGCTACGTGCCACCCCAGGATCGCCCCGACGCTCTCCGGCAGATTGACGTAGCAGAGGTTGCGGATCGCTTCCTCCAGCTCTGTGTCATTGACGAAGGGGTAAGACTCTTCCAGAAGTTTCGGGGACTGCTTGGGGTCGCCCGAGTAGAAGTATTTGCTGTGGGTGCCGTTACTGGAGCAGGCTCCAGCGTCCTCGACGTAGTGGGGGATGATCTTTCCCTTCTGCCGGTCGAACAGCATCCCGCAGAGGTTGGTGCGGACCATTTTCTCGAGTTCCTTGTCAGGGGCCTTGTTGCGGGCAATCTGCCGTACAGCCTTGAGTAGGCGCTGGGTGTCAGCGTCTGAGCACAGCACCACTGCGGTGCCGTAGCCGGCGAATGAGTTCATCAGTTCGCGGCGGGACTTCCAGGCGCTTTCGTCAACGTGCAGGTCCTTGAACTCGACACCCTCGTCATCGATAAGGGTGCCGACCATGGCCTTACGCGCTGACTCCCGGTACACAGAGTGCTCACCTGTGGACACGTCCTCCAGGTCGTGGATCTCGGTGTGTGGCCAGAAGGTGAAGCTGGTGAGCTGACGGACACCGGTGTCAGTGATGTGCAGGTAGCCCTGGTCAGCTGCCCTGATACGCATGTCAGCGTCGTAGGCATCTCCCTTGGCTTCCTCGTCAGCCGGATTCTCTGCAAGGTCACTGCGGCAGATAGGGCAGGCGCCGCATGGCGTGCCGATCGTGGCGATCAGTGGCCCAGGCAGCAGCTTCAGCCGGCCACTGAAGGCCCGGTTGAGTTGCTCCTGCACGTGCTTGCGGCGCTCCTTGGCACTCGGACGGCTGCTGCTATCGACGTTCTCGATGAACGGGTCGATCACGTCTGCGGTGTACTCGGCTTCCTCGCTGCGCTCGTAGCGGGCAGCGATGTAGGCCGCCACCTGCATGGCCGCCTGGTTCCAGTTGGACGCCTCGCAGTCGCCCTCGGTGATCAGCTTGAGCACGCAGCCCGGGGTTTCTCCGTACTCGCGCAGGGCTTCCTTCGGAACTACGGTGCTTGACTTCATCGCCTTGATCTTCTGCAGGGCGGCGGCCTTGGCACTTTTCAGGATTGACTCAGCGCGAGCGTGGATCACGTTCTTCGGCGGCAGGGCGCGAGCCAGGGGAGGGCGGGCAGCGGCCACGAGGACCTCATACTGCTCCGCGTCCATCTCCATCAGCTCGTCTACCGTGGTGCCGACCTTGAAGGTGCCGGTACCGGGCCGTGCGATGTTTTCGCAGCGCCACATCCGGCCGCGGCCGGCTGAGTAGACGCTCATGTCCAGGCAAGGTGCTTTGAATGTGGCCGCTACCTCACGGTAAATCAGGGGCAGCGCCTTCATCGGCCCTTTGATGCCGAACACCTGCTCAGGGACGGTGATATGCACACCCTTCTGGCCGGAGAGCCAGCAGTGGATGTAGTCCTTGTTGATGTCCAGCTTGCGGGTCAGGGTGTCCAGCACTGTGCGAACAGAGTCGAGCACCTCGTCGAGGTCTGCTCCGTCGAAGTCGAAGTACATAGGACCCTGGTACTTCACATGGTCAAGCGGATCCTCCCCGTTCTCGGCGTAATTCTCTGGGTCCTGGTCAACGCGCAGGACCGTAATGAAGGCTGGCGGCTGGGGCAGGTCGGCGAGCTGCTTCTCGTCGTAAAGCCGCCAGGCTTCCTTCTTGTTGGGATTGAACTGGAGGAAGTGGTACATGGCCCTTTACACCACTTCCATTTCGGCAGTGGTGAGGCGCTTGATGAAGCAGTGGCCGCTGCGTTGGAACACTGAGAAACCGCCCTCGGCTACTCGGCGCTGCAGATTGCGGCGGAACACTGTGATGTTGTAGACCGGGGGGCGCTTCAGGGTCTGACCTACCGCCATCTTGTTGTACAGCTCAGCCAGCGCTCGGTAGTCGATGCGCTGATGGGGTGCAGGCACCTGGGTGTCTTTGGCGTCCAAAATTTCCATGATCGGCTCCGGCTCAGTGCAAAATTCTTCTTCTGGCGACCAGCTGATCCAGCCGCCTTTCTTGGAACTCGGGGTTTCGCGGATCGTCGTTCGGGCCGATCCAGAGGATCGGCGGGCGGCTGAATGCGCCACGAACTCGCTTGCAGTGCTCTTCCAGCATCTTGGTTACCTCGGGGCTACCGCGCTCTGCGAGGCCGACCAGGTCAGCCCCATCGAAGGTGACCAGGTGCTGCAGAGCGCTGACCGCGTAGAACAGCTCGTCGTACTCTGGCGACTCCCCGGCCTGGGCCGCTTCAATGATCTCGGCCAGGGGTCTCATGCCACGTACTTCTCTTTGTTGATCAGCAGCTCCTGGCTCGGCCGGCTGTAGGCCACGTAGAGCAGGCTCTGGCGCTCGGTGCGGATCGGGTTGCAGAGGATGTCCTTCACGTCAACGAAGACGCGGCGGAACGTACTGCCCTGACTGCGGTGCACCGTGATGCAGTAGCAGTAGCGGATGGTTGCGAACAGCTCCTTGAAATTGTGGTACCGGGCCCAGTATCTGCGGGCGTCACGGCTGTCCTTCTTGGCGCGGGCGGCCAGGTATTCCAGTCGTGCCCAGTAGCGTTCTTCCTCGTCTTCATGGAGGACGTGGGCGAACACCTGCTGCACGTCGGCATGCAGTGGCGTGAGCACCAGGGTGTAAACCTTGAAGTTCTCGGCGCTGTCCTCGTCCTCAATCTGGCCGAGTCGCACGTCGTGGATCAGGCACTCCTCGTCAGTGCTGAGGAGAATGCTTTCACCGTCACCGATCGGTGCGCCGGTGACCACACGCTCGCCCACCTCGAAACGCTCAGCGCTTGGGCCGTATATCTTCGAGCGGATAGCGGTGTTGATCTCGTCAACTCGGCGGTTGCGCCACGCCAGCACACGCTGCTCGTCGAGGTCTGTGTGCTCGTCGAAGGCGGAAACCACTGTCTTGAGGAAGTCGACCGCCTTGACGACCTCTACGCCGTTTCCCTGGATGGCCGGGGAGACGAAGGTCTTTCCAGCTGACATCGCGGTGCGGAGTAGGCCGTTGACGCTGAGGATCTCGCTGTCTCCTGACTGCCGCTCTACCTTGGTGAGTCGGAATGTCTCGAAGATCTCGAATGCTTGGGAGACTTTCTCCTTCACCGGCGGCAGCTGCATGTCATCGCCCATGAAGAGCAGCTTGACGTCTTCCTTCTCGCACTCCGGCAGCAGGTAATCGAACAGGACTCGGCGGCTGAGCATCGACACTTCGTCGACGACCACAACGTCGAAAAGGCTGAAGACGCCCTTGCCGCAGCGGGCGGCGTACTTGTTCTCTTCGCTCGGCATCATGGTCAGGCCGAGGGCGCTATGCAGGGTCTGGAAGGCAACGTCATTCAGGTTCAGTCCGTACGCCTTGGCGGACTTCTCCAGCTGCTTGACTGCCTTGTTGGTAGGGGCGGTGAACAGCACCTTCAGGCCAGCGGCTTTCAGTCTGTCCGCCATCGTCATCACGCAGGTGGTCTTGCCTGTACCACCTTCGCCGATGACCGTGGCGCCCTTCATGTTCTTCTCTAAGAAGCCCGTAACTACGGACTCAACCGCAGCTTCCTGACCAGGATTCAGTTTCATGGGTGTGATTTCCTGTATTTATGGTTTTATAGGTTGCTGTATTTACATAAGGCAAGCGGCGATCCTACCGACTCCGGAGGAGGGCAGTCAATCGCTACGACTTGGGCTTACTTGACGAGTTTGAGCTGGGGTTTGCGGGTTGTCCGGCGGCTGCTGGACTTGGCGGTTTCGACCGCTACGCAAAGAGGGGCTACGGGCTGAACGCCGTGGCGGACTGCTTCCATCATCACCTCGCCGAGGGACAGGTTGTACCTGGCTGCGGTGTTGATCATTACTGCGATGTGTACATGCCCAATTCGCTCCAGCGTGTCATTGGTGACCACCTTGCGGGCAGATTCCAGGTGACGCTCGATGCTGTCCTGTAGGGCGGCAGGGTCCACTTCAGCAGCTACGGTGCGGCTGAACTCCAGGGTGTACTGGTAGACCTTGCTGTCAATGTCGCGCATGCAGTTTGAATACATTCTCAGAGGTGGGTGGGTTGATGACGCGGCCTGCTGCGGCAGGGGAGATAATGACGCCTTCTGCGATCCAGGTCCGTCGGCTCAGCTCGTCCAACCCCAGCTGCTTAGTCCAGCTGACGTACAGCGATCGGAGCTTACTGTCTGGCAGCAGGTCTATAACCTGTTCGCAGACGACGTTGCCCAGCTCATTCAGAAACGTCTGAATTGACGCATCTCGCGCAGCGGCCGACCCTAGATCACCGCTTTCAGCGGACATCACGCGGAGTCGAGCCAGGTTTTGGTTCAATTATTTGACCTCTTTGTTGTACATGGGGACGGTGTAATTGTTGATGGCTTCTATCACCAGCTCGCGCACCGTGGTGCGGTGGGCTGCGGCGATTTGCTTGAGCTGATAGTGCATCTCTGCCGGCATATCCATAGTGAATTTTTTCACCTGGGTGTTCAGCAGGTCAGAGGCGCGAACTACGCCGCCGAGGGTGGTAGCGGACATGGGCATACTCCGGTCGTTAGTGTGTCTACGATGTGTACACACTAATTAACGCAAATAGACACGTCAATACATATCTAAATATCTCTGTATTGACGGTTATGCCCAAACCCTTGGGATCTCCGATATGAACTCCCCTCGATGGGTGCGGGACAGCCTGACTTGGGCTTCAGCCGGCACTGCTACGATCTTGGCAAACCCTTCTGCTGTGACGGGCTGCCTGGAGTTTGCGACTACCTCTACAAGGTTCCGATCAGACCTGCCTTCCAAGGTCTGTGCGATCTCTTCTGTGTACAAAGTGCCGCTGAGGCGTGACACCTCGTCGAGTACCCACGGGAGTAGGCTTAGCTTTGCGCACCCTTTGCCGATTACTGCAAGTCGTAGCCCGTTCTCTTCTTCAGGGGTGGCAGCGGGCCCAACAATGGTGACGTCGTTTCTGGTGCGGTGGGGGAACCTGATCCTCTTCTTGTTCGAGGAGCTGCAGGTTATGTAATAAGGGAGCACCCGTCTGGAGGCTTCCTGCGGGGTCAGCGTCTCGTCATAGAGGGCCTCAAGGTCTTCCCTATTTACTACTGCCTTTCCTGGGCCTACTTCGTACAGGGTTTCGATCTGGCTGACGATTCTCGTGAAGTCCTCTCTGTCCTGCGCAGTCCACTTACAAAGGTGGGCTGACTCGTGCTTGTGTAGGGGGAGGTAGTAACCCTCTACCGGGAGGGACAGGGCGACCATGTGGAAGATCATTGGCGTTCCTTGACTGGGCAGCGGCACGGCGGGTAGAGTCGGGCCGTGATTTCCAAATTAAAAGCCCCGCTAGTGCGGGGCTTCTTTTTTGCTGCCTTTCAGCGTGCTTCAGCGCCCGCCCTTAGTCAAGTATCGGCCACCTCTTTGGCCATACTTACCAGCTTGACGACCTTGTCCTTCACTTTATAGACACGCTTCGTCTGTACCTTGTTCATCTCCACAGCGCCGGCGTTGAGCAGGATGCGCAGGTGATGGGAGATGTTCGACTGCATGCCGCCGAGTCTTTCGGTGACGTCATTGACGCACAGTTCGCCTGCCTCGCTCAGTGTCTCCACGATCTGGAGTCTGACCGGATTGCCCAGGCTGCTGAGAAGTTCTGCGGATTGCATTCGTGGCCCTTACGTCTGTGTTTCTGGGAACTTGTATTGCTGTAAATACAGGTCTACATAGTAATCAAATTATTACGAATGGAAAAGCCCCTCCCTCCTCAGTAGAATGCGCGCATCTTCGCCGAGGGAGGAAATAGGGCACTTTCGGCTCTGTGTACAAATCGGTGTACAAATTTCAGGTTTAGCGTGATGTCAGAAGCCAAAAAGTCCAGTGATCTCAGCCACATACGCAACTTCAGCATCATCGCCCACATAAACCTCTGACCCCCTGACACCCCCCGACATCCCCCGCCAATATCCCCGCTCCAACGTAGATAAATAGCTGGTTTCACTGTTAAAACCTAAGACACCTTCCGCCACCAGCGACCAATATCAGCCAGCTCAAGCGTGTACAAAGCTGCGTACAAACACCGAAAATGCTACGCTCGCTGCTGTCTAGGTTTGTACACGCTGGAAATCACATGGCCCTAACAGATTCTTGGCTAAAAGCCAACCATAAAAAGCCTCAAGAGAAGGCTATCGAAAAGGCGGACGGGGACGGGCTCAGCGCCCGGGTATCACCGCAGGGGAAGATCGTCTTCCAGATGCGGTACCGGATCGGAGGCAAGCCTGCCCGACTCGACCTGGGTACATACCCCCTGCTGTCCCTGCGAGAGGCCCGCAGCGAACACCTTCGGCTGAAGGCTGAGCTGGAGAAGGGGCATGACCCCCGTACAGTCAGGAAGGTCGAGCGGGCAGAACTCTCTGGCCAGCTGACCAATGAGCAGCTGTACCGGGATTTCCACGAGAAATACTGCCTGGCGAACAAGCAGCAGGCGGGGGAGTACCTGCGGTCGTTCGAGATACACGTCTTCCCTGTGCTTGGCGATCTGCCTGCTGACCAGACCACAGCCAACCAGTGGCTCAGCCTGGTAGAGAAGGTGGCTGACGATGCGCCGAGCATCGCTGAGCGGATCCTCCGGACCACCAAGCAGATGCACAAGTGGGCCTACCGCCGGCAGTCGATGAAGACTAAGCCGCTGGTGGACGTTTCCGTGGCCGAGGATCTCAACATCGAGCGCAACGAAGCGGGCAGGGCGCTCAGCGACGAGGAGATATGCCTGTTCTGGCACTCAGTCGATCAGTCTCGGATGACTCCGAAGAGCAAGCTCTACCTGAAGCTGTGCCTGTTCTTTGGCTGCCGCAACGGGGAGCTGCGGAACATCGACCCCCGCACCGAGCTGGACTTCGACGCCATGACCTGGGTCGTGCCGCCGGAGAAGAACAAGATCAGGAAGAAGATCAGGCGGGCTATCACCCGGCCGCTGATCCCAGAAGTTGTGCCCCTATTAAAGGACGCGCTGAGCTACTCGAGGTCTCCGCAGCACCTGTTCACCCAGGACTCGTCGCTCAAGGTACTGGACTCGTCCTCGGTGCTCAGTTACCCCTACGCAGTGAGGAAGGCTGCGAAGCGCCGGTTCGGCACGGAGATGGCGCACTGGTCACTGCACGACCTGCGGAAGACGGCGAGGACGAACTTCTCGTCGCTCACCGATGTGCATGTTGCTGAAGTGATGCTCGGACACAGCCTGAAGGGTATGCAAGGTGTGTACGACCGCCACCTCTATCTTGAGGAGCAGGCTGCCGCCTACAAGAAGTGGTGGGACCGCATCCAGGAGATTGTTGCGACCCCACCACGGGGCTAGCTTGCCAGGGCAAACGTGGACTTCATGTTCTCGGCTTCCCACTTCTCCACGTCGGAGAGTAGCCAGAGGTTCTCGGCCCCCACGCTCTGCATCACAGGGCGTGGGAAGCCCTTGGTCTCAGGCCAACGGGCCAGCGTGCGACTCGACCGGTGATACCGGTCGCACAGCTGGGAAGTGGACACGTACTTAGGTGGCTGCATTGTCGGTTGCATGGCTTTCTCCTGCTGCTAGGTCTTGCTGTAGTCGGTGAAGGTCGTGAGCTATCTTTTCGGCCAGTGGGTGGGTGCCACCTTGCCAGCCGACCAACGAGTAACGCAGTTCGCACTTCAGGCTCTCTGCTACGGACTCCTCAACGGTGGTCGGGGGAATCCCTCGTAGGGCCATGGCGACTGCGTCGAGCGCTGCTTCGACAGTTCCTCGGCCATCTGCTTGATGACGGCCAGTGGGTTCTTGCTCTCGCATATCAGTGCCAGTGCCGGTCTGTTGTTTGGGTGGGCTCTCTTAACCAGGCGCTTGGCCACCTTCTTCACCGCCGCGTTGTTGCGGTGGATGTAGGCGGCCAGCTCCAGGTAAAGGACTGCGTCTCTGAGGTTCATGGCTTGCCTTGTCCTAAGCTGTCCCTATAGTGCCACCGGCAATACAGGTATGACAAGACCATAAATATGGGTTTATGTACGATCTCAAGCGATGCCCCATACTTCGCCGGCAAAGGAGTTGCTCCTGCCGGTCGGCAGTCGCAGTTTCAGGGCGAACCCGCGAGGGTCCCCACTCAGCTCAAAGTCCAGGCTGATCCCATGCCGAGCGGCGAGCGCCGCAACCTTGGCGCGCAACTGAGGGCGCTGGTCTACCCAGGTAGCGCTGTCAGAGCACAACATCGCAGCGTTTCGTCCGGCTTGCAGGGCCAGGCTGTACAGCCTGTCTTGCAGCTTGGCGGCGTCCTTTAGTCCGGGGTAGGCCGGCTGCAGCTCCCTGATGTTCTCCTCTCGCGCCTTCTCCTGGGCCTTATTCACGGTTGCCTTCCTCGTCGAAGGTGTATTCGTTGGCGATGATCGACTCGTCCACCTGCTCGTCAGAGGTGAGCCAGTCGTGCTCCTCCTCCAGTCGGCGGTAGATCCAGTCGGCGAAGTCCCGCAGGGCGTCCTTGATGTCGTCCTCGGCGTCACCCAGGTCGCGGTACGGGGCCTCGTCGTGTTCAACCTCGATGCTCATACATCCGGAGTGGTTGTAGTGGCCGCGATGGGTGCTGGTTGCGACCAACTTGTAGAAGTGCCGGTCCTGTACCTTCTGCAGCGCCTTGGCTATGCGGTGCAGCTCGATGTTGCCCTTGTTCTCCGTCCACTCCATCGTTCCGTCAGGCTTGAAGTATTGGTAGCGGGCCGGCGCCTCGGACTGCAGCTTCTTCAGCGCGCCCTTGGCGTAGCGGTAGCTGCCTTCCCAGCAGGCGCCGGAACCTTGATGGGAAAACCCGCTGAACCAGATCTTCGGCTCCTTGTAGCCCTTCTTTCCCGGGGATCGCGGCCCGTGGTAGCGGAAGTCGACCTCGATACCGAGGATCTCGGCCATGCGCATGGCGTCCTCGTAGATGAAGTCCCACCAGTCATAGTCGAGCTGGCCCTCCCGGTACCAGCTGCGGGCTTTCTCCTTGGCCCTGTCGCTGAGCTCCTCGAACTTGTACAGCCAGTGAGTCACTGCAACAGGCATATATGCTCCTGGTCGGCCACCCAGGCCGAGAACGCGGTGGTGAGCGGGCATTCTGCCGGCGGCAGCTTGTCCAGAGTTCGGATCGGCGGAACGCGGTGGCTTGGCTCGCCGTCGGAGGTGCACAGGAACAGCTCGAAGTGCCTGCCCCAGGAGAGCTGGAAGCAGTAGAGGCTGTTCTCGTTGCCGCGGCAATAGACTCGGCAAAACCCAGGCTCCGTTCGGAGAAACTTGAGGTCCCTCATGGCTGCACACCTGGGATGATCGGCGGGAACCAGGCGTCGGCCGGGCCGTCGTAGTCAATGAGGGAGACCAGGCAGCGGTCCACGTAGGGGATCCACTGCTGGTAGGTCTTGGCGCCACCGATGACCCAGATGTCCACTCCCGCATACCGCTTGATGACGTGCTCCGGGGTCTCTCCACGCTGCAGTACGTGCAGGGTGCGACCTGGCAGAGGCGGGAGGTGCTGGGCGGTGTTGAACCCGCAGACGACTACCTTGCGCATCGTCTGGTCTTTGAACCACTTCAGGTCCTCTGAATCTCTCCATGGCAGCCGGCCGTTGAGCCCGATCTGGCCCTGGCGGCCGACTGCTGCGATCAAATAGATCACGACTACCTCCTATCCGTTTGGGGTGTTCGGCTACCTGTAGAACCTCGCGTTCGGGTAGCGTTGGGTAACGAGCTGCTTGGCGTGCTCCCGGCCATTCGCCCGGAAGTACCAGTCAACCAAGAAGTCCCGCTCGTTAATTTCGTCGTACTCAAGGCAGTAGGCCCGGTACATATAACCGTGCTCAGGGCTTCCCCAGCCCCAGTAGGCGCCACCCCTGTCGTAGGCGCCGCACGCTTCCATAGGGAGGGCAGCGACGTTGAACTTGCCGGGGTAGAGGGCGTCGTCGGAGTGCTCGATGGGGCGCCCCTTTGGGGCACCCCGGGCACTGCCGACCTCTGTGAGGGCTGGCATTTTCATGCGGCCACCAGGTAGCTGGCCGGCACCCATATCCATGCCTGGACATAGGCGCCTTCGTCATCGCCCAGCGATACCTTGGCACCCTCGTCGATCTCGCACTCGCCGTCCTTATGGAAGAGCTCCTCGGCGGCAATGCGGTACCGGTCTTCTTCCCCCCAGGCCGCCAGCTGCTCGACGGAGAGTGCGTTCAGCTTGTTGGCCAAGCTGTTACGCACGGCCTGCAGCGCTGCGGCCTCGTCCTGGTCGAGGAACCCGGAGGTCACCCCGGTGTGCCAGTAGTCGCGCAGCTTTCGGCGCCAGAACCGACCACGGGTCTCGGCGAACTTGAGCAGGTGGTTCAGGACGTTCGGCGTGAGTTCCTCTGGCCTGTTCATGCTGCCTCCACGTTGGTCAGGGTGTAGACATCAAACCAGCCTTGGCCACAGTCGGTGCACATCACTTCCTGGCTAGCGGTGCCGGAGTCGATGTTGACGCCATGGCCGTCCAGCTCCTCGCCGCCGCAGAACGGGCAGCAGGCTCCTCCTGACTGGATGTACTCCAGTCGGGCTTCTTCAGTCAGCTGCTTTGCCATTCGCCGTTCTCCTGCTGGTAGTGGATTTCGGTGACGCCTTCGCGGCCGTCCGCCCAGGTCAGCGGGTCAGTACCGTAGGTCTCGGCGCGGCCCCCGTAGACCAGCACCCCGTCGTCGTTGATCAGGCGGAAGCGGAATGGCAAGTCGTCGGCCGCCGTCAGCGCGACGGTGCCCTGGCCAACGGCAGGGTCCTCGAACAGTTCACGCTGCATCGGGCCGAACTGCGGATCCGGGGCGGCGAATGCCTTGGTGATTACCCACTTCATACCGGCACCCCTTCTTTCAGCTGCTTGCGAACCTTGGCAGCCAGCTCGGTCGGAACCAAAGCTCGCTGCTTGACCACTGGCGCCGGCAACAGGCTGGCGGCCTCCGGGAACAGCTCCCGCAGCTGCTTATCGGTCTTGCATGCCTGCAGGAGATCCATGACCTCTTCTCGGTACTCCAGCCCCTGCCGGAATACCTCGGCGGCAGCCCTGGCCAGCTTCTTGGCTTGCTCGAAAATCGGTTCCACGGCCTGCATGTAGTCCAAGGACTCCTCAGACCAACCTGCGATGTTTTCGGGCTCCTGGGCGTCCAGCCTTACGTAGTGGCGCCCCTTGAAGTCAGGGAGGGAGCAGCTGAGCCTGGGCTCCATCTCCAGTCGCGCTTCCATGCTGTGGGAGTAGCAGCCGACACTGAAGTAGTGGAAGAACTTCGCCCACTTGCTACCCTTGAGCGCCGTGCCGCGCAGGAGGTCCCTTACTTCCTCGCTGACCTTGCCTATGACGGCCTGTCCAGGCGATTCCGAGCGGGTTGTGAGCGACCCGTCTTCACGCCGGACGGGGTAGTAGATGGTCTCGGCGCCCGAAGCGGTGTAGGCGAGGATCCCCGCCTGTATCAGCGCTGCATACCGGCTTGGTGGTACCTCCGGCATGGCAGCTGCCAGGCGCGCTCGGTGCGCCGTTTCCAGGGCGTTATTGAGGCGTTCTGCCTCCGCTCCCATCGGATCCGCATGCTTTTCGATCGCCTTGATCATCAGCTTTTCGGCTAGTTCGGTGCGGATGGCCTTCGTCAGGTTCATGCTGTTGCTCCTACGTGCGCCAGTCTGGCGCGGAGATTTGCGGATTGTCGGGGGAGGACGAAGTCGGCCAGCACGGCCTGGTCCTTCTGGAAGGGAGGGGGCAGCGGGCCGTTGAACACGGCGCCCGCTTCCTCGCAGATGGCCCTGGTGGCTACGCCGGAGTCTTCGTCCAGCACCCACAAGAGGTTCTGGCCGGCTATCACTTCGTGGAGGATCAAAGGGCGTCCCCCTCGGTGTTGGCCGCTTCCGCCAGGGCCTCGGCCAGTTCGCGCTTCGACTCGTGGTCGTAGCACTGGATGCTGTAGCGGCCCTCGAGGATCTCGACGATCTCCTCGCGGGTCATGCGGCGTTCGATGCTGTCTGCGGTGACCATGAAGCGGCCCTCCGGGTGGTACAGGTGCATGAAGTTGATGGTCTTGCCTGCCCGCCGCTGGGCGGGTGTCACCTCGTGGTAGAGGCAGTCAGCGACGATGGCGCTGGTCAGACGGTGGATGTCGATTCCGGCTTCTGCTCTTGCTTGTCCAGCCATGCGAATACCTTGGCGGTTCGGTCAGAGTGGGAGGCCATTACAGGGGCCTCGAAGGTGAAATAGCGGTCACCGATGCGAACCACGTGGCAGGTGACCCGGCCGCTGGTGAACTCGCTCATGTAGAACGACTCGGTGCTGCCATTACGAACCCAGCTGCAGGGCGGCAGTACCTCAAGGAGGTACCAGTACCGCTCCTCGTCGACCTCCACCGGGTCGGTGGTCATACGCAGTTCGACCAGCTCGACGAACTCCTCCGCGTCGATCAGTTCGATACCGGGGTCACGAACCTGCAGCTCCCCGAGGGTCTTGCCGCTGTAAGTTCCGACGTAATCGCTGCCTACCAGCACGGCGCTGTCCTCGGCGTAGTTCTTCGCCCGGTTTGCGAAAACGAAAGTCTTGGTACCCATAATTACGGTTCCTTCTTGCAAATGGTCCAGCCGTTGCGGGTTACGGTCTCGCCTTTATCGAGGCGGTGGCCGTCCTCCATAGCGTTCATGGTCTGCTCGACGCTGAGTCCGCCGCCGTTCACATCGACCAGGAAGCGCTCGATCAGGTGGGCAGGCAGGAGCTTCTTCTCTCCCTTCGGCGTGGTCACTCGGTAGGTCATTTTCCGGTCACTCCTCGCCGAGCAAGCAGGGCTTTGGCCCGTTTCACCAGCTCGCTGTTGTTGAGGTTGTTCAACGCCTTGGCCACGGCATCCAGGTGCACACGGTGCATGATCACCAGGTCGCCTCGGCGCCGAGCGATGTCCTTTGCCTTCCAGGCCCGGGCCGCCAGGGCGTTGCGCCCGCTGGAGCCGTTCATGTAGTAGCGGTCGAGGTGGGCGTAGTCGCCCAGGTCGTTCAACTCCTGGTACCAGGCGTTGCTTCCGTGGATGCACTGCATCTCTGCCAGGCTGTTGGCGTAGGCCAGGACCTTTCTGTCATCGGGAAGGTGGACGAGGTAGCGGATCATTTGCGGGGCTCCAGGATGATGATGCCTTTGGCCAGGGCGTAGGCCCTGGCCTCCTTCTTGGTGAGGAAGGCGTTGTCGAAGTAGCCGATGCCGTCCGGCGGCTCGAACCCCCACATATCCCGGCCTGTCTTGTGGGCGCCTTCCAGCCTGGCCAGCCGGCCGACCTGGATCTTGTACGGGTAATTGGCCCGGGCAATGACGTGCTGTTGCAGGTGCTCAGGGAGGTCGTTCCAGCAGATCTGCTTTCCGAGGCCGCCTCGGCCCGGGAAGAAGCCTTCGCCCCACTGGCTGATGCCCATGTTCGGACTGGTCGGGCACTCGTTGAACCCGAGGAACGGCACCGATCGACCCATACTCGGCTGCCAGATCGGCCAGCCGAAGAACACGGTGTAGCGGTCGTTGTACTTGGGCCCGGAGTCGTGGATCGACACCACGTAGGGCGGGGCGCCTACCAGACGGTGCGCCCTGGCTTTGCGTGGGCGGTTCATGCCGTCACCTGCATCGGAGGGCCGTCGTAGAACTGGTGGTCCTCGGTGAGGGTGAAGAAAGTGCCGCCCATGTTGCCCTCGATCTCGCTGTGCAGCAGATGCAGGCGCTCGTCCAGCCAGACCACCTTCAGCTGGGCGTTCAGCAGGCCGACTTCCTCCCACCACTCGCGGTGCATGTAGTGGATGTCCTCGGGGTGCTGCCCCGGCTTCATCGGGTAGGGCATCAGGTAGAGGCGGCACTGACTGTGGCCGGGGGCGACGTAGAGAGTCTTGTGCATAACTAATTCCTGTGTACTTATTTACTTAGTTATTGCCATAAATACAGGTCAATCCAGGAAGCTGGCCACCGCGCCTGCATCGAACCCGGAACCCTCTGCGTAGACGTAGTCCTGCAGGTCATCCTGGAGCTTGATCAGGTAGGACGGGTCGTCACCGGCTTCGTGAACTGCCCAGATCTCGTGGTTGATGGCCATGAGGGTCAGCGCCGCGCCCAGGGTGGCCCGGTTCATCGCCACGGTGCACTGCATTCCCAGGCACTCGACCTCGATCTCTTTCTCGTCGGTCTCCGGAACCCAGATGCCGACGAAGCCTTCCTCCCAGAACTCCCAGCAGACGAACCCCTTCTCCGTCACCTGTGCGGCCAGGGAGAACACACGGGCCTCGATGTTGAAGCAGTAGCTGAGGTAAATGTTGTAGAGAGCCTTGGCCATGCCATCGCTGTCTGCGCTGCTGTACACGTTCATCGATCGACTCCTTTAGGGGTGCAGGTCAGCAGATACTCGCCGGGGGACTGCAGACGGTAATTGGTAGCCTGAGCTTCGCACTCGGCAAGGCTCGGCCAGTTGTTGAGGTGGTGATCTTCGCACCGGGTTTCTGTGCAGAAGTGGATCATCAGGGCGTAGAGCATCGAGGTCCTCCCAGACCGGTTTCCACCAATAGCAATTGACCATCACCCGCTTGTTACGGCGGGTGGGGCGGTTTGAGGCGTACATGGGCCAGTGGATGACCTTCCCGCCTGGCAGGCATCCGGTCACTGACTTGTCCTCGTTCTTGACCAGTCTGATGGGCAGTTGGTCAGGCATTGGGTGCACCCTCTAGCTGATGCACCACCCACTCCCAGTATCCGAGCCTGGTGTCCAAGCCGGCGACCTCGTCTTGCCAGACGTGCATGGGGTATTCGGGGTGCTGGCCCCAGTTTGTGCCTTGGGAGCCGTCGTACTTCTCGCGTAGCTCCTCCGGCCCCATCTGGTGGTCGTTACTCTCCAGCTTCAGGATCTCGCTGAAGGCGTAGCTCAGCGTCCAGGTGGATTGGCAGCTTACGCAACCGACCTCCTGCTCTGCATGCAGCGGGCTGATGACGTCAAGACGCCCGATGACCAGCTTGTCGCTGCGGCACACCGGGCAGAAGTGCTTGCTGCCGTTCCGCAGGGCGTCCTTCATCTCTGCTGCTTTGGTGATGGCCACTACTGCACCTCCGCGGCGATCTCGCTGCTGTGGTCCGGGTAGAGCGGCCAGATGCTGTACAGCGCTGCGTCAACCGCTTCGTCGAGCCCCCATCGGGTGGTGTGATCGGCGATCAGCTCCATAGGGCTGTTGCCCCACACCAGGTAGATGGAGCCCACCTTGCCATCGTTGCTTACTCGCAGGCGGCAGTCGCTGAATGCTCGGCACTCCTCTACCACCTCGTCTACAGACATGCCGGACAGGTCGCTCGGATCGTCCTCGTCGTAGACCTCAACCGGCATCCAGCCCAGCTTGGCCAAGTGGCGCAGGATGCGGGCCAGGGCCTGCTCCTCGCTGATGCCCTGGTCGAATTGGCGGGACGCCGAGCAGTAGTTGCAGCTGCTGCAGGTCATCAGGGAGTCTCCGTCCCACTCGTGATCGCCGTTCGGGTCGGTCTCGAAGTTGTCACCGCTCTGGGTGAGATCGGCTGATACGCAGACCATTACGGAGAGTTTCTTGCTACCGCAGTTGGGGCATTTCCAGGTCATGGGCTACTCCTTCAAGTCATCGATAGCTTGGTTGCCGAGCTCTACCAGGCGGTTCTGCAGGGTGCGTGGATCTACGCCTCCCAGCTCTTCAGGGCTGAACACGACCACTGCGTAGCCCTCCAGCCGAATCCGGGTGGCGGCCTCCCGGAACCCCTCGTAGGCCGCGTTAGGGCCCGCGTTTACCAGGGATGAGAAACACTCCAGCTCCATGTCGTCGAAAGCAGTGATCATGCCCTCGCCAGTAAGGGCGCTGACCGCAGCGTCGAGGTTCCCGAGAAGGCGCTCAGTCGCCAGGGTGCTGTCGAGCTCAGTCTCTACTGAGCCGCTAATGCAGAGGTGAAACGGGACACTGTTCATGGTGATCTCCTATTTGTTCTCGGCTTGAGCCTGCACTCGCCGGCCCAGGCCCGTGACGGTTATCTTGAGCGACATGCGTCACCCTAAAACTCCTCCGCGCTGATGTTGGCGGCGATTCCGTTGCGGAGGATCCGTGCCAGGTCCTTGTGCTCGAAGTCCTTGTAGTTTTCGAGGTCTGTCGAGTAGCTGGGGAGGTTGAAGATAGTCTTGCTGCGGTCGTGGTAGATCTGAGCTCCGGAGAGAACCTCCATGACCTGGTTGGTGGGCAGGCCAGGCATCAGGCTGTGCAGGTGGTCAGAGATGTCACGGCACACGCCGGCCTCGGTATCCATGATCGCCTGAATGTCGACGTCCTCGATGTAGGGGGTGTAGAGCTCGTCAGGGATCAGGAGGCCCACTGCGCACTTGCAGCCGTTTGGTGAACGGTACAGGCAGGAGTAACCAGGCTTTCCGGAGACCTTGCGTTGAGTGGCCAGGTGGTCAGCCATCTGGGCGACTACCTTCTGAGCCTGTTCTGGCAGTTGCTCGAATTTCATGCGCAATCCTCGGTGTGGATTTTCAGGTCGCGGTCAACGATGAACTCGAATGCCGGCAGGCAGTCGAGGCCGTGCCAGTTCCATTTGCCGCTGAAGGGGTTGAGGCGGTCATCCAGGCCGTAGAGGCTGCTGTAGAGCTCCTCCTTGGCCTTGGGCACGTCCTCGAACCGGCACATCAGGCCGTCGTCGTCGATGATGATGCGCAGCTCGCCGGCGTGGGTCTGGAGGCTGTAGAGGTACATGCGGCCGGCGTCTACCAGTACGGCGCCGAGCCGGGCCAGGGTGGCCTCGGCTTCCTTGCGGAACTGGGCTGCCTGCTGCTTGGTTACTCGGGGCATGGCACCCCCTTGGCTATCTCCAGCACCTTGTCGTGGTTGAAGGAGGCGTAGGCCATCTCGGCCAGCTGCTCCCAGTTCAGGGTCCAGGTGCGGCCGTCGGGGTGGACGATCATCGGGGTGTGCAGCGGCAGGGCGACCAGCAGCTCCAGCTCGGTGTCTCCGTCGCTGATGCTGCCGATACGGGTGTGTAGGGCGAGGGGCTGCTCGCTGTGTACTGTTCCGTGCATGGGGTCACCAGTCGTAGGTAGGGAGACCGTCCACCGGGTCGGCGTCGCAGTCGAGGCGGACCCAGCGGGAATTGTCTAGCTTGCCTTCGCGCTCCAACTTCATCCGCCAGTCGAGGATGTCGAGGAGGCACTGCGGTACGGTATCCCCGCGCTCCGGGGTCGGGTCGTCGAGGAAGAGGAAGAACCCGTAGTCGGAGAAGGCTGTGCCGGCGCACCATCGGTAGGGGTTGCGGCGCAGCTGCTGGGCGACCTCCTCGGTAATGTGTGCGGTGCTGATCACCGGGATGGTGTGAATTTCGAGATCCATCAGGTCACCTTCCTTGCCTGGTCAAGCCAAGCGATAACGTCCTCCTCGCGGAGCACAGCCATGCAGTAGCTGCCGATGATCCTCTGGAAACTCATGTAGAGGCGGATCTCTCCGGCTTCCCACCGGACCAGCTCAGCACTCAACTCCTCGTGCAGATTCTCTGGGGAGTTGCTGAAGATGGACGGGGCCAGCATCTCGATCAGGTCTGGCTTGAACTTGGCGTAGTACCAGCCGCCGGTGTAGCCGCGGCTCATTTGGGTTTCGCTGACGAACAGCCAGCCGGTGCGGCGAGGGGAGACTCCCTTGTTGTAGGGGATGAACTCGATCTCCTCGAACATCTCGTCGAGGGTCGCTTCATAGCGCGGCTCGTACCGGCCTTTGGGTTCGAGGAATTTCATCAGGCGTCCTCCTCGATCGTGGTCACCTTGATCGACATGCAGAAGTCCTGCGGGTCGATGCTGTCCTTCGGCACTTCCAGCTCCTGGTCCCGCAGCTCGCGGTGGGCCTGGTCGTACGGAAGAACGAAGTCCTTTCGTACCGCCCGGGTCTCGCCAGTCGGAATCTCCAGGCTGTTCAGGTGCTCGAAGGCGAGGGTCAGGGTGTCCTCCAGTTGGTCGATGAAACTCCCCATCGGCGATTCACCGGTGTCCACGTCATCCAGGATTTCCCGGATCTCTTGCAGGTCTCGCTCCCATACCCCCTGATCCTCGAAGGCGTCTGGGCCGACCTCGTAGACGCCCCAGTTGGCGTAGGGGCTGCCCTGGTGCGGGCCAAGTTCAACGATGGCTTTAACGCGGCTCATGCGGCCTCCAGAATGGTCTGTGCGTGGGAGTCGATCAGGTCGAGCAACTCGCTGAGGGTCTGCCCTTCCATCGCGGCCCAGGGCGAGGCGTACTCGGCATCCATCAGGGCGTCCATGCATTCCTCGTTGCCGGACTCTTCGGCAATTCGCTCGGCTTCCTGGTAGGCCAACCAGTTCTGCTGCAGGCCGCCGTCGACGCTCATAAAGGCCATGGTCGCGGCGGCCTTGGCACGCTGCTCCTTGGTCATCACGGGTTCTTTCGGGCTGTCTGGCAGTTCTCGGTAGCCGACCTCCAGGTTGAGGGCCTGGTGGAAGGTCTCGGCGATGTAGTCCTTGATCTGGTCACGGTCCCGGCCGACGACGTAGATGTCGAACCCGCCGAACTCAGCGGTCACCTTCACCTTGTGCTCTGTCCAGCCGGCGTAGCCGCCATGCTCGTCCATGTGATGGAAGGCGGTCTTGAAGACCAGGCAACGCTCGTCGCACACGTCGATCACCAGCTCGGTACCGGCGTCGAAGCCGCTGCCTGACGGCATGTACTCACGCACCAGTCGGTGCGCTTCTTCCAGGCAGTGCTCGGCCATGCTGGGGTTGCCCAGGGCGAACTGCCGTGCGGTGTTGCGGTAGCGCTGGCACAGCGTGGCCAGGGCGATGTAGAGCGGGGCGGTCTTCATTGCTGCGACTCCTTGGGGATCTCTCTGATCCGCTGGACTTGGTCTTTGGTGATGCTCAGCCACTTGGTCGCGCCGGCGGCGGAGTGCACCTTCAGGTAGACGCCGTTTTCCATATCGAGGGCGTCGAACTCAGCGTCGATGTAGCGCTGGCGTGGCGGAGATGAACTGTTTGAGGTGGTGGTGTTGGCGTGCTTCAGGAGGGAGTGCTTCGTGAGTGCTTCCATCGCATATCCTTAAATACTTATTTACTTGTATGCTTTAATACAGGTCAGGCTACGACGTAGCCGGCTGCTGTCTTCCTGATGTGGCCTGCTGCTTCTGCTGCCTTGTAGACGGCGGAGGCCCGGGTGTTGCCAATGCTGTGGGCTTTGGCGAAGTCCTTGACCTTCATCAGTTCCTCACCGCCGGCAAGCAGCGCCTTCAGCAGGTCCTCGTCGCGGCCCGGCTGGGCTGGCTTGGGCTTCTGCTCGATCAACTTGACCGGCACTGCCACCTCGAAAACTTCCGCGTGTTCTCCTGTAAATACAGGTTCCTGGGTCGCCAGTAACTCCTTCGTCGACGGCGGTAACTCGGTGTCCGGCAGGCTCGGTAACTCAGCAGCTGGCTTGCCGCCGGTGAGGAAGATCAGGACCGGCACCACCTCCAGGGCCAGGGCGAATCCCAGGCCGAGGAGGTGAACCACCCGCTGGGGTAGCGCGGCACCCCGGCCGGCGATGATCTGCTGACGCTCCTCGGCGGCGGCGGCCACCCGGCCCAGGGCGGCGGTGCGCTCGGCATCGGCCCGGGCAATGGCCCCGCCCTCCAGCTCCTGCGCCTTGCTGACCATGCCACGCTCACGCATCCAGGCGGCTTGGCGCCGCACCTCGACCAGCTGCAGGTCCAGGTCTGCCACTCGCTTGCGACCTTCCTCCTGCTGCTCGGCCAGGTCGATCAGCCGTTGCTCGCCGCCGGCGGCACGGTTCTCTACCGCCCCGACCACCCTGTCGAAGGTCGCCCAGCCGGACACGCCGGCAAAGAGTAGGGCGCACGCCGCCAGGCAGCCTGCAAGGGCCCTACGCTTCGCGCTGAGCAAAAGGGCGGCCACCGGCCAGGCGGCGTACTTGAACACGTCCAGCAGCCCCGCAGCGCCGCTGAACATCCATGCCAGCACCGGGTCTGCTATCAGCCGGTGGACGGCCATTCCGACCGAGGCGGCGGTGACGCCGGCCAGGGCCAGCGCCAAGGGTGTCAGCAGGCGGGTCATCGTTGCACCTCCACTGGCTTCTTGTGGCCGAGGCCTCGAATCAAGTGGAACCCCGACGCCTGGTGCTTGATCACTCGGCCCCAGGTGTCCCAGGGGCCGTCTATCCGCATGATCTGGCCAGGCATGGCCTTGGTCTCCAGCTGATACAGGAGGCCGCTCATTTGTCGCACCACTGCCGCCGGTCCTCGATACGGCAGAAGCAGCCGTTCCACGCCTGCCAGTACCAGTCATCCACCAGGAGGTCCTGCGGCTGACCTCCGACCATTCGCTCAACGTAGACGGGTTTCATCGAACACCTCTGCGACTTCGGTTGCGGGCCTTCTCGCCTTTGGAGCGGGGCACCGGGTGGAAGGGGTCTTTCTTGGCTTTCTCTTCTACTGCCTTGACGGAGCGGAGAAGGCCGGCGATTTCCTCTGCCCAGCCCTTGTGGTAGTGGTTGACGATCAGGATTTTGCGCACCTACTAGCCCTCCATCGGGCTGTCGAAGAACTGCTTCAGGCGGGCTCGCAACTCTTCCCGCTGGGCTGGAAGGGTGAAGTCCACCGCGTCGTTGTCAGGCTCGATGTTCACCGTGCCGCAGTACCTGGCGCCGGTGCCGCCGATGACCTCAACCAGCTCCTCGGCGGAGTTGGCCGCCACCCAGATCAACAGCTCGTCCTTGCTGCCGTCGCCGACGAACCCGTGGGCCGTCACCTCGAACACCTCTACCAGCGGGTGTTCTTTAAGGGTCGCCTCGCCGCCGCAGTCTTCGCAGAAGCCTTGGTCCATCACGGCCCGCAACTCCCAGCACTGGGCCAATGGGTTCCAGTCAGCGGTGGCGTCTCGGTACACGTCTCGGCTGCCGCAGTGGCTGCAGGCGATGTCCACCTTCAGGTTCTCGCTCATGCTCTTCGCCTCGGAATGTGGTGGTACTGCAGAAGGTCCTCGCGCTGCTCGTCCCGCGCCTCCCTGAAGTTGTCGGGGAGCGGGGAGAGGCCGGCGGGCCATTTGTTGATCTGCTGGAGGTGGATACCGGCCACGATGGCGCGGTTGAGCATCACGTCCAGCTCCTTGAGGTCGATCAGGACCTTGACCTCAGCCATGTTCTGGCTCCCTCACCGGTACGCCGGCCAGCTCCGCCCACTCCTTGAACACCTGCTCCAGGCACTCGCGGCTGGGCTTCATCCAGTTCTCGCTGAGGTGGTACCAGGCGGCCGGCTCGACCACCTGCATCAGGTGGGCCGGCAGGTTGTTGGCCGGGGTGAAGGACTCGAGGGCCTTGGGCATCACCTCGATGTGCTCGTAGGTGAAGACGCCGTCCTCGAAGTCGCAGAGGTCGTCTACCACCTCGGCCATCGCCATGGCCAGCAGCAGGCAGCCGCCGTACCAGCGATCGCCGGTGGTGCCGATGCGCTCCTTCAGACATTCGGCTGCCTCGGCGGCGGTGGGTGCCAGCGTCATGCCTTCCATGTCGGCGTCAGCGAAGGCCATCAGCCCCTGTACCAATGCGGCGGCGGTGATCGCCGTCGAGCCGTGGAACTGGTTTATGCGGGCTTCGACCAGGTCGGTCTTGCTGATGTTACGCGGCATAGAGTTTCACTCCCGGGTAATGGTCTCGGCGTGGCCTGGGCATGGCCCAGGCGCCGATCGGCTTGTCTGTGCCCTTCCACACGTGGCTGTGGTAGGCGTCGCTCAGCAGGATGCCCAGCTCGGCCTCGTAGAACTCCTCCGTCAGGCGGTGGACGCTCTGCTTGTGGGTGCTGAACAGTTCGTCGCGCTTGGCGTTGATCTGCGGCACGTCCCGGCGGAGCTTGTAGACGAACTCGACCTTCTCCTGCATCAGGGTGTGCCAGAAGGCATCGAACACGCCCCGGGCGAAGCCCCGTGTGTAGGCCGTGTACCGGTGCCGGCCGCCAGGCGTCTTGCTGGCCAACTCCTGCCAGAGCGGGAACATCACGCTGTTGAGGCGGTCGAGCGTTCCGTGGCAGTGCTCGATCATCTGGAAGTGCGAGCGGACCTGCTGCTCAATCCTGGTGTGGCTGAGGATTTCGTGTCTAGGCATTGCACAATCCCTCGACTGGGTACTTTTCGTAGAAGGCTCTCAGTTCATCCGCTTCCTTTTCAGCGGCGGCCTCGGTGCGGTGTTTGCTCCACTGACCGAATGGCCTGCGGACCTCCCAGCCTGTGATCGGGCCGTACTCAGGCCAGCTGTGCCCGCTGAGTGGGTTTGATTTCCATACGGTCTTCTGGATGGAGCAGACGCGCACGTTCATGGCCTACACCTTCTGCTCGAAGTAATGCTGAACCATCTCAGCGTCTTGTCCGCCATCAGAGGCCTGGACCCAGCTGGCTACCAGGTTGCCGCCGGTGTCGCGGCGCATCTCGTAGTCGCTCAGCTCTTCCATCTGGGAGGCGATGTCATCGCCGTCATCGCTGATGAAGAGGACCTCGACCGGCACCTCGGCGTAGACCCCGTGCAGGGCGCCGCCGGAGATGTCGGCGACCACCTTGATCGGCACCTGAGCGTTCCACCCGCTGCATACGGCGTGCAGAAGGGCAGCCTGCCGGTCGACGGTCATCTCGCCGTTCATGCGGACGTTGGCCGCCCAGTTGCCGTCCTTGAGCACGGCGTAGGTGTTGGCCTCGCCCATGGCGCGGACCTCGAGGCCTTCCGGCAGCTGGGTGCTAGCCACATAGCGGATGTCTTCCAACAGCCCGTCCAGGCTGTAGGTCGCCGGGTCTTCTTTGTAGCGGTCGATGGCATCGACCACGACATCCAGTAGCGGAGTGCCTCCTACCTGCCGGCGCCCGGCCTCCACGCCTCGGCGATACGCTTCACCGGTGATGCTGCCCTCGCCGAGCGGGATGATGTCGTTCTCGCCCCAAGGCTCTGGGCGGTCCCACACGGCCAGCGCTTCCAGAGTTGCGTCCAACCGTCGACTGAGCCAGCGGATACGTTCCTTGGCGGCGGTCAGGTAGGCGATCGGCATTTGCGCCTTGCCGGCTATGACGTCCAGTATTTCTGGCATGTGGTTGCCGTACATGAAGACCGCATTGGCCAGCTCGTCGTCGGTGAGGTCGCCCATTGCCAGGTCGGCCCGCTCTCCGTCGTACTGGCCGGCGTGCGGGTCCTCTGTCCAGCGGTGCGACGGCGTGCCGGCGCGGTTCTTGGCCACCCACTCAATCACCCGGCGCGCTGCCGGCTCTGTGTCGTACCAGTCGATCCCGAGGATCTCCCGGCTCATGGTGTGGAGGTCTCCGGCGTTGCTGTTGATCTGTTCGCGGCTCACGTTCACTCCTTCTCGCCGCTGTACGGCGGAAACTTGTCGTTGATCTTTCCGGGGTTGCGAAGCGCGTCTGCCATCCGCTCGAACCAATCCGCCAGGCGCAGTCGCCCCTCGTCGAAGGTCTTCACCTCGAAGTCGTGGAGGGAGTAGCGGAACTCTGGGCCCCACGGCATCCAGGCCACCTTCACCGTCTGACGGAGAGTGGTCTTTTCGTTGCTGTGGGACATTTCGTAGGTGGCGAGGGTGTGTTCGGGCTGCTTGTCGGCGGCGGTGGCGTGCTTCAGCTCAGTCAGCTGAAGGGGCATGCGTCACTCCAGCTCGCCGACGTAGTCGATGGTGACGATGAAGTGGGTGGGCTCACCTTCCTCTTCCATGAGGAAGTCGCCATTATCGCCCTGCGGCACGTCGATCTCGGCGAGGAACACGTCCATCGCGTCGATACTGCTGCGGGCTCGCACCAGGTAGGCGTCATCATCGTCGGCGCCGTAGAGCCGGCCTGATACAAGGAACAGGCCCTTGCCGTCGTCGCCGATGACGCAGGTTGGGTCGAGTTTCGCCTTCATTCGTCCTCCTCGGCCGCTACCGAGCAGCCCAACTCGCGTGCCTCGTCCAGAACGTCCTCCAGGCTGTCGCCCAGCTCGTCCCAGCCGAAGTTGTTGTGTAGGTCGCACAGCATGGAGGCCATACGCTCGACCAGGGTTTGCAGCTTTTGCGCGCTCATACGCACCTCACAAATTGCGGTAACTGTGGACATTGACCACCACGCGGCGGCCGTAGATGGCGGTTGCCGCGTAGCTCTGGTAGTGGCCGCAGCAGTCGTGCTCGCACTGGCAGCCGCTGACGAACTCACTGGAGATGGTGCGGCAGAGCCAGTGTTTGAACTGCCCTCGATCCTGTCGCGGCAGCTTCTCCCACACCTTCCTGGCCTGCTCACGCTGCTTGGCGCTGAGCCTGCCGTATAGGAGGTGGTCGAGGTCGCCGTCGTCAGTGCGGTTGACCAGCTTGCGCGGGGTCAACTTGAGGTCGAAGACATATTCGTGGCGGTCGAGATGGGACCAGCCAGCCCTGTATTTATGGGTTAATCGCGCATAAACATGGTGCTTGTTCATGTCAGATCACCCTGTAGATGTAGCCGTCCAGAATCTCCTCTGGCCGGTCGAGGAAGGAGTTCCAGCGGAACGACCTTTCGTATCCGCGATCGCTGAGCTGCCCGCCCCAGTTGCGCTTGAGTACCGCCACCTCCGGGTTGTCGAATAGCCCGGCCAGCTGGGTCTGGTGGGCCAGCTCGGTGCCGCCCTCGTCGAAGAAGTAGACCGAGGTCAGGTCGCCGCGGTGGGCCGGGGTCTCGCTCGTGCCGTACCATGCCTGCGTCACGCCGGCGGCCAGGAGCGACCTGATGGTGCTGCCGTGGAGATAACCGATCATGCTGACCTCCTAACGTCGGTCGTTTCTGTGATTGCGGCGCCGCCTTCGGCGGCTCCAACACCTCCAGCCAGCGTCATCCGCTCCCGGAAGTCCTGAATGTCCCTGAAGTACAGGGCGCCGGTGGCGGGGTCGCGGTAGACGATCACCTCCTGCCCCTTGAGCGGCCCGGCACCTTTGGCCAGGCCCGCCAGTTCGTACTCACCGCCCTTGCCATCACAAGCGAGGAAGGTGGCCGGCAAGGGCGGCGCCTTGGCCAGCGAGCGCAAGGCTGCATTCACGATCCGCTGGGCACGCTGGGCGCTGCGGCGGTACATGCCGGCCAGTGCCACCTCGCCAGTCTCGGCCCGGAACTCGGCCAAAGTGGCGGCGTTATCGACGTAGACCAGCGTGCTGGCCAGCAGGTGGCGCAGCGCTCTCTGGGTTGTGTCCATCAGGATTCCTCCAGGACTTCATCCGGGTCGATGCCGTCCATATCGGTGTCGGTTAGGTGCAGTTGTGCAGCGCAGGCCATCTCCCACATGAGCACTTCCTGCGGATGGCTTGACGCCCACCAGCGGTAGTCAGCGGGTTGGTTGTACCCGTGCATGCGGTAGAACTCGGAGGCCAGCTCCTGAGTCTGGCGAACTAGCTCGTAGTCACTGCGCACCATCACCTCACCTCCCGGTCGAACATAACGGCGGACTGGTTGTCGAGCATCCAGTCCGGCAGGCAGGTCAGCGTGGTGCCGTTCTTGCTCCAGCAGGTCACGCCGTTGACTCGGTCCCGGGTGACGTAGAGGACATCTCTGCTGTTGACCACCAGGGCGTTGTTCTGGCCGGTGGGTACCTCTCCCGGCTGTGGGCCGCACCCAGCAAGTGCTGCCAGGGCGATAACTACGGCTATACGCATCACGCTGCATCCTCCTCGGCGACAGGCTTCGTCCACTCCCAGGCCAGTCCGGCGGGAGACCATGCCTTCAGCATTTTCTGCGGCAGCTCGACCTCCCAGTCCTTCTTTCCGGTGTGGGCCGCGCTCAGTCGGTCTGCCAGCTGATCCAGCTCGCGGACCAGCACCACCTTGCGAGCCTCCTCTCGGCCTGCCAGCACCTCGATACGGCTGACCAGCTCGGCCAGCTCCACGGCGCCGGCCATGCTGATGTAGGTGGTACCCCGGCGCTGGAAGTCAGCCAGGGCGTGGCGCATGAAGCAGGCCGGCGAGATGCCGGTCAGCAGCGACAGGCAGAGCAGGGCGACCGGGTCGATCAGCTGATCCCGACCTTCACAGCCGATCCGGCGGATGATGGCCCGGGCGGTCAGCACCAGAATGTCGTCGTCCGGGTCGCCCGGCACGTGGCCCAGACTCAGCTGGTTCCACTCGCCGGTCATCACCAGGTCGGCGGCTTTTGCGTAAACGGATGAACTGACGTTCATGAGTTCCTCGCCCAGCTCGGCGGCGTCGGGCACCTTGTCCAGCTCCTTGGAAAGCACAGCCAGATCCAGCATGACCGCACCACGGGCGCCGGTGATGCGCTTGGCTTGGTCGGCCTCGTAGGTGCCTCGCACCAGCTGGTAGTGGCTGAAGGGCAGGCTGCCACTGTCGGCCAGGGCCAGGATGGCGGACTGGGCGTCGTTGTAGCCGGCGCGCTCCTGCAAAGGCTCCAGTCGGGCATAGGGGCGCAGGGCCGGGCTGCCGTAGTCGAGGCAGCTGGTGGCGAAGGCCAGGTTCACCTTGGACTTGATGACCAGGCCCTGGGCCTCGGCGACGCGATGCAGGTCCCGCTCGATCTTGCTGAAGTTGGTCAGCAGCAGCAGGCAGGCGAAGCGCGGCGACAGCACCTGCATGTCCAGCGGGAACAGGTTGCTGCTGCGCAGGGTGTGACGCTTGAGCTGCTCGATGCCATCCTCAAGGTACGGCGAGGGGATCGACGACCACGACCACAGGCAGCGGCCGGCGTTGTGCATCATGTTCAGCGATTCCAGCCGGCTCTGGTCGAACGGCATCCCGCTGTCCTGGATGAAGGTCAGGTTGTAGATCAGGGCGTCGACCATGGCCCGGTAGATGGTGGGGCGGTCGATCTCTGCGTAGCCCACCTCGATCGAGCGAATGGTAGGCGTCACGCGGCCAGACGGAGTGGCCGGCGCCTCGGCTGCGGTATAGGCCGGCAATGTCTGGACTCGAACGCGGGGCAACTTCATATGGGCACCTTAATACTGAGGAGGGGCGGGGGTATAAACTTGTAAGATGTCAAACGGCCTACACTAAAAACTTCAAGACAAGTACGGACATCTTGAGAAAGTGTAAGTTTGTAAGCGGAGTACGAAGATAACTTTCGCAAGTTCCTTCGGGGCAAGTTGGCATAGGAATCTTATGTCCTTATAAAGCCCGGACAGTGGCGGACATATAAGGACATGAGACTCAGGGAAAACTGAGCGTTATTTGACCAACTCGGTGTAAGAACATAAAAAGTCCCGTAGCAAGTTGGCAAAAGGGTCTGAAAAACACCTACCGTTCGTCGCCTGCATATGATTCTCATTTAAGAGCGAATATGCAGGGATTTAGTTGTACGGAATGACTCTCAACTGGAAAGTGTAAGAGTGTAAGGAGGCCGTGATTTTATGTTGTCCTCCTCGGGGACGGTGTGGGCACCGTTGTGATTCAGGGCGTCGGGCTGGAGGCCGCGTAGAATCAGGGGGAGGGCGTCGGTTGGAGGTGGAGGGGGAGGGGCTGGGGGAGGGCGTGGGCGTCGTGCAGGGCGGGAATCTATGCCCATCTGCGAAAACCACACACCAGGTTCAGATATAGGGGTTCAGCGCCTCTAAAAAATTTTTGCGTTTTGTAGCACGTCTGTGGGGTACCTCTCCATTAGAGTACCTCTGCATAAAGTACACAACCAAAATATACCCCCTACTACTACTACTACTTCTATATAAGAGAAATATATATATATAGGAGGTACCCCTACCAATATATCTACATATTTAGATACAGCGAGAATGCTCGCTGTATCCCTCATTACCACCCACCCGCACCTACCCTACCACCCACCTGCTGAAAACCTCACCAGCAGCCTGAATGGCGCCGCGGCGCGGGCTTTTGACTCTCACCTGCGATGCTTTTCGGGTTACGCCGCCCGCGCCGCCGCAAACCGGCGCCGATCCTTCGCCGACCTCTTGGTCCGTGTCCACGCTGCTCGCTCTCGCCGGGCCATCTGCACGTCAACCACGCCGACGATCAGCGCCGGCACCATGAACAGGCTGAGCACGGCGATCAGCACCGAGAACGGGGCCGGGATTCCCAGCTGCACCAGAAGCAGGCCGAACACCTGCGTGACGCTGTCAGGCTGCATGGCGGCGATCCTTGGTGCTGCCCGTGAAGATGGCGATGGCCCGCAGGTCGATGGCGACGTCCTCGATGTACGGCGTGGCGCTGGGCGTCATGTGGTACTGGGTACTGAAACGCTGCACGTCGCCGACGGTCACAGCGCCGCTGATGCGCAGAAAATCGAAGCCGGAATTGCACTCGCCGGTGTGGAAGGCCACCTGCATGACAACGTCGCCGTCGTCGAGGCGGGAGATGGTGCCGCCGGTGCGGCTGGGAACCTGCTGGAAATCGAACATGGCATGGCCACCTTTGCGTGTGGGCGTCGTGGCCACCTTTACGTGTGGCCATCGTGCTGGGTGAGGATGTGGCAGACCTGTAAATACAGGTCGGCAGTTACGCCGGGAGTTTGTCCAGGGTGCGCAGCTGCTCGGCGAGGGCTCGGGCGACAGCGTCGAAGTCAACACGCTCGGCAGCCGGACCTTGCAGCAGGGTGGCAATCTGCTCGGGGCGTTTCTCCAGGGCGGCGACGATGTCCTTCTCGCCCAGCTCCTTGGCCGTTTCGATGGCCTTGCCCAGCGCCGACGGGGTTTCCAGCATGTCCTGCAAACGTAGCCGGCGCATCTTGATGACGCTGTTGCTGCGGTAGGGGCGGAAGCCGTGCTTGTCGGAGCAGATGTTCTGCACCTTGCGCAGGGCGGCGCCGGAGAAGTCAGCGGCCACGTAGAGGTGGTTCACACTGCCGTCGATAGCGCAGTTGACCGTGACGAAGTAGATGTTCGGGGTGGGCAGATCCAGACGCGGGATGACCTTGGCGCTGTGAGCGTCGGCCAGCTTTTGCAGGCGGAACGACGGCAGGGATGCGGTGGTCAGCGGGGTTACGTTGGTCATTTTCGTGATTTCCTAGTTCTGATTTCTATTTTTGAGGGCGTTGCGAGGTGCAAAAAGACCAGCGCGGCGCCGGCTGGGGGCGTCGGCGTCGCGCTGGCAGGGGTGTTTCGCGTCGTTGTGGCTGGTTGAGTTGCGAAGGGGGCGCCAATCCCACCGAGCGGCTCAGGGGAACGCCACCACAGCAGGCCGCACGTCGTATCGGCTGTGGTGCTGGTTGGCCGGTTCAACCGGCTGATCTATCTCTTGCCCATAACGGCGCACCTCCTTGTGAACCCACAGCGGTGGGCAGCTGGCGACCTAGGCCCGGTAATTTCTGAGGCTTTTACCTGGAATTTTAGGGAACCCTTCAGCCGGCAGGCTGGGCTTTCCTATAGGGCTGGCAGGCTGGGCGCGCACCGGTGTGCACACGCACGCGCGTAAAGAAAAAGGCCCTTTCGGGCCTTGGGGTTAGAGCGATGACCGGATTGCGTCCAGCTGCGCGGCCGCCTGCTCCCAGTCACGGGTTAGCAGGGCGCTGTCGAGCACGTCGCTTATGGCGTCGTGCGCGGCGAGGATATTGGCCCCGCGTTTGCCGTTTATCTCGGCGTAAACGGCATCAAAAGCTGCGGTGTATTTAGCGAAAGCGGAAGATGCTTGCATGGCTTAACCCCTTGAAAAGTGGCGCCCCGACCGGGGCGCCGGATGAATTAGACTGCGGCCACTTTCTTGCCGGCGCGGGTCGCCTTGCCACCTTGGCCGCTTTTCAGCAGCTCGGCGGCCTTTGCCACGTCCACCGGCTCGGCCTTTGCAGCCTCGGCGCTGCGCTGCGAATCCAGCGCCAGAAAAAGCGCCTTTGCAGCCTCGGCCAGCTCGGCCAGTTCCTCGGCGCTGGCCACCAGTTTTCCGGCTTGCATGGCGGCACCAACCTCGGCCAGTTTTTTGGCAATGGTGGCGGCCTTAATTTTCGGCTCGGCCTTTTCCTTGGTCGCCTTCTCCAGATTGCGCCATTCGTCGAATGTCAGGGCGAAGTCACCGGGGGCAACAATGGCGGCCTTGCCGTTTTCGTCACGCTCGGCAGGGTTTTGGAACTGGCCGCGCTGGGGATTTTGTTCGCCCATCTTGGCCACTTTCGGGGCGCCGCTTTCGGCATCTAGGCCGATTTGCGGGGCGTGGGCTCGAATGTAAGCCAGCACTTCGCCGCCCAGCTTGGAAGCCTTGCCGCTCGCCAGCTTGAATGCCGGATTTTGCAGCATGGCGGCAAGGGGGGCAGTGTTATGGAAGGCGACGGCATGGATGGCGCAGTAGTTCGCCCAGACGGTGATGTTTTCCGATTGGCTGGCCAGCTTGCCGGCGATGCCGTTAATTTGCTGGGCAGTGATGATCTGGCCGCGGATGGTGATAACGGGGGCTTTTTTCATTTTGTGATTTCCTGTTTTCTGTTTTCTAGTGGGTTTTGCTATGCGCCCCGATGGTGGGGCGCATAGTCAAAGCCACTGGGGGCAATGGGGCGCCCCGTTGTTGGGGGCGCCGTTTTCGTTTCCGTGCTTTGCAGTGATAAGGCCGCCAGTGCTGGCCGTTGTTTGCGTCTTTTTCGCTATCGTCGGCACTGGCGGCGATAACAGACGGGGGCAACGGCGGGGCGCACTGGTGGCGCGGATCACGGGGCAAAGCGGTGGATTGTTAAATAACGTCGGCGGTATATACGGGGGAACATAAACCCATAAATACAGGCCCGAGCCTAGAACCATGCTCGCCCTATTCAGCAGGCAAAGCTCCGCCCGTCATCCCCGTAGGGTGACAAGCCGGTAACACTTTGCCGCCGGGGCATGGTCGCGCCTGATTTACCCCCAGCTCAGGCCGTTAGGCCGTCTACTGTTTGACCATTGCCCCGTCATCCACTAGGCCGGGGGATGCTAGGCCAGTGCCGTAGCATCCCCCGCCAGTGGCGGGGCAAAGGGGGGCGCGTCACCCCGTCGCCGGGGCTGGCGTCAATCCATGCCGCATAGGTGCGGGGCATGGGCTGGCAGTGTTAAAGAACGGCCAGCGCGGGGCGCTGGCGGGGGGCGACTAGGCCGCCCCCCTAGGCCGGTCGGTTAATCCGTCCGGCTTGGGATGAATATTAGGGGGGGCAATTGGAGTAAGTCAACAAAAAAGGCGGACAAATTGAAGAAAAAACAGAAGAAAAAACCGAGACGCCCCGCCCCTTGTTTTTTGTCAGGCCGAAGCCACCGCGCCCGCCTAGGTCCACGCCCAAAAATTTACCAATTTCCTAAGCCCCTTATACTCTTACACCCTTTCACCCCGCCGTAAACCCCGCCGTTACTGGCTTTCTCCCCCTCGCCGACCCCGTCACCCCTCCACCAGGCCCACCCCGTCCCCCTCCGCAACACCCCAAATCCCCACGAAATTCTCCCATACACCCGTATTTACATATCCCCATAAAATCCGTATTCTTCGCCCGTCAATACAGAGATACGGCTACCCATACGCCGACAACTTCAAAGGAATCCAGCCATGACCGAAACCGCCTCCCGCCAGGACCTGATCGACCACGTCGCCAGCGACCTCGGCCTCTCCAAGACCGCCGCCAAAGCCACCGTCGAATCCGTGATCGCCGGCATCGAGCAGATCACCTTCGAGCGCGGCAGCCTCTCCATCCGTGAGTTCGGCAAGTTCACCGCCCGCAAGCGTGCTCCGCGCACCGTGAAGAGCGGCGTCCTGGCCCACGCCGTCCAGGTGCCGGCCCGTACCGCCCTGGTCTTCACCTGCAGCAAGAACCTGGTCCGCTCCTGATGGAAGCCCGGAAGGAGTTCCTGCCAGAGGGCATCAACCCTCTGCGTGTGCTCGGTGAGTCGACCCTGTTCGATAGGGACCCGTCTTTGGCCGGCGCCGTTGAGGACGTGATTGGCGCCCTCAAGCAGGACCTACTTCCGGAGGACGTTCAGCTAGCGCTGATCTCGGCCATGTCTCCGTCAGCTCGACGGGACATGGTGTCGAAGATCGCCGGCCTCGATGCCAGCGTGCTGATGACGTTCAAGCAGCAGATCAGCCTGGTGGACACAGTGCTGCGCCGCATCGTCAACGCCGACGGCACGGTCACTGCGAACTCCGAGGACTACGACATCCCGCTGAAGGACGCCTTGAATCTGTCACTGAAGGTGACACAGGTGATGGTGAGAGACCTGCCGAAGATCTACACCCTGGACCGGGTGCAGAAGCAGGAAGAGGCATTGCGGCGAGTGATGGAACGCTGCCTAACCCGCGAGCAGCAGGAGCAGGTTTTGCTTGAGCTAGAGCGGATTGAGCAGGGTGGCGAGGCTCAGTAGTTCACAAGTGTGTACAAATCCAGAGGCGTTTTGCCAGCATTTGTAACTTGATGTGTAAGCCTCTGAAACCCGCGAAATAGATGGGTTTGTCCGTGAAACCGTTATGGTTTTGCAATGGTATAAAAATATCAGGTGGGTTAGCGACAGCTATTTCCTGATATTTCAGTCAAATATGTGACCTTTTTGTTACTAATTGGAACGTCTAAGATTTACGGCGCGGCCAGAGTGAAGTAGGCCTGTTACCCATTAAGGATATTGCAATGTCGAGATTTATGATGTTTGGCTTCCTGCCTGTTGTCTTCAATGAAGCTATGTGGGAGGTGGACACCGGAAGTGTTGCACTGAACGCTGTAGCAGGTGTTCTTGCTCGCCTTGCGCTGAAGGCTGTAGCCGCCGCTGAGCTGACCCTCGACGTTGTTATCCCCATCAAACTGGTGCCTGTCGACGAGACTGGCCCGTCTAAGTTCGCCCCGGCGTGAGCCAGGGATCCGGCTCCGTAGCCAACCGGCTACGGATGCAGCTCAACCGAGAGGAGGGGCTGCGCGAACTCGACAAGGTCGTGCTCAAGTACGGCTACGCGAACGGCCGGAAGTGGTCCTTCAAGGATCACGAGTTCCAGATCGAGATTATCCGTGACACGCGCTCCCGCATTGGGGTGCGCAAGTGTTCGCAGGTCGGCCTGTCCGAGCTGATGGTCCAAAAGACCCTTGCGATGTGCGGCACCATGCAGCACACGCGGGTGATTTTCACTCTGCCAACCCGAGACATGGCGATGCCATTCTCAAAGGACAGGTTCGACAGTGCGATCGACCAGTCCGACTTCTACAGCGGCCTGGTGCAGAAGGCCCAGAACTCTGCCAGCCAGAAGAAGATCGGCACCTGCACCCTCTACATCACCGGCTCGTTCGGCGCCAACTCGGCGATTTCCGTACCAGCTGAGGTGGTGATCAGCGACGAGGTGGACTTCTCCAACGAGGCCGTCCTCGGAAAGCTCAACTCCCGCCTGCGCCACGCCTCGCTCGTCGACGAGATGGGTAACCGCGGCATCCGCATGAAGTTCTCCACGCCAACCGTTGAGGACTACGGAGTGGATGCTGAGTTCCAGGCTGGCGACCAGCGCTTCTACATGGTGAAGTGCCGCCACTGCCATACCTGGGTGCTGCCGGACTTCTTCCACGACTTCATTGTCCCAGGCTTCGACAAAGGCATGCTGGAGTTCAACCGGGAGGACATCCGCGACACCCGGTACCGAATCCGCGACGCCTACATCAAGTGCAGCAGCTGCGGCAAAGACCTGCAGGACAGTCTGCTAGACCCTGAGCGCCGGCAGTGGGTGGCCAAGCGCCCTGATGTCTGGGACCACAGCTACCAGGTCTACCCCTGGGACGTGCCGAAGTACAACACGCCGCCGGCGATCATCAAGCAGATCGGCGACTACCCGCTCAAGAGCGACTTCTACAACTTCGTTATAGGCTTGCCGTACTCTGACGCTGAGAACACCTTCATCGTGACCGACGAGCACCGCCGGCGTACGAGCGACGTGCAGCTGTGGATCTACCAGCAGTACATCGTCACCTGCCAGACCGTGGGCGGCATGGACATCGGCAAGACCTGCCACCTGATCGTCAAGGCGAAGGTAGGCAAGCACTGGCACGTCGTCTGGGCCGAGAAAATCCGCAACACCCGCGATGATCCAGCTACACCCCAGGTGCTGGCCCGCTTCGACTACTACCGCATGGCCCGCCTGTGCATCGACGCCGGCCCGGACATCACCCTGGTGAACAACCTGGTCGGCGCCCGGCCCAACATCACCGCTGTGGTCTACGTGCAGCGGGTGGCAGGCATCCTGCCGATCGCAGAGAGCGCTGCAGGGGATGTGATCAACGCCGACAGGACCAAGACCCTGTCGCTGACCTTGGCTCAGCACAACGCCGGGGAAGTGCACTACCCGGTGAAGGAGGAGCTGACCAAGGAGATCTTCGCCCACCTGAAGACCACCAAGAAGATCCGCCAGCGCGGAACTGACGGGGATATGGTCGAGCGGTTCATCAAGACCGATGACACCGACCACTGGGTACATGCCCTGAACTACTCGACCATCGCAGCTATGGCGGTAGAGGACCTGGGCAACGCCGAGATCATCGGCGCCGCCCCGATGGTGGGCAGAGTGAGGGTGGGTAGCAACCGCGAGTCGGCCGGCGGGGTGCCGGAAGGGTTCAGCTCTGAGCGGGTTGGCTGGTAAGGCACTCTTCCTGGTGGAACAGGCGGTGCCCTTCATTCCCGGGCTGGTAGTCCTCGGCGGTGATCAGGCGAATCTGCCCCGCCTGGACGTAGAAGTCCAGGAACTCGGTACGCCCCTTGCTCGACTCGTGGGACAGCTTGCCGCAGATCACCGACCCGACCTCGCGCACCTGGCGCAACTCCACAGTCTTCGGTACCAGGATCTCGGGGCTGGCCAACATGGCCTCACGGACCTTGTCTTCAGGGGTCGGCTGGCAGCCAACAAGGGCACTAAGCGCCGCCAGCAGCAAAATCTTCTTCATCAGTTCCTCGGTAGTTTCTGGGTTACTCGATATAACCAAGCATACTAAAACTCCAGAGTCAAATAACGCTTTGCATTGCGATGTGCGCTCTCTATAATCGGGCCCAAACCCGTATTCCTGTAAATACAGTTCGATGCCGCCAAAGCGAAGTTCCCCGGGCAGTAAAGCCTCCCGCTTCCAGAACACTGGGGCCGAGGTCATTTTGCCCAGCAAGAACCTGGCAGGTAAGGCACGCGCCAAGCGCCCCGGCTCTGACTTCGACCGCGGCCAGAGCATCCGCAACACCCTAAATCAGTACACCGCCAAGGCCATTGAGCAGATCCGCAACCGATCTGACATCAATGAGATCATCCGTGCACTGATGCGCGAGGACGGCCTGTTCTCCAGCGCGGCCAACTCAATGGTGGCCTTGTCTGCCAACAGCGGGTTCCGCATCGCAGGCTACAACTCCGCCGGCGCCATGGACCTGGGCGTGATGTCGATGGCCTACTCGATCGTCGACCGCTTCAGCACCCTTCACGACTACAGCCAGGGCTTCAACGACAAGCCTGGCGTGCAGTCGCTGCTAACCAGCCTGCAGATCGATGTGATCGGCACAGGAGGCTGCGGTGTAGAGCTGGTTCTGGACAAAACCTTCGGTCCCGAGCGCCTGGTGCCAGTGGGTTACTCGACCATCGTCTGGGAAGCAGACGGCAAAGGCGGGCGCTATCCGACACAGGACAGCGGTGAGATCAACCTCAACCTGCCTACCGTCTTCGTCGCCGAGCACAACCGCAACCCTGACGAAGCCTACTCCGTCAGCCTGCTGCGCCCAGGCCTGACCCACACCATCAGCTTCAACGAGTTCCTGGAAGACACCCACCGCGCCGTGAACCGTACAGGGCACAGCCGACTGGTGGCCAAGATCCTCGCGGAGAAGGTGTGGGCCGCCGCGCCGGATGACGTGAAGGCCGACCCTGCCAAGCGCCAGGGCTACTTCAACACCGTGCGTGCCCAGGTTGAGGCAGCGCTGAAGGACATCGAGCCGGAAGACGCACTGGTGGCGTACGACAGCGTCGAGTACGAGATCAAGGACACCGGCGGCAGCAAGAGCGACTACAGCCCCATGCTGTCCACGCTGGGCAACCTGCTCGGCGCCTCGCTGAAGACCCCGGCCTCCGTGTCGGGGCTGCGTGCCAGCGGCGGCCAGGGCCTGTCGAACGCCGAGACCCTGATCTACCTGAAGGTCGTCGAGGCCGCTCGTCCGCCGGTGGAAGAGGTTATGAGCCGTGCGCTCACTCTGGCCTGCCGACTGCTGGGGGTCGAGGGCTACATCTACTTCGAGTTTATGCCAGTCAACCTCCGCCCGGAGGAGGAGCTGGAAGCCTACAAGGGCACCAAGCAGAAGCGCGTCCTCGAGCAGCTCAGCCTGGGCCTGATCAACGACGCAGAAGCCTGCTACCAGCTGGGCATTCGCCCACAGGGCTTGGTGGCAGAACTGGCTGGAACTGGGTTCTACGCCGGCGCCAACCCTAACGGTGGCATGGCCACTGACGAGAAGAAGGACGAAGAGGCTGGCGACGAAGGTGAGCGCGATAGCTCCACCGGCCGGTCCCTCAACCCGAGCACCCCGTCCAAGTCCGGAGGCAAGGACCAGTGAACGCCATGCACCACAACCTGGAGAGCCCACGATGAACGGCTTCAATATCTGGCTGGGCACCGAAGAGGCCCTGGCCAACCTGGAAAAATACGAGGCCCAGTTCACCGGCCCCGAGTACCTGGCGTACTACGACGACGAAGACGAGCCGACGCTCGACAAGAACTTCAACGTCCTCACCGACCGCAAGGGCCTGTCCGTACTTGAGCGCTTCGGCGACAAGGCCGTCATCAAGGTGCACGGCTCCCTGACCAACACCTATGCCGCCTGGCACGCCTGGTACCCGGGCTACGTGACCAGCTACGAGGCCATCCGCGACGCCCTGGCGATCGCCGGCAACGAGCAAGGGATCAACGAGATCTACATGGACTTCGCCACCGGCGGCGGCGTTGTTCGTGGACTGGACACTGCTGCGGACATGATCCGCCGGGTGAACTCGGTCAAGCCGGTCTACGGCCACACCGACTCCCATGCGTTCTCCGCCGGCTACTGGCTGGCGTCCACGACCCGCAAGTTCACCGCCAGTCGCATGGCCGAGGTCGGTTCGATCGGCACCCTGCTGGTCCTGGCCACCCAGGTCGGCGCCGCCGAGAAGGCCGGGGTCAAGTACCACGTGTTCCGCGCCGGCGAATACAAGGCCCTGGGCCTGCCGTATGAGGAGCTCACCGAGGAAGCTGCTGCGTACCTCCAGGCCAACCTGGAGAAGACCAACAAGTTCTTCCTCGATCACGTATCCCGCAGTCGCAACCTGATGCTGAGTGATCGGAACCAGTGGGGCGAAGGCAAGACCTTCTTCGCAGAGGAAGGGCTGCAGGTCGGGCTGATCGACGGGGTAACCACCCTGGCTGATCTCATGGGAAGCGCCGCTTCCGTAACTATCACCAGTGACAACCGGAGGTTCGACATGAACATCTCTGCTGAGAAACTGGCTCAAATCGCGGCGGGCGCCGACCCCAGTGTGGTCCTGACCGCGGAAGAGCTGAAACTGTACCAGGCTAGCCTGGAGCAGGAAGAGGAAGAGGGCGCCGAGTCCGAAGCCTCCCAGGAAGGCGAAGAAGGGGAAGAGGGCGGTGAGCCCGCTGCCTCCGCTGACACCCTGGCCCTGATGAAAGAGATCGGCCGCCTTGAAGCCAAGCTGGAAGCAGCTGACGAGAAGCTGAAAGCCGCCGACGCGAAGCTGGAAGCCCAGGCCGCCGAGAACACCGCCCTGGTGGCCGTGGCCTCTGTCGCCGTCGGCAACCTGCAGACCGCCCTGGGCCTGCCCAAGGCCTCCAAGGCAACCGGCACCGAGGTAGTGGCCCAGTTCAACGAACTGCAGGCCCAGATGGCCCCCCGATTCAAGATCGGTCAGACCACGGTTACCCCCACCGCTGATTCCACGAAAGTGGGCGGCACCCCGTCGTTCCGACACAACCAGTAAGGAGGCCGATCATGGCTGATTTTGCATTCAATCTGCTCACTCACAGCCCTGAGCGGCTGAACGTGATCTCGTCCCGCCTGGGCGCAAGCCCGGCGGCAAAGCTCACCGACCAGGACGTGAAGAAGGCCGTAAAGCTCGGCCCGAACTCTAACCACGTGCTGTGCGCGGCGGGCAACGAGATCGAAGGCTTCGTCGACAGCGTCGATTCGGCCACCAATGGCGGCTACTCGTTCGGCGGCGTTGCTCGTTGCAATCGCGGCTGCCGCGTGAAGGCCCAGATCGGCGCCACCCAAGGTGCCACTCCGGCCGCCCTGAACGACCTGGTCGTCGCTGACGCCCAGCTCGCCATCGGCACCAAGGGTCTGCCGCAGGTCAAGACCGGTACCCCGAGCCGCCACCTGTGGCGAATCCTGGCCCTCAATGGCAGCGGCGCCGCAGGCACCGAAGTCATTCTGGAACTTCTGTAACTGGCGCTGACCTGTATTTACAGGCACAATCGCACCCATAAATAAGGGAACCTGCGTATGAAACCGTTTAAGCTCCAATACTGGGCCAAGAACGAGAAGGGTGAGAAAGTCCTCAAGGACATCACCGTGACCGTGGAGGCTTACAAGCACGCGGCTGAGAAGGGCATGACCCTGCGCCAGTACGCGAAGCACCTGGCTGCCGATGCTGACTACAGCATGGGTGACCCGCTGGACCAGATGTACGCCAACTCCGGCCTGTTCGACGGCAAGAAGTTCGGCATGCCGGCGATGACCCTGCAGGATCTGATTGCCGCCCCGCTGGCCGACGGCTTCCGCCGCCCGGACGGCAGCGACAACAGCCTGGGCGCCCGCCTGCTGTACCCGCAGCTGATCCTCGAAACCATGAACGCCCAGGCTCTCCGCGATGACGGCAGCGACATCCTGAGCATCTGGGAAGAGCTGGTTGCGGTCAGCCGCAACATCAACGGCACCAAGGCCGACCAGCCGATCATCGACGCTACCGCGCCGGAAGGCAGCCGCAGCGGCCGTATCGCTCAGCTGGCTGAGCCGGAGACCCTGGTCTCCATCACCACCGGTGACAAGTCGTACCGCATCCCGACCAACTCGATTGGTCTGATGATCTCCGACGAAGCCATGCAGGCCACCACCATTGACCTGGTGCGTGTCGTGATGGAAGCCCAGAGCCGTGGCGATCGCATCCGCCGCGTCAAGGAGCAGATCAAGTCGATGGTTCAGGGCGACCTGGACACCGGCATCGCCGCGCTGCCGGTGACCAAGATCGGCACCTTCGACTCCAGCATCACCGCCAACGGCGTGATCACCAAGCGTGCCTACATCAAGTGGCTGCACAGCAAGCAGAACGTCGCCAACATCGGCCACGTCCTGACCAACATCGACACCGCCCTGGATGTCGACGCTGCGCTGCTGCCGACCATCACCGGTACCGATGCGTCGAAGATCAAGGCTCCGTTCGGTGGCCTGAATCTCGGCATCACCGAGCCGAAGATGGTGCCGTTCGACGCCGACGTGTTCGGCGCCGGCATCATGGTCGGCCTGGACGCCCGCTACGCCATCCAGCGCTTCGTCAACGTGTCGGCTTCGTACGACGCGATCGAAGAGTACGTGATGCGCAAAGCGACCGGCTTCCGCGTCGACTACGGCGAGATGGCTTCCCGTCTGTACGACGAGGCCTGGTCCGTCGTGAGCCTGGAAAAGGCGTAACCCAGCAAGGGGCGGCTCCGGCCGCCCCTTCGAGGAGCTGAAGATGGCTAAAGGCAAGTTGCAAGACCAGGCCCCCGTGGCTGAAGAATTGAAGGACCAGGCTCCTGTCTCTGAGCAGGAGTCTGTTGTCGTGGCTGGTGAGCCAGTTACCGAAGGTCAGGACCAGGGCGAGCAGGAACCGGGGGCGCAGGCCCGGGAACCTGAGAACGTCGAGGGTTCCGGCGCTGAGGAACCTGCAGAACCTGCCGTAGTTACCGGCCAGGAATCGGGCGAGTCCGATGACGAGGACCAGCTCGTCAGTGTGAGCAACGCGGCGAAGTCCTCCCTGCGTCAGCCGAGTTCCGGCTGGGTGATTGAGCCGGGTAAGACCCGCAAGCTGTTGAAAGACGGCTGGCTCGAGAACCAGCTGAACGCAAAGCTGCTGGTACTGGTGTAAGCGATGCAGATTACCGACCTGGTCGTCTCAGCGCAGATCCGCGGGGTCCTCACGGTCTCCGAAGCGGACCTGCCTGACGAGACACTGCTGGCGTACGGACTCACCGACGACCTCGGGGAGAATCTGGACAGCTGGCTGACTGGTTGGGAACTGATCACCGATAACCAGCAGACCCGCCTGCTTCGCCTCTACGCGAAGTATTTCTGCGCTGCGACCGTGGCTGCAACGGCACCGGTCTTCGTTCTGACGAAGCAGACAGACGGATCCAACGAGGGACAGCGAGCGGGCTCCGAGGGGTTCCGCTGGCTCGCAGGGGACCTACGAGCCAAGGCGGAGTCCTACCGGAACAAGCTGCTGGCTCTCGTTGGGCAATCCGAACCGGCGGAAAGCATGACCTTCGCATCCAGGGTTACCCCTGGCCGGGACCCGGTGACGGAGGCGCGCAGTGAACCTGCGTAACATCGCGGTTCACCGCATCAACGAGCGCATGGAAGGCTTGGACCAGGCCACCCAGGCGTTCGTACCCAATTCCTTTGTCGGTCGCATCGAGATTACCGACAGATTCCTCAGCAACTTCAACAAGCCGCTGAGGCGCCGGATGATGTTCACCCGGCACGACGTGACATTCCCGAGCAGTCTCACATTCCGCCATCCTGGCACCCAGGACATCTACCTGATCGGCCAGACCCGCACTGACGCCCGGGGCGGCAATCCCTACGTCTCGCTGACGGTATGCCACCTGGTAACCGACGCCCCCGGCGGAAGCGCCGGCCTGGCCACCCTGCGCCGCAAGGCACCGGCAGGCCCCGCCAACGACCCGGGCTGGCTGGTAGACAGCGTGGTGGCAACCGCCTACGCAGACTTGGAGTTCCGTAGCAGCTCCACCGAGGCCGACACCTACGACGTGAAGACCGGCAACTTCTTCGCTTTCCTCCCCCGCACAGTGGTGGCGGAGCAGGGCGACCGCCTGGACCTGCACGGGAAGAGCTACCGAGTCGTGGACACCTACCCGGACAGCGGCTTTACCGCGCTGCGGGTGGACCAGGAGCCGGACAATCGGATCGACTTCGTCATCTACGCCAAGGGCGGGCGTGTCTACGACAAGGCCACCCACAGCTACTCAAGCCCTGAGCAGTCGTTCAACGTCACCGGCGTACTCACGAAGAACCACAGCTTCGCCTCGTGGACCGACGAGTCAGAGTCGTACGTCGACCTGGTCGTCGACCAGCGCCACATCGGCTTCCGTCCTGACGCGAACAACTTTGATGTAGAGATCGCCGGCCG
>Ga0247724_1000012_pt1 | contig 85534 bp, 117 predicted proteins | sample OKSTACKMC2E_FD_182776 | JGI IMG/M metagenome (GOLD analysis project Ga0247724, IMG submission 182776) | Subsurface sediment microbial communities from gas well in Oklahoma, United States - OK STACK MC-2-E | ecosystem: Environmental > Terrestrial > Deep subsurface > Rock core/Sediment | place... | reverse complement strand
ATTGAACACCTGCAAGCCGAAGTTACCTGTATGCACCGGAGTACCGAACACATACACCGCGAGTTGAGTTCCTACAGGGTCAGGGAAGTGAAAGATCGCGTATTTCATGGTCACGCCGCCGCCCCCCCGCGATGCACGAGATCAAGCCAATCTCGCGCCCCTCCGGCATCTGGATCGCGACTATCGCGGGACCGGTGACGTTGTGAGTGATGGTCAGCGTCTTCACGGGGTACCGCCCGCCAATCAGCTCCTCGACCACCGTGCCGACGATCTTCTGCCTCAGCGTGTAGTTGAAATAGGTGCTGTCGATCTGGATGACGTTGGCGTCGTTGTAGACGGTGAGCCCGGCCTCTGCCATCAGAACACCCCGAACAGCAGAACGGCGGAGTCTTTGACGTTGTACCAGTTAGACCTGAACGCCCAAGCCAGGCCGGTAGGCGTGAAGCTGACCACGGGCAGGTACTGTCCATTGGTGCCACCGTTGGTGAAGTTCAGCGTGGTGCAGAACCTCCGCTCATACGGGACGCCCGCGAAGCCGGGGACCTGGATTGATCCGTCAGCCGTCCCGGTTTCGTAGGTGCCCAGGACACGGGTGATGCTGTCCGTGACGCTCATGGACAGCTGCCCTGTTGCTGTGTAGGTCTCGAGTCCTGCGGTCATCCTTCACCTTCATGCTTTCCGTGCGGGCTTCAGTGCCCCTCAGCCGAAACTCTTGCGCGCATCTGCCTCGTTGTCAAACAGCTTGCACCCCCAGATCGCGGTGCCGTCCTTGCTCAGGCTCTCGATCGGCCGGCGGCTGTGAAGCTCCAGCGCAGCCTCCGCCACGTTGCGGCCATACCCGGTGCCGATGAACTGGGCGCCGCTGGCATTGCCTGTGACCTTGTAGCCCTCCATCCAGATGTCGATGGCGTGCGGCCTGCTGTTGATGTCCTCGGCCATCCGCTCGATCGGGCCGTTCAGGGCGATGAATTTGCCGTCGTAGGTGTAGAAGCCAGGCTCCTCGTGGACCATCAGGGGCGGGTGGCGCAGGCGGTCACTGCGGATGGCGGAGCCGTTCTGGTGGAGGCTGAGGGACACGAGGATGGTGGGAGGGGTCATGGTGGTCGTCCTGGGTGTGGCTGATGGGCAGGTTTTGGCCCGCCCATCATGCGATCACGCGGAGGCCTGTGCAACCTGCGTGAAACGCTTGATGCGGCTATTCAGCACGCCATCGAGTTTCAGCATCAGCTCAAGCTGCTCGCTCAGGTCGGTTTTCTCCTCTTCCGCCAGCGTCTTGTACACGTCACCTAGCACGAACTCGGACAGCTTGACCAGGCGGTCTTTGTTCACCGCGTGCTCGGCGATGACGCGCTGTTGGTGCGGCGGCAGGTGGTCGATGTGGCCGAGGGCCAGGAAGTTGGCGTTGAAGTCTTCGCGGTTGATGTGCAGGTGCGCGCCGCCTGGCATGCGCAGAGCCGCGGTGTTGTCGTCATGCTTCCAGCCGAGGCTGGTGATAGTGCCGGTGTAGACCTGGGTCATGGGGTGATCGTCCGTGTGGGGGAGGGTGACGGGGATGGCGCCAACCAGAGCCCCGTCGAGGGCTAGCTTTTGGGTGACGGGGGGAGTGTAAGTGACCTGGGATGAAAAATCGAAAATTTTGCGGGAGGGCACTAGGCGCTGTGGCACGTCTCTAACGTGCCAAAAATCGGGGTGGGGGTTACTGACCTACCGACGAACGGTCAAAATAATTTTTACCTTACCGCTTGCCTTTCCTCTTATACCCTTATAGTATTCCTCTCAAGCGGTAAGGGTTCTTCCCCTACCACTGGCCGGGGCCCTGCCCTTGCCCTGCTAGCCGGTACTTGCCTTGCGCACCCTGCCGACTACGCTAGCCCGCTCTTTAACAATTTGTGGCCAGTGCACGCTAGAGCACAACCAGCCTACCAGGTCGCTTGACCTGGTATCGGGGGCGGCTTGCCGAGTGTAAACGATAATCACTTGTGTTTCGGGATTATCGGAAAGGCAAACCGACCTATGCATATACAGGCCTGTTAGTTGATCGACGTTATACAACTAACAGGCAGACAGATAGCCAGCGGGATCATGCGAGTTGTACGCGACAGACCATGACGTTATCCCCCGATTCACCGGGGGAATGCCAAGTCTCTTTATATGCTTTACCGGTAACTCTAGTCGGGTATGTTTGTTCCCCTTAATTGGGTGAATGAGCAACCTACTGCCAGCGGCCACAATTGTTACCCACTCTTTAACATCGATAACCGTAACAGACCGACCGAACCGCACCGGGGCCAGGGCATGTAACACCCTATACCGATACCGCCACACCAAACTGGCAAACCGGGCAACCCCACAACGGACGGTCACACGGCACACGCTGCGCAGATTGGCAGCGTGGGGCAACGGGGCCGCCTACAACGGCCCCGCATACAGAACTTAGAATTAGTAATTGAATAACCCAGTTGTCTAGATAGAGCCTTTGTTTCGAAGGCTCTCCATAGCCAACTAACAGAAATAGGATTAACCAACATGGCCAAGATTAACATGGTTGTACAAGGCAAGCCGGTAAACGGCACCGTCATTGCTTCCTACGCTCGCCGGGTCGGCAGCTTGGATGAGATTTTCTCGGTTTGGGCTAACGCTGGCGCTCGCCAACTGGCCGAACATGGCAACAACGCTTGGCTGGTCAGCCTGTTTGACCAACAAGTTTTGCGGATGCGTAACGGCGACCTGTCGAAGCTGGGTAAGGAAGTCTTCCAATATGTCAGCGCCTTTTACCCGGCGCTGAAGTGGGACAAAGACAACCAAAAGCTGGCCCGCTCGAAAGTCGCGAAGGATTCCATCCTGCAAACCCACTTCGCCGACCCGACTGCCACGGCAGCCGACGAAGCCGCCGGCATTGTCGAGTTCCGCGAAAAGTTCTACCGCCCACACGGCGACTTTGCGCTGACCTTGACCGAATGGCGCAACCGCGAAACGGCGTCCAAGGACGTGGAAGACGAAGCGCTCCCCACGGTGGCCGCGAAGGCGCTGGCCAAGCAACTGGACAAGGCCCTGGCCGCGATGGACGCCAAGCGCTTTATTGGCGCCAGCGACGAACTCAAGGCCGCCGCCGACAAGGCGAAAAGCGTTTACCTGCTGTTGGAAGCGCTCACCGCTGCCTTGGTCAAGGATGAGACGCCGATTGACCCGGTCAAGGCTGACGAACTGCTCAAGTCCGGCCAAAAGGGCAAGTCGGCCCGCGCCGGTGGCAAAGTGGCTGACGAAAAGGTGGCGGCATGATTCTGGCCGCCGTAACCGGGGGCGGCAAGCTTGCCGCCCTGCTGGTCTCCATGTCATGCACGCCGACCGTCATTGACGGCGTGGCGGCTGATCGTTGCAGCGAGCAGGTTACCCAGTCCTGGGTGGCCCCGTCACCCAGCGAGCTGGCCTATTGCAGCCGCGCCGCCTCCGACCTGCGCGCCAGTGGGACAAAGGCGTGGTGTGAACTGCTCCCCGCCGATGACCTCGGGATCGAACCGGCCGCCGAACGCGCCGCACCGGTCTCTTTCAAGTTCTGACCTACCGGGCGCCCCGGCGCCCCAAGGATACCCCGCCATGCGTTACGTCGCCCTGATCCTGCGCCTGCTGGTCCTGCTGGCGTTCCTCATCGTCGCTGGAATCGCCGCCGACGCCGCGTTTTCCTACGTGCTCGACGGCTACGGTCTGCATCCGCTGGCCGCGCTGCCCGGCGCCGTGGCGTATGGCTTGTTGTGCTGGGCGGCCAATCGCGGTCTGCAGCGCATCTGATTTCCCTTTAGCCCGGCCACCTGGTCGGGCTTTTTTATTCGCGCGCGGGTGAGGCCGTCGGTCTCGCCGCGCCTGTGCCAAGGGTAACGGCGGCCTGAAAAGGCGGTCCAAAAATCCCCATCGAAAATTCCCCGCATTAGGACTAGCCCCATGACCATGACCTTGACCGACCTGATCGAACGTGTGCGCCTGACTCCGGCCAATCGCAGCCTGGATTTGCCGTACCCGAACATCTACTGGGTGACGATCAACGGCGTCAACCGGGCGCAGGTGGACACCTACATTGCCGGCGGCCACACCAACCAGGCGCTGCAAAAGGCCTGCAACTGGTGCGCTGATACCCACTACTTCCGCCCGACGCGCAGCACGGCCAAGGTGCGCATGCGCCGCCTGCTGCTGGGCGACCTGATCGAGAACCCCGGCGCCTACCACGACGCGCTGGCCAAGGCCCAGCTGGCCGGTGAGCGCGACATTGTCGAGGGCCTGCTGGCGATGCCGGGCAAGGTCTGGCTGCAGCTCAGCCAGGGTGACGGCTTCGTCACCAACCAGCACAGCAGCGACAAGCTGTGGTCGCAGCTGGCGGGCGAGATCAACGCCCTCGAGCAGCGTCACCTGACCTACCTGTGAGCCCATCCGCAGCCGATCACCCGGTCGTCCTACCCAACCCCCAAGGAGGCGCTGTGAAGCTCCCTGTGATCGTGTTTGACGGCCTCGACGGCCATGACCTGGCCCTGCTGTCCCTCTGCGCCACCGTGGCCGCCCCTGGCCTTGCTCGGCATCGCCCTGAGCGCGCTCGGCGAGTGGTGGTCGGCGCGCCAGCCACGCCCGGCCGCCCCGCGCGGCGCCACCCGGATCAAGAGCCTGGCAGTGGGCAAACCCTAACCGGCACAGCGCAGCGTAAAGGAATGCTGGCGGTGTGACGGTGAGTAAAGGTGGCGGTGAACACGAGTAAAGGTGCGTGTCAAGTCTTTTCAGACAGACGGCCTGTAGTAAGTAAGTAAGTATTACTTATGATTGTTATTGTTATTGTTATTGTATAAGGGAGTCACATAACACTCAGGCTGATCCAGGGAAACAATAAAGTTTACGTCCCGGAGGACTTGAAACGTTTTTTGAAAAATGATTCTAGCGGTTAGGCTGGCAGCGTGAAAACTCTAACTATCCCCCTCACTCCCGCCCTATACCGCCTCCTCACCCTCCCTGACACCCCTCAACTCCAGTATTCCCGGCGCCTCCCAGCAATTCCACGCCTTCACCCGCCCTTATACCCTCCCTGACGCCCTCATCCGCCCCAACCCCGGCATCCACGGGGCCTCCAGCGGATTCCCTGGGCGCAAAGGAGGCCGCCGCGTCGTCACCATAACTTACGCGGCCAAGAGTTACAGAAGCCGGTTTTCGGTTACTTTTTAACCACACCGAAACGGCCAACTTTTCGCTTTTTCCACACTGCCCTTATACAGACGATAAGGGTATAACTCCCAAGTAGGGGTCAACTGGGAAAAGACCGAAGAAATAATCGCAAAATGAGCCTTACCTCACCTATCGAGGTTTCGCGTTTTATGCTAATTTCATAACGATTTTCCGATTTTACCCTGGAGTGGCCATGAACTTATTTCAGACCCTGTCCCCGGAGCAGGTCGCAGCCCAAGAGGCTGCCCGCAAGCCCAAGAAATCCGTGCACCGCAGCTCCGAGAAGGTCGGCGCGCCGCACGTTGTGACACTGCCCGTCGGGGGTCGCAGCCGCAAGGAGCGCTCCGTGCCTGCGGCGGTCAAGCACGCCAGCCCCGCCGATCTCAACGTGCTGGGCCAGCACCTGCTGGCTGCGCAGATGGTCGCCAACGGCCTGGTGCCCAAGCCGGCCACCGGGGGGTCGCCCTACCTTGAGGAGGAGATCGCCAGGAACGCCGGCCGCTGCCTGATCGGCGCCCACGACCTGCCCGATGAGCCCTTCAAGGCCTACCTCAACGGCCTGGCCAAGTCGGCGCTGCGCCACAGCTCCGGCAGCCCGTTCGAGCCATGCAGCCCGCGCACCGTCGCGCTGCTGCTGGGCGGCTGCTCCCTGTACGAGCTGGAGGTGGCGTGCGAGCGGGCGCTCGGGCTGCTGGAGTTCGAGGACCAGGACGTCGAGTCCAACCTCTCCGACGCGCTGGCCACCGTCGGCTATCGCCCCGACCAGGTGCATCACCATGGCGACATGTTCCTCGAGTCGCAGCTCTACCAGCTGTCGAGTGAGGATGAAGGTGCGTATGCCGGGCGGCTGGAGCGGCTGCGCAAGGTGATCCAGTACAAGGACCGCACCTACTCGGCGCGGCGCGAGTGGCTGGAGGGCACCCGAGGTCCGTTCGCCATGCACCTGATGCACAACAGCGGCTATGGCGCCGACCTCTACCACCGCATCAACGCCATCAAGCCGGGCGTGATGATCGACGCCATGCAGGCGCTGTCCGTCAACTCCACCCTGATCCAGCCCCACAGCCGGCGGCGCATCGAGCGCGACTACGGCATGGGCTACTGGGCGGACGCAGCGCACCCTACGAACATGGCCTTCGCGGCGGCGGTGCGGGCGGTCTATGAGCGGCCCTGGTCCGAGCTGCAACTGAGCGGCGACCCGGGCGAGGACATGACCAAGGTGATGGCGCGGCTGATCATTCGCCGGCTGTGTGTGTCGGGCCGGTGCCGGACGCGCGAGCCTGTGCTGATCAATGCCCGTTGCCTGATCGGCATGTCGCTGCTGACGGGGCTGCCCACCGGCAAGCTGGTGCGCTTCGCGGTGGAGGACCAGAAGCGTCGCGGTGAGACGTTCATGTCGGCGGCGACGGTGCGGGAGGCCGTGGAGCTGGTCGATACCTCCGGGGTGTTCCACCTGGCTCAGGCAGAGTGGATGGAGGAGATGGAGAACCTGGCGCGCGAGCTGGAGATGGACCACGACCCGCAGCGGGCGTACTGGGCGCAGAAGCTCCGCGCCATGAGTTATCCGCTGTTCAGCGTAGAAAATTATTACAATGTGGCGTGGGTGGAGCACGAAGGCCGCGATGACGAGAAGGCCAAGTACATCCCCCGCCGCGACCTCAACATGGTCCGACTGACCGAGGAGTGAGCATGATTCTGTTGAAAACGACCGTGTTGGTGGTCGGCATGATGTCGCTGGAAAGCGTGAACGTGAGCCACACGGTGGTTCCGTCCATGGCGGAGTGCCGGGGTTACCTGGCGGCGGAGAAGAAGGGTGTGCTCGAGCGCAGCCCCACCGTGAAGTTCAGCACGCTCAAGGACCGCATCCTGTACGAGCTGACGATGTTCGGCAACACGGCCAACGTTTCCGTGGAGTGCATCGAAATCAAGGGGGAAGCATGACGCAGCGTCAACCCGTGGCCTACCAGTGCCGCATGAAGACCACCCGCGAAGGCAGCGAGTGGCGCAACTGGCACGAGATCAGCCTGGCCGAGTACGAGGTCTATTCGGCCAATCCTGGGCCCAACATCCTCGGGGTGATCCGCGAGGTGCGGCCCCTGTTCGACATGGCCGATGAGGCTAAAGCCGATCATGGCGAGGTTGAGCGGCTGCGCGCTGAGATCGAACGCATGCGCGAGCGCGTGACGCCGACGCATAAGTCGCTGATCGAGAAGCATGCCGAACTTATCAAGCAGCGCGACACCCTGCGCGCCCAGCTGGCGGACCAGGAGCTGGAGAACGTCCGCAAGGAGGCCGTCATCCTCAAGTTCGAAGGCATGTTGCTCGAGGCCTACGAACTCCTGAACACCGGCGAGCGCAGCCAAGCCCTGCGGGAGCGCATCGCCGAGGCCCTGCCCAAGGTCCGGTGCACCCACGACTTCGAGGCCCGCGCAGCCGATGGCGGTGCCATCAGCATGAGCCAGCCCACCATCAGCATCTGCGCCAAGTGCGGCGAGCAGGAGGACGAATGAGCATCAGCATGAAGACGGTCATGCAGGCGTATGGCCAAGTCAACCACAAGGAACTCCTGCACGGGACGTCGAACTGGTGCGCCGCGATGGCCAGGGCCTTAGCCGAACTGGTAGGGCAGCCTGAGCTGCTGGCCGCCCCACCCGCCAAGTACGACGACACCCTCCTCCCCTTCCTCGCCCTGATGCGCCAGGAGCTGCACGCCAACTCCGGCAAGGGTGACCGCGAGGGCTGGCTGGCCATGCAGCCGTGGGAATGCCTGCTGGAGCTGTACCACCACATGGGCAAGCTCCAGAAGGCCGTCAAGGACCGCAACAGCGAAGGCATCCGCGAGTACGCCGCCGACGTGGCCAACCTGTGCATGATGATGGTGGACGTGAGTGGGTTGCTGGTGGAGCCAGCCAGCGCCGTGCATTGCACCGCTCATGTGGACTTCGACCCTGGTAGCCGGGTGGAGCAGCGCCTGCCCACCTTCACCGTCTTCTGCCGCGAGGCCAACAACGAAGGCACCACCTGGATCGGCACGGTGGAGGCGCGGGACGCCGAACACGCCTCTGAGCTCGGCGCCGAGCAGTGCTCCGTCGAGTGGGGCAGCGGTGGCCAGAACTGGAGCCTCGATGATATCGCAGTGATCGGCGTGGCCGAGGGCAGCGTGAACATCCTCAAATGGGACGACATTGAATGACTCCTATCACCTGCACCGACGAGATGTACCAGGCCTTCGTCGAGGCCACCAACCTCGCCGGAAACGGCAGCGAGACGGTCATGGACCTGGTGAAGAACGGCATCGAGGCGGCGCTTGCTGCCATGCCGGTCGAGCCTGTGGCATGGGCTCAATTCGAGGCGCTGGTCACCCTCAAACCTGGACAACGTTGCTATGCCTTCGGGGACAACCCCCGAGGCGACTTGGCGCCCCTGTTCACTCACCCACCCAAGCCCTCTGGTTCAACCTCTCGCTCGCTCGCAGCGGCCGGGAAGATCGAGAGGCAGGAGGAGCACTGACATGGCCATCCGCACCGGAACCAGCCATTACCGCAGCGAGCAGGAGGCCCGCCGGGCCTACCCGTTCGATTACCTTCTGGCCATCCATGAACGCCGGATCCAGATCGGCAAGCCACCCCTCAAGCCAGGCGAGACCCTGCTGGTGGACAAGGATGGTCGCTATCACATCGAAACCCCGGAGCAGCCATGAACGAGCACCGCTACACCCTCACTTTCGTGGCTTCATCCAAAGGTGCGGGCCAGGTGCATGAGCTGGTCAACAGCCTGCGGATGGTCAGCGGCGTCTCGCCGGCCTGCGTGGTCCTGCCGCGCGAGGATCAGGAGCCATTGGTCAACAGTCTGGCGTGGCTGCTGGGCGCCCAGCGCCAGCACATGAAGCGGCTGGAGGCCAACATTGCCGCCCTGCCCCGCCACCACATCGCCTGCGGTGATGGGGGCATGTACGACAACCCCGACCCGCGCGGTGAGTACGTCGAATGGGCGGACGTGATCAAGCTGATCGGCGTGGAGCCTGAGCGGGTGCTGGCCGGCGCGCCGATCCGCGATGCCGACGGGTCACCACTGCATAGCGACCAGTGGTGGGTGGAGGTGCTGGAGAACGCCTCGAACTACACGGGGGTCAGGACCCATCGGCCACAGCTCCTACGTGCCTGTGCGGTGGCCGTGAAGCTGGCCGCCTGGTGCTCACCCCAACCCCACAACCTCAGCCACCACGGGAGCGCTGACATGAAGCACCCCATCCAACCGCTCTACATGGACGACAGCGTCCTGCGCTTCAAGGAGAACGGCATCGTCCGCAAGCTCCTCGATGTGGCCACGCAGCACGGCTACAGCCTCAACGACATCGTCCGCGACCCTGACACCACCCGCGAGGACCTGGTGCAGTTCTACCAACTGATCGGCTACAGCCTGTCGGGCTACGGCAAGCTGCAGGCGGTGGGAGACGTCGATTTCAACGCCGCTGAGGCGATGTACATCGACGAGCAGGCCAACGCCGACAAGGCCCGCATCGTGGTGCTCGAGGGCACGCTGGAGTGCCTGCGCACCACCCTCGCGCCCTCGGTGGCCATGCTCTACGGCATGCACGAGGACGACCTCAAGCATGGGAGACCTATCTGATGCCACTCACCGACAAAGAGTACGTCGCCAAGGGCGGCAACTTCTGCCCCCATTGCGGCAGCACTGACATCGTAGGCGGCGAGGTGGAGATCGGCACCGGCACCGCGATGCAAGGCGTCAGCTGCAGCGAGTGCGAAGCCGCCTGGGTCGATCAGTACAAGCTGGTCGGCTTCGAAACCATCGAGGAGCCACCAGCATGCCCACCTACCGCCAATCCAACGGCCTGACCCTGCACGCTTTTGCCTGCGGGTACGTGCAGAAGGCCGAGCTCAACCTGCCGCACTTGGGCTTGCACAGCGAGGTGACCTTGCGCCTGCAGGACGGCTGCTGGCACCTCAGCAGCTTCGACCACATCACCCGCCAGCGCACTGGCCTGTCCACCTTCCCCCGGCTGGGTCGGGCGCGGGAGGTGTGGGCCATGTGGGTCAAGGCGCGCTACGGCGGCACGCTCAAGGAGATCGCCAAGGATCGCCGGTACAGCTACAGCCGCGAGTACCACGGCGAGCACGATCCCAGCTGGATCACGCGCTTCTGCGGTGAGTGGGTGGGCCATTCCAGCACCAGGCTGGACGCCATGCTCAAGGCCGCGGCGCATCACGAACACTTTGTACACGGCCCCGTAGGGCAAGTCTGACGTTTCGTCAGAAATAGCATTAGCAATCAAGGAGTTGCGCATGACACCTAAAGTACACGCCAAGCTTGTTCGCAGCCTGAACGCCATGGCCCTGAAGGTCTACGAGTCGGTGCCGGCCAGCGAGCCGTGGGCCACGTCGATGATCTGCGGGGCGATGCCGGGCAACCCGGACATCAACGTGGTCAAGGGCTGCCTGGGCAAGCTCAAGGCAGACGGCCTGATCAAGGAAGTCAGCCGCAGCCGTTTCATCCAGGTCGAGGTCAAGGCCTCCCTCAGCGAGCAGCTGAAGGAGTTGAACCTGGACGGGGTGGTTTCGCAAGAGACTGCCGCCGCGACGGGTAAGGAAAACCTGATCCCGCAAGGCCCGCAGCTGATCCACACCAAGGACCGCAGCGTTCGCACCCTCCGCCCGCCGGTGTGGATGTGCAGCCGGTGCAACAAAGAAGGCGCCCAGGACGTTGGCGACGGCCGCATCATGCACCTGGATTGCGCCCAGAAAGACACCGCCGAGGCGCTGGAACAGGCTGAGGAAATGAACCGCAACATGCGCCAGCACGGCACCATCGACGCCCCACAGAAGGAAGCACCCGTGAGCCTGCCCGAGAAACCGGACACCCTTACCCTGCTGGCCGCGCTGGCCGAGGCCCTGCGCAGCCAGGCCGAGGCGAACCGCCTGGCCCTGGTGAACATCGCCGCCCAGATCGATGAGGTGGCGCTGGAGGTGACCGAGCAGCGCGAGCAAAGCGCAGCGGCGGTGGACCAGCTGGCCAAGATCAGGTCGGCGTTGGCCGCGGCGGGGGCATTGTGATCGTCAACCCCGGACTGATGTTCGACCCCAAGGGCATGGCGTATCGAATGTGTCCACCGCCGGTGGACGTCAGTCTGCCGGGCCAGCGGCCGGCGCGCCAGGTAACCGAGGGGAAGCGGCCGAAAGGCCATGGTGACAAGCGCAAGAAGGCCCGCAAGGCCCAGCGCAAAGCCAGGAGAAAGCCATGAGCATGACGATCATCCTCGGCGACGGCACCCGCTTGCAGGTGCCGTACATGCCCGAGCTGATGGCCTTCGAGCACGAAGGCGCCCGGATTCGCGACCCACTGATGAGCCCCTGCGGCCAGAAGTGGGTGCCCGCCACCACCTACGGGTTCGAGGAGTACCACACAGGCGGAGGCTGCATGGCCTACCGCAAGGTTCTGCCCGGCGGTCGCTACCTGCTCCTCACCGATGAGGGAGGCTGCGACATGCCGGAGACCCGAGAGGAAGCCGATGAGGCGGTCCTGGGCCTATACAGCGAGGCCGGCGATGAGCTGGCCTGCGTCATTCTGCGCGACATTCCCCTGTAGGAGCGAACATGAACAACATCACCCTGACCTTTCCAGCCGAGTGGCTGGAGCGCATTGACCATGTGGTGGGCTTCCACCTACCGGCGGTGCGTGGCAACGATGACAGCGGCTTTGTGGTCCTGAAACTGAAGCGCCTTGCGGACATGCTCCGCAACGTGGATACGGTCCTGAAAGGCCGACCTAGCCGGCAAGAACTGCAGCAGGCACTGGCCGGCGTAGGGGCGGGCATGGACATCTGGGTAAAGGCTGTGGAGGGCCTTACTCCCAAGCTGGCCAAGGTCAGCTATGGCGAAGGCCCCGATGCCTATGCTCGCCAGCACTTGGACAGCCTGGCCGGAGAGATCCGCGCCATCACCATGTTCCTGTCCGAGCAGAAACTCGCCCCCGAGCTGTGGGGCGAGCGCAGCCTGAAGGTGGCGTTGATGCTGCTAAAGCAGGCCCATAGCCCACAACCCTCGGGAGACGCCGAACGGGTGCAGTTCGAACAGCTCAGCTCCTACCTGACCGAGCAGGCTATCAGCCGAGCCGAAGTGCTGGCCTTGGCACTGAAGCGTCTGCGTGAGCAGGCCCAGCGCATTGAGGGGTTGGACAAGGAGACGTTCGAAAATAGCCAGGAGGTGCGGACCAACGGCCTGCGTACGGACCGCGACAAGGCTGTTGAACTGCTGAACAACATGTTCAAGCCCGCCCTGAGCCAAGCCGTGGCATCCCTGCGTGAGCGTGAAGCCCGCGAGTGGCTGAAGCTCAAGGGCTGGTTGACGGAGACCTGATATGGCCTGCCAAGTCAGCGCGGTCCGGCGGTTTGTATCGTCGGACCTGGGTGTGCGCTGGTTCCCCCAGGTGTGGACCAGCCGCGGCCACAACACGGATCACCCGTGCCGGGTGGATCTGCCGGAGGCCTTCATCAACAAACATTGCCCGGACGGCTTCGCCCAGCACAGCGAGGCACTGAGGCTGGCCCGCGTTTACCGGGGCGAGGAGATTTTGTGAGCAAGGTTAAACACGCGTTCGTCACCGGCACCAAGCCGCGCTACATCCTCCACGTCCACCAGGACGCGGGGTTAGCCGGCTACGAGCCGCTGCACCGCCTGGAGTTCGAAAACTACCGCATCGCCCAGGACGTGGCGAACCTGGTGAAGGCAGGGATGACCAAGAAGGAGGACGAGAATGCGAAAGGGTAGGCCGAGAGGCTTGAAGCCTGGTAGCCGAAAGTACCAGATGGTCAACCTCCTCCTCGGTGAATCGGTGATTTTCGTCGGTGAGGAAGGGCAAGCGATACAGGCTCTCCAAGCCTCGGTCGGTTCGTCGTTCCGCGGCGAAAAGAACATGAGCAACCAGGGCCTGACCCAACAGGGCGGCCTGGCCATCTTCGAGGGAGAACTGGCCAGGCCGCTCACCAAGGTCACCCGCTACAAGGAGGCACCGGATGAAGACGACCCCGTTTGACGAGTTCCTGCGCGGCTACATGGCTGCGCTCTGGTGGTCCAGCACCGACTGCATCCCTTCTGACCGCAGCGACAGCGGCCAGGAGGAGGTGGTAAACCTCGACCAGTACGATGCCAGCGAGGAGGCTGAGGCGAAGTGCCAAGCCGATTGCGAGGCCTTCTACCAGGTGCACGAGGCCGATATCGACGAGGCCGCGCAGCGTTACGACCTGTCCCGTGGCGATGGTGCCGACACCGGCTACGACTTCGCCGGCCATGACTTTGCCCTGACCCGCAACGGCCACGGCACGGGGTTCTGGGACCGGCCGGAGTTGAAGGAAGGTGGTCTGGGCGATCGCCTGACGAAGGCGAGCAAGGCGCCCGGCGAGATCCACCCCTACCTGGGCGACGACAACCTGATCTACCTGGAGTGAGCATGATCAACGCAACCAAGAGCACTTGGCAGTCCAGTCTCACCCAGTCCCTACGGGTCGGCTGCATGATGGCCGAGCACATAAAGCAGCTGGAGGCCAAGGGCTTCCGGCGCGTACCAGGCACCCCGGACGTGTGGGAACACCGGGGCATGAGCAGCGTGGACGAGGTGAAGGAGACCATCGAGTCGATCCTCGGCCCTGACAAGGTGAAGGGGGTGTGGCGCGAGAAACCCGAAAAGGTCTACCGCCCCGGCGTAGGCCTGCAAGCAATCCTCTGGGACGGGTGGTCGCGGGGCTTCTACCCACGCCAGACCCTGGTGGAAGCCAGGGCCCAGGGGTTCGTCGTCAGCCTGGAGTGGATCGAAGCCCACTGGCAGGCCATGACCAATGAAATGCTTCTGTTCGAGGCCAAGCTACACGCTGGCCAGGAGGTTTGACGTGTACCGCGAAACCATCCACTTCCAGAAGGTCGTCTACCCGGCGACCAAGAAGGGGACTTGTCCGGTCTGCGGCAAGGCCGCCACTCGCAAGAGCGGCGAGAAGTTCATGCAGACCATCAACCCGTTCAACACCAACGCCGAAGGCCAAGTGAAATCCCGCCGGGAGATCATGGACGAGCTGAAGGTGAAAGCCGATGCGTGGAGGAACGAACCGGTCTACCACGCCAAGTGTGAGCCATAGGAGCCACCATGAAAGACAACAACACCGGCAACCAGGTGGAGACGCTGCCTTCCACCCTGGACGGCCTGAAGAAAATGGCCAAGCGCATCAAGCGCGAGTTCGGCTGCAAGCACGGTGAGGCGCTGGAAACCGCAGCTCGGAACATGGGCTATAGCAGCTACACCCACGCTCGCCGAGAGCTCAACGATGACGGGAGGCCGTAATGGAATACCAGATCACGCTCATCAGCCACTTGGCGCCGCAGAATGCCAAAGCAGCCCTGCAGCGCATCTATGAACTGCCCGAGCCGCCAGCGGGCAGCTACGCCATGATGTCGGTGGGCTCCACCAGCATCATCACGCTTTACCGCGAGGCCGCTGAAGACGGAAGCGTGTTGGAGGCCTATGGCGAGAAGCTGAACAAGAACACGGCCATCCGCCAGATGCAGCGGGAGATGCACTCGGCGGTGGGGCAGATGGACCCTGACATGCACGACGTTGCCATCGCCATAACCCTGGCCAAGGCCCTCTGCGATGACCTGAAAAACGGTGACTGTGACGTCCAGGGCCTGGAGGAGGCACCGACGGTGCACCGCATCCGCACGGCAAGGCCAGTGATCGGCGAAGACGGCGCCCGTTACTACGCGGCAATCGGCACCAAGGGCAGTCTCGATGTGGTACGCGCCGACGACCTCAACCAGGCCTGGGCCAGGCTGCAGGAAGACGGTGGCCTTGATTCACCACCAGCGGTTGACTTCCACCTCCTCGGGCACGAAAGCCCGTTCGAGATCCGTTAAACCCCGCCGCCCGGGCGGTCCCCGGGCATTTCAAGGAGCAACACATGGAAATGCTGTTTGTCATGGGCCTGCTGGCCCTAAACGGTTTCATCAGCTGGTGGAACTGCAAGGTGGCCGGCTCAGTCTGGATCGAGTCGAAGAAGCTCGGCGGCTACATGCGGGTGCTGGTGTGGTGTGGCGCTATCCAGGCAGCGATCGGCTTCAGCTCGATCCTGATCATGCTGCTGGCCTTCGGGGCGTACTCCGGCGGCTACCTGGATAAGCAGCACTTCAACGGCGCGATGAGCCTGTGGTACCTGCTGGTCATCATCCCGGCGCTGGGCAGCGGCCTGATCATCACCATCCACAGCCTGCGTGAGGCCTGGCGTACACGCCAGATCGGCGACATCGGTGTGGCGGCGTGGAACAGCTTCGCCCAGGGCTACAACATGTTCAACGCAGCCAGCGACGTGCCGCGGGCTTTCGGCGACTTGGGCGAGTTGTTCAAGGGCGGCGACAGCGATGACGCCAAGGCCAAGATGGCGGCGTTGATGTTGCTGATCGTGGTGCTGGCCATCGTGGGAGGCTGCATGATCACCGCCGGCCTGATCGGCCACTACGCCAAGCAGTCCCTACCACAACCGGTAGCGGCGTGAACCATGGGCTCGGTGTTGCCGAGCCCATGCTTGACATCGCAACAGGAGCGCGACATGGGAATCATCAAGTATGAGCAGGGCGGCGACTGGCCGCCAGCAGAAGGCCACGAGGCCAGCGCAGGCATCAACGTGGCCACACCTGATATGGCCGAGGGTGACTGGTGGTGGGATCGCATCGAGTGCCACGGTCACACGCTGATCGAGGCACAACAGCTGCGTGATCGGGTACTGCGCGGCCTGTACCTGGAGGCTCAGGAGCGTCTGGCAGCCAATGCTTTGGCACCCTCCCAGTGGCCATCGGCGGAGCCAGGCCATGACTGAGCGCGACGACAGCCTGGAAGGCATCTTCTACCGCCGCATGTCCCGCCTGGTGCCCAAGTTCTTCCACCGGCGGGTCATGTCGATCTTCCGCCGCGCGGTGGAGATCCACCGGGCAGAGGGCAACGGCAAGCTGCTGGCCGAAGACGTGGTGTTCCACAAGGCACGGGGCATGAGTTGGCCGGAGGTAGACCCCACCTCGATCTTCGGCAGCGTGACTGGGCGGGTATCACTGCCACTGACGAGCCTGCGAATGCCGTTGTATGACCGGGTGATCGACGATGCCGTGAACGCTGACCTGACCAGGGCTATGGCCAATGTCCGCGAAACAGCGCAGAATCACGCGGAAAATCGCCCTCCCGTGCCGACCACTGAACAGATCAAAGAGTGGGCGAACCTGTGCAAAGGGCACCAGATACCCCTGAACCGGAGTGTCGGGGGCGGAATCACGGTGACTAAGGGTGACCACCTGCCCCGCCAGAGCATGATCGTCAGCCCTGACCTCTTCGAACAATTGAAAGAAGCAACCAACCCAAAGGACGAAAAGCTATGACCGATTTCACCCTGTTCTCCCAGGCCGTACACGCTCGCTTCAACGAGCTGGCGGCCGACCACGAGCTGTTCCTCTCCCACCTGCACGGCGATGCCCTGTGGGAGGCCTATCTGGCGGCCTTCCCGGAAGGCACCAACCCCATCTTCCGTGAGCGCACCGAGCACGACTGCTCGTGCTGCCGCCACTTCGTCCGCAACATCGGCGGGGTGGTGGGCGTGATCAACGGCCAGGTCCAGAGCGTGTGGGGCGACTGGCAGGAGCTGCCCGAGCCGTACCGCACCGTGGCAGCCACTCTGGATGAGCTGATCACCAAGCACCCGCTGCCGATCCACAGCCTGTACCGCACCACGCCGAAGCTGGTGCAGTTCGGTACCGACACCACCTACGAGGCGGTGACCGGCGGCTCGCCGCTGGTTTGGAACCACTTCCATGCCCGGGTGCCGGCCAAGTTCCTGAGCGACACCCCGGACGCCACCATCGGCGAGTTCAACACCAGCGTGCAGATGCTCAAGCGCGCCCTGGGCCTGGCTCGTGACTCCGGCACCGGCCATAACCTGCCGGGCATCAGCCCCGATGCCGTGGCCACGGTGCTGGCCCTGATCGACGACAACAACCTGTACCGCGGCGAGCAGTACCGCGAGGTCGTGGACCAGTTCCAGCAACTGGCGCGGACCCGCGAAGGCCTGGCCACGGTGCAGGAGCGCGAGGTATTCCTGTGGACCTCCGCCTACCGGCCGGCGGCGCGTATCCGCAACACCGCGATCGGCACCCTGCTGGTGGACCTGTCCGAGGCGGTGCCGCTGGAACGCGCCGTGCAGTCCTTCGAGGACAAGGTCTCGGGCACCAACTATAAGCGGCCCAAGAAGCTGGTCACCCAGGCCATGATCGACAAGGCCCTGGCCACCGTTGAGGAGCTGAACCTGGAACCGGCCATGAACCGCCGCCACGCCAAGATCAGCGACATCACCGTGAACAACGTGGTGTGGGCTGACCGCAGCGCGGCGCAGCGCATGAAGGGCGGCCTCGCCGGCCTGCTGGCGGACGTACCGGTGACCCAGCACAAGGGTGACCTGCAGGCCACTGACATCAGCTTCAGCGACTTCCTCACCGAAGTGGTGCCGAATGCCCTGTCCATGGAGCTGCTGCTGCGCAACACCCAGCAGGGCAACCTGATGAGCCTCACCGCGCCGGTATCCGCCGACGTGCAGCCGTTGTTCCCGTGGGACAACAACTTCGCCTGGTCGTACAACGGCAACATCACCGACTCCATCAAGGAGAAGGTGAAGCGTGCTGGCGGCAACACCGGCGCAGCGCTGCGTGTCAGCCTGGCCTGGTTCAACGGTGATGACCTGGACATTCACGCCAAGTGCCCGGACGGCCATGTGTACTTTGGCCAACCTAGGGGCGCTGTAATTGGCCGCACCCCTCACCGCATCCTCGATGTGGACATGAACGCAGGTTGCGCTAAGAACTCGGTGGACCCGGTGGAGAACCTGAGTTGGAGCAACCCGAAAGACGGCCGCTACGAGATCCTGGTCAACCAGTTCGCTTGCCGCAACACCGACAAGGTCGGCTTCGTCATCGAGGTCGAGAACAACGGCGTGGTGACCCAGTACAGCTACAGCAAGCGGGTCGTGGGTATGGTCAGCTGCCTGCAGATGGTCATCAAGGGCGGCAAGATCATCGAGTTGACCGCATCCAAGGATCTGGTCGGCGGCGGCCTGGCCAACGAGGTCTGGGGTATCAAGAGCGAGGTGTTCGTCCCCGTCGAGACGCTGCTGTACAGCCCCAACCACTGGGACGGCAATGCCTCTGGCCTGCGCCATCACTTCTTCATCCTCAAAGGCTGCAAGAACCCGGAGCCGTGCCGTGGCATCTACAACGAGTTCCTGCGCAGCGAGTTGGCGCCGCACGGCAAGGTGCTGGAGATCCTGGGCAGCAAGACCATGTGCCCGGTGGCCGACGAGCAGCTGAGCGGGGCTGGCTTCACCTCCGGCCGGGGCGACCAGGTGACGGTGCGGGTTGACGGCCTCAAGGCCCGCCGCGTGTTCAATGTCCAGTTCTGAGGCCCACATCCTGGCCCTCCAGCAGCGTCTCAGGCAGCTGGAGGGCCTGCTCACCGAGGCCCGTGAGCACATCACCGACAAACCCTGGGACGACACGACGCGCCTTCACCGGCGTATCAGCGAGGCCCTGGGCCTTGAAGTTCACTACGCCGATTGGATGAAAGAAACCGACGGCCTTTATGACGACGAAGGAGAAACATCATGACCGACCTCTACAAAGCCGCAGCGATGCACAAAATCCAGTTCGCCTCCACCCGTGGCGCCCTCATGGTCCAGGACCTGTTCGATCTGCCGCTGATCTCCAAGAACGGCTTCGACCTCGACACCGTGGCCAAGACCGCCAATCGCGAGCTGAAGGAGCTGGCCGAGGAGAGCTTCGTTGAGCGCCAGCCCAACAGCAAGCAAGCTGTCGCCCAGCTGAAGCTCGACGTCGTCAAGGACGTGATCGAGACCAAGCAGCAGGCGGCCAAGGCGCAGGCGCAGGAAAAGATCAACGCGGAGGAGAAGCAGCGCCTGCTTGGCCTGCTGGCCAAGCACGACGAGAAGGCGCTGGAAGGCCTCTCCCGCGAAGAAATCGAAGCGCGCATCGCCGCACTGGGCTGAACAACGGGGCCGGCCGCGCGCCGGCCCTTCAGGAGAACAGGATGAAACATCGCTACTTCAGGATCGACAGTGGCCCGTGGATTGAGCGGGCGTTGCAGCTGACCAAGATAGGTGAGCAGCTGGAGGATAAGGCCCGAAAGATCGCAGAGGAGCTGGAATCCGATTCGTTCTATTTCCAGTCCAGCTTCAGTGGTTACAAGACGCTGGCTGGCTTCAGGCCTCGGGCCGATAGCGATTACACCTTCCACCCCGACGTCTGGAAGCATGAAAAGAAGTCCGATGTCTGGGTCTTGCGCTCGCGCCCACGGGTGAAGGACTGGGCCGAAGCGCACGACGCCATGCGCGAGAAACTGCGGCCTATCACTCGTATCCCCATGCCGTGGTCTGTGCTGGATGACCTGGGCCGAGAATACGGGCTGAGCAACGGTCCGTTGGTGGTGGTCGGCAACGGCGCCCACAGCGCTGGGTTCCGCCTGATCACTGACATGCCGCGCGCCGACGGCAGTCTGGGGCCGACCATCTTCCTGACCATCCCTTGGCCGGACGCAGCCGGTGACGGCTGCAACGACCGCTTCAAGCAGAAACTCACCATCCCAGACGACTGGGTCGAGATCAAGCAGTGGGAGAAGCTGCGCGACATCGACCTGGCTGACACGGCCCGGGAGGCGCGCACGACGCCATGAACACCAACACCCTCACCCACTGGCTGATGCTGGAGATGCTGGCCCACGAGGCCATCATCGGCGTCTGGCCCTATGGCCCAGAGCGCATTGTCACCGGCGAGATGTTCGTTGACGTCCTGTTCAAGGAGTTCGCCCGCTTTGACCCGCGCTTCCACCGGCAGGGCCTGGGCTGGGACGAGGCTTCCCAGCAGGTGGCCTACGCCAGTGAGGTGGGGGTGCTGGCGGTGGCCGCATTCCTGGGGATCGACAAGGCGAAGGCCGGCCAGATGCTCAGGGCCAACTTCGAGGAGCCCTACAAGGCGCGCCACACGATCCGCACCAAGACCCGAGACCTGGAGCGCGCGGCCGGCATCGACGTCGGCAGCGGGTTCTGGGACGGATTCCCCCGGCGCCTGCCGGAAATGACCTACATCGAGGAGCAATCGGACGATGAGTAAGACCGAGGAGCAGGAAGAACTGGAGGAGCTGCGCGCGGCGGATGCCTGCTGGAATGCCGTGGTGGCCTACACCCTACAGCTGGCCCGTAAGGATAACGACGACGCTATCGCCTTCCTCCAGAACTGGAATGAGGGCGAGTTCGATGTCCTGCGCGAGGAGTGGCCGGAAGCGCCGGCTGAAATCTACCAGGCGGACCCGCTGAGCGACTGATCACTGAAGCACCTGGTCACTCGGGTGCTTTGGGATGACCCCGCAATACCGGAGATACAGCATGCCACACCCCGAACATTCGGCGCCCGGCGCCGTGCATTACGGCATGACCCAGGACGAGATGCGAGCCAAGAACAAGTCCAACGGCTGCTTCGAAGGCCCCATGCCCCTCTGCGGCAATGGCAGCTTCCACTGCACCGTCACCCGCGACAAAGCGAAGGTGACCTGCGAGCCCTGCCGCAAGAAACTGAACCTTAAACCGGAGTAACACCATGACCGAAGTAAAGAAATACACCGAGACCCGGACCTTCGACAGCGACACTGCGCTGGCGATCCTGGGTGTACCGGGCCGCCTGAAGCGCCGCACCGTCTGCTATCAGACCAAGATCGGCTGCTGGGAGCACCAGAACTGGCTCAGCGAGCGCCGCACCAAGGTGCTGGCCAACGGCGAGAAGGTTTTGATGCACGCTGAGATCCGCTTCGACGACAACTGCCACAACGGCCACAACAGCTTCGCGATCACAGGGTTTGGTTGGTACGACCATCACAAGACCCGCGATTGGGACTTCGGGGGATGCTGCCACGAGATGATCGCCGAGGTGTTCCCGGAGCTGGAGCCGCTGATCAAGTGGCATCTGGTCAGCACAGACTCCCCGATGCACTACGTGGCCAACACCGTGTACCACGCCAGCAACCTGGAGAACGGGAAGGCCAAGGGAGAACCGAATCGCTGGGAGACGCGGCTGAGATTTACCTCGCTGCCCACGATGACCTTCGGGGTGAAAGCCAGCTTGGCCAAGGCATTGTCGGATGCTAAGTCAACCAAGCATGTGCCGGGGGTTCTCGATCTTGTCGAGGTGCCCTACGTTAAGGACACGAGTGGCAGTGACTACCAGTTCGACCCCCACTACACCCTGGGATGCTATCCGGTAGAGAAGTGGCACGAGGCGCCGTATAAGAGCAAGGGTGAGGCGCTCGAGTGGCAGACGACACTGCTGACCAATGACTGGGAGTTGGTGAACGTTGTCACAGGCTACAGCAAGGGCAAGGAGCGCAACTTGGAGTACGCCCGCCGGGCGGCCAAGTGGCCCGAAGCCACCGATGAGCAGCTGTGCCTCCCCGCAGCGGAGCTCACCGCGCTGCTCGAAGCCCGCCTGCCGACCATGGTTGCCGAGTTCCACCAGGCCATGGCCGAGATTGGCATGGCCTGGTCCCCTGAAGAGTTCGAGGGTAAGTAGCCATGGAACGTATCGACATCCCGGTCGGCGACCTGACGCTGACCTTCAAGGTGACCATCGAGCGGGATGACGACATCCCCGCTCCATGGGACTACAGCGACGGGCACGGGCCTGTATCCGACTGGACTTCCCGCGATAAGCGGCCCGGCGAAGTCATCCTCAACCAAGACCGCGGTAGCAAACTCTACTACGACTGGGCGGAAGCCACCCGCATCGCCAAGCGGGACGGCTGGGGTGTATCGCCCACGGATATCAAGGCCTTCGAGCTGAAGTATGGCGTGGCGCCGACGCGCAACCAGATCGTCCAGATGGCTGTCCAGAAGAACTTCGACTACCTCAAGGGCTGGGTAGACGATGAGTGGCACTACCACTGGGTGAAAGTGACCCTCTTGGACGAGGAGGGTGACGAGACCGATATCGACGACAGCCTGGGCGGCATCGACGACGAGGAGATCGCCCGCGAGGAGGCCATGAGCATGGCCAAGGGAATCGCGGAAGCCAAGGGCGTCTCGTGGGACGTCGTCACCGTTCAAACCTACCGGAAACTGGAGCAGGCATGAGCAACCTCTACGTAATCAACCGCCACAGCACCCACGAGACAGTGGCTGTGGTGAAGGCGGACACCATGGCCCAGGTCGAGGATGCCCTCGGCCCTAACATGGACCGCCTGGGCCTGTACCTCTCGGCCGCGGTGCATAGCGAGGCCGAGACTTACCGCAACTACAAGGTGCGGGACATCAAGGTGAACTTGGCCAGCCTGGCCCAGGACATTGAACCCAGCGAGGTACACCACGTCCGGGCGCTCAACGAGCAGATCGGCGAGGCGCGAACGCTGCTGGCGTCCCACAAGATCACTGATGAGCAGATCAAGGAGGTGTTCCTGCTCGCCGGCTTCAAGCAGACGCTGCAGGGCGAGGACGGGGAAGGCGATGGCATCTACGACCTGAGCCCCTACGTGTACACCGCCGCGCGGTTGCTGCTGGCGCCGCAGCTCAAGCGAATCAACCGACTGTGCGAACACCTCGAACAGTTGACCCACGACAGCGAGGAGCTGCTGGTGATGGTTAAGCAGGCTGAAAAGCACGTTAAGTTCTTCGACGAAGACACTGGACAGCTTGAGGACTACGACGACCGTCGCTGTGCAGCCTATTCCGAGCTGTTGCACAACAAGGGCAAATAGCCCAAGGAGGCAGGCATGGTGGTAACCCTCGCGGATGCCGCCGATGCGCTCACCCGACTGAATGGCCTTCAGCACCTCGGCCAGGTCCTGGGCTACCACCTGATGGTAGACCCAGGCGATGACCGGCTTTGCTACTGGGCGGCCAACGATCGACCCGCGCGCGGATGGGTATCGTTTCGCTCCAACGCTGAGGCCTGGTTGGACTGCCTCATCACGAACCACAACGAGCTGCTGCTGGGCGCAATCGTCAGGTGCCTGAACCACCGCCTGACTTCCTTGCACTGGCAGTTCATGGACGCCTGCGCGGCTCACAGCCAACGATTGAAGGAGATTGAGGATGGACAACCTCGCACAGAAGGAAGTGCTGGTGCGCCTGCGCTACCAGGATGGGATCGACGCCGTCCCTGACTGGCTGACCCAGCAGCTCGAAGGCCAGGCCAGCCTGTGCATACCGGGCTTCAACGTCGTGGGTGTCGAGGTGCGGGAGCGGAAGGGCCCTGGCGGCCTGACGCCCCTCGAGGCGCACGAGAAAATGATCGTCCAGGCCCTGCGCAACGGCCGCCGGGTACACACCTACCTGACCCCGTGCTGCGGCAACAAGATCGACACGCTGCGCCCACCGAAGAACGACGCCTGGACCACCCTGATCCAGTGTCCCTACTGCAGCGCGCTGTACCACCTGACGGTCACCTACAACAGCACACTGCCCAGGGCCGTGCCCAAGGAGCCCGCGTGACGGGCCAGAGCCGACGCCAGTCGGCTGCGGAGACGGCCACTAATACGGCCGTAGGGTTCGTCGGCAGTTATGCCATCACCTCTGGGTTCATGCATTCCAGCACGTTATCCACAGACGCGACGGCCTTGGCAATCGTGGTCGGATGCACCGTGTGGTCGCTGGCCAGGGGTTATTGGCTCCGCCGGTTATTCAACAAGTTATCCACAAGGAGAAACGGATGAATCCGTACAGTTTTGATGAAGATGGTGTCTGCTGCGCCAGCAAGCCTGGCTATGCCGTGAAGCGCCCATCTGGCCTGCCGGACAACCTCTGGGAACAGCTGGCTAGCCAGGTGGCCAGCGCGCTGAACGAGGAAGGACGGGCCTACGAGGGTCACGAAGGCTGCGGCCGTCGCTTGTTCCAAGAATGCGTGAGCCGCGGCGCCGGGCCGGGCCACGTGCTCCAGTGGCTCAAGGACAAGCTGGACGATAACGTCGTGCCCATCCGCCACAACAGCATGCTCTACGAGTACCCGAACGACGTCTTCGTGCTGTTCGATGGCACCGACGACGGCAGCAGCATCATCGGTGCTTACCGCAGCCTGAAGATAGCCCAGGAGCGCCAGGCCTTCTATGCCCGCATGGAGAACGAAGGCCCTGGGCCGAATGATCCGGTGGGCTTCAGTAACAGCCAGGCGTTGCAGGACGTGCTGAAGAAGGCCTGGTGGAAGGGCTACGAGAATGGCAATAGCCAGGCCACCATGGGCCACAGCGCAGGCTACCAGGATGCAGACTGCGAGGCGGACACGCTGGCCCTGGCCCACCCCCGCAGCCGCCCGAAGGAGGCCCTGTGATTCGTCGGCTGCGCCTGTGGTGGGCGCGCCGCCGACTGATGGCAGCAAACGCCAACTACTTGGCCAGGGTTGCCGACTGGAAGATGGGCAAGGGCCGATATGACGAGCTGCTAGGTCCAGCAGCGCGCCGCACAGCCTTGTGCATAGACCGTGTCAACCGCTTGGAACGCACACCAGGTGAACCCTGGACGAGGTGATCATGAAAGGGAAAGCGCGAGAGCTGGCTGAGCGCCAGACCACAACCCACTGGTGGGCGCCGGCCGTCAACCGCTGGCGTGACCAGACCGGCATTGCCCATGTGGTGCATGGCGGTGGCACGCTCTGCGGCGCCAGGCCGTTCTCCTGTGGTGGCAGCTTTGCTACCCCGGAGGAGACGGGGGCCAGGGCATGTCAACGGTGCAAGGCCATCATCGAAAGGAGCCGCCAGTGACACAGCGGCTCGCCTTCCTGGTTGAGCTCGTCACCGAGAACGTCACCCCTGAAGATCGGCAGCGCGTCGAGCTTGCCCTGCACAACACCCTGCACCAACTCCTCAACGCCCAGGTCCGCTACATGGACCCGGACGGTGAGGTGCGGGTGCGGCCCATCATCGAAGTCCAGACGGTAAAGCTGGACGACCAGTGAGGACCCCATATGCGTTACTTCATCAATGCCGCGAGGCGATTGGTCAGGACGGTGGCGGCGTATGAAAGCGTTCGCCACATCGACATGGACGTCTGGAAAGAGGTGAACGAGGCCGAGTACGAGCAGTTCCGGCGCGACACCAAAGGATTCACCGCCCAGCAGCTGAAGAAACTTCGAGCGCCAGCTAGCACATAAAGGTATAAGCGTATAATATGCGCCGAGCAACGGAGAATTAGCATGCTGATCGCCACTTACAGCCGCGAGAAGGGATTGAAGATCCACCAGTGGGATCAGCAGCAACGGCCGAGGAAGTGGCTGGTAACCGGCACCTATCAAACCCCCTTGGGTGAGCAGGAGTTCTCGGTGAAGACGAAGAACGCCTGCTGGATGAAAGACCTCACCAACCTGATCGAGTCGGCCATCCGTGAGGACCTGAAGCTGACCGGCGGGGTTGAAGACATCAAATGGAAGGCCATTGGCCGATAAGGAATAGCATGGGAACTGCAGCTCAACTGCCGGCATTGCCGGTGGCAGGATATCGTTGGATGGGCGGCCTGGTCGCCGACAACTTCGCCGGGGGCGGCGGCGCCAGCACTGGGATCTCCCAGGCGATCGGCAAGAGCCCCGACATTGCCGTGAATCACAACGCCGAGGCGCTGATGATGCACGAGGAGAACCACCCGGACACGATCCACTACAACGAGTCGGTGTGGGACGTCCACATCCCTGAAGCCACGGCCGGCATCCCGGTGTTGTTCGGCTGGTTCAGCCCCGACTGTTTCCCTGCCGGCACCTTGGTGCTGACCATGCATGGCTACGCACCGATTGAAAAACTGAAGATCGGCGACTGGGTGCAGACCCACAAGAACCGCTGGCGCCAGGTGACCGCCACTATGGTGTCTCAGAAGCCAGTGATGACAGTACGTGGCCGCGGGCATCATGGTTTGCGCGTCAGCAGTGAACACCCCTTCTATGTCCGTGGCGAGAAGTACGCCAAGAAATCGGAGTGGGTGAGCGCCTGCAACCTACGCGCTGGCCAGTACTGGGCGACCCCGGAGCGGGTAGAGAACAGCAATGTTTTTATCCCCCCTGTGGGCGGACGCGGCATGGACATCAGCATTGAACTGATGCGTCTGGCGGGCTACTACGTGGGCAACGGCTGGAGCCGAGTGACCAAAACCCGTGCAGAGCTGGTGTTCACCACCCATCAGTGCAAGGCTGATGGCCTGGAGCAATGGCTTCAACAATGGAAGCCTGCGGGCCTCAAAGCTCAGTACAACGAGCTGGCTTGGCACCGCCGCAATACCAAGACCGCTACTCAGTTAAGCACCAACCACAAAGGACTGGTCGAGTGGTTACGCGACAACTTCGGTCACTTGGCTGAGAACAAGAAGGTTCCTGGCTGGCTGTACCAGGCCAACGAGGCAACCCGACAAGCGTTTCTGGCTGGGTATCTGGAAGCCGACGGCTATTTCAAGCACGGAAAGCACGAGGCAACCAGTGTCAGCAAGCAGCTGATCTACGGACTGAAAATGCTGGCCACCTCTCTGGGTAAGAGCGTCTCGGTGTATGAGCACCACAAAAATGACACCATCCAAGGCCGCCAGGTCGACTGCCAACCGTCCTGGTGTATTCGTTGGCTCGACCAGGTGCAGCCGGGCCGTGAACAGACCTGGCGCGATGAGGGCATGGAGTGGGGGAAGATCAAGGAAATAACTCCAGCCGAGGGCATGGAGACCGTCTACAACATCTCGGTTGACGAGGATGAGAGTTACGTCGTAGAGGGTATCGTAACCCATAACTGCACACACTTCAGCGTGGCCAAGGGTGGCGCTCCGGTGAAGAAAGAGATTCGCGGCCTGGCCTGGATCATCAAGAAGTGGGCGGGCCAGGGCGACATGGCGGTGTTCTTCATGGAGAACGTGCCCGAGTTCGTGACCTGGGGCCCGCTGATCGCAAAGCGCTGCAAGGACACCGGGCGCGTCGTCACCCTGGACCTGATCCCGGACCCGAAGGACCCCAAGGGCAAGAAGATGATCAACCGGATAGCCGAGCCCGGCGAGTTGGTCCCCTACCGCAACCAGGCCCTGGTGCCAGACAAAAAGCGCGCCGGGAAGACCTTCAAGCAGTTCCTCAAGCAGCTGCGGGCCATGGGCTACCAGATCGAGTTCGACACCCTGGTCGCCAGCGAGTACGGCGCCGCCACTATTCGCAAGCGCTTCTTCGGCATCGGCCGCAAGGACGGCCTGCCGATCATCTGGCCAGCCCGAACCCATGCACCTCGCGATATCGCCCTGGCCAACGGCCTGCAGCCGCAGGAGACGGCCGGCGATAACCTCGACTGGTCCATCCCGTGCCCGTCGATCTTCGAGGAGGGGCGCCGGCCGCTGGCCGAGAACACCCTCAAGCGCATCGCCAAGGGCATCGAGAAGTTCGTGATCAACGCCGGCAGCGATGCCTTCCTGGTGAAGGTGAACCACGGCTACGACCAGTTCCGTGGCCAGAGCCTGGATGAGCCGCTGCAGACCATCACCGGCAAGCTGGGTACCGGTGTGGTGGCGGCGCATATGGTGCCGGTGGGCTATGGGGAGCGCCCCGGGCAAGACCCTCGCACCCACAGCCTGCAGGAACCTCTGCCGACCATCGTGGGCAGCAGCAAGCACGCAGTGGTGGAGACCTCGCTGGCGCCCATCACCGCAGCGGCCGGCATGAAGTTCCGCGGCGACTCCGCCGGCTTCAGCTGCCATGACCCGCTGCCAACCATCACGGCGGGCGCAGGAGCTGCCCGCCCAGCCGGTGCTCCACACGCCCTGGGCGCCATGCAGGTGGAGCTGGCGCCTGTCACCGCCGAGTTCATCACCACCGTGGACCACGCCAGCACCCGCGACCCGTCCACCGGCATGGGTGAACCGCTGTCCACCATCACTGGCAAGGCCAGGCACCTGCGAGTTGCGGCGCTGCTGAAGCATTACACCGGGGTGGTCGGCCAGAGCCTGGACAAGCCACTGCCGACGATCACCGCCACCGACCACAACTCGGTGATGGAAGCGCAGCTGCAGCCGGTGGACCCGGCTCACGACCTGGAAGACGCCATCGTGGCGGCTCACATCCAGCGGGATTTCGGCAAGAGCGTCGGCTCCTCGGCCGCCGAGCCGATCGGCGCCATCACGGCGGGCGGCAGCGGCAAGGCCGCACTGGTCGCCAGCTCGCTGATCAAGCTGAAGGGCAGCTGTCAGCATGGGCAGAGCCTGAACGAGCCTCTGGGCACCATCCAGGCCCAGGGCAACCATTACGGCGAGGTCCGCGCCTTCCTGCTGAAGTATTACACCACCGGAGCGATCGGCCAGGACCTGAACGATCCGCTGCACACCATCACCAGCAAGACCCGCTTCGGCCTGGTCACCATCCACGGCCAGGACTACCAGATCGTGGACATTGGCATGCGGATGCTGAAGCCACACGAGCTGTACCGCTGCCAGGGCTTCCCCGAGGGCTACGAGCACCAGGTGGTGATGGGCAAGAAACTCCCTGACCATGCCCAGGTGCGCATGGTCGGTAACTCGGTGCCTCCGCAGCTGGCGCGGGCACTGGTTGAAGCCAACATTCCAAAATGGGCGCTGGAGCGCCAGGAGCTGAAACGAGCATGAGGAAGCGCAACATCGACAAGATCCCTCGCGGCCGCCGGAAGCCGGTGGTCGAGGCCGAAAAGGACTGGTCCAAGCTCTGGACGGTGAAGGCCAGCGAGGTGGCGGGCTCGCCGCTCCAGGCCACCTTCTTCGATGAGGAGCAGGCCCGCAAACACGCCGAGTGGTGGTTCAGCCACCCCGGCATCGTCGGCGTGGAGCTGCTGGCCCCAGTGGTCGAGCAGCCTGCGCTCGTCAAGCTCTACCTACCTTCCGCCGAAGACGAGAAACTGGGCCAATGGTTGGCTGCGGCGCTGGATGACCCCAAGGTTTGCCCGACCATGAAATTCGACATCAACCGCTGGCTGAGCACCAGAGCGTGGGGATACACCCCCAAGGAGACCGCATGAACCCCGTCATTGAAGGCCATTTCGACATCCAGGTGGACAAGGGGGTGCAGAGCATCCCTTACCTCCTCAGCATCACCAAGAGCATCGGCGGGTTCGAGGTGAAGTTCGCCGTACACATCCACCCGCAGGACAAGCGCACCCTGGTGATCAGCGAGATGAGCACCGGCTGCGACACGACCATGCGCATCCGTCATCCGAAGTCGCCGCACATGCTCCTCGAGCTGTGCCATGTGGCCAACGGCAGCATTCCCCGCGGCCAGCTGCGCAAGCTGACGTCGTCGGCGGTACACAACGGCCTCAAGCGCATTGGCCACCTGCAGTTCCTGGTGGCCATCCAAGGGATCAAGGACAAGGCGACTGAAAATGCTGACACCTGAACAGGCCAAGGCCCTGATCGACATGGGCATCCCGGTGGTGCCCGACGCCAGTGCGCTGCACAAGCACGGCGTGGTCCTGCCGATCGTTCATGGCTTCAAGCACATGCGGTTGGTGAAGTTCACCCCCGAGGACTGCCTGCCGCGCCTGGTGATGCTCTACACCGAGACCGAGGTTTCGGTGGAGGACGCCACGGAACAAGCCATCGACCACGTAACCACCCTGGGCAGCGATAGCCTCCTGCCCCAGAACGCCCAGCCTGTGCTGGTCATCTAGGAGAGACCCATGAGCCAGAAGAACCCCCTCACCCTCCATGGCCTGCTTGCGGGCCTGATGCCTCGTGACCTGAAGTTCCAGTTCCTCGATCAGTGCATGGAAGGCTGGCAGAAAACCAAGCACGGGGGGAAGGTCACATTCGTCACCGATCAAGACCTCGATCACCGGAGCGTGCTGTCCGGCGGGCCTCGTATGCAGAAAGCGGCGTTCATCCTGTGGTTCGACCGCGACCTGATCGACAAAACGGTCATGATGCAGCCGCCGGTAGGTATCCCCGGCCCGGCCCATGATCCGCTGCGCCAGATCCAGTGCGCGCTGTTGCAGCTGCAAGAGGCCGGGCTGCTGAAGGACGACAGCCCGCTCAACCTGCAACCTACCCTGCCGCTGCTGCACCGCGAGCTGGGGCGCCAGATGGGGCCAGTGCATGAGTGACAAGACCAGGCTGTTCCAGCCGCTGTTCCCGCAGAGCCAGCACGCCGAAGCCTGGCACAAGCACCCGACGATCAGGGCTTTCCAGGCGAAGCACAGCTCCTCTGCGCCAACGCTGGCGCAGCTGATCAAACTGGGCAAGCACAGCTCGTCGCCTAGCCTGAAGCTGTCCAATGACGCCAAGTCGATTCTGGTGCTGGCCTTGTCGCCGCGCTGCACCTCGCAGACGCGGCACGATTTGGACCACAAGCTGAGTCGCAGTCTGGGCCTGCTACCCCACTTCTGGTGGGCCGGCAACATCGCCTTTGATGTCACGGCGGACGGGGCGGTGCAGGTGGCGATCACCACCAACTCGAAAGAACAACTGAAAGAGATGCGCACCTGCATTCTCAAGAGCTGAAGGACGAGACATGAACCTGACGAAACAGATCAAAGAGCAATTGGTTATCGACCTGGTGGCCGAAGCGTGCAAGAAACACGCGATGGTCATGGGACAGGCGGCCATTAAGCTGAACAATCTCTGGGAGGCCTTGGTGGTCAAGGAGGCCGAGCTGCTTTTGCCGGAGCTGAGCCGTGAGCGTTGGCTGGATCTGATCCAGCAAGGCACCATGGTAGCCCACGCCAGCAATGGGACGCTGTCGGTCTATATGTACGAACACAAAGAAGACGTCGAAAACCCCAACCTCCAGTACAGCTGCCGCTCGAAGTTGGTGATGGCGAAGGGTCCTGCCTATCCGAGCAAGCATAAGGACGAGCGTTCCACTTTCCTCAGCGCGATCATGAGGAACTGGTCAACCTTCGGCCGAGTGTTCGGCTGCCGGGCAGCGAACTATGGCTACGAGATCCGCTTCGACCCTTCGTTCCCTGGGGTGCCGGCCGTGCGCCACACCAAGACGGTGTACCAGCAGGCTGTTGAGCCCCGCCCTGGCGACCCCGTGAAACTCAACGAGCGGCAGCTGCGATTCAGCCAGGCCGCCTGGCCACTGGTAAAAACCGCCAATGACCTGGCAGAGAAATTCGCCAAGGTCATCGAAGAAGCCGAGCAAATGCAGAAGATGTTGACTCAGGTCATCATGCCCATGAAGACCGCTCGACAGCTGCTCGACGTCATGCCGGAAGCCGGCAAGCACCTGCCGGAACCGGTGGCCAAGAAACAGGAGCTGGCGCCCAAGGACCTGGTGGACAAGGCCCGCCGCATGCTGGCAGAGGGCATCCCTACCTAAACGACCGCCACGGCGGTGAGGAGGCTGTATGTACAGGATTTTCGAATACACCATCGCCGTGGTTTTTCTGGCGCCGATCTTCATCGGCGTGATCAAGGCGGCAACCGGAGGATAGATGGAAAAGTTGATGGCAGAACTGCGCATGCTGACGGTCAAGATCGACCCGAAGCCCATGCCTGACCGCGTGATCCGCGAGTTCCTGACCAACGTTATGGGTGTGTTCTTCACCGAGGAAGCGATCTGTTCGTTCTCGGGCGAGGAAGTGCGCAGGCTGATGGTCTGGTTCTTCGAGACCGGAGAGCGTGAGGGGTATGACGTGGTGATGGACACGTTCATGGGTAACTTCCACCTGATCACCACCACGCAGCGTACCCTCAGCGCGCAACCCAAGATCCAGGCGGACAACGTGGTTTCGTTGTTCAGTCGATAACGCACGGGCCGGGTAACCGGCCCTCAACCACATGGAGAATCACATGGGGCTGAACAGAGGCCAGGCCTTTGCTGTTGATGGCATCATCAACGAAATGTTCAACGGGGAGGGTTACGGCGCCACCCTGGTGGGTGAGGGCGGCACGGGCAAGACCTTCTGCACCACCCATATCACCGAGGAGCTGGTCAGACAGGACATGAACGTCCTGATGGCCGCGCCAACTAACAAGGCGGTCAAGCAGCTGGAGAAGGCGGTGAAAGCTGCCAACCTGAAGACCGACCGGATCACCTTCAAGACCATCCACAGCGCCCTGGGCTTGACCCTGATGCCCAGTTCCGAGCGCAAGCACGTCTCCCAGACGAAGGACGAGATTGTCAGTGAGATGGACGTGGTTGTGCTCGACGAAGGGTCGATGCTCAACAAGATCCTGCTGCACAACTACTACCTGCCTGCCGTAGACGCCAGCGAGACGTTCTCCCTGATCCTGGGTGACGACTACCAACTGCCGCCGGTTGGCGAACTGCGTTCGGAGGCCTTCGACCTGTTCCCGACGCGGGAGCTGACCCAGAACGAGCGGCAGAAGCCCAACGCGGACGGCAGCGCGAACTCGATCAACGTGCTGGGCCGTGAGCTGCGCCAGGCCATCAAGGAGAACAAGCCGTTCCACTTCAACCACGAGGAGGACCAGAACATCAAGGTCGTCAAGACGGCGATGTTCATCAAGACGGTGGTGGAAGCGTTCGACCTGAACACGGACCTGGAAGAGACCAGGGTGATCGCCTGGCGTAATGACCGCGTTCGCGCCATAAACAAGGCCATTCGCGCCAAGTTGTTTGGCCCAGACGCCTGGAAATTTGTCGTCGGCGAGCGCGTGGTTACGGCCGGCCCGCTCTCGTTCGGGCGTGACGTGGTCCTGTCTACGGATGAGGAGTGTATCGTCACCGCGATCAAGGACAGCCGCCTGGTGGACGAGGACACCGGCGAGTATTGGGACACGGTATGCTTGGTGCTCACGCCGATCTACGCTGACGTGAAGCAAGCATTCGCCCACATCGTCGCCGACCACGAGTTGGAGCGTTACAACGCCCGCCTCAACGACCTCGAGCGTCGAGCCAAGGAGGCCAAAGGAACCGCGGCACACGGCCTGCGCTGGAGGATGTACCACACCTTCCGCGAGCTGTTCGCCGACATCACCCACTGCTACTGCATCACGGCCCACCGCGCCCAGGGTAGCTCGTTCAGCCGGGTCTTCCTCGACGTGAACGACATGCTCGACAACCCTCGGGGACCGGAGCGCAAGCGCCTGGTCTACGTTGGTTGGAGCCGAGCCCGTCACGAACTCACGGTCAACAGAGTTCGCTTTAGCACCTGATACTTTTATAGTATTATCATCTTCGTGCCCCGCCGGGGCACGGAGCCATTCCTACAGGAGTTCAACATGCAAACCGTTGATCACGCAAAAGGCCGGGCCGCAGAGCCGATTGATTACGCAGAGCTGGCCAAGCACTACAACACGCTGCAAATCGACGGGGCCGTGGTGATGCCGAAGAAGGTCTACAACATCACGCTGTTCAAGCAGGCTGTCGCCCGTCGCGGCCTCAAGAGCGAGCTGGATTTCCAAGCCTACAATGCCGACGGCAAGACTTACGTCAAGCGCCTGACCATCCAGCGCATGGAGGCCTGAGCCCGCCATGCTCTACTTCCTCCAGTTCAAGACGAACGGGAAGGAACCATGGCGCCCATACACAGCTGAGCAGCTGAAGGACCCTTCAGCTCTGCCCGGGCCGCCCTCGTTCCAGACTGTTCTGATGGTTGATCAGAACCCCGAAGAACTTTTCGAAAAAGGTATCGAACCGCTGGAGACGGTCAAGTACCTGGGCCCCATGTACTTCGACTTTGACAAGGAAGACGACCTCGACCGCGCCCTGGATGATGCGCGCCTCGTCCTCGATTACCTGATGACCAAGCTGGACATCCCCGGCGAGTTCATCAATTGCTGGCTCTCTGGCGGTAAGGGCGTCCATTTCACCATCGCCGGTGAAGTGTTCGGCGTCAAATCGCCAACAAAGTTCCTGCCGTACATCTACCGCGAGATCATGCTCACGGTGCAGGACGGCGTGGGCCTGAAGCCTACCGACTCCGCAATCGACAACAGCGTGTACAGCTGTGGCCAAGGCCGCATGTGGCGCTGCGAAGGCGTGGCCAGGCCGGGCAAGGGTACCTACAAGGTGGGCGTCTCCATCGAGGAGCTGCAGACCCTGGACGCCGAAGGCTATGGCGTGCTGGTGGCGCAGCCACGGCCGAAGATGGCCGTGAATACCCCGCCGAAGAACGTCACCTACCCGAAGTGCGTCGAACTGTTCAAGAAGGCCAAGCTGGCGGCCAGCCGCCGGGTGCGAGCCTTGCTCGAGGCTACCACGGTGCCGCGGGAGACCTTCAGGGAATGGGAGGGCATCCCAGGCTGCGTGCAGATCCTCATCACCGAGGGTGACTGCGACAGCTCGACGTGGAACCAGGCCGCCCTGCAGCTCTCCTCCTACATCGCCGCCGCCTACGACAGGTCGGAGGAGAAGGAGTACATGGAGCTGCTGGTCTACCCGTTCTGCAAGAACGTGGAAAGCAGCTCTCGCCCGAGCGAAACCGAGCGGATCAAGCACGTCAAGGGCCACCTGAGCCGCACCTTCGCCGGGCAGTTCAAGTTTGCACCAGGTGCATTCATCTCGGTGATCGGCAAGCGCTGTGGCGGCTGCCCGGTGTGCCGCGCAGACATCGCCAATGGCGACACCGACCAGGCCGGCGCTTCGCCGAGCCAGTACAACGCCGCTACCAACATCAGCTGGGACCCGAAGGGCTACTGGTTGGTGATGGAGAACGGCCGGCGCCAGCTGTCCAGCTTCACCTTCTGGCCCGAGGTCGAGGTTCACGACCTGGAGCCACACATGGACCGCGACGGGACGCCAGGCTGGCGGATCAGTGTGCGCAAGGAGCTGCAGGGCTACCTGATCGATGACGAAGGCCGCATCCACCGCGACGTCCGCATCCCCGAGCGGGCCTGGGGCTCGAAGCGCGAGCTGATCAGCTCGATCCAAGGGCACGGTGACGCCCTGGTCTACGCCGGTGACGCTGACATCCAGCGGCTGCTGAAGGCGGTCACATACTTCGGCCGTGAGAAAGCAGAGGACAAGGAACTCGAAAAGATGACTCGATCAGCTGTGTGTGGGCTGATCCTCGATCGCAAGGATGGGAAGGTCATTCCCCATTACGTCGAGGCTGACAGCTCCATCACCATCAAGAACATGCGCAGCGGCTACCGCTACAGCGGCAACCCGCGCCAGTCGCCAGCGCTGCTGCGTGGCACCAACCCCTTCGAAAACGACACGGACCTTGAGACGGCTCTGATCGCGCTCTGCAACATCAACGACCCGATCTCGGTGGCGATGATCATTGGCTGGACCGTCGCCTGCCATTTCCGGGAGCACATCCAGTTCCGGGAGCCGCAGTTCCCCCTGCTCAACATCAGCGGCAACTCGGAGGCCGGCAAGACGTCTACCGCGGTGCTGGTGGCGCTGCTCAGCGGCATCGACTACACCGTGGCCGAGTACATGAACGTGGAAGTCGGTACCGAATACCCGCTGATCAAGTACCTCAGCAGCTCGACCACGGTCCCTCGCCTGGTGGAGGAGGTGAACCCTGGCCAGCTGGGCACGAAGTACCCCCGCATCGCCGGTATCCTGAAGGCGTCGTGGAACAAGGCACCGGTGCAGCGCGGCCGGATCATGGGCAAGGAGCTGGGGCAGACGGACGACCGGATCTCGGCGCCGATCGTCTACACCAGCGAGCAGTCACCGGTCATGCCAGCGCTGCGCGGCCGTTCGGTCGAGGTCAAGCTGCAGTCTCGCTCTTTGGAGAACCCGGTGTACCAGCGCAACTACTCGCAGGCGATCCGTCACAAGGATGCGCTGCTGCGGATGGCCAAGGCTTTGGTCACAGTGGCCATGGGTACCTCGCCGTCGGCACTGCTGGAGATTTTCCACAGCAAGCACGACCTGATCCACGCCAAGATCAGCAGCCGGCCGCGCTGGGGCCACATGACCTGCCTGACCGGCCTGCACATGCTCCTGCACACCATGGCAGAGTTCAAGGTGGGTGGGCGTGAGGAAGTGCAGCGGCTGTACGACGGCTTGGTTGCCTACTTGGGCGGTGGCGTGGTGAAGGCCGAGCGTGGCCGGATGACCTCGGAAGTGGACCGCGTTCTGACCACGATGAACATCATGGCGGAGTCCAGCACCGACGAGCGCTACCAACTGAAGCCGGGCATGCACTACTGGCGCCTGGGCGACAGCCTGTACCTGGTCCTGCACACCTGCATGCCCCGGTACAAGTCGTTCTCCCGCAACCAGGGCGACACGGTGGTGATCCAGGCATACAGCCAGCTGCGCGACCTGATCATCGGCGAGACCTACTACGAACGCTCGGAGCCCTACCCGGGGCGCGAAGACACCGAGGTGTTCGTCCTCAGTCTCTCCAAGCTGGCTGAACGCGGCACGGTGATGAACAACTTCATGGAAAGCGACGTACCGGAGGAAGCCTGATGCCGATGACCCTGGACGACCTGATGCTGGCCTCGGGGGTGCATAACCACCCCACCTGGTTCAGCAAGATCGAGTTGCTGCACTGGCCTATGCCTCACCAGATGCAGATGATCCACGCCTACCCCCGCTATTACCGGTATGGCGACTTCGGGGAGCCGGGGATCGGCAAGACCTACCCTGCCCAGGTGCATGCCATCTTGATGGCTGCCCTGGGCAACAAGGTGGTCTTCGTGATGCCGCCAGCACCCATCATCCAGTTCATGCGGGAGTTCGAAGACTTCTTCAAAAACATCCGCAAGTACCTGAAAATTGAGCACTTAGACGTCAGCTCAAGCAAGAAAAAGAAGCTGGTCTCCGAGTGGGAGAAGGACGGCTGGCCGGATATCCTGATCATGTCCTACGACATTTTCCGGGTGTACAACGACCACTCCTCGGTGAAGAACATCGGCAACAACCTCTGGCGGGTGCGCAACATGGCCAAGGTTGGCACGCCGGAGGAGTTCGCCACCCCGTACTTCGACGCCGAGGGCAACCCCGCCTACGAGAAGGCCACACCCTACACCCCAGACGGACGTATCATCACGATCCGGAAGGGCAAGGGCAAGGCCAAGAACCCGCACCAGAACCTGCTCAAGGAGCGTGGCTACAACGTCCTGTTCTTCGACGAGGCCCACGCCCTGTGCGGTATGGACTCGATCATCTCGAAGTCCGTGGTCGAGATGTCGCGCATCCTGAAGGACGACGTGGCGATCTACCTGATGTCCGGGACGCCGGTGCCGACGCACCTGCACGATTGCTACGGACTGATCAGGCTGATCAACCCCGAGGCCTACCTGAACAAGGCAGCATTCCTGCGCCAGCACTGCATCATCAAGGAGTTCAGGGTACCGCTGCCTGGCGGGCGCGAGAAGACGATCAAGCAGATCGCCGACTACGTGAACCCGGAGAAGATTTTCGAATCGCTCTGGGCCAACGCCAGCCGGGTACAGAAGCGCGACGTGATCGAGCTACCTGAGCCCATCATCAGCGAGTACCCCGTCAGGCTTACCGGCGCCCACGCCAAGCTGTACCGGAACGTGGTGAACGACAAGTTCGCCATTCTGGGTGACCTGGTGATCTCGCCGCAGAGCATCAGCGAAATGCGACACACAGCGCTGCGGCTGATCAGCTGCCCAGAGGAGTACGGCTACACCGGCGAGAACCAGTTGGCAACGGCTACAGACCAGCTGATCGACAGCATCAAGCCCAACGTCGAGCGCAAGGTGATCATCTTCGCCTTCTACCGGGGCGCGGTTGACCAGTTGGCCAAGCGCTACGCCCACCTGAAGCCCTGCGTGATCTACGGCGGGACCAAGGGGGCGCAGGACGAGATCGACCGGTTCAAGAACGACGAGGACAGCAACCTGCTGATCATCAACTGGATCAGCGGCGGCGCAGCGCTCAACCTGCAGGTCGCCAGCTACATCATCTTCTACGAGTGCCCGACCTCGCCGAAGGACGCCAAGCAGGCGCTGGCACGGGCCTACCGGAAGGGACAGCTGAAGATCGTCAACGTGTACTTCATGCGGGTGCTGGGCACCCTGAGCGACAAAAACTTCAAGAACCTCCTCAAGAACGAGGAGAGCAACAACCGAGCAATTCGGGACAAGCACGATCTGCTCCACGAGCTGATGGCTGCTTGACCGGTTGACACCGAGTCATCTGCCTCGGTATAAAGCAGACTGCATCAGCGAAAAGTGCGCTGATTGCCACTGAAATTGTAAATTTAACCTGAAAAGTGAGATAGACCATGGCACTGCGTAAAGCCGCAACTACCGAAGTCAAGACCAACGCCACCAACATCGCAGCCCAAGAGCAGGAAGCTCAGGTCAAGGAGACCGTCGATCAGGCCCAAGAGGCCCAGGTCGAGCAGAACAGCGAAGTGCAGGGAGGGCAGGAGCCCGAAGCCGCGGTGGAACGCCAGCCTGAAGCGGAAGCAGAGCAGGCCCAGGGGGTGGAAGAAGCCGAACCAGCCGCCGAGCTGGAAGAAGAACCGGAGCCCGAAGTCGTCGCCGAGCAGCGTCAGGAAGTCGCTGTGGCAACTGCCAGCGCACCACCAGCAATCGCTGGTACCGCAGGCAAGAGCGGGGCGATGGCAGCCTTCACCGCCGACATGGCGGACCACGGCTTCGAAGGTCTGAACGTCACCGGCATGTCCTTCGACCGCATCAAGCTGCACGAAGGCCGCTTCAAGCTGGGCACCGAAGAACGTGACCTCGGCGAATCCTTCGACTGCGTCCTGATGGGTACCCGTCCGATCTACATCGTGCGCCAGTACGACGGCGACGATTCGCCCGTCTACTTCAGCTATGACCCGAAAGGCGACCTGCTGACCGATGGCTCCCCAGCCACCGAGATCCAGGCCGAGTGGGTCGAACAGGGCTACGCGAAGGAAGAGTGGGACATCAAGCGCTACCTGGAAGGCATGGCCACGCTGACGAACCGCGACGATGACCTGCAAGAGCACATGGTCAGCCTGAGCATCCCGCCAGCATCCACCGACCGACTGAGCGGCGCTTGCGCTGTCGCCCGCCAGAAGTTCCGGCAGCTGCCGGATCAGCTGGTGCTGAACTGCAAGGTCGGCGCTTCCATCAAGAAGGGCAACACCACCTGGCGTCCGTGGGTCTTCAAGATGAGTCTGCCGGCGTAACACCTGCGTTGAGATTGAGCCCGGTAGTGAGAGCTTCCGGGCTTTTTTATTGATTTAAATCAAGGAGTTGTTGCATGTCCCAGAATGACCTGATCCATACCCTGTCCATCGCCATGTCCGCCGAGCGTGGCAACGAGATCGTCGCCGAGCTGCCGGCCGAGCACCAGGCCACCGTGCGTGACCACAGCTACCCGCTGATGGTGAAGAACCTGGCCAAGTCCGGCGAGGTTATCCGCGCCGAGCTTACGTTCGACAAGTTCATCAGCCTGATGCGCACGTGCTCGGCGGTGGTTACCAACAGCAGCGCTCTGGACCGGGTGAAAAAGCTGACCGTCTACAACAAAGCCGAGAGTGACCTGCCGAACGTCAGCGTGTTCCCGCTGGGCAGCAGCGCCGAGCTGGCCAAGGCCTTCGAAGACCTGACCCCGGAGAAGGCCCACCTGCTGCACATGGCCATTGGCTGGGCCGGCGAGGCCGGCGAAATGCTGGAAGCCGTTCTGAACCACATCCAAGGCGATGAGCTGGACGTGGAAAACGTGGTCGAGGAAGCGGGTGATGGCCTGTTCTACCAGGTTGGCATCCTGAACGGCGTCCGCGTCAGCCTCCTCGAGGCCTCGCTCCACAACAAGGTCAAGCTGCTCGGCAAGCGCTACAAGAACGGTTACAGCGACCAGGCTGCGCAAGAGCGCGCTGACAAGGAGGAAGGTAAATGACCATGCTCGGGAAGAAGGTTCGCGACAAGATCACCGGCTTTGAAGGTATCGCAGTTGCCCATTGCAAGTACCTGACCGGCTGCGATCAGTACGGCCTGCAGCCTGAGCTGCGCGACGGCAAGATGGAGAAGGCCGAGTGGTTCGATGAAGGTAGGCTGGTCGTGGTTGGCCCGGGCGTGACGGCTGAAGAAGTCGCAGCACCGCGCAACGGCGGCCCCAACCGTGACGCCCCGGCTCTGTAGTTGAGCAACATGGCCACCAGGTGGGCAGCGGCATGGGCCGCTGCCTCCATCATTGACACGCTACTCCGGCACATGCCGTAAGGACGAAAGATGCACGCTATTTACGTGGACCACATGGGTGACGACCTGAGCGTGGTGAAGGCTGCCAAGGTCAGCTTCGCCAACGACTTCGACGTCGAATACTTTCTGACCGACGAAGCGGCCCAAATCCTCAAGGACCTGGAGGAGGAGGCAGTCAAGCAGATCCCTGGAGCGGTACCGAAGAAGACCCCGCGCAGCCACGCAGCCCTTATTCGCTACCTGGCCAAGCACGAGCACTGGACCCCCTTCGCCCACACCAGCATCACGCTGCGCATGCAGGCGCCGGTGCCGATCCGCACCCAGTGCTTCAAGCACAAGGTCGGCTTCGTCGAAAACGAGGAGAGCCGACGCTATATCAGCTCTCGGCCTGAGTTGTTCGTGCCCGAGATGTTCCGCCAGGCGCCTGACGGCGACAAGGTCAAGCAAGGCAGTGCAGGTGATCACCCAGACAGCCACTTGATCCGCCAGCAATACATCATGCGCTGTGAGGACATGATCAGTTTCTATGAAGAACTGGTGCGCCAGGGCGTAGCCCCCGAGCAGGCCCGTTTCGTGCTCCCACAGGGCTGCGAGGTTAACTGGTACTGGACCGGCAGCCTGTACGCCTTCGCCAACGCCTATAACAAGCGTGTCGATTCTCACGCTCAGGGCGAGGTCCGCGACCTGTTCCTGCCGATCGGCGACATCATGGCCGAGCTGTTCCCCGTCAGTTGGGCAGCTCTGACTGGCGTGCCAGCATGAAACTCATCTCGGCGAGGCGCGAGTTCATAAGTGCAACCGCCGAGCTTGATAGCGGAGGGCTTACCCTCCGCTATCAAGTCATGGCCGTGGGCGAAAAGATAACGTTCGATCAAGAGTTGCGGATCGACATTCTTTCCGACGGCAGCGCTCAGGCGTACATGCAGATGGAGGGCATGCCGGTGCAGCCCAACCAGGAGGCGGCGGCGCAGCGTATGGCCGACTACCTGGAAATGCTCTCCAAGGCCTTGCGTGCCACAAACCCCGGCCGGCGCAAGGTAAAGACCCGCAACATCCCGATCCAGCTGCACGGGTCCACGCAGCTGATCCACAAACCAAGGACGCGCTGATATGCACAAGCACATCATCGATTTCAGGGCTGCCCTCAAGCATGCCTACTATGGCGCCTCGGACCCCGAGGCCATGCCGTGCGAGAAGACCGGCCGAGCCTACGCCCACTGGCAGGTAGGCGCTGCCGACTTCATCACCCGTTACCTGAACCCGATCTTCGAGATCGGCGACAGTCCGCGGGACATCATCGTGGCCCATGACCATGGCCGCGAGTACCGCACCACCATCTTCCCCGAGTACAAGGGGCAGAAGTCCAAGAAGGACGAGGAAAAGAGCCCAATCGAGATCGAACAGCTGGCCATGCTCGAGGACTGGGCGAAGAAGTTCCTGGCGGCCATGGGCATCGTCCAGATCGCCGTGATCGGCGTGGAAGCGGACGACGTGATCGCCTGGGTCGTGCAGCGTCTGGAGGCGGCCGGCATTACCTCCACCGTCTACACCGTGGACCAGGACTTGCTGGTGCTGGTGAGCGACGATACCGGCGTCAGCATCAAGAACGTCATGCACCTGGGCGCCGAGGCCGTGTACCCGGAAGGGCACGAGTTGGAAGGCCTACCGCTAAAGCTGACCAGCTTGGCCAAGTCGATCGTCGGCGACAAGTCGGACAACTACGGCGGCGTGCGCGGCATGGGCCCGGCAGCCATCCACAAGCTGGTCGAGGCCTTCGGCTACGACGGCCTGGAAGACCTGCAGGCTGTGGTCGCCAGTGGCAATACCGACGATCTGAAGGGAGCCATTGAAGAGACCGGGCACAAGGGCCTGATCAAGCTGCACAACCAGTTCGATGAGTGGCGACTGGGCTGGCGCCTGGCGCAGCTGCGTCCCGAGCTGTGCTGGAAGCCCCGTAAGCGCAAGCTGATCAAGCCGATCTTCGTCAAGCGCGTACCTCACCCGCAGAAGACCTACGAGTACCTGGCCGCCGTGGGCTGCGAGGACATGTGGGCCGACGGTCTGGATGAGTTCTTCCCCGCGCCGTTCGCGGTCACCACCGAGAACTGGGAGGAAATGCGTGAGGGCATCCTGGCGTCCATCGCCGAAAGCCCGCTGGTGGCCTTCGACTATGAGTCGTCCGACAAGACCCAGATCGCCAACTTCCGCCGGGCCTCGCCGCGCGGCAACAGCTTCGTCGATAACCTCAGCCAGGTCCTGGCCGGCGCTTCGTTCCAGTTCGGCAAGCACCTGGAAAACGTGATCTACATCCCGGTTGACCACCACCGCTCGGCGAACCTGCCGAAGGAAGTGATCGCCGAGATCCTGCAGCACGCCATGAAGCACTCGCAGATCGTGGCCCACAACGCCTACTTCGAAGGCACGGTGACCCGCACCAACCTGGGCTTCTGGCTGACCAACTGCCGCGACACCCGGGTGATGCAGCGCTTCTACAACGAGAACATGGGTGCTGGCCTGAAGGAGCTGTCGAGCGAGTACCTGTCGTTCAAGCAGACCTCCTACCAGGACACCATCGCAGCGGGTCAGGCCTGGGCAGAAGATCATGGCGAGCCGGCCAAGCTGATGTGCCACCTGACCCTCGACGAGGTCTTCAACTACGGCTCGGATGACTCCCTGGTCACCGGCCACCTGTACGACCTGCTCCAGCTGATGCTGATTCTCGACGAGCAGTGGCTGCAGTACGAGGCCATGGCCATCCGCCCGACCGAGCCGCTGCAGCGTGCCTACATCCACGGCTGCAACATCAACTGGGCCCTCCAGAAGCGCCTGCACGCCGCTGACCTCAAGACCATTGAGGAAGGCATGGCAGAGCTGCGCCAGATCCTTCAGGACAACGTCAGCGGCAACATCACCGAAGGCTGCAAGTCGTTGATCGAGGCCGAGAAGACCTACGTGCTGAAGTCGGCCACCCGCAAGGCAGGCGCTGCCGATAACGGCGCCGACGCCGAGCAGGTGCGGTCTGAAGGCCAGGCCAAGCTGGCGGAGTGGCGCAAGAAGATCGAGGCAGCCTGCCAATACACGCCGTACCGCGTCGAGAAGGTGATGCCGAAGTTCGCCTTCACCGAGAAGCAGGTCAGCGCAGCACTCAAGGCCGTGGGTCTACCCGAGCTGGCCAAGCTGAACCACAAGGCCTGGCAGGAGTACCTGGCTAGCGTCGGTGCCGAGGGCTTCTCCGACTCCTGGGGCATGACCGATGACCAGGTGGAGCTGATCGAGATGGTCAGCACGGCCATGGGCGCGGAGTGCATGAAGATCAACGAGCTGCGCAAGCACGCCGAGGCTTCGGAGGACGGCGGCTTCGACAACGCGAAGGACCACTACCAGGAACGCCTCGCCACGGCCGAGAAGGTGTTCGAGAAGCTGGGTGAGGTGGTGCAGCGACTGGCCAAGATCGAGCCGCGCGAGGTCGAGTTCGGCGATGCGCTGAACGTGGGCAGCCCGGTCCAGATGCAACACCTGCTGTACTGCAAGATCGGTGCCCAGGTGCGACTCTACGGCAAGAAGGCGGGCAAGAGCCGCCTGGCCCTGGGCATCACCGTGGCCGGGCCGGCAACGGACGAAAAGGCCATCGAGACGGCCCTGGCCAACGACATCAAGCACGAATGGCAGCGTGATGCGCTGGCGGTCCTGCTGAAGGTGAAGTCGGCGACCACCCGCTGCAGCCTCTACCACGACAAGTACCCTCTCTGGCGCCACGTCGATGGTCGGATCCACCCGTACCTCACCGACTACGGCACCGACACCGGCCGGCCGACGGCCACCTCGACCAACATCCTCGCGGTGTCGAAGGGTGGCGTTGGCCTGCGCTCGGTCTACATCCCGCCGAACCCGGACTATGTCTGTGTGGCGATCGACTTCAACGGTCAGGAGCTGCGCCTGCTGGCGTGCGAAGCGAACGACCCGGTGATGATCGACGCCTACAACAACCCGGCCGGCGAGAAGGACCTGCACTCCGTTACCGGCTCCGGCATCGCGGCCAGCAAAGCCAAGAAGCTGTCCGGCAAGGAAGCGGCAGACCACGCAGCTCTCGGTACCTTCGAGCAGTTCAACCCCGCGCGCAAGCAGGAAGACCACCCGCTGCACCCTCTGGCGTCGGCCATCCGTAAGGCCTCCAAGCCGGTGAACTTCGGCCTGGCCTACGGTGCCGGCCCAGCTACGCTGTCTCGCAACCTGATCATCCCGATCGAGGAAGCGAAGGAGCTGCTGGACGGTGCGATGGAGCTCTACAACCGCATCCCGGCCTGGCAGAAGGAGCAGGCAGCGTTCATGGAAACCCATGGGTACACGCTGACGGCCTTCGGCACCAAGCGCCATGCCACCGACGACATCTTCCACAAGGACAACGGCAAGGTTGCCCGCCAGCACCGCCAGGGCGCCAACTTCGGTATCCAGGGCTCGGCAGCGGACATGCTGCGCCGCGTTCTGACCTGGGTGGCCGAGAGCGGCATGATGGATCGCATCCGCATGGAGTTCTTCGCGCCGATCTACGACGAGGTGGTGTCGTGGGTGCATAAGGACGACGTGCTGGCCTACTGCATCGAAATGGGCCAGTACATGGCCGACTCGACCCCGCCACAGCACGTTGTTCGCCAGGTGCCCGAGTATTCCATCGGGCCGGACTGGGGCCGGGTGCATGAGCTGGGCCGGGATATCAGCCCAGAGAACGTCGCCAAGTTCGTCGCCAGATCGCTGGAGGAAGCGCGGGAAATCTGGGAGGTGGACATGCTCGAGCCGTTCGACCCGATCACCAAGGTCACCTTCGACGAAGACGCTGAAATGGTTGAGGAGGAAGAACTTGAAGCAGAAGCTGCTTGATTGGCTTCAGCGTTTCCAAGGTGGCCAGAACGGCCACCTGGAAATCTACCTGGAGGATGGTAAACCCCTTGGCCAAGTCTATGAGGAGGCCTGCACCCACATCAAAGCGCAGGAGCAAGTGATTGAGCACCTGCGCGGCGAGATTAAGGCTCTGCGCCACGAAGTGTCGTGCAAGGACAAGATGGCCCAGACACTGCGGGATGAGTACCCGCAGCTGTACATCCGCTATTTCACCAAGCGCGGGGCGGATGACCGCGCAGCAGGACGACCCACCAAGACGGGCATTAAGCCCAAAAGGAGACGTGCATGAGCTTCAACCAACAATCGATCGTGGTCTTCGGCCATGACTACGAAACCACCGGCTTGAAGGTGCAGGAGCTGGGCGTGATCCAGTCGGCGCTGCTGATGGCCACCCTGCACCAGGACGGCAGCTACGAGATCCTGGACCAGGACGTGAACCTGCTGAACCCCGGCGTGCCGATCGAAGCCGAGGCCTCGGCGATCCACGGCTACACCGACCTCGACGTGATGGGCAAGCCGGACTGGCTGCCGTTCCTGCGCAGCGAGATGAAGACCATCAACGAGCACGACTACCAGGCTGTGGTCAGTTTCAACGGCGCCTGTTTCGACAATCAGATCGCCATCCGCGCGGGCTGGAAGCCGAATCGCTCGGTGGACCTGTATAAGGGCGCCTCGAAGATCAAGAAGGCCGGCCTGTGGGAGGCAGCCAATCTGGGCTACTCCTACGAACGCCTGCTGGGCAAGCCGCTGGCCAAGGCGCACGACGCGCTGGCGGACGTGATCGGCACCCTGGACATGATCGCGCCGATGATGCGCCTGGTGAACGAGAAGGGCTTGGCAGACTGCACCAGCCTGGACCAGCTGCACAAGTGGATGCAGGGTGACGACGGCACCCCTGACATGAAGCTGTCCTGGGGCACCAAGCACAAGGGCAAGAAGATCCGGCACATCCCGGACGACTACCTGCGCTGGATCATCAGCGAAAAGTGCGAGATGACCATCAGTTTCGAGCTTGACCAGGCCATCCGCCTGCAGCTGGGCCTGATCAAGCCGGAGGACGCCGTATGATCCTGATCGGCCTGGCGGGCGTGGCTCGCAGCGGCAAGGACACGGCGGCAGCGGTGCTGGCCACTGAGCTGGGGCTCTACCGACACGCCTTCGCCGACCCAATCAAACGCATGCTGGAGCAGGTCTTCGGTAACAACTTTGTGATTGGCGACCGGGAGCGCATCGACCCCATCTCCGGGGTCAGCTACCGCAAGCTGATGCAGACCCTGGGCACCGAATGGGGCCGCGCGATCCAGCCTGACCTCTGGACTCGTGTGGCCAAGGCCAAGTGGGAGTGGATCACGCAGGCCAAGCATCCAAGCGACTGGCTCGCTGGGCAGGCATCGGGTGAGCCCATGAACTTCAGCGGTATGGTCATCAGCGACGTCCGCTTCGACAACGAGGCGGAGTGGATCCGCAGCGAGGGCGGCATCATCGTCCACGTTGAGCGAGACGACACCGAGCAGGTGGGGGTTGCCGGCCACGCCAGCGAGGCCGGGCTGACCAAGATCCACGGTGACTTGGTGGTGGAGAACAACTCCACTCTGGCGGCCTACAGCGAAGCCATCGACTACCTGGTCGCGCTGATCAAGAACCCGTCCCGCAGCCGACCGGCCGCGGGCATCGCCCACGAGTACAGGATCTAGCAATGGCTGCTGACATCGGAAAGGTCTTCGAAAACGAGATCCAGAAGGTGTTCAAGCAGCTGAAGACCAGCCACTTGGTTGGCTGCCAGCGGTTCTCGGATTCCGGGGCCGCTGGCAGCGTGGTCGCCGAGCAGCCAGCTGACTACCTGGTGGGTTTCCCGCCGGGCAGCCAGCTGCGGGCTGATCAGCTGTTGGCCTTCGTGGAGGTGAAAGCCAGTGAAGTGCATCACACCCTGGGCAAAGCCATGGTGCGCCCGGGGCAGCGTGGTGCTATCAGCTGGTACCGCTATTTGCTGGGCATCCCCTACTACATCCTGTTCTGGGACACGCAGCATGGGGTGATCCAGCTGTGGGACGGCATCGCCATCCATGGGGACGGCCGGATCAGCAAAGACCACATCCTCGCGGAGTGGGAAGGCTGCGGAACGGTGAACCGCCTGCGGCATGAGGTCGTAGCCGATCACCTGGTGAGGCACTTCCAGATCCCTCCCGCAGCCGTTACACTGCAAAAAGTACGTTAATCAGCGCACAAAAGGACGACTCATGAACATTTCGTTTGAACAGACCCTATTCAAGGGTGAAGGCGACTGGACCATCAAGGCCGTGCAGGACGGCCCGTGGCGCGCCGAGGATTACAGCGCTTCTTCTGCGTACCTGATCATCAGCCACACCACCAAGGTGGGCGGCAAGGCCGTGGTCAAGCTGACCCCGGTGAAGGGCAAGAACATCGGCAAGGCTAACGAGACCAGCCCGCACGAGCAGGCTGTCGCCGAAGCCAAGTCGCGGGTGCTGAAGCAGCGCGACAAGGGCTACGTGGACACCCGCGAAGAAGCCCGCAAGCCGGTGCGCAACGCCCTGGGCAAGAAGCTGCCGATGCTGGCGTGCCCCTTTGAGGACATCGACCCGGCGACCATCCCCTGGGGTTCTGGCCGCGTCTTCATGCAGCCGAAGCTCGACGGCCACCGCAGCATGCGCCATGAGGGTGTCCAGTACAGCCGCCCGGGCAAGCACCAGGACCTGCCGCACCTCGAGGCCGACCTGAAGGACGCCCCGTGGTTCGAAGGCCTGCACCTGGACGGCGAGCTGTACGTCCATGGCATGACGCTGCAGGCGATCGGCAGCCTGATCAAGAAGTACCGCGAGGACTCCTTGAAGCTGGAATACCACATCTACGACATCATGGACGACCGGCCATTCGCCGAGCGGTACCAGACGCTCAAGGAAGTGTTCGAGTCCAGTGAGGGCCTGCGTGACGAGCGCATCGTGCTGGTGCCGACGGTGCAGGTGTTCTCCTTCGAGGATGCCGAACGGATCAACGCCGAAAACCTGGCCAACGGATTCGAGGGCAGCATCCTGCGGATCAGCGGCGAAGGCTACGAGGACGACGCCCGGCCGGCGCAGCTGGTGAAGTGGAAGCCGTTCACCGACATGGAGGTCGAGGTGTTCAGCTTCGAGTGGGGCACGCCCAACAGCTGCCCCGAAGGCGGCGAATATTTGAACCCTGTGCTGGTCTATCGGGTGCCCGGCACCGATATCACCGGCAAGGTAACGGCACCAGGTACTCACTCTGAGAAGCACGCCCAGGGCCTGAACATCGAGTCGTACCTGGACAACAAGTTGTTGACTATCAAGCACATGGGCTTCACCCCTGACGGTGTCCCGAACATCGCCACGGCGAAGTGCTGGAAGGAAGACCTGTGATGCGCGGGCTCAAAGAAGCGTTCGTTTTCGCCTCTGGGGTCCTCGCCGTGTGGTACCTGCGCGGCATGGGCTTCGCACTCGGCGCTTATGGCGCCGTTCTGATCCTCAACCAGATGTACGACATCAAATTGCTGTTCATGTAACCCCCGGCAGCGTTGCTGCCAACACGTTCCCAGGAGGGAAGGCTATGTCAAAGGAAACTCGCAAACGTCTGGCGGTGGCGCTGCTCGCCACTATCCTCGTGATCGCGGCACTGCCCATCGCGGCGGCGCTGTTGAACAAAATCTGGAGCCTGATTGGATGAAAATCACCCTGATAACCGACCCCCACCTGGGGGTCAACCGCCAGGCGCACACCACGCGCACGTCGGCGCAGCGGCTGCAGGACCAGCTCTATGAGCAGGCCATGGGCGTCGTGCAGCGCGCCAAGCACCCTGTGTTCTGCCTGGGCGACCTATTCGACAAGGCGTTCAACCAGGAGCGCATCATCGCCCAGGGCATCAAGGTGGCCAGTGGCTGCCGGATGACCCTGTCGGGCAACCACGACGAGACCAATCGGGAGGGCACGATCACGTCCTTGCAGCTGGTCGAGGAGGCCGGTGCGCCGATCTGCCGCGCACCGGATCTGTCCAACCCGTACTTCGAGCACTTCGACGGCACCCAGCTGGCCGGCGTCTACATGGTCCCGCACCACGCCAGCCAGGAGCTGTTCCTGGCCGCGTGCCAGGACGCAGCCAACCACGCCGCGGTGCATCGCGACGGCATGGCCAGCGTCCTGATGCTGCACTGCAACTACGACTTCCCGCTGGCGATCACCGACAACACCCTCAACCTGCCGGCCGAGTTCGCCGAGCAGCTGCTTGAGAGCTTCGACCTGATCTTCATCGGCCATGAGCACAACGGCTCCACGCACTTGGACGGGCGGGTGGTGGTCATGGGCAACACCCACCCCACCAGCTTCCACGACGTCGGCGACAAGTACATCTACCACCTCGACCTCGAAACCGCTGAGTACGAGAAGGAGCTGATCTGGTCCGAGAAGTCGCGGTACCGCGAGGTCAAGCTGGGCGAGGAGATTCCTGACCTGCTTGGCGTCCAGTTCGTGGATGTGGTCGGCCAGGACACGGCGGCCAACGCCCACGAAGTGTCGCAGTTCATGGCCGAAGTGTGGAAGGCCGGGGATTGCGTGACGGGCCCAGAAAGCATGGATAACAGCTTGCTGGCGGTGCGCAACAAGGTCGCGCTGAAGGACTCCCTGGCCGATGTGGACACCAGCCTCGAGCAGGTGCAGCTGGACGACCTGGAAACGGCCTTGCGCAAGGACCTGGCCGGCAGTGACCTGCTGCCGATCTTCGAGGAGCTACTGCTGGAAGCGAAGGGATGAGCAACGTAGCCGATTGGCCGCCGCGCCACTTCATGTTGTCAGCCCGGCGCCAGGGCAAGACCCTGGCACGCATGATCGAGGCTGAGCGCCAGGCAGCCATTGACCTAATGATTTCTCAGCCTCACTGGCGGCCGCAGCCCACGCTGCTGGCCGTGACTATTCGCCTCGTGATCAAAGGAGCACGAAATGGCTACATACCCTAAAGAGATTCAAGTAGCCAAGGCCAAAGACGCTCACGGTAACGATTTGTACATCTACCGCTATGACGACAATCCGCAGCGCCATTACCTCGACAGCGGCTCTGACCGCTGCGGGGGTAAACAGTACATGGAGTTGCCACGAGCCTACAAATCCCTGCGTGGCGCCAAGCAGGGCGCGGCCCTTCTGACTGGTGAAAAACTTACCTGGAGCGCGACATGCAACTGATCTCCCTCAAGACCAAAAACTTCAAGAAACTCGGTGACTTCGAGTGCGCGTTCGGCCCAGGCCTGAACGTGATCGCGGGCGAGAACTTCGCCGGTAAATCCACGCTGCTGCAAGCCATCGAAGCCGCGCTGTTCGGTGTGAGCGTTGTCCCGGGCAAGGCCGAGCACATCCCCACTTGGGGACAGAAGAACTTCGGCCTGGACCTGTGCTTCAAAGGCCTGGACGGCAACACCTACCAGGTGGCCCGCGACAAGTCCACGGCCAAGCTGAAGCGCATACTGGCAGCGGGCGAGCCGGCCGACGACTTGGTGGCCAACGGCACCACGCCGGTGAAGACCGCCATCGAGGAGCTGCTGGGCCTGCCCTCGAAGGACTACAACCTGTTCATCCAGTCGCGCCAGGGCGAATCGGCCGGCATCCTGACCTTCGGCGCCACCGCGCTCAACCGCAAGGTCGAGGAGCACGCAGGGGTCGATGTGATCGAGCGTGTGCAGCAGGCTGCGCAGCTGCGCGCCAGCCGCCTGAACGCCCGCGCCGAGAATCGCCCGCTGCCGGAACAGCTGGCCACCGCCCGTGAGAACCACGAGGCCGCCACGGGCGCCTGGAACGCTGCCAACGCCGCCCACACGGCCGCGCAGGAGGAGCTGGAGGCCTTCGGCGAGTTCGCCGGTGAGGTCGTAGCCAACCGGGCGCCGGAGATGCGCAAGGACGCCCAGGCGGCCGCAGTCCTTCTGGCTGTGCTGGAAGGTGCAGAGGCCGCGGTGCCGACAGCCGAAGCAGCCGTAGCGGAGGCTCAGGCGCGCGTGGAGGGCCAGGCCAAGAAGGACCCGGAGGAGCTGCAGGCCAAGCAGAAGATCGCCTACGACAAGGGTGTGGCCGCGAAGACCCTGCTCGAAGCCCTGCGCCGCGATCAGCAGGATTACGCGCTGGCCCTGCGCACCGTGGACGCCCGCAAGGCTGAGCTGAAACAGGCCGAGGACGCGGTATTGCAGCCGAGCGCTGTAGGTCTGCTGCAGGAGGCCGAAGACAAGCTGGAAGCCGCGGTGAAAGCCAGCAACGTGGCCCTCCAGACGCTTAACGAGCTGGAACTGCGTGAGCGCAACACCAAGCAGCTGGCCGCGGGGGCCAAGTGCCCCACCTGTGGGCATGCAAAGGAAGACCACGACCCAGAACAGCTGCGCAAGGAGCTGGAGGATATCACCGGCCAGCTGACTGAAGTGCGCAAGGTGGCCAGCAACGCCTCACGGGCCGAGGTATTCGCCCGTGCAGAGCTGAAGTCCCTGGAAGATCAGGATGCGAAGGCCCAGGCCTCCCTGGATGCCGTTGGCGAGGCCGAGCGCAAGCTCGGTGTGGCCCAGGCCAATCTGGACAACCTCACCAAGGTGGACGACTCGCAGATCAACGACGCCGAGGGCACCCAGCAGCAAGCGCGCGAGGAGTACGCCGCCATCCAGGAGGAACTGAAGTCGGTGCAGGCGCACAACCAGCGCATCGACGCCGACATGGCAGCTCTCTCCCGCGCCACCAAGCAACTGGACGAGGCAAAGGCCAAGGTCAAGGAGCTGGACGAGCAGTACGCAGAGCTGCCGGAGCCACCCACCGACGAAGAAATCGAAGCCGCCGAGCAGGCCTACCAGGGTTACCTGGCTGCGCACCAGCAGTGGCGCGATCGCCACTCGGAGCTGAGCACCTGCGAATCCGCCGCCCGCACCGAGCTGCACCACCAGTCCAACTTGGTGGATATCGCCAAGTCGGCGGTTGACGCCTTGGTGGAGCAGGACAAGGCGGCGCTCGAGGCGGAAGCCGAGGCCAAGAAGTGCGAGCGCCTGGTCCGCTTCCTGCGCGATGGCCGCCAGGGCTACATGAAGCAGGTCTGGGACAGCATCCTGGCCATCTCCAGCCGCCTGGTGAGCGATGCCTCGGCCGGCACCATCACCCGCCTGGAGAACGTGGAGGGCGACTTCCAGTTCGAGGAGGACGGTGTGCTGGCGCCCACCAGCAGCGCCTCTGGTGCGCAGCGAGCCTTCATCGGTACCTCGCTGAGGATCGGGCTGTCCCGCGCGCTGTACGGCAGCGACAGTCTGCTCTCCTTCGACGAACCCACCGAGTCGTGCAACGAGCGCAACGCCAGCGGGATGGCTGCTATGCTGGCGTCGTCGGCGAAGCAGGTGCTGCTGATCACTCACCGCGAGAATGATCAGGCGCTGGCGGAGCACATCATCAACGTAGGAGTGTGACCTTGAACGAGTACGACCACTTCAACCCCGCCTGCCACCTGGCGCCTGTCGGCAGCCCGCTGGTGATCAAGCTGGTTGGCCAGTACCGCCGAGTCAGCCCGGAAGGCAAGCTGGAGCACCTGCACCTGACCATCCCTGAGCAGGTGCACGTCAAGCGCATCAAGCACATCGAGTCGCGGGAAGACGAGATGATGTATAAGGAGCCGGACGGCAGCCTGCTGTATGGCCGCTTCGAGTGGACACACGCCTGAAACGCCGAGGGCAGCGTTAGCTGCCCTCGTTGTTCTTCCCCTCTTCTCCGCCGCCTCCTGCCGCCCCCGCGGCGCCCTGGAGGATGGCCTTCAGCAAGTTCGGGATCGCCGACTTGGCCCAGCCAACGACGATCTCGAATCCCTTCAAGCCCGTGGCTCCTACGAGCAGCAGCACGGCATCTCGGTTGTCCCAGCTCTTGGGAATGAACGAACCGAACACCACCCCCAAGTAGAACCCGATCACGATGGTTGTGAAAATCATGAACACGCTGACCTTGTTGCCCGGCGATCGGGCCACCTGGTACAGGTAGCCCACCAGAGCTGCGAAAGCGCCGAGCGTGCCTGAGTAGGCGTACTCCTGCAGCTTATCCAGCAGCTCAACCGGCAGATTCACGTTCGTGTCCTTGCTCTGGGATCGAGTCCTTCGTCAGGATGTCGATGACCAGCCAGTACACGATGCAGTTGCCCACCAAGAAAATCTGGAAGCCCCTGATCGACAGGTAGGTCTTGCCGGTGGCGACGAAAGCGTAGGCATTCGCGCCCAGCAGGCAGATAACGACGACGCTGAACAGGATCAGGATGGCCGCCATTCGGTGGCGCCGGGCCGCGTCTGCGCTGACCTTGACTTTGGACCAGCTCTGCCAAACCTTGAACAGGACAGCGCCGTACATCAGGAAAGGGAAGACGTCTACGACAAGATTGATGAGCGAGTCAGTATTCATGTCGGCACCTGGTCAGCCGGCGTAGCCGTTGCTGAAGTCGATGGTGAGGTTCCACTCATCTTGACCCGCCAGGATCGACATCAGTTCGTCAAATGCCGGCCGACTGCTGGCGACCGCCCATTTGCCGTTGACCACGCCCAGCTGCTTGCCCGGGGCGATGCAGCCTTGCAGGTCGTCAACGGTGTTCCCTGGGTGGATCATGATGAACGATCGACCCTTGACGTTGGTGACCTCCCAACCGCGGGAGTAGGCCCCGCCAGTGGATCGGGTCACCACACCAGAGTCGCGCATGCGGAGGGTGTAACGCCCCTCGGGGATGCAGCTCACGTTGGATTGGTTGTCCTTCCACGGTCGCTCGACCGTGTAGAACTCTTTGCCGCCTACCACCAGGCGCCCGAAGGTGCCGTTGGGGGTGTAGGCAAACCGCATCAAGCGGGCATCACTCATTGGGCTCTCCATGTCCAGTTGCCCAGCTCCGCCAGGCTTGGTCGCGAGTGTGCAGCGTCCGAAGGATGGTTTGCAAGCGCTCCCAGCCCTCCTTGGTCAAACCATAGACCACGCCCGGCGCGTCCGGGTTGACGAAGGTGGGGAATTCGGTGGGGACGTAGGGCAGGGCAAGGCTGTCAGGCGGCGTGGCCTTCACCAGCACGGGCACCTTCACCTCGTAGGGTTGGGCCGGCGGCTGCACGGGCTCCACCGCCCGGGTGCAGCCCTGCAGGGTGATCAGCGCGATGGCCAGCGCCAGGGCGTGAGCCGTCACCGGAACAGATCCTTCACCCACTGGGTGGCGGTGGCCGGCTGCGCGGCCAAGGTGCGGTCCTGTCGGATCAGCTTGGGCAGCTGGGCCATCGAGGAGGTGGCCAGGGCCCGCGCCTCAACGTTGCTCTGCTGAGCATCGGCAGCGTTCTTGGCGATCGCCTGGTTGATCTGGCCCAGGGCACCGAGGCAGCCGTTGAAGTTGCCCTCCTGGCGCTGGCTCTCGGCTTTCTCCTGCTTCAGCTCCTGCTTGGTTTCCTTGAGCGTCTGCTTGACCAGGTTGCGGTCCTGAATCGTGAGGGTCAGGAGCGCGCCCAGGGCGAAGGTGATGACCAAGAGGACGACGAGCAGCCAGCCTGTGGTTTTCGAGGTGATCATCGTGAGTGGCATATTGACATCCCCTGTCAAATTTCGGGCGATTGTATACGCTAAAGATCCGTCACGTCGATCACCAGAACGGTTGGTGCGGGGTGGCGTGGCGTGTCAGTAGGCGCGGGGTCACCACCACCGCCCCAAGGGCGGGCGTAGATCCAGGTCTCCCCTCCGTATACCTCGGTAGGGCCTACACGAAGTCCGTAGGTGGCCAGGATACCCCAAGGGGCGCCACCTAAGTATGCCCCCTGCCATCTTGTCCCATAAAACCCGATACCGGCCGCATACTTGCGTGTTGAGCTAGGCCATGGTTTGGCAACCCCTCCGGGTGGGTAACCAGGAGGCTGCGCAACAAACGTATCCGAGATGCGCATGAACCTATTGTCGGAATCGAAGGTCAGGGTTCCACTCTCATCGAACAGCTGCAGGCCCGAGTTGGTGGTAGAGGTACCAACGCCATCGGCGAAACCGTAGATATCGATCGTGCCCTGGATGTTGGTCACGAACTCATGGCTGGTTCCGCTTTTCCTGAACAGAGCAATGCCCAGATTTGGGTTCGGGGACGAGAAGCACAGGTACTTTACGTTGGCCGGAACTGTGATGGTGAAGTAGTACCAAGTGCCCGCGTAGGGCATGTTACCTGGTGTCGTGTAGGGCCCAGTGTAAGTCATCCTCAGTACGAGCATGGAGGTCTTCATGCTTGAGTCGAGCTGAAGGACCCCCTGATCCATGAACACTGTCAAACCCGCTGTCATCAGTACACTCCAACATTGACCGTGACAGGTATCCTAGGGGCCGCGCCGTAGGGGTACAAGGTCCGCTCGTAGTCAATGAAGGTCCAGCTGACTGTGCTGCCAGAAATGCTGACTGCGGGGAATGCACACTGGACGAGGTTGTCGAGATCAACTGTCACGTAGTAGAACGGCGTGCCAGCTCCTACCAATCCTGGGACGTTTACCGACCCGTTAGAACCTCCGGTGTTGAAGGAGGTCAAGATCCGTCCAATCCGGTTTGTGGCATCAAGCATTAACCGTCCAGAGGCGTCCCACGTTTGCAATCCCACCGGCATCAGAGGTTACCGCCTTTGTCCAAGTAGACCTTCATCAGGGTCGCCAGCGGCCAGGTCTTCTGGCCGTACTTGGACCCCGTGAGCGAAGCCCAGATGTTGTTGCACTTGTAGATCGCGTCCTCGATGCGGCCAGCCTTCACGTCATCGAGTGCGCGCCGCTCGCGGATCAACTGGATCGCGAGCTTGTCCTGGCTGACGGGCCCGAAGTCGGGCAGCTTCAGCAGCTTCTTGTACGCGGGCCAGTAGCGTGACAGCTGCTGGTAGCGGCCGGCTGCGGTTGACTTCAGTCCCTTCGTGTTCACTGTGATCAGCTTGTTAGGATGGTCGGCATAACTGCTAAACGTCTTCGGCGCGTCATCCACGCCGTCATTCGGGGTCAGATCGATCCCGCCCACCATCACGTCATACCCGTCGTCGCGCGTGAAGCGCGAGGTAGACGTGCCTTCCGCAAAGGCCAACATGTCGAGGTACGCCACGACGTTCTGGCCACCAGCTTCATCAATCGAAATCCTCGCCATGTCAGCCTCCTTGCTACTGCGTTACGCCGGAACAACCGGCCAGGTGATCTCGATAGGGTAACCTGGTTGGTTCGGCACGCGGATCAACGCGATCCGGTACCGCTTCCACTCCAGCAGCTTGGCTTCCTCTTCGGGGGTCGCCTCGCCGAGGTCTACAGCGTCTTGCAGAGCGCCGATCATGCCGTCGGCAGTCAACCTACGCACCGAAATTTGTGCTTGTGCGGCTTTGATGGCCATAGCCAACTCCTCAGCGACTATCTCCTCTGCGGTCACCAGCCTGCTCCAATCAATTGTTGCCATTATCAATCTCCAGGCTAGGTTCTTCGGAGCTTTCAGGCTGCGGGGGTGTAATCACCTCGTCGTAGGGGGGCAAAAGCGCAGAGACGCTGCCAGGCTCCGTCATGATTATTGGCTCCGGGAACCGTCGGGCGTGTGAGGCGTTAGCTCCATGGGGGAGCACGACCATTAGCTCAATGCCGTGGGGGCCTCTCGTGATATTGCCGAAAAAGGGATTAGGGGTGCAGGCATCAGACGGCAGTCTGTCCCCCATACCCATTGGCCCGAAGTCAAAAACTTCCCCATCCACGAGGATGGTGTCCCCCTCTACATCGATCAGTATGTCGCCGCTGTCAGAGCGGACGGGGGAGAATTTTATGAGCATATGACCCTCTCCTAGAACCAACGCCCGGTACATTCCCAGCGTATGACAAATTGCTGTGCGGTGGTCGCACCGTTTCGAACAAAGACGTTCATAGCGTTCGAACTAACACTTGAGGCACCAATCGCCCCGTAGTGGTCCCAGTTCAAATAGGGTTCTACAGATATTTTAGGCATGATGGGGGCAGAGCCCGCAAACGGCAAAGGGAATGGAATAGCGCTTGCGGTTGTTGTAGACACAGCGAGGCTTGCAGATTGAACTTGCCCCCATTGGAACATTGTCCCATCTGCATATTTGACGTATTGCCCGTTACTGTTACTACCTCGCTCAATAACTGCTCCGGTCGGTATTCCGCTCACTTGGGAGACAGTTCCGACAGCATTGAACCTAGTGTAGATTTCGGAAACTGCTGGTGCGGCGTTGTTGATGCGCGAACGTATCCACGCCCTCGGCTCCGTCATCGACATCGCCATCTGAGCCCAGTTCTCTGAACTCTTTTCGTACATGGTGTCAACAACAGTACCGTAGTTGAGTCCCGACGGTCTGTTGGTGGTATCCGGTGTAACCCTCCGAATACCACCCGCCGCAACTACGTTGAGGTCGGCAACGGTAACAGCGTTGTTGGTGGCGCCAATACCCCAGTCCCCGTTCTTCAACAAACGGCCTACACCGATGTCGTCTGCGCTGACTGTTACGTTGGATCCTTTTAGGACGGGATCCCAATTTTGCCAAACGTTGTTGACGAGGAAGCGCTCCCAGGTCCGGCCATCTGTGTCGTGGCTAAACGTTTGTTTGGTATAGAGCGGGCCTTGTGCGTGGACCAGCAAATAACCGTTGCTTGCAACAGGCAAGTTCTCGCCACTGTTCGCACTATTGCAATAATAAAACCCGGTGGTCACGAGGCTATTGATAGCGGTTGACAGAACGAGGGCACCATAGCCACCGATACCAAAGTCGCCAACTGCCATGGCCTCTTTCCAAGGTTGAGCCGCGCCAGAGCTGTTCCGGTTCATCCAGTACAACTTATTGCCCGAGTCACCGCCTACAAGGCTCAGCGCACGGCCACCCGCTTCGCGCTGTAAATGAACCCCGACATGCGTAGCAGTCGTCGGTAGCGCCGTGCTGTTGAACCCTCTGAACGCGGTAGAGTGGCCGATAATGGCGAGATCGGAGTCCGTCAGTCCAGTCGCACCCCACCCATAATCTCCGGTTTTAGTGATCCGGTTGGCGGTGGTGTCTGCCCAGGAGGTTGTCACTGTGCCGGTCGCCGCAGTGCCTAATGCTAGCTTCGTTCTACCCGCCGCAGCGTCTGCTAAGTTCAAAAACCCCCTGCCATACGCCTGGCTTGGCTCCAGCCCTGCTGCATTACGCAGTGCCACATCATTCGCCAGGTTGAGCAACCCTCGGCCAAACGCCTGGCTGGGCGCCGTACCCATCGTCGTGGAGGTGGTGAAGTACAGGACACCATTGGCAGCGGCAATAGCTTGCGCCAGCGCACTGACGTTCGGGCTGCTGATGGTCTCACCAGCCTCCAAGGTCAGCTCGCGCAGCATGTCTGCGGTACGCTGCAGGTAGCCCTGGATCGGGATCACAGCGTAGGGCCGGCCGTTCTCGGTGATGCCGTTGTAGCCCTTGCCCAGGGTCATCTGGGTGTTGCTGACCAAGTTGAGGACTTCATAGAGCCTGTCGTCAGGACCTACGAACCCATCCCCTTCCCGGAACTCGTCCACGAACATCGTGCCGTGGCCAATGACGGTAGTGCTGCCGTTGGTGACATCGACCGTCCCGGTCTTTACCCATGTGACCATGATCTCTCCTTGATTGGGGTCATCACCAGATGCCCAAGCGCACGCGCAGCACGCCGTTGGCATCATAAACCAAAATGACTTGGTTGGTGATCTTCATGCGGCCGCCGCCGGCCACTGGACCGTTGAGTTCGAACGTGCCGTTCTTCCACAGCTTCCAGCCTGTGCTGTTGGCCACGTAGTTGTCGGACTGGATGGTGTCGCTGATCTTCAGGAAGTCGATCGAGCCGGTCTTGATCATCGCGGAGTTGATGTAGACGACGCCGCTGTCGATCAGGAACGGCAGCGTGGTCACCCCGTTGGCCACGTTGATCAGGGAGAACCGGTCCGCCTGGAAGACGATCTGGGTCTGCGTGATCCCGTTGTTGGTGGTGACGTCGATGCCCATGCCGGCCGTGTAGATCGTCCCGGCGGTGTTGGTCTGCACCTTGATGCCGTAGGAGGCCTTCATCCGCCCGTCCAGAGTGGTCAGCGCGTCGGCCTGGACCTGGATGGCTGCCGAGTTGTTGCCCACGCTGGTCTGCAGCGTGCTGATCTGGGTGGCCTGGGCACTCTGGGCGCTGGACAGCGCCGTCACCTGGTTCTGCACCGTGGCCTTGTTGCCCTCGTAGTCCGTGGTCAAGGTCTGAAGGGCAGTGGCGTTAGAGGCCAGCCCGTTCGTGACCACCTGATCGAGGGTGACGATGGAAGCGGTGTTGTTGTCCACCTTCACTTCCAGGCTCTCGATCTTCTCCACGGTGGCGCTGACTTCGTCAGCCACTACCTTGATCTTCTGGTTGAACGAGGCCTTGGTCTTGTAGGCGTCGATCGCGGACTGAGCCGCGCCTTGGGCCTGCTCATCCTCGTTCCGGCGCACGGCCGCAACCAGGCCACTCACGCGCTGCGCGGAAGCCGTGACCTTGCCGTCCAACTCCTCGATGCCGACGCGGTTCTCTTCGACCTGGGCGGCCATAGCATCGACCGACTCGGTGGCTTCGCCGATGTTGCGCCAGTACATGGGGTTTGGCGGACCGTTGGCCCCGGAAGGATCGGCCGGCACCGGTCCGGTGGCCTGCCAGAGCATGCCGTCGTTGGCGCCCTTGACCACCTGATACTTGGTGTAGGGCTTTTTCGGGTCGTAGGCCAGGGCATCGACCAAGTTGTTGATCTGCTCCTGCAGCTTGGCCACCTTCTCATCCACCACCGCGTTGGCAGCGTCCGTGGCCACCGTCTCGATCTGCTGTTGCAGCCAGATGTAGGTGTCACCCTCCATGATCTCCTTCTTGACGGCTTCCATGATGTCGTCGAAGTTGTTCTGGGTGGTGCCCTGGGTGGCGAACCAGGTAGATACGCCGTACTGGTTGATGCCCCGGATGTAGTAGTAGTAAGTCCTGTTCGCGCGCAGCCCCACGTCAACCAGGTAGGTACCGGTGGGTAGCTTGGTGGCGTTGGTCTCGATCTGGTCGGCCGACAGCGGCACGTTGCTGCGGTAGAACTCCCACAGCTGGGTGCGATAGGCGCTGACCGGGCTCAGGGTGATCTCGAAGGTCTTCTCGACCACGATGACGGAGTCTGGCGGCACCGGCAGCAGCAGGTTGGCGATCTGCACCGTGCGGCTCACCCACTGCGACGGCACGCCGGTGGAGGCCACCGCGCGCACGCGGATGATCCACTCGCCGCCCATGGCGTCTCGCAGGTCGAAGGACATGCCTGGGCCGTTGTAGACGGTGCGGAAACCACCGTCAGCGGGAGATTTCACATCCAGCACATACTCGCTAACCCGGACGTCCTTCGGCGGCGCCCAGCTGATGATCAGACCCTGGTGCTCGCTGCCCCCGGCAAAGTAGGTGTACGCCTCGAAGGACAGGTCCAGGGGCGGGGCCACAGGGCCGGTAGGCAGCATGCTGGTGGGACGATCCGGCAGGATCAGGTCCTTCTCGACAATGTCGTATTTGCGCGGGTCGTACTCGGTGGCGAGGATACTGTAGATCCCGCCGTCCTCCTCGGTGACCGACACGACGCGGAACTGGGGTAGCTGCAACGAGAGGCTGAACAGTGCCCACATGGCACCGTCGATCGACAGGTCAGGCAGCCCGGTCAGCAGGTGCGCGGTGTTGCCCTGGAACGAGCTGACTTGGGAGGTGTGGATGCTGCCGTCGGGCATGAGCACCTTGAGGAACCAGGCAGCCTGAGTGGACTGCACAGCCTCTGTGGGCACCTGATCGAGGACCGGCGCAGTCTGGCTTGGCACCATGATCCGGCCGGCCATCCGCGCCCCCTGGTAGTCAGGGTCTGCCACCTCGATGATGTCGCCCGGGCGCAGGTCTGCGTGGTCCAGCGTGGCCTTATAGGTCAGCGACTGGGTCTCGGCCCGCTCCGAGTACAGGATCCACTTCGCCAAGCGCAGGGCCTGGCCACGACTGCTGCAGCCGACGGCGGTGACGCGGGTCTCACGCCAGCCGAACTTGTCGATGCTGTCCCGGTCCTCGTAGATTTCGGGCACGGCCTTGAACTCGTCGTTCGGGTCGTTCCACATGACCACACAGACCGAGTGGCGCTCGCGTTCACTGGTGCCGGAGTATTCCAGCTCGCCGTCGATCACGTTGGCCGGAGCCACGATCTTCACTGGGGTGGTTGGCATGTCAGCCACCGGCACCACGGTGTCGGTACCCCAGTAGGACATGCCACGGAACGCGCTGGCCAGGGTGTTGAGGGCCTGGATGGCGTCTTCCTGCTCGGAGAACACCGTGTTCAGCGTGAAGCGCGGCTCCATGCCTCCGAAGCCGTCATCGACCAACTCATCGGCGTACTGGCCGATCCGGTACAGCGACCATTTGTCCACCGTGCTGATGCCTGCGCCGATCACGGGGTGGGTGGCCAGGTCGTAGTAGGCCCAGGCGGGGTTGTCCGTCCAGGCCTGCTTGAACGTGCCGTCCCAAAGGCCCGTGTAGGTGCGGGTCGCAGGGTCGTAGTTGCTTGGGACGCTGACGATCGACAGCTTCACGTCGTAGCTGCGGCTGGGCAGCGAGCTGCCGAACAGCTTCGAGTCCACGCTGATCCCCACCATGGCCATGTTGGGGTAGCTCATCCGACGATCGATCACCTCGGTCAGCAGCGTCCAGTTCACTTGGTCGCGGACGGTGGAGCTGGAACTCTCCTTGTTCCCCCGGCGCACGCGGACTTGGTAGTTGCCGATGCCGTTCCTTTCCAAGTTCACCCGGTAGGTGCGGGGGTAGGGCGAGGTGGTCTTGCCGTTGATCGTGTCACCAATCCGTGTCACCCACTGCCCGTTGCCCTGGCGGGTGTCCACGTAGACGGTCACGGCAGCGCCTACCGAGTCACCGTTGCTCTCCTGGCGCACCAGGGCAGCCAGCTGCACGGTGATCAGCACCGCGTCGGCGTCGTTGTTCGAGACGCTGCGCACCGGCGGGGTGTCGAACAGGACCTCGGTGTTCACCTCGATGCTGTTCTCCACCGTCGGGAAACCAGGGATCATGTCCTGATCGGGGTATCCCTCTCGGGTCTCCATGACCACGCCGGAGAAGTTGTTCGTGCCGTCTGGGTTCTGCACCGGCGTGGAGTCGAGGTATACCGACTTCAGTCCGTCCACCAGGCCGTAGATGGGGCCGTAGGCCAGCAGGTCGAGGATACGTCCCTTGACCGCGCTTTGCAGCGTGTTTGGCGCCTCCACGGGGGTATGGGCCTTGCCTTTGCTGCCGCCGCCCGCGCCGTGGATGCGCATCTGCTGGTTGTGGTCAGCCACTGGTCACGTCCTCCGCATAGAGCCCAGCGCTGATCACGATGCTGCCTACGCGCGCGCGGCCGTAGCCGCGAGGGATGGCAACACCCTGGGTGGACTGGTTGCGGGGACCGTTGAAGAGGAACGAGGCTCGGTCGTCAGTGGACTCGGTGTTGGTGTCTGCTCCGGGCATCTTGATGCTCATCTGGATCAGACCGCCAACGATGAGGCCGGCGCCGGCCGCGTAGAAGCCGAGCGACCAGCCGCCGGTGAAAGGGGCCGCGATGATGGCAGCGATCCCGAGGATGATCGAGAACACACCCCCGTTACCGGCACCGGTGATCGCCGGCATCAGGTGGATCTCCTCGACACCGCCCAGCTCCATGTCCAGGCGCTCGGCGTCATCGTCGTCACCAGCCTCGAGGGGGCCGCGCAGGATGTGCCAGGCGCCGTCGCGGATCATCTCGGCGAACCCATCTAGCTGCATGGCCAGAGCCATCATCGCTTCGCGTGGAGATGCCACGTCCAGGGTGAAGGGCCCACCGAACTTGGTTTCAGGGTACCCGTGGAGATAGAGAGTCTTCATGCCAAGTCCTTATGGCGAACCCACAGCTGGATGTGCGGCAGGTAGCGGAAAATTGGTTCGATGACGGCCTTTTTCGTAGCGTTGATCGGGGTGCCCGCGCCGGGGTGGTGGTGCGTCAGGTTGTTGTCCAGCAGCACTCCGCAATGGTTCACGGTCTGGGTCTTGCTGCTGAAACTGGCCAACCAGACATCACCCGCGCGCGGCTGGTCCTTCACCACCGAGAAACCGGCGGGCCCGAAGCCTTCGGCAAGCAGGTTCTGGTCATCCCACCAGCGCCAGCCGCGCGGGAACTCCTTGAGTCGGATGCCGAAGTTCACCAGGTAGTAGTCGCGCACCAGGGCATAGCAGTCAGCTGTGGCGTGGCAGAACGTGCGGTCCAGTAGATCCTCTACCTGGTCTGGGGTTTTCCCTCCCCACCAGCGGATCCACGACGAGTCCTCTCCATCGGTGATCAGCAAGCCCCACGGCACGTCCGTATTGATCTGAGACTGCATGTCGGCAACAGAGGGGTAGTGCAGTCCGTTAGTGTGGCTGTGGACGATGGCCAGCAGTCCTTCCTTACGGGCACGGGTGACGTCCGCTGCGGAAACGTCGAAATACCCCTCGGGATCGGGGTGAATATTGGCGACTTGGCGGCACCCTTTTTCGGTGATCAGCCAGACCCCTTCCTCGGGGTAGCAGTCCTTCGCTTCTGCGCGGATCTGCTCAACATGTTCCCTATGTAGTTGCAGCATGATATCCCTCTCTGCGCTGATCGCTACGATACCCGGCCTACCCCTGGGAACGCAAACATAGGCAGAACAGCGTCCTCTCCGAAATGCACCACACAGTCTGATATTTTCTTGCCGCAACGGGCCTTCAGCGGGTCCGTGGTTGGGTTGCCGGCCTGGTCGTACATGGCCGCGCCCGCGTATGGGCAGGTCACGCCCTGGTAGTTCCACTGGCCGTTGGCCCAGTACCGGAACCTGTGCGAGCAGGTGTCACGCAGCACCTGGCGGGCGGGGATCTTTTTGCCCTGCTGATCGAGAGGGGTTGACAGCTCGAAGGTCAGCTCCTTGCGGACCTGCTTCGACTTGCGCTCCACCTTGAAGTTGTCGATGGGGTAGTGGGCGGAGGGGTCCGGCGAAGACCCGTCGTCCAGATACTTGCGGTAGGTGCGAATGCGGCGTACCGGGCAGCCCACCAAGTCGTTGCTGTTCACCACCAGGCTGAGGAACGCCAAGTCCTTCGCCAGCAGCGTGAGGGTTGGGCGCGGCGCCGTACCTGTGCCGTTCCACTCGAAGCCCTCGGCCACGATGCTCAGCCGCTGATAGACGTTGCCGCCGAACTGGATCGGCCAGCTCTCCTGGCCGTCCACGACGGGGGTGAACCGCAGCACGGCGTCCTGACCCGTGCTGCGGATGTCGATCTCGTAAAGGGTGACCCTGGGTTCCTTGCTGAGCTGCTGCGCGTCCGTGGCGATGAGTTCCATGGCTTACCCCGGGTTGTGGTCGGTCTTGAAGGTGATGTTCAGCACCGCGTTGTCGAACGTGTCGTAGGTGATGTCCACCGCCAGCGGCACGACCTTCAGCACGACGCCCGTGACCGGGTGCGTCCACAGCACCGCCTTCCACTTCAGGCGCGCGGTGATGAAGTCGTAGGCGGCCTGGGCGACTTCCTCGGTGAGGTACGACCACACCGGTTCGTAGGTCTTCTTGATGGGGTTCAGGCCAATCAGCTCCCGTGACTCGTAGCCATCCCCCAGCTTACTCACTTCGACCTCAGCGTCGGGGCTCTCCTTGAACCCCCAGTCCGGTGTACCCAGGTCCAGGCCCACCGGTGGAAAGACGTCTGCCATTATCCCTTCCTCGACCGAATCCATGTGTCCAGCAGGCCTTGTGGCCGGATGGCTTCCTGCAGCGTGTTCATTGTCACCACCTTGATGGTCTGGGCGACCTGCTTGCCGTCCGACTCCGTGGCTGTGGCACCCCCGCCTTCAACGGTGATCTGAGGCGCCAGCGTGATGTTGTAGGTATCGCCCCCGCCCCCGCCGCCCATGGTGGACTTGGTGGCGCCGCGCCCGCGCACATGGGCAGGCCCTGTCACCAGCTCCGGGCCATACTCCCCGACGATGCCGGTGCGGTTGTAGGGGATGAAGCCGCCCGTGTCGTACATCTGGGCCCCGCCGCCTGTGCCCTTGCTGGCGGTGGACACCCGGCCACCGGTGGCGATGTCGCCAATGGCCAGTGCAGCCACCAGGCCCGCGTTCGCGTAGCCCGTGGCGCGAATGAAGGTGGCCAGCGGGATACCAAACGGGCCCGCGATACCGATGGCCTGCGCGGCGCCCAACTCGGTGAACATGATGATCTGCGCCACGGCGATCGCCTTCTGGGCGATGAACGCAGCCTTCTGCGCCCTGGTGGCTTCTTCGCCCACGCTGGCGAACATCCCGAGGATGTTGCTGACGCTGCCCATGGCCGCCGCCAGCGCCATCGTGTTCATCTGCTCGGCGTACTGGGCCATCTGCACGCTGACCGCGTTCTGCCGCTGGCCGGCGGACTGGATGATCGCCAGCTTGTTTTCGTTGTAGCGCCCCTCGATCTCCAGCATCTCCTGGGCGTGGGTCTCGGCGTTCAGTTTTTTGGCGTTCAGCTGCTCGATCTGGGCCTGCAGCTCACGGTCATTGGCCGCGTTCTGGAGCCCTTCTGCGATCTCCAGCTCCTTCTGCCGCTCCTCGAACTGCTTGAGGCCCTGGGCCCGCTCGATCTCGGTGGACACCCAGTCAGTGAAGGGAGAGCTGGAGGCCAGGCCCACCTGCAAGTTTGCCTTCGGCAGCCCGGACGTGGCTTCTTCCTTCTGCTTTTTCAGGATCTGGTAGTAGGTGTCCGAGTATTCCTTCAGCGACACCGCGCCGCGGTTCAGGGCCGCGTTCATCACGGCCAGGTCTTCCACACCCGCGCTGAACGGAGGGTTAGCATAGGCCTGGCGCACGCGCATCAGGGCCGCGTAGTTCTTGTCCGCTGCCTTCACGGCCTCGTAATACTGCAGGTTCAGCTCACCGAGGGCCTTGCCCTCTTGGGCCATGGTGATACGGCCTTCCTGGCGCAGCAGGTTCATGGCCCTGGTGGCCTTCTCCAGCTCGCGCTGGGCAGACGTTACCGGGTCCACCTTCTTGGCCAGGGTGTCGTAGGCCCGCTGAGCCTGCTCCAGCTCGCGGGTGGAGTCGGAGGTCTCCTTGCGGCTGGAGCGACCCTCACGCTTCTCGATGGCACCGAGCTGCTGGCGGACCTGCGCTTGCTCGCGGTACAGCTGGGTAACCCGCTCCAGGTCCACCGCCTTGCCCGCCTCCGGCGACTGTTCCTTGGCCAGGTCTCGGTCGAGCGAAACCAGGCGCTCCTTCAAGGCGGCCTGGTTCTCCGAATCGCTGCGGCTGGCAGCGGCGGCGGACTCCTGGGCGAGGTGCAGCTGTTGCTGCTGGTCGGCCTGCTTGGCCTGAAGCTCCAGGCGCTCCTTGTCGATGCCCAGCAGGCGTTTGTTGCTCGCCTCGATGATCTGCAGGCCTGGGCCATCGCCGCCGCGCGCGCGGGCCTCCTCGTCCTGTTTGACCAGGCGGGCCCGCTCGGCCAGCTCCTCGTTGCGCTTGACGTCGAGGTCCAGCAGCTTCTGGCTGACCGTGGCGGTCTTCTTGTAGGCAGCCTCCTCGGCTTGTGCCTGCGCGTCCTGATCGAACTTGTCGAACAGGGAGGCCACCGTGGGGGCATTGTTCTGGACCTGCACCACGCTGCGGCCGGCTGAGTCGAAGCGTGACCGGGCCAGATCCAGCTCGGCCTGCAGGCGCCCGACGTTGGACTGGCCCTTCAGGTTGTTGATCCCAGTGCGCGAGGTGGCCGCCAGGTTGGCCTGCGCCAGGGTCAGCTGGTTGGTCAGCGAAATAACCTCGCTGAGGGCCTTGCCCTGCTCGTCCACCGCGCTGGTGTAATCGACGGTGGTGGTGCCCAGCGCCGACAGCTGCTCCTTGGCATCAGCCACGCGGGTCTGGTACTCGCCGACTTGGCCTTCGAGGTTGGCCAGGTCCGTCTTCAGCACCTTGATAGCGTCAGGGCTCAGGCCCAGCTGCTCGGCCTGGTTGATCTGGTTGCGGCGAGTGAGGATCTGTCCCTGCAGCTGGTCCACCGACGCCTGCTGGGCCTTGATGTTCAGCTTGGCCGCGGCGCGCTGGCGCGCCAGCCCCGTTTCCTCTATCTGCTGCTTCAGCTCCTCGTAGCTGCTCTTGACGTCGTCCACCGAGGATTTGTGGTCGAGGACCTTCTGGTCGGTGTCGGTGCTGAACACCTCATAGAGTGCGGAGCCGATGCCGTAGATCAGGCCTACCCAGCCCAGGCCCCGCATCAGCAGGCCCATGCCGGTGGCCAACTTGCTCAGCGCTCCAGCAGCCACTGCGCCGGCCGTGGCCATGCCTCCCAAGGCCCCCGCCGCCCGGCCGCCGGCCGCCGTCATGAAGTCCATGCTGGTGCGGGCGGTGTTGGCCGACGTGCTCATCATCATCATGCCGGCCGACGTCACCTGCGCGCGCTGCGACAGGATACCCAGGCGCGTGGAAGCGCCAGCAGCGTCCGCCGCGAGCGCCTGGAACACGCTGCCGGTGGCGAACTTGTAAGCCACGATGCCGCCGACCAGGTAGGCGATGGACTCGGCAGCTGTCTGCGCACGGGCCATCAGCTGGTCGAGGCCCGTGATGTCCACGTCATTGATGGTCTTCACCGGCTCCATCAGGTTGAGGATCGACACGGTCAAGCCGGCCGTGACCTCGCGCAGCTTCATGCCCATCGAGTCGAAGGCCTGGAGTTGGACTTCCTCGAGCGCCGACAGCATCTCCTTCCAGTCGAACTTGAGGTTGTCGGAGATGATCTCCTCCATCCGTTTGCCCGCGCCGGCCGTGTTCTCGTTCTGGTTGCGGAACTTCTGGAAGTTGTCGGCCTGGTCCACCAGGGCCGCGATCGGCGAGGTAGCGTACACGCCGACCAAGTCCTGGATCGCAGCCAGTCGCTCGGGACCCGGTACGTCCTTCAGCGCGCGGCTGAGCTGTCCGATGATGTTGGTCAGGCTGCGGGTCTTGCCCTCGGCATCGACGATGTCCAGGCCGTACTTGCGGATGACCTCGGAACCCTTCTTGGTCGGGTTCAGCAGGCTGACGAACAGACGGCGCAGCGCCGAGCCGGCCCGGCTGCCCTTGATGCCCGAGTTGGCCAAGGCCTCGATCGCAGCGACGGTGTCCTTCAGCGAGATGCCCGCAGTCTGGGCCGCAGGGCCCGCATAGGACAGCGCGTTGGCCAGCTGCTCGATGTCGGTGTTGGAGTTGTTCACCGCCGTGGCCATCAGGTCCACTACGCCGGTGAGATCCTTGGCCTGCATGTTGAACGTCATCAGGACGTTCGTGGCAATGTCGGCCGAGCGCGCCATGCTGACGTTGGCCAGGTTGGCCAGCGTGAGGGTACCCGGCAGCGCCTGCATGGCCTGGCTGGAGTTGAAGCCCGCCATACCCAGTTGTTGCAGGCCCTCGCCCACTTCGGACGCGGTGAACACCGTGGTCTGGCCCAGCGCCCGGACCTGCATCTCCATGGCCTTGGTCGCCATCGAGCTGTCCTTCATCCACGACGGGACGCTGGACATGATCGCTTCGGTGCGGGACATGGTGGCCGAGAACTCGGCACCGGTGATCACCGAGTCACGCAGCGCCGCACTGATGCCGTAAGTGGCCGTGGCCGCCAGCACGGTGGCGCTGGTGTACATGCCGACGCTGGCGTGCAGGCCGGTGAGGCCGGCGCGCAGCATGGCTGCCGCCTGGGAGCCCAGCTCCTGGGAGACGTTGACGCGGCGCTGGCCGTTGCTCAGCCCCAGGAGGCTGGCGGTGGACATGGCCAGGAGCTGGTTGTACCTGGTCTGCTCCGCGATCTGGGACTTCAGCTGCGCGATGCGCTGGCCGTGCGACGTGCTCGACAGCTGGGCCTGCGCTTGCAGGCGCACCAGCGCCGACTCTTCCCGGGCGATCGCCGCGGCCAGCTCATCAACCACCTTCTTCTCGGAGGAGGCTTCGCTGATGGCGCGGCGCCGGGCGGTGATCTGCGCCTGGACGCGGGCGATCTCCTCCTGCCGGCCGCCGCTCAGGCTAGTCAGCGTGCGCTGCAGCTGCTTCAGCTGCGCGTCTTCGCGGGCCGTCTCCGTGACCTCGGCCTTCTTGGCGTTGACCGCCACGCGCGCCAGCTCGATCTGCTCCTGCGTGCCGCCGTTGAGGCCGCGCATGGTGCGTTCGAGTTGCTGGAGGCTGTAGTCGAGGCGGGTGTTCTCGGTGATCTGCTGCTTGCGGCCAGCGATCATCGACTTGAGGATCTCGGTGTCCTGGGCCTGCTCACCGTTCAGGCTCTGCAGCTGGCGCTCGGCAGTGGCGTAAGCCTGGGCGGCGCGCTGTTGTTCAGTGGACAGTCTTTCCAGGTACGACAGCTGCTGCTTCAGCGCCGCGTTGAGCTTCGCCTCTGCGCTGTCCCGCGCACCGATCTTCGCCCGCAGCTCGTTGTTCTGGTTGATCAGGGTCTGGTTGGTTTGCGCGATGCGCTGCTGGGACGCGACGAAGGCGTTCTTCGACGCGGTGTCCTGCATCAGGCGCTGCAGCTCGGCCAGCTCGCCGTTGTAGGCCTGGGTAGCCGCGGTGGCGCGGAGGTTGGCAGCGGCCACGCCAGACATCAGCTTGGCCGTCTCTCCGCGCACGCGCTCCATCACCGAGCCCAGCTTCTCGACGTCTACCCCGGACTTGGCCAGGGACTCCTCGAGCCGCTTGTACTCGGACTCCATCCGAGAGAACAGCTTGGATGCCGCCGTTGCCGATTTGTTGGAGTTGGTCTCCAACTTGTCCATCTGCTTGCCCAGGGCCGTCATGCCCAGCTGGAACCTGGTCAGCTCCTCGACGGACCTGCCGAAATCGACAACGAATTCGGTCATCGTTTGCCACCTCTCCTTGGTCTGGGCCTGTGCGGGCCTCGCCTGTTCTTCAAGTCCGCTTCAGCCGCTTCCATCTTGGCCTGGCTTTTCTGGAAGTGATCATACAGCACGCCGTTGTCCGCTGCCTCCATGGCTCGGTAGTACAGGCTCATCATACTCGGGTGCAGCCGCAACACCCTTTCGCCGAAGTCGGCCATTTCCTGATAGGCGAGGGGCTGGTAACCGTGCTGGCTGAACTGCCTTCGTCGGTGAAGGCGGAAGAAGGCTTCGACCAGAAATCGGTAGGGAGGGAGCGGTTCCCTGAACTTCTCCATGGCGGGGTGCTTCCTGCCAAACCGCTCCTCGAGTTCCTTAAAGGCCTCGATCCCCTTCTCGCCGTGCGTGATCAGGAATCGGCAGAATTCTTTACGTCTTCAGCGACTTCCTGCTCGACGCGCACGCGGTAGTTGCTGTGGTTGATGCTGAAGCGCTCCAACTCGGTCACCAGCTCGGCCATCAGCGGGTTCTTGATCAGCGCCACCGCCAGCTCTTTGGTGTAGGCCACCGGCTGACGTTGGTCATCGACGATCTTGTCCCAGTCCAGCAATACGCACTCAGCGAAGGCTTCCTGGTAGATTTCGATGGCGCGGAGGTTGCCCTCCGGGGTGTTGGACTTGATCAGGTCCAGGTTTTCGTTGTACAGCTCGACCAGGCGTTTGTCGTATTCAGGCCCCTTGCGGGCCAGGAGGAAACGACCCCCCATGTAGTCCATCCACACGCCTTGACGTGCCAGCTGGGGATCGGTTTCGAGCGATTTGAGGTTCAGCATGTCATTCAGTCCCTGAAAGAGGTGGTTACCGCCGACACCCTAGCACAGGGAATCGGCGGTAACCAGCGCACTTTTCAGGTTACGGCGCGGGGACGTACTCGATGGCGATGACGCACTTCTTCGGCGCGCCGCCCAGCTCGACTTCACCTTCTTCAGCGGTCAGGGTCAGCGAGGTCTTGTAGTCCTCGTTCTCGCCTTCGGCGTTGCTGGTCGGGGTCTGCGCCATCAGGTTCGGCAGGGTGATCTTGAAGGTCCCTTCCTCGGTGCTGATGTTCAGCACCGCCTTCATGCGCTTGTTGGTCATGTGCGCGCGCAGCATGGCCTGGTCGAAGTAGTAGATTTCGCCCGACAGAGTGGCAGCGACCTTGCCGATACCGATGCCGGCCGCGAACTCGTGCGACAGGCCGGACTGCTCACGGACGTTGTTCTGGATCTGCAGAGAAGCGTCAGACCAGGTGACTTCCATCAGCGTGTCGGTGTCGTCGTACAGCTTGATGTTCTTCAGGTTGTTCGAGCTGTCGGCGATCTCGTAGTCGGTCGGCGCGGCCTTGGCCGAAGCGATCGAACCACCCAGGCCGTTGGCACCGGCCAGCGCGTTGGTGTAGTCGGCGAAGGCCGAGATGGTGGCCAGGGCCAGGGTGATCAGCTCGCCATCGCCGAACTCGACAGTGGCTTCGTTGACCGCGGTGCCGTAGAAGCATTCGTGGTCCAGGCGGTCAGTCGCCAGCAGGCCCTGGCGCGCGGTCTTTTCCCAGACCAGGTAGGTCTTCAGCTCACCGTCGGTGATGTACTTGCCATCGGCCGGCTTGCCGGGAGTGATCTCGGTCCAGGTGTTCATCATGGCAGCCTGGAGGAAGTCCAGGCAGAACTGGTTCGCACCGAACTCGACCGTCAGGCCACCGTTGGCACTGCCCTTGGTGTTCTTCGAGCCGGAGCTGCGGCGGTTGCCCTTGATCGCCGTGGACTGCTTCGCCTCCTTCTGCATGGTGAAGGATTCGGTGGTGAAGGGCACCAGTTTGAAGGGGGTCGGAGTCGTGGTGAAATCCGACCGAGCGATGTGGTTGTCGATAGCGTATGCCAAAGACACCGAGGAAGTATCGTTAAAGCTGCGCACTACTGGCATAGCCATCACCTCGTCAAGTAAATGTCAAACTCGAAGACAATCACCCCGTTGTACGAGGTGAAGCCATGGATATCCACAGGAGAGGTAGGATTGAAGGTGCGGAACCGAATGCCATTGATGGTCTGGTCCTGCAGCCAATCTGCAACAGCTTCCAACATCCCTGTGTACTTGACCTGGTCCCTCGGCTTCTTCGTGAAAAAGGCCAGGTCAAGCTCTCCTCGGTACCGCCGTGGTGAAACCACGCTCGGTCCCGCTCTGCGCCCGCGCTCGATGTTGAGCTCGAACAGCCAGAAGTCTTGGTCTTGCTCCAACAGCACACCGCTCTCGGCCAGACTGGCGTCGATGCACTCGTCCAGGTCGAACGTGTAGAGAGCGTCCGGTTTCTCCGCCGCGAACTTGTCGTTCAGGTACGATCGCACCCGCAGGTGTGATTCGGTCATGGAGCTGAGCATGGTGTTGCTCATATCGGTCGCTTCCTTGCTTGTCCGGCCGCTATTCTATTCTGCATAACGCGCAGTGTCTCCGCCAGCGCGGCTTTTCCCGCCTCCTCCACCAGGGCGTTGTCGGTGTACTCCTCGCCCGACTGCAGCGGGTGGTAAAAGTAGAACAGGGTCTCAGGCTTTCGCCCGGACACCAGCTTATCAATCACCTCCGACAGCTCCCGGTTGCGCACGAAGCGCTCGGCCAACGCAGCGTTCTTTCCCCCATCCCTTCGTTTACCCACCGGCGGCGTACCAGGGCGAGTTGCTGTACCTCGTAAGTCCCGCAGTTTGCCATACCGGCGTCCGCCCGGGCGGCTGCGCCCGCGCGCGGCGACCAGCCAGTGGACCGCAGCGTTGGAGGAGTCGTGCTTGGTGGTACGCACGGCCATGGCCAGGCCCGCCAGCAGCGCCATGCGGATCGCCCTGTTGAACAGGGCTCCGAGGTCGATGTTGAACTGCTCCGTGGCCTTGGAGAATTTCCCGGCCATCACTTACACCTGAACTGGATCTGGCGCTCGCCGGCCTGCGTCGAGACCTTGTTCACCTGGCGCTTTACCCCATGGATCTCCAGCCACATCTGGTGCTTGCTGGAGCTGTATTCGATGTCGTTGGGCAGGTGCTCGGTCTGGAAGTAGACGTCGAAATACCGGTCCGCATCGGTGTTCCACAGCGGGAAGTCGTTCAGGTTGCTCATCACCCCGGTAACCTGGTGAACGCGAGTCACCTCGTCGGTGTATTGCTGGGTGGTCCGGTCGAGCCGGCGCGCCTCGGTCACCGTCAGGGTGAAGTCGGTGCGGAAGTCTTCCTCGTGGTCGATCCGCAGACCGAAGAAGCCCGAGTCAGCGAACGTGTCCACGACCCTGTAACGAACCCCGTGGAGGTTAACGAAATCCCACTCCTTCGGCTGCACGTTGATCGGCAGGAAGGCAAAGTAGTTCTCGATCTTCAGGTCGGTGGCGTTCGGCTCGTTGGCGCTGGTGCGGAACTCAAGGTCGATGAAGGCCTTGGCGAACTCGCGCTCTACGAGCCAGCCTGGGTCGTTGGCAGGCCCTACAGCCTCCCGACGGGTAATGGTGGCGAGACCGGAGCTGCCGCCCGGCACATCCGTGGCCAGTTGGCAGACGGTCAGGCCGAGGTAGGGGTTCCCTCCCCGGGCATCCTGCCGCGTGATTCCAAGAATGTACACGTCGTGTGTACCAGGGTGCCGGAACGTCCTACTTTCCGGAAACACACACTCGTTGTCCGCGAACAACATGCGGCGCCGGGTGGGCTTGTTGAAGTTGCTGAGGAAGCGATCAGTCGGATCGAGGCGCGCAACGAAAGCGTCCGGTACCCAGGTCTCAGTCAGCGGGTCCCAGGCCTCCATCCTCTCCGTCACCTTGCGCATAGCGATCTTCTTGATCTTCACCGTCAGCTCCTTGGTTCGGTGATCACATCTCGGTCCGGGATCACCCGGCCAATGATCGGGGTGATCGTTACCGAAGGCGTCAGGCCCAGGTCATCGAGGAGGTCGTCCATAAAGCCCTGGGCCTTGCTCAGGAACTTGAGGGACAGGAACTCCCAGCCATCCTTGTCGCTGCGCTGGCCTTCGTTGTTGCCGTCGGTGGCCTTCTTCAGCACGAAGACCTGCGCGCTCACCGCCAGGGTGCCCGCGCAGAAATACTTCGCGTAGGAGCGCAGGCGAGCCTGGTTGACGGGGCTACCTGTGGCCAGAACATCCGCCCACGTCGGCAGCTGGCTGACCAGGTCGATAGTCAGGTCGTCGATCAGGCCGTAGCCGTCAATCTGCTCCTGCGACAGGTCTTCCTCGTCAACCGTGAGGACGTTGAGGATCTGCTCAGTGGTGGTCAGGCCAAGGTAGTCCATAGTCAAGCCTTCTCGAACAGTCGCGCCTTGATGAAGTTGCGCAGCCAGCCGTCATTGGCAAGCTTCTTGGTCTCGCCGGTGTCGATCCACATGCCCGTGGAAGGCTGACGCCAGTCCACCTTGCTGATGTTCTTCACCAGGACGAACTCTTCCTCCTCGTCCTGCTTGCGACCGGCGGCCTCGGCTTCCTGGCGCAGGCGTTCCTCTTCGGCTTCCTGCGCGGCCTTTTCATCAGCCTGGCGTTGGGCCTCTTCCTGCTCCTGGCGAACGCGGTCAGCTTCTGCAGCTTCTTCCTCGTCCTTCAGGCGCTGTTCCTCGGCCTCAGCGTCCGCCTGCTCCTGGGCCCGGCGTGCATCTTCATCGCGGGCAGCCTGCTGTTCCTGGGCCAGGCGAGCTTCTTCCTCTTCCTTCAGGCGCTGTTCTTCCGCCTCGGCGTCAGCTTGTTCCTGGACCCGGCGCGCGGCTTCAGCCTGTTTGGCCTTTTCCTCTGCGGTCAGCTCGGTGCCCTCTTGGGGCGCCGGGGTGCTTTTCTTCAAAGCCATGTTCGTGTCCTCGCATCGTCAATGGGGAGCGGGGCGCCGAAGCGCCCCGCTGAGGTTAGGCCTTCTCGAGGCTAACCACCGACCAGGCCTCGTCGTAGAGGCGGGTGGCCATTTCGCCATAGTCAACGCGGAAGGACGTGGCCTTACGCATGACGTAGTGCTCGATGGCGTCGTAGGTCGCCGAGATGTTGACGAAGCGCTGGATCGCGTAGCGCGGGTCCAGGCCGACCATGATGCCCGCGCCGAACACGTCGGTGTCGAACGGGATGATCTCCGGCGAGGTGATGCCCAGGTTCACGCCGGCCCACGGGGTGGCGATCTTCGAGGAGTCCTGGCCGGTGACCTTCGGCAGCACTGCGTCATCGACGGTGATGGCGGTGTCGATGTCGGTCAGCACGGTGGCGATGTTGGCGGTCTTCTGCACCGAGTGCAGCCACTTGATCAGCGCGCGCTTGGTGATGGTGCCGTCGGCGACGATGGCCGGGTCGAAGGTGCCGATTTTGGTCTGCGGCAGGGCTTCGATACCGCGGTCCTTGTCACCCAGGACCATCGAGCGCAGCTGCTCGTTGACGGTGCGGATGCGGTTACCACGCGACTGGGCTTCCATGACGATACGCACCAGGTCGATGGTGGTAGCGGCCATGGCCTCGTCGGAGATGGTCAGACCGATCGAGTAGGTCGGGATGCGGTACGACTTGTCGCCGGTGGTGATGGAAACCATGGTTTCCGGTTCAGCCATCTGCGTGATTCGGCCGCTGCGGCTTTCTTCCGGCGCCGAGGTGTCGATGATCGGCTGATCGGCCTTGGTGCCGTTGATGTTGCGGGTGACTGCAACCAGACGCTGCCAGATGGCCAGGATGTCCGAGCCGTCATCGCGCAGGGCGTTGGCGTTCAGGGTTTCCAGGATCAGCTGCGGGTACAGCAGGCGAGCGCCCAGGCTATTGTCGGTGCCGTCAGGACGACGGAACGAACCGCTGGCCATGCCGGCGATCTCGGCCATGGTCAGCGCCGAGCCGATGTTCAGCACGCTGTCGTTCAGCGACGCTGTCGTCATCATCTGGTCGAGGACGTGGCCTTTGCTACGGTCAACGTCGTGGATGGTCGCGGCCATGTACTGGCGCAGGTTCATACCTGCATCAGCGGCCTTTTTGTAGATATCGACGTCGCATTCGAGGGTCTTCTCTTTGCCGTCGTTACCAGCGTACTTCAGTTCAAACTGTGCCATGGCCTAATTCCTTGGTCAGGTGAGGGGAGCTGAGGCGCGAGCCTCAGACCTTCTCGATCAATACTTTGTCACCAGCAACGCCGGTGCCGGTGAGGATGCGCATCACGCGATACTTGTGCAGCGCGGGAGTGCCCTTCTTGACCTGGGCGAGGCCTTTGGTACCCACCGGCAGCTGAGTGCCAGCGACCACCAGGTCACCGATCACCAGAGGAGTGGCTACACCGGAGGCAACCTGCACCTCGTGGCGCTGGCCCACGTTGCCGCGAGCAACACCGCCGAAGGTCCAGCCGTCTTCGGTACCGCCGGCGTCGATGTTATCGACGAAGGCGTCGAGTTCGTCGCCGTCGGCGCAGAGCAGGTAGTTGTTCTGGGTGCCCAGCTTCACCGCCTTCTTGATCTCGGCGTCGCTGTACTCACCCAGGCCCGCCTTGTTCTCGATGGTGGTGCCCACGCGCGAGCCCAGCTTGGTGGAAATGACGTTCAGACGGTTCGGATCGTTGGTCAGAACGGCGAATGCAAACTTAGCCATGGGATGGTCTCCTTACCGGCCGGTTTTCGAAGGTTGGGTCATGGACAGGCGATAATCCAGCGTGTCCGATTTCACCGTGGTGTCCTGAACGGACGTGGCTTGCGATTGCTGTCCAGTCTTGAAGACCTTGGCCATCTGGCCCTGCAGCTCGTTGTACTGAGCCAGCACCTCGGCCACGGAGTTCTTGATCTCCAACGGCTTGCCCATGGCTTTCTGCAGGTTGGTGACGGAGGCCTGAGCCACGACCAGGAGCGAGTCCATGGACTTGGTCAGGGTCTCGTTGGCTTCCTTCAGCTGGGCCACTTCGGCGAGCGACATTTCCAGCTTGGTTTCAAGCACGCCGTTCTCGCGCAGCGACTTCTTCAGCTCGTCGCTCATGCTGACGGCCGCGGCTGGGGCAGCAGCTTTCTTCTCGGCTTCAGCGGCCGCGGCAGCTTCTGCCTCGGTCTGCGTGGCAGCGGCTTTCGCGACAGGGTCATCCACCGGATCGGTCTTGGCTTCAGACAGGTTGGCCATGTACAGCTTCAGCTCAGCTTCGGTCAGGACGTCTTTCGGATCAGCGCCTGCCTGAATTTGAGCGAGCTTTTCTGCGGAAATTTCCATCTCGAACCTCCGTGTATCGCTCGGGTTATTCGCGGCAGGGCCGCTTCCAATGAGGTCATCCATGGTGGTGACCTTGTCGATGAGGCCAACCTGCCGCGCCTTTTCGGCGAAGAAGACTTGGCCCTCGGCCCAGATGCCAGTGTCACTGATCATCAGGTTCCGGGCGACGGACACACGCTTCAGGAAGAAGTCGTTGGTCTCGTCAATGTTCTGTTGCAGGCGCTTCTTGACCTCGTCGGTCAGCTCCTCGTAGGGGTTGCCCAAGGCCTTGTATTTGCCCGCCTTGATCACCGTGAACTTCACGCCGCGCGTGGCCTCTGTGTTCACCAGGGTGGTGATCACGGCCATGGTGCCGATGCTGCCGATCTCGGCCATCTCGCTGGCGGTGACCGTGTCGCAGCCGCACAGCAGCCAGTAACCGGCCGAGGCTGCCAGGGCGTCAGTGTGACCACGCAGCTTGCCACCGGTGCGCTGGTAACGCTTCATGGCGTCCGAAGTCTGCGACATGCCGCGCACCGATCCACCGTTGGTGTCGAAGTGCATGATCACGTCCTTGATGCCGGCCTCTTCGCAGATTGCCAGGGCATCACGGATGGCCTCGTAGCTGACGGCCGAGCCGCGGAACCATACGTGCCAGCGGGAGAAGTTCGGCACCAGGGAGCCGTGCACCTGAATGACGGTCTGCTCGCCCAGCTTGCGCAGCACGCTCAGGCCCACGCGATCGCTCGACACGCCGAACACTGGGTCAGTGGTCGGCTCGTCGTCAAACGGCGACGGGAAGAACGCTTCCTTGTTGAAGTTCGTGTGGGTGAACTCGGTGAGGTACTTCATCACCACTTGGTGCGAAGCCTCGGAGCCCAGCCAAATCTGTTCTTCCATGCCAGTCTCCTTACTGGTCATCCCCGCCGCTTTGGGCAGGGGTGTCAGGTGCCAGCGCGCCTTCGGCGGAGCCTGAGCGGTCGGTGTTTGTGGCGCTGGAGGCCGACTTCGCGAAGAAGCCCGTGCCCGCCAGCGGTTTGGCCAGGCCTTGTGGGCGGATGCCCAGCTCCCAGCATGCTTGTGCGTCGTTGATCACGCCGTAGCTCAGCTGCTCCAGCACACGCTTCTGGCGGGTGGCCAGGTAGGCCTCCAGCTCCGCGTCCGGGCGCAGGTTGATCGGCAGGAACTCGAAGGTCACGTAGCCATCGATGCCCAGCAGCCGACACGCCAGCGTCAGCGCACGAGACATTGCTTCTTCCACCGGAGGGCGGCAGGCCTGCACGACTTGCAGGTAGATCAACGTCTCGGCGTTCGACAGCGCCTGGCCGCCTCCCGCACGCAGCCCCGACACGGATGCCGGGGTCTTCAGCGCCGCGCCCAGCAGGTTGCCCAACGTGGTCAGCATTCCGGTGTAGTCGGACTTGTTGCCACCGGTGTCCTTGATCTCGAACTCGACGCTGTCGAACGCCACCAGGGCGTCCTCCGGCTCCATCTCGGCCAGCGCCTGCTCGATCTCGGCCTTCACCGTGGCGAACAGATCGTTGACCTTCTTCGGGTCCCGGCGGTCCTTCTCCGACATCCCCTCGAGCACGGCCTGGGCCTTGATCAACGCGATAAGGCGGCTGTGGCCTGTGCGGTTCAAGGTCCTGTGGGTGTCCTCGAGGAACGAGTTGAAGTTGATGGTATGGGACAGGCCCGGGCGAAGTAGCGACACCGCATACGCCTCATCCGGGTTCCGGTTGTGCTCGGCGATGAACACCGTGGGGATGTTCAGCTCGATCTCACCGTTGTCCTGGGTCGGGAAGCGACCGCCTTTGCCGTCGGCGTACCACCCGATGGTGGAGTAGCCAATCGGCACCAGGCGCTCAGGGCCAAAGGCCGGGTCCAGCACCAATTCAGTGCCGCACCCACCGGTGGTCACGACGTCCATCTGCATCATCGCCAGCAGCGTCTGCATGGCGGGCTTGTCGTTGTAGCCCTGGCTGTAGTCGTGCAGCGTGCTGAACCGGTCCATGAGGGAGTAGGCCAGCGCCATCACGCCCAAGTCCATGGCCCCAGTCGAGTCGAAGCCGGCCAGGCGGAAGCCTGCGCCGGTGGACAAGGCCACCATGGAGTTTGCGGCGGAACTGAAGAGACCATCCTCACGGATCAGCGTGCGGATGATGTCGTTGATGTCGGTCTTGTTCTGGACCTGGTTGATCGCATTGGCCGTGTAGCGGGTCAGTGCGTTCGTGATCGCGGTGCCGCGATCTTGGTCCGAGCCTGGACGCTGTGCTCGAGCTTTGCCGGCCAGGTTACGGGTAGGCAGGATCACATCGCCGGTTCCGACTTGGCGGAATCGCGATCCTTGTGAGCCTGGTGTCCGTCTTCCGTTCTGGGCGGCCATGCTGGTGGTCGTAGCGTCCTGCTAGAGTTTGCGCGAGTTTAGTCGTCCAACCTCCTGAATTGCAAATCCTTCTGCGGGAGGTTGGACGGGTCGGATCATACACTTGCGAAAAGTCCGCTGTCTAGCGGAGAAGTTTCGCACGCACCCCGATTTTGCTGTTTCTGGCCACCCCGACACCGAACAGGCCCTTCAGGGCGTGGGCATCTTCGCGGGTGGCCTCCTTCGGCGGCGCCTTCGACCCCACCGCCACCTTGCCGACGGCCACCGGCGCCGAAATGCCCGTGCTCTGGTAGCTGTCCTCGCACAGTTGGCCGGCGATGTTGGCGTAGTTCAGCGAGTGCACCCAGTGGTCGTTCTTGTCGGTCTTGATGAACTTGTGGGTGATGGTGCCGTCGTGGTTCTTGCTGGCGATCTTCTTGGTCGTCGCGAGGTGCTGGTACAGCTCCTCCTTCAGCTTCTCCTCGCGCGGGTAATACATGCGGTTGTAGTTGTGGTTCTCCAGCACCTGGGCCAGCGTCTTGGTTCGGTCAGCGCTCAGGTAGCGCCCGTCGTCCTTGATCTTGTACGGCACGATGCCGGAGACGTTGGTCACGTACTCGACCGCGATGATGTTGTCGCGCGCCGCCACCAGCATGTTGACCAGGGTGATGTCGGGGCCGGCGTCGATACACAGCTTGCTCATACCCAGCTCGTCGTAGCGCGCCAGCACCACCGGGTAGGCAGGGTGGTCCGGGGTGTTCTTGATCTTCTCCATCCAGATGACGTGCCAGGCCCTGGCCACGCGGATCTGCACCGCCAGGTGGATCATCTTGCCCACGTCCATACCGCCCACCACCAAGGCACTCTCGATGATCGCGCCATACACCCAGCGCTCCAGGGTGCAGTGGATATCCTTGTGCCCCTGCTGGGTGTTGAAGGTGTTCTCGAGGTCGGAGTGCGGCAGCCCGATCACGAAGTTCATGTAGTCGGAGTAGAGCGGGTAGTCGGCGAGCTGCTTGATGATCTGGTGCGGTTCGTTGTAGACCGGAACGTCCCAAGGCGATACCTGGTAGCTGTGGTCCCAGACGTCGGGGTGCTTGGCGACCCACTGCCGCCGCTCGGGGTCGAGCAGGCTGCCCAGCAGGTCCTTGCCGCAGTTGTCGCAGCGGATCCAGGTGGCGTCCACATCGAAACGGCTGTCGTCCAGGTGGTCGCGGCGGAACTCGCTGATCTGGCCGTCGTACCCGGGGATCACGAAGTGCTTCTTGAACTCCGGCAGAACCCAGGTCTCGCAGTGGGCGCACTTGCAGAAGTAGTAGCGCTGGTCACCGCTGTTGAAGTCGATGTCCACCCCGTAGCCGTCCACGGTCGGCGTCGAGAAGCGGTACCGGTAGCCGCGGTTGCCCTTCTCGTCCTTCGTCTTGGCGTGGCGGATACGCGAGTTGAGCTTGCCCAGCACCACCTGGTTGGAGAAGTCCACCTCGTCGGAGATCAGCACCTCCGCCGGGATCGAGATGCCCGAGCGGGCGCCGTAGGTGCCGCCAACGTAGAGCATCGAATCGCCCAGGCGCTTCTGCCCGGCGCTGTTGTCGCCCGCCCGGACCATCGCCGTGTAGTGCTCAGAGGCGATGATCGCGCCGTCGAAGCGGTCCTTGGAGAACTTATTGGCGAAGTCGGAGGTCGGCAGCGTGAAGATGATGCGGATGTGCCGCATGGCTATCAGCATGGCCAAGGTCTTCTGCACCATCAACTCGGACAGTCCCACCTGCGAGCACTTGCGCACCGCGATGCGCTGGCGGGTGTCCTTGATGATCTCGATCTGGTACTCGTGGTCCTTGAACGTGAAGGGCTGCCCCTCCACGAACCCGTAGTCCAGCACTACCTGGTCGAGGGCGGCCATGCCCTCGTCCCGGTTCAACCGCATGCGCAGCCGGTCGTATGAACCCGTCCCTATGGTCATGGCCTGATCCTTCAGTCAGCTGTGGTGGAGCTCGATGTGTCCGAGGAGGAAGGGAACCCCTGGAAGGAGTCCGATGGCTGCGAAGTGTGCCGGCTAACGCAGGATGCCAGGCTGCCGGAGTCCACATCCGGTGGATTACGGTGCGGTGGCGCCTGGCACGGCCTGGTCTGCTCGCTGGTCTCCTCGCCGAGGCGATGGGTCGTCTTGGCCGCCAGCATTCCACCGGTGGTATAGGCAAACGGGCCAAGCTGGATTTCTTCGACTATCCGGGATTCAATCTCGCTGAGCGGCATGTCAGCCCGCGGGCGCACGCGGCACTCAAGGGTCGTCACCGGGGTCTGCTGGCGCTCCTCTCGAATCCGTGCCATGCCCAACTGCTTGCGCAGGCTGGCCACGGTCTCGTGGATCTCGGACAGCTCCACTTCGTTCACATCGAACCACATGGTGGACTGCCCCAGCAGGCGCCCGGTGTGGCCGTCGAGCTTGCGCTCCATCTGCAAGCGCCGACGGAAGAACCCGCGCCAGCGCAGTCTGCCAGTCCATTCACGATCGCTCATGGCCGCGCTCCCGAGTCCACCATCTTCAAGGCGTATTCCCAGCGCAGCTGCGCGTAGGCGTCCATCAGCGACTCACCGAACTCCAGCTGCGCTACCATCCTGCACTCGCTCAGGGTGATAGGGCAGTGCGCGGCGAAGTAGCGCAGGTCAGCCTGCCGCTCCTCCTCTGGGGTCAGGCCATACGCCTGCCCGGCTACGATCAGTTCCATGTCCGTGGCTTTCTGATGGGCATTCAATCCTTCGTTCATCCTCGATCTCCTTGCTTGGCATCCTTGAGGGTCTGTTCATGCAGCTCGCGCAGGAAGGCATCCTGCTGCTCCTTCGTCAGCATGCGCTCGACGATCCCGAACAGGGTCGCTTCGGCGCGCTGGTAGCGATCCGCGGTGTACAGCTTGGGGATGTCGCGGGTCAGCATCTGGGTGATCTTGATCGAGAGGTTGATCGCTTCCTTCGGGGTGATGCCGGTGTCGTCGCGAGTGCTCACCGGCGAGCCGTCAGGGTTCACCACCCGGCGCAGGACCGCATCGACCAGCACCAGCTGGGACTTGATCGTCATCAGCACTGAGGACTCCAGGCCAGCGATGCGGCTGACCAGCTCGCGCTGGATCGCCGGGTTCATCGCCTCGAGCAGGGCCATGGAAGCGTCACTGGGCAGCAGGTCCTGGCGCAGACCGGCCAGGATGGCCTCATAGGCCTCGTACATGCCGGGGTCGGCGAAGCGCAGCGACTCGATATCGGTCACGTCCACCGGCGCTGGCAGGCTGTCGTAGTTCCGCGAGTGGACCTCGCGAGACTCAGTCATTGCTGCCGCCCTCGGCGATCTGCAACGTCGGCGAGGCGCGGTACCAGAGGGTGCTGTAGCCCTCGTTGATGATCGGCGCGCCACCGGCGATCGGCCGCTTGTTCACGCGGGCCTTGCGCTTGCGCATTTCGAACCGGCCGAAGCCGCTGATCTGGAGGTAGGGGGCGTTGTCCACCAGGAAGACGATGCCCTTGAGGGTCATGTCCACCACTTCTTTGGCCTGGCTCATGCTCAGGCCGGCCTCGTTGGCCACGTACTGGATCAGGTCCTGCCGGTTGGCAGGTGGTTCCTTTGGTTTTGGCATGTCGATTCCATCCGCCTTGTGCATCCTGCTGTGGGTTGGCGGGCGGTAGAGAGCTTTCTCCTTCGCACGACTGGCGGGGCTGGCGGGGCCCGGGCAGTGGCGCGTCCCTGCGTTATGGGCCGCCCATAGTGCGCAGATTGACGGAGAATTTGGTAAAGGTCAAGGAATGGGGGTAATGCGAAAGGAGGGGTGCGACATCCATGTCGCGGGGCTCTGCACGTCAAAGGAGGCTGTCGGGGCGGCGGGGTTCGAGCTGGTGGACGAGACCTTCTGGACCCCTCCGCGCCGACGTGTCTGCACTGGAGCGCTGACGAAATGGATCCTAGTTGGGGCGAGGGTAGGTGTCAAGCGGGTGAAACAGATTGGGCGGAGGAGTGGCCTGGTCTCGCCGGAATCAAGACCAGGCCGTGTTGCAGCATGTCCGAGCCGCCAGAGTAGGCCGTGCCCGGGCCAAGTGTCAACTCAGCGGATGCTGCTGCTGCTGCTGAATATCACGCGGTCGGATGTCGAAGCCGTTCGCGCGGGCAGCCTCCTCGGCCTCGGCCTTCTGGATCGCCATGTCGATCCACACCATGAACTCGGTGGCGCGGATGCAGGCCTGGGCCAGCTCAGGGCTCTGGTAGGTCTGGATCTGGGCCAGGCGGTTGGTGATCAGGTTCAGGTCCTGGCGCATGTCGCCCATGCGGTTGCGCACCGCAGGCAGGTCAGGCAGCTGTTGCTCGAGCGATGGGGGCACCGGCTGCGGAGCCTGCTCAGGCTCGGTGGCCAGGATCTGCGGACCTGGTGGTACCGGGTCAGGCTTCGGCGGCTCAACCTGCTCGATGCTCTGGAACAGGGGAGGCAGCAGGTTCTCCTGCACCTCGGCGTCCAGGTCGGTAGTCACTTCGGGCTCATTCACTGGCGTTCTCCTGGGCGGCGAGGCGTTCGCGGGAGCGGTCATGCAGGTGCTCCAGCGCTTTGCTGATGGCGATCATGGCCTGGGCGTTGTGCTCGCTGGCGAACGGCCCGGTCTGGCAACCGTTGAGGCGGTCATAGGCCACCGCCAGCAGCGACTCGATGGTCACCCCGTTGTAGCCCTGGGACGGGTCGCCTTCCTGGAACTTGATCGGCAGCGAGCTGAGCCGCGCGCGGATCACTCCGTTCTCATCCTGCACCGGCATCGAGAACTTCTGGCCGTTGATCAAGTACAGGTGGTTGTCGCCGTTGGGGCCGCGCTCGCCCACCGCGTACACGCGCAGGCGGTACTCGGGGTGGAAGGCGTTGTGGTTGTGGACTTCGCGCAGGATCAGGGGTGGGGCGGTGGGTTCAGTCATGTCGGTCGTCCTTGTGCTGAAAAGTGGGTTGTTCAGCGGACGATACCTGTGGGAGCGGAGAATGGGAAGTGGCGCGCCGGGGAAGAGTCGAACTTCCAACCCCTGGTTTTGGAGACCAGTGCTCTGCCAGTTGAGCTACCTGCGCGTGGTGCCGTCACGAGGTTTCGAACCCCGGGCCTGCCGATTACAAGTCGGCTGCTCTGCCAACTGAGCTATGACGGCAAGGTGGGGCCGGCCTCTGGCCGTAAAAGAACCCCGGTAAAATGGCAGGCTAGCCTGGGCTCGAACCAGGGACCCCGCGGTTAACAGCCGCGTGCTCTACCAACTGAGCTACAAGCCTGTGGAAGAGGGTCAAGGATTCGAACCTTGGACTGCCGGGATCAAAACCCGGTGCGTTTGACCGCTTCGCCAACCCTCTGCATGCGCTGGACCCATCGGCCAGGGGAATCTTTCGACCTAACCCCGACCCCAGGGGATTGAACCCCGGAGCGCGAGGTGGACTGTAGCTATTTGCGCTGAGCAGCGCAAGCCTCACAGCCCTGTGACGTCCAAAATCATTGCCGCGTTGTCCCAGAGGTTGTCGTGGTAACTGACCCCTGTCGTTGAGCTGTAGCCGTACCTGTAAATCTGGTATGAGCCAGTGTCGATCCTTGTCCCGGTCTTTTTGTACGTGATGATGTTGGTGGCTTCTTCGTACCAGTAGTCGTTGCGGTAGAACCTGGCGTCGTAATCGCCGGCCCACCTGGAAATCACCAGGGCCGCTGTGGGCACGTCCTTGTACATGTAGAACGGTCCACTCGTGCCTGTACCACCTGGTCCTTGCGGAGGCGACAGCCAGTTGCCCACGACCTTCATGTAGCCTGACTCGGAGCTGAACACCAGCTGGCCCTGGGCATTGAACACCTGCAAGCCGAAGTTACCTGTATGCACCGGAGTACCGAACACATACACCGCGAGTTGAGTTCCTACAGGGTCAGGGAAGTGAAAGATCGCGTATTTCATGGTCACGCCGCCGCCCCCC
>Ga0247724_1000011_pt1 | contig 89329 bp, 164 predicted proteins | sample OKSTACKMC2E_FD_182776 | JGI IMG/M metagenome (GOLD analysis project Ga0247724, IMG submission 182776) | Subsurface sediment microbial communities from gas well in Oklahoma, United States - OK STACK MC-2-E | ecosystem: Environmental > Terrestrial > Deep subsurface > Rock core/Sediment | place... | reverse complement strand
GGGTGTATTCTGCTTTCTGCAGTTCTGCTTTACCTTGCAGAGATTGTGCCCACACGTTGTAGAGGGGACCAACCACAGCATTAATGATCATCAGTGATAGAAGAAAAGATACACCAATGATGCCAAAATTGCGGACAGTGTTATCAGGTTTCATTTAGAAGAACTCCCAGAGTTTTTGAAAATCATATTAGCAAGAACCACAATAGCAAGGTTCTGCCAGAAGGTCAAGGATACACTAAACCAAGATAGAATCAGTCCAAGCAACCATGCTTCAAATAAGATGCTGACAGTTACAAGAACAATAGCACCAGCAACGACACCAATAGCAGTAGAAGTTTTCATAGATCAAACAGCAAGAGTACCAGAGGGAATTTCAACAACTTCGGGAAGTTTTGAATCATCAAACTGATTCATATTATAGCATACCCATTCACCGTTGCGGAACACATAAGCATACTCTTCACTATTATCGGGGAGCAGATACTCACAGAGGTCTTTATCAAGACGAGGAGGGCAATCTTCCCCACGAGCAGAATAATACTCAGGTTGCTTATCTTCATCCCAGCAGGTGCTCATATCGCCACCATCAATCAATTCTGCTGCCTTCTGATAAGAATTGTAGTGGGTTTTCAGAATGCGACCCAACCAAGATTCATATCCGTCCCAATGATGATAGGAACTAAGCACACTGCCATCACTCAACTCAATTCCGATTCTGCTGCGAGTTGCCATTGGGGTGTCTGTCGATTACCCACATATTATAAGGGGTCCCCAGTGCCCTGAGAACCCTCTGTGTGCCAGTTTTTAAAGTGTCACTCAATCCTCATAAATTCTTGCTTCCAAAGCACTAGGATTAGCATCGCAATAGAGCTCAAATGCTGTTGGATCGTGATCGTCATCAGGATGATTTGCTTTATATGCCTTCAGTGCTTCTAATTCTTCCTCCGTATGTCTCCGTGCCTGTGGAGAAATCGTAGGGTCACTCAGAAGATCCTCATCCTTCTGAATGTGTTGATTAATGTTGTCCATTGTTTTGTATCGTGTTGATAATATTTATTTTATCGTGGAGTGCAATCACCCTTTCCTTCCAGAGTTCTTACCATCAATTCAGCAAACTTTTCCATCTTTTGTGCAGAAACAGTCTGTGGGGCATAAGTAATTGCATCTTTGAGTGCCACCAACTCATTCCATTCTTCTGTCGAAAGAACTTCGGTGCCAGTTTTTGCGAGAGTCATAAGTTTCTTGCGATGTGTCCCAATATTAGCATTTCATAACATAACTATCTAGAAACTTTATAATCTCTTTGCAATTTGTTTACAAAACTTCATTATTAATATATTTTTTAACTTTATATCCTTTATGATGATTTGCTTTTCCATTAGCAACATTATACATTGAACCAGAATTTAATCCATTTTCTATAGAGTATTTTTTTAAACTATTCTTTACATATTCTATATTTCCATCTGGTGTTATTATTTCATAATGTATGTGACTATATTTTTCTTCCATTATTTTTTTAAATTTTTCTTTTGTACTTTCTGATTTTGGTTTACCTTTTAATGCACTGCTTATTCTTATTCTTGCTTCTTCATTTCGAAGAAGACCTCTAGTTGCTTCACTTATTTTTTGTTTTGTTTCTTCATTGCGAGGAATTCCCTTTAACCAAGAATTAGATATTCCCTTTTTTGCATTACTTATCTTTTGTTTTGTTTCTTCACTCCGCAATTTTCCTCTTAAATGTTTTACTCTTTTTTCTATAGTTTCCAAAGATGGGTTGCTATGACCTTCTCCACCATCAGTTCTATTATGAAGAATACCAGTCCACAAATCTTTTCTACCGAAGACAGCAATCATATACTTCTCGTGTCTAAATGCCTCTTCTTCTGTTAAATTTTGTTTGAGAAATATTATTTTTGTTTTATCTTTTGGTTTGTTACAAGGTCTACCCTCTTTTCTATAAATTCTATTACCACTACCTTTACCTATGTAATAAGGTGTCTTATCTTCACGCAGATAGGCATAGGTATAAAACCTATTAGGACTTAGCATAACTGCTCTTTTGTTGGGTGCAATAGTATTTATACAAGAAAAGGAGCATTTTTGCCCCTCTCCCACCTGTGAAGATTGCACCCAACGCAGGCATTAATATTTATACATTACTTAATGAATTCATCAAGAGAATCAAGGTCATCTTTCAATTCTTGTTCTTTCTTTTGGTCGTGATAATAAGACCACAAAGCATTATGCACATCCATAAGATTGTCAATCCAGAAACCAGCAGGATAGATTCCTAGAGCATCCATAACACCACGATGAGAGGTGCCTTCTGATTCTGCTTTACACATAATCGTGCAAATTGCCTGCACCATATCAAGTTTGTCCTCTTCAGAAAGCATAAAATACTTTCCTACTGCTCTTTGCTTTGCTTCTTCATTTTCTTTCTGAAGTTGTTTGCAAGCATCAGAATTCCACCACTCTTGGAGTGCTTTACCAAATTCATTAGGTTGCTTTTCCACCATTACTCTCCAAACATAGTGCCAAAGAATCCAGAGTCTCCTCCTTTACGATTTTCAAGTTTATCAAGAATAGAGTCGGTAGTCTGTAAGGTTTCAATACGGGAAATCATGTCAGCAATAACCGAGCATACCATAGGACGCTCTTGTCGTGCAGCATAAGCAAGTGCATTTCTCAAAGATGCTTCTGCTTCTTTTAAACTAGTTTCTACACTGTCGGATAGTGCCATTTCAACATTCCTCCATTCCAATAGGTTTAGTTACTTTACGCAAAAGATATGTGCCATCTCCTTTATCTACCCATTCTACCACATCATTCTCCTTAATACCAGATGCTTCCATCAAGTCATCAGGAAACTGAACGTAATATTCTCCACTCACACCATCAACTTCAACAGGAAGTTGCCATTTAACCACCTTATCCTTTGTTCCTGGTGGCATCCAGAAACCATCAGCAGTCATCCAATATCCATCGGCAATCATTTCATCATAACTGCGATCAAGTTGTGCTCGTTTATCATAATACTCTGCCTCACGCAGATTATATTCACGACACTTTTCCTTTTCTTGGTCTGATGCTGCTTTATCGCACATTGCATTCAATTCTTCTTCAGTATAACGAAGTGCTTCCATATCACTATGACCCCAAGGAGGCATAATATCTTCTACCTTTGGTTCTTTTACCTTTGGTTCTTTTACCTTTTTATACTCCTCTGGATAGTAGTGCTCCTCCCAAAAATCAGTCCAAGCACCTTTACACTCTTCAGATTGGTCATCCTTATCACAAGTTAGTTTATCTTTTTTCTCAAGGATTGAATCAAGTCTCTCCTCATACTTGTTGGTAATATGCTTACCATTACCATTCAGAAGTGCAAGAAGTTCGTAACAACGACCAGTATGATGCTTGAAGTAATGATACTCTTCATCTACAACTTTATGAATGACATCATAGATTTCTTGTGGAGTTGCATCAGAAGATAAGAGAGCATTACTCATCCACTTTTCAAGATTTTCAAGAGAATACTTCTTGTAGTCAAAGTCCATCGGTAAATTCCTTGATTGCTTGCTCCATAATAACCTGGATTTCCTTCTGAGTCAAGTTGTTAAGAAACGACCACTTTGGGTCTTGTGGATCCCAAGTTGCCGTAAATGATCCATCTTCATTTTGAGTAAATTTTAATGTGTCTTCCATCACATATCAATATGAATATCAGATTCCCAAGATTTCTTTTCAACTTTACGAAGAGTTTTAATTTCCTTATAAAGGTCTTTAATTTGTTGATATGCTTCTTCTGGTGAAATCTTATCAGTAATTTCAAGTCCAGCAATGAGAGCAACCTTATCACCAAAACGGGCAAGTGCTCTTTCGAATTCTGTTAAAGTTTCATACATCGTAATTAATCCTACAACGATCAGCAAGAATATCTATGCGAGCATCTAATGTATCATAGCAATACTAATACGAAAAGTCAAGTAATTTTAGTAATTATCCAACCTTTATGTTGTCTATATTGATAGTTTACAACTTTTCCAATTGCACCTCTATTTAAATCATTCAATTCACAAAATACTTCTAATTTACAAGTATATCCTATGATTCCATCTGGAGAAATAACTTCATAGACATTACCATTTTTTTTAAAATAATTAAAATTATTTTTCATTAATTTTGAGTGCTCTTTTCTACTTTTTCCATAGAATGGATGTTTTTCTCCGAACAAAACATTTTTTGGTTTTCTCCCAATACACTTGCTTCTTATTTTTTCTTTTGTTTCCTCAGTATGCTTTAATCCAGTTTTTACTTTTAATCTTCCATTTACCCATTCGTTTCCAGGACACTCTAAACTTCTAACATCTACAACTCCATTGTTCCACCATTTCAAACCTTTTCTCATTTCACTCATTTTTTTTCGTGTTTTTTCAGTATGTTTAAGTCCTAAACCATATTTTTTTCCCTTCATAAATTCACTTCTTCTCATTCTTGCACCTTCATAAAGATATGAATTAATATATCCACTATTTCCTTTCATTCCACTATGTGCTAAAGTCATTTTAATAGTTTTCCAATGATTAACTCCATATCTCTTAATACAAATTCTTTCAAGTAATGCGTGTGCTATGTAATGTTCTCTTGCTGTAAGCACTACAATTCTATTGTTTTTTCCAAAGATACTTTTTGGAAAAATATGGTGTTTTTCGGTATAACCTTCAGGAGGAGTTATATTCTCTGCTTTCCTAATAAGATTACAATAAATCTTTAGATAATTCATTTCTATTCTATTTGGACGGCATTATTATTTATAATAGAAAAGGTGCCCGAAAGCACCTAATCTTTTGTCTGTAGAGATTGCCGTCCAAACAGACATTCTTATTTAGTGAATTCTTCAAAAACAATATCTATTCTTCTATCTATTGCTTCCATAGAATTCATTATTTCATAAAGTAAATTACTTGTTTCTACATTTTCTTCTTCTAAGACTTTGATACGATCTTCCAATTCTTCTAGTTTTTGATAGATTATATCACCAGGAGTAGGATTCGGAAATCCCCACTTCTTTTGAAACCAATTTGGATCTTGTTTAGTCATGAGTTTCTAATTTTACATTAAGTTTATGAATTTCATTTTGAACCCAAATCATTTCTTCCTGAAGTCTTGTGATCTTTTCATCGTGAGATTTCAACCAGTCATAACTCAAATTTTCTTCAATGTTCTTTTCTGGCAGATTGTACTTTTGAGAAACTTCTTCTGGTGGAGATTCTTCTTTCCATGGATACAGAATATATTCTAATTCTGCAACTATTGACCAAAGAAGTACCCGAAGATTAAAAAACACTACAATACTCCAACTTCCTTTAAGTAGTTACGATAGGCAGCATATCTTTGCCACTTTGGTTGTCCCTGTGCATTTAATTGGTGACAAATCTCACAATAACACAACCACTCATACCAAGGAGTGGTTGGGTCTAATTCGTGATAAGGATAATCAGAGTTTTCCACCTACTGTTCCTTCATGAACTTTTTCGGGTTCAGGGAAACCCTCCTGTTTCCACTTAAGATAAGCACGGGTTGCTGATATACATTGCTCTTCAGTGAGAGATGAGACCAGTCCTTTTCCTTCAAGATCGGTTGAGTCCCAGAGTTCATATCGTTTTTGCTCCACATAAAAGCAGTCGTCAATCAGTTTCTTTTCGGTCATTTACTTGCTTTACAGTTTCGTGAAGTTGTTTCAGTGCCTCAATGGTTTCAGGAGTTTCTTCCCAAGTCCAGGAGTTGCCGTTTTTATCTACAAATGTGCGTTCAGTCATACTTATAACTCAGTTGAATGTCTTTCTTTTTAAGATTGTATCTGTCAATGTGTTTTTTGCGATGCTCTTCTGTTTGAAAGTAGCACTTGCGGATTTCTTTTCCGTCTTTTTGAATCAATTTCCAAGGAAACTGATCAAAAGGAAAATCTTCTTCTCTATTTTGAGAAACCACTTGTTCACTTTTCTTTGGTCTTCCCATAATCAGGTTGGTTGCTCTACTCGTTGAGTATACACGGTATCAAACATTTTGTCAAGTATCTCACTACACTCCTGATACTCTGGACTATTCAGCACAGTTTTTTCAATCTGATGCCGACGCACAGCAGTATAGATGAGTTTATATTGTTCTTGTGTGAAATTCATGTTAAGTGCTTTGGTTTTTCTGTATCGAATTGATAAAATTGTATATCTTTCATATTCAGACACATCAGTAGTGTATCATGCTCTCTCTGCTCTCTGGGTGTGCCACGATACAAATGTCTGCGTTGATAGGCACATTTCCAAATTCCAAAGAAAATTTTAGACTTATCCGTCATTGCTCTACACAAATAATGCGTTGTTGATATTGGTCTGGTTCGCAGATAATAACTTTCTTTGATTCCAATGTGCCAAGTTGGTAAATGATAATGCACATTTGACCGAATAGAATAATCAGTCCTGCCCTCTTCTTAACTTGTGTGAAATACTTATTCATAATCATCATCCCAAGGTGCTGGTTTGCTTAAAATTTCTTTGAGTCTTTTCTGTGCTTCTGGATCTGGTGGAGCATTGAGTCTTTCTACAAGAGCATCGTATGATTCTTTTGATACAACAATGCGTTCTGGTGGGTATGAATTTTTGCCCCAAAATTCTTCAAACTTATGAACATAATTCATATGGTCCCATCCTTTGTTAAGATTCAACCAGAAATCCCAGTATCTTTGGTGATCATCCATTCTCCAGTTAGAGTGGTTGACCAGACGAAACCAATACCAGAAAATTGTATGTTTAATCGGTTTAAATCCGATTATCCACTTATTTAAGAATACTGGAAAGTCCATTACTTACTCATCACATAAGAATAATAGGTGTCTCTACCTGATAGATTGTATGGGTCAAATCCTGGTTGAGACATTAGATACTCATCAGTCATTTCAATATACCCAGCAGAAAGTTCTTCAAAGAATGCGAGACGGTCAATGTTATCCTCTAATGTCAACCGAAAATAAAGAGCATTGGAGAATGCATAGAATCCCCACATAATCATTTCCCATTTAGACTTCAGGTATTTCATCATCACATTATAGCAGGTCTTTGAGGATTATGGTGAGGTCTTGTGCCAGTTTAAGAAGTGTCTAATTTTTAATCCAAATATCACTATTAACTCCCGAAGACGATTCACCATTTCTGAAAGGAAAATATCTTTGCTCAGATGCTTCATCAACATCCCCATTATAAACTCCACGGATTGGAAGAATACCTAAACCAGATGAAGTATCTCTAAAATAAAAAACACCAACCCTCCATGTACTATCATTAGTGTCAGTTGGATCAGTTCCTTGTGTTGTTGGGTTGTTGAAAGTGTTAAAATCAGTTATGCCATGACTTATTCCTGCAGGTTTATTTGTCTTGACAATATTACTACCAGTAGATCCATTATATAAAGTTCCATCAAATGTTTTTACACCCATATACATTCCTGTCGAATATGTCCAACCAACTGAACCATATCCCCAGGATTCAAATCTTTGTCTTGTTTCTGTAGAATTACTCAATAAAGATTCTATCCAAGCATAACTCTGTTCAAAATCAAAATCTCCAGAATATGCTCCAGGAGTTGTGCTTGAGTTTCCTGTTCCTTTCCATGCTGATGCTCTTGAATAATAATCTTGAGCATATCTTACTCTTACCCAAGGTCCGGAATCAGTAATACCAGATTCAGATCCATCAAAATCAATATAAACTCTTTCTGCTTCTCCAGAATATCCTGATGGTTTTAACCAATAGAAACCATTTGGAATATTTCCATAATCATTCTTTAAAGCACTTGCACTGGAGTATGCATTATTTTTTCCTTGACCATAACTATGAGGTCCAGCAAAGACTCCCACTTTACTCTTCTCCCATTGGCATTGGTGCTGACCACTCTGGACCATTCAAGATTTCTAAAATCTCTGTGTAACTATAAATCCCTTCAAGTGTTGTGAGTTCGGCAATAAAACTTGGTGGTCCTGGTGGTTGTGGAGTGAATATAGTAGTTTCACCAGTTTCTGCGTCAATCACCTCATAAGGTGTTGGATCAAAAGGTCCCTCATCCCACTTTACAAAAGTTTTTGTGCCCGCAATATTTTTTCTTACCGTCTCTGCGGAACTTTCTAATACAAAATTAAAATCTATTTTATCCAATTCTTCAACGGAGAAAATAGCAAAATTTCTTTGTGTATACATTTCTATTCCTCATAGAATTTCCATTCATATCCACCTGCTTTTTTTCTATTTGTTTTTCCAGTTAAGCAAGTAGTGATATTTGTTCTATTTATTCCCGTTTCTTTACCAGCATAATATATTGAACTGAAAATCTTTATCACTTCTTTAGTCTCTGGGTTTATCATACAAACTTTCTTTTGATTTGTTTGTATTTGACTCAGTTTCTTTTTAGTTTCTTCATTATGAGTTCTATTTTTACTTGCTTCTCCTATTTTTTTCTTTGCTTCCTCTGTATGTTTTCTACCTTTATTCCATTGATTTCCTTTTATAGCATTTAACAATGCTTGCTTATGACTTTCGGAAATTTTTCTACCTCTTCCTCTTTGACCAATCAACTTTTTAGTTTCTTCAGAAAGTTTTTTACCAGTATGAAATTCCTTCAATCTTTTTATATGTTCTTCAGAAAGTTTCCTACCTCTGGTTTTATCTCCAATTTTTCTTTTAGTTTCTTCTGATAATTTTTTGCCCTTATGACTTTCAGACATTTTTTTCAACTGCTCTGGTGTTAATTTTCTACCTTTGTTAATCTCACTTAATTTTTGTTTAGTTTCCTCTGTATGTTTTCTTCCCTTAAAAGATTTACTCATTTTCTTTCTGGTCTCTTCAGAAAGTTTTTTACCTTTTTTAGATTTACTTATTTTTTGTTTAATTTCATCAGACATATTAGATACACCAAAACCACCTTCTGCTAAATTATAACCAAGTTCAATTGCTTTGGTTTCTTTTATCCAATATTTTTCTCTTTCATTTAACTGGTTTTGTGTAAAGCAAACTTCTAATGCTTCCTTTAAGAAGTTTTCTTTACCGTATTTTTTAAGTGCTAATTTGAAAGCAGTTCCAGAACCATAATACTCTGGATTATTATTACTATCTTGACCAACATAAAACTTTCCGTTGATAAGATTAGTAGTTTTGTAGATAATCATACAATTACCTGATGGACCGACAATAGTATTTATAAGCATTAAAAAGGAGAGTATTACTACTCTCCCAACCTGAAAAGATGTCGGTCCATCAGGTATTGCTATTTATGCACTTGTTTCTAATACTTGTGAGAAATCAATCTTATCAATTTCAGTTGTTGAGAAGATTGCGAAGTTTCTTTGTTCGTACATAGTCTTAGTAGTTTTTTAGGTATTTAGATTCCGAATCTACTGCGAGTAGCATTGAAGTTTTGTTGGACTTCGTTTGAAGTTAATGCCCTGTTGTATATTTGAGCATTAGATATATCACCATTCAAGTAATATACAGTGCTACTACCAAACCTACCAATAGTTCTATCAGAAAAGGAAGAAGTTAATGTTCCTGCTGTTGTTTGCGTTCCAACAGAAACTCCATCAATATAAGATGTTTTTGTTGTTCCACTAAAAGTAAAACCTACCTGATGCCAGTTTCCATCGACTAATCCACTTCCATGATTTGAAACATATCTGGAGTTTGTGTAAATACCCGTTCTTATTTCACCTGAAGTTGGTATTGATATTTCCAATTGTTGTCCACCATAGATTATATGATACCCTCCAGCAGGAGATCCTGTGGATCTAAACCAAGCAAAAGCACTAACTTCTGTAGAATACCCTAGTGAATTTGGTAATTGAATATAATCATCAGTCCCATCAAACTCCAAGTAGTTATTAATTCCACCATAAATCGGCAAACCCATATTCAAATGGGCAACACGAGTTGGGTCAGTAGAATAATTCTGAAATACCCATCCATAAGCATTTCCAGCACCTAATCCAGGTTTTCCAACCAAAATCCATTCTGGTGAAGAGAATCCAATAATAGAATCAACATTACTAGGAGCACCTAAGTCTCTCAGAATTTCATATTGTGCTGCTGTATGATAAGAATCTCTATGAGAACCAGCAACAATATGAACAGCATCTGGATAAGTTGCTACTGCTGTTGCATATTCAGAAACAAAAGTATCAACTGCAGCAGTGCCCACATAAGAATCATAAATGGAAGTTTTTACCCAAGATTGTGTTGGATTATTATAAACTGCATAATTTAATGCTCTACCAAAATCAAAGGTTTTAGTTCCAGAAGTTACATTATAACCAGGAGTAATACCATCTCTACCAGCAGCAGAACCACCAAAAGAACCCTCTGGATAATCAATTGCAAAAATTGTATAGTAAGAAAGATCTCCCAACTTTACACCATTATAAGAATTAATGGTGTCTGATGTTGATACTAAATTCTTAACAAGTTGGGGAGCATCATTAAATCCAGTACAACCCAATGGTGAAACACATTTTCTATTTGCAACATCCAAAGAAAATACAAGTCCATCAGTAACTGTGCGTGGATTATAAGCAATTCCCATTTCTCTCTCAATATCTCTTCGTTTTTGTATTTAGGTTAGATTCCGAATCTTCCTCTAAGGGCATTGAAGTTTTGTTGGATTTCTGATGCTGATAGTGCTCTGTTGTATAGTGAAAAATTTGAAAACCTATTATTAGGAACTCCTTGGTCAGTGCTCATATCTCCTATAGTAATATAATTATTACCGGAAGGAATTGATGGAGTTGATGCACTTCCAGTTTGAACTCCATTCATATAATAATAACTTGTTCCAGAGTTTTCTACAAAAGTAAAATAAGTCCATCTTCCAGATGCTTTATAATAATCTCCAGGATAAGATGCATTTAAATTACCGTCAGTTCCTAATAATACAACATTATTAATTCTAGTAAATAAACAACCAGGTGCTATTCCAGATCTCCATACTCTTAAATACCATGTATCTGATGATCCAGCACTCGTTCCAATTGCAATTAACCAATAATATAGATCGGTTGTATCCACTGAAGTTGGAATATAAAACCAAGAACTTATTGTAAAATTTCCAGAGGATAAATTTGTATAAGATGATGCATTAATAGTTACTTTGTCATCAACCCCATCAAAACTCAAAGAACCTAAATTACTCCCAGAATACCCAACACCATTCACAAGAGTTCCATTATTACCACTACCACTCAAATCAGTCCAAGTGGATCCAGAACCAGGATAACTCTTAGCATTCCCAGCATCCAAACATAATACAAGTCCGTCAGTGACTATTCGTGGACTGTGAGCAAGTGCCATTTATATCTGTTCTTAATCGTAGGAGTATTTATTCTCAAAACCGATGTTCTGGAACAATCGTAGGTTCTTCTACACTTATACCATTCGCATTTCCAGTATTACAACTATAAAGTGTAGAGAGTTTCTTACCTTTACGAACGATATTAAAGTGGTCTATTTGCCCATTTGGATGAGTGAAGGAAAACCAAACAGCATCGTCTCCCATTACCTCATAATGAACACTTACATTATCCAGGAAGAGTTCATCAACATTTTGTAGTTCGTTCATTTTGCCTTCCAATAAGTTGCTTCAGGTCCACAAAGATACTCATATGTTCTTTCATATCCACAACGATAATGGTTTGAGATTCCACTCACAGGATTATTATCATTTGGTCTTGTACAAATATCCCAGTAATCATTTTTATTAACAATATGTTCCAACCAATTCTTGCGATAATACTTACAATATTTACAGAGTTTTTTAGTCATCTTTCAGTTTCTCTAATTCTAATTTGTTTTGTAAGATCTGAATGATTTCTTCTAATTTTTCAATATTTCCTTGAAGTTTTGGATTATCTTGATTATGTTCTTTGATTGTATTTGAGAACTCAAGATGAGATTTAACTTCATCCATAATGAACTTGATTTCTTCTTCTTTATTCATTTTACTTGTGCCTCCATCGCAGCATTTTGAACAATTTGTGAGAGTTCCATCAGTTCCTGTTTCATTTCAGGTGTAGAAGTCTTTGCAACCTCATCATAAAACATCGTGAGAGAAACTGTGAGGAGGATTAATTGACGGTATGTGAGGTTCATTGATAAGGATTTTTTAAGGATGAGAGAATGGATGTAAAGAAAGCAACACGGTCTTTTGAGTAATCCACATCCACATTATGAGTATCACAGAAACTCTTGATTGCCTTATCGGTTTGTGTGGGATAAGAACCATCAAATCTTGTGTAAATGATGTGCTCCTTAAACTCTTGCCTCATCATCTCAAATAGACTATGCAGTTCTTGTTGTGAGAGTTCTACTTCTCGGTCTGTTGCTTGATGCCCTTTGAATTGGATTTTCATAATTAGCAGTAATTAATGTGTAAATGTTGTTGCCAAGTAAACATTGGTTGGTCTCTACGATGAACCTGAACTTTTACGTGTTCTGGAATAAGTTTAGCATACTTTTCCATAAACTCTTCTTCTGTCAGTTCATCAAATCCGTGCATATAGTATTCTGCACTCATACCAATAAAATTTACAAATTTATCTTTTTGACGATCTTTATCACCAATAAATGGATAGTTGCGACAAATCATCAACCAGTATGACTTACCTTCACCAGTGGCAAAGTAATCAATCGCAAAGAAACGATAAAATGGTTCATCCATTATTCTTCACCCGTTCAAGGTAATCTCTACCCTGCTGATATAATCCTTCAATCAGGGCATTTATATCATCAGTAGAAACTACATCAAACTCATGATTAAGGTTCTCATACCTGAGTGCGTCCAACATACACTCTAATGAAATACATTGAAGTTGTTCCATACTTGTTGGAGTGCCGTGAGGAAGTCCAGAAACCTCCGTATTATAAAAGTAATTGTATCTACTTAAAATACGATTACTTCGTTCCTTACGATTTTCTTCTTCAAACTTATCAGCATCAAATACTTGCGATTTAGCAAACTCTTCTTGAAACTTTTCGGTATCCATAAGTTCTCCTGTTGTCATTTCTTTGAACTTTTGTTTGCCGTATTGAGTAAGTTCAAACTTCTTATTGCGTAGTTCTTCTACTTCCTCTTGTGATAAGTTCAACCAAGGAGCATCATCAGGAACTGGAAGATTATGAGTTTGTTGTTTCATTTTTTCAGTTTGATCTTTGATTCTCTGGGTTTCTTCCTTTATTTCTCTTGTGCGTTTCTCTATTGGTTCTAACCAGGAATAATCACTCATCTCTAATCTTCTTCAACCACAGAGCAAAGTTATTCCAGTGTCCGTCATTCACTTCTGTTTGGAGGTCAGCAGCACGGTCGTCTTGGTTCATTTTATCAACCAAATAACTTATCTCACAATGAATAAGATACCGATGCATTTTGAGCATTGTGTCAATTTGTTCGTCAGTCATAAGTCGTAAAGAGAAATACTTTAAGTGTTTGTCCGTCATCCTGAAGACTTACCTGAACGTTAGAGCATTCATACCGAACAAACTCTCTTCCAGTATCAGTAATCACTTCAACACGAGTGACATCTGGATAGTTTTTTAGAAAGTCACCATTGGGTGCTTGAATGTCTTTGTTTTGTGATTCAAGTTTCTCAATTCGTTCTTTGAGTTCAGCATTTTCTACATACAAATCCTCCAAGATACTTGCGAGATTGTAGTAATTGATTTTTCCAGTGATGTGGTCGTCACTTTGTGAGATTTCATCAAAGATTTGTTTCCATTTAAGTGATAGTTCAGTCATTGAAACTCTCCCGAAACTCTTTCCAACCTATTTCCAAGGATTTCTCTGCCCATCCCCATTGTCCGTGCTCAAATCCATCAATCTGGGCACATTCAATCTCATCTTTAATGAGATTACGAAGCATTTTAATTTGTTCTTCAGTCATTCTTCTTCACCACCTCGTTGATTAGCAACATAATCAAGCATTTCGTCTGCTAAATCTTTCATTCCAAGTTCATAATAAAAATAGTCCCAACAATCCATTACACCTTGATCGTAAGTAAGATGAGGTTGATTGAGTTTATCCTCAATCGTTTTTGGTTGTTTAGTCATCAGGTTTCTGTGTGTATGAAGTCATTATAGCAGAACAAACCACTCACCACAAGGGTCAGTGGTCGGTTTGTGAAGTGTCCTACACATAAACCTCATAATACTTTCCATCAAACTTCCAGTCAATCTGGATTTGTTGCTTATCAGCATTAAAAAACACTCTCAACTTTTTACAAGTCGCACCATTATCAAAAGGAGAAGCAAAAATGGTGTATCTAATCTTATCCAGAATCTCAGTTGTGATTGGTTCATACATCACTCCATAACATTTGAGTGAATCCAGAATACCAGTTTTCATAGTATTATAATACTCTTGTGGAGATTTTGATTTCCAGTATTTCTTTTCTCTTTTTATAGTCTCCTTACTCACAGGAGCATAAGGAGAGTATGCGAATTCTTCTGTGTCTATTTCGTAGTAGGTGTCGTCTGTGATTGATTTCATTTCTTATTCCTCAACTTGGATTTGATTTTGGTGAGGCAGTCATTATAACCATCCACAAGGTCAATCACAGAAACATCCTGTGTTCCTTCGTGTGATTGCTCACGAGGCAACCACAACTGAATTTGGTCAATCAAATCATCAACACAAGTTGGAACATCCCAATCTTTGTAGTCTGTATGAGTATCCAACCACCACCGAGTAATCAAATCTTCCAGAGTTTTACCCAATTCAAACTTCAGAAACTCTGGTGGGTCGGTCTTCCACTTTTCCAGCAACCTATTCACAACCTCATCCATAGGTTTTGAATTATCTTTCTCATCCCATTCAATCTCATCATAATGTTCAGGTTCATCAACTGGAACTGCTTTTGGTTGTGTTACCCAATAACCTGCTAGAAAAGCACCCCATTTCGCATCTTCACTTGGACCGCCTGTTGGATATTCACCACACCAGTCCTTATATGCTTCTTCTACTGGTGATTTTTGTTTAGGATAAGCATTCTTAAGTTTTTCAAAAAACTCTTTTGTTTCTTCACAATATTCAACATACTTATCAAGCATGTGAAGTTCGTCAAGTGTGAGTTCAAGTGTAAATGTTTCAGTCATTTTGATTTCAAGTTTCATTTCAGGACATTTGGTTCCAGGAGTTGGAGGAGAAATACGGTATGTTTCCTCACCATTTGTGTAGAAGATTAAATCACTCATTATTAGTAAGTCCTACTTCCTCTTCCAGTTTAGCATATTTTCCTCGCATAAAACCCTCATAGAACGATGCGTAAATCCAATTTTTTAGCATATCTTGTCGGGTCTTCTCATCACCGATTTCGCAATCAGTATAAAATGCCTCACTTCTATATGAGAAAGTTCCATAATCACCGTGAAACCATTCGTTGAAGGAGGTTTCAATCTCCTCAACAAACTCCCAATCTTTTGTAAGATGTTTAGTCATTCTTCCAAACTCTTGATACATTTTTGAATAAGGACATTCCACCTCTTTGGAGTAAGTTTCTCATTCGCATAAGAACTTCTAAAAGGATACTTATACCAAGTCAAACGGAAGTTTTCACTTGGAATTTCAAAGTTCGGTTTATCCATTTCATCTTCATCATCACCCCAATAATAAGGACGGATGATAAAGAAATCGTTGGAGAAATGTGGAGTATATCCATAATCTTTTTCTCCTGTCTTTTCGGTAATCGCATCAATCAAGATTTGGAATGGACCACCCATCCATTTCTCACGAGGAACACTATATTCCTCTGTGGGATTGCCGAAAATCATTTGTCCAAGTTCAAGGTCTTTCATAATCAAATATCCATAGGTTGTTGAGGGTCTTTATACCATACTCGTTTATATGTAATCCATTTCTCTACACCAGTTTCCATTTGTGCCATATAATGCTCACCCTTGTCCGAAATAGCATCAAGATAATGAACACCTGTGCGAGGACAGATTACTCGTGTGATGTGTGTGAATTTTACTCGTTCAATCATTTTACTCCAAGTTGTTTGAGTTCGTCTTCAGTTAGATTAGCAAGGTCTTTCTTGAGTTGTTGAAGTTTTCGTTCCTTTGCCTTTGCTTTTACTGCCTTTTCTTTCTCCAGTTGCTTCATCCGTTTCTCATATTCTTTGTCGGTTTCTTCACGATGCTTGTAAAGATAAGGAACTTCTTGGTCGTGACAATCACCATAATCTCGTTCATATTCAATCACAATACCTTCCCAACCAGCATCCAATTCCCTCTGGAGTGAAGCAATAATACTATCAAGAGGACCATCAAAATCCCCCCAGTATCGTTGAGTTTCTTTGACTTTGATGCGTTTGATAGTCATTTTACTCCCAGCAAGTCCTTTTCAAAATCAGTCAAACGAGCAAGAAGTTCTTGTCGTTTTTGTTCTTTGATTTTCTCTTGTCGTTTTTCTTCCAACATTCCATCAAGAACATCCATCATATAATCAAAACTATAACCATCCTTGTTCCAGTTACTTTCACCTTTTTGAGTGATGACTGCCTTTTCATCAAAGTTTTCTGGACGGAACATTTCAAAGATACGAACTACATAGTCCCCATCTTTGTCCTCACGAACCTCAACACTAAAACCAAGTTGTTTTGCTTTAGTAAAGAGTTTGAGAAGTTCAGTTGCTTTGATAGTCATTTTACCCCCAGAGTAGAAATCTTTTGATTTACAATTTCCTTATAAAGTTCCAGTGTTTCTTTGTCCATCTGTTCTCCTTCCGAAGATTTACCAACTTGCTCAAACAGAACAATTGATAAAATTTGTCGTTGTTGTTCAGTGAAATTGGTGGTCATTTCAGTTCTCCTCTTGATGACGGAATACTTTAGCAAACTCTTCTGCTGCTTCAAAAGACATTTCAGCAGCAAACTTAAATAGTTCCCGTCTTTCTTCTTCGGTTGAACTTTGAGCATTATTCAAGGTTTTCAACCACTCAACAAAGAGTGTTTGTCCTAAATCAACAAATTGTTCTTGAGAGAAGTCAGTCATTTCAGGTTCTCCAAAGCATCAATAAAATATTCTACACAATCTTTAGGAATACGAAATTCTGTTGTTTTTGAAAGTGGTTCTTCAAAATAAACAATTTTTACAAAATCTACTTCTTCCCAAAATTGAAAACTCCAACCATCTTCTTCATTTTGAATGATTTGTTGTTTTTTGATGTTGTATTTCATTTAGTTTTTACACCTCTTCTTCTATCGTGTTCGGCAACTCTTGCCTTATCAACATTTCTACCCCAAATATCATATCCTTTTGTTTGAATGAACTTTTTGTTCCTTTCATCTTTCTTTTCAAATCTGTTCATTTCAATTCCTCAATAAGTTCATCACGCATTTGTTTGAGATTGTCTCCTGCCCAAATGTCAAGAGTTTTATCAGCAAGTCCAACTGCTGTCCAGAGTTTGTAATAGTTTCTCCAATCCACTATGTCCTCATCAATCGCAATTAGCAAATCAAGAATACAGAGTTTGTAAAGTTTTTCTTGATCAGTCATAATCAGTTGTAGTAAGCAGAAGAAACCCAACCAGGAATACCAGCACTATCAAGATAAGAATTGATGCGTTCTACTTCATTCTGTGCTACTTTTTCATCAATAGTTTCATAAAGAAGTTTAGTTTCTCCGTTGGTGGTCTGATAGATGTAGAACATTTGGAGTTCCTTTGTGTATGAAGTCATTATACAACCAAAAGGAGCACCTGTGGGATGCTCCTGGGCCAGTTCGTCAAGTGTCCTCAATAATCAAACAATAACGACACTGGAAAGCAAATTGGTCTTTGTCGTATGTTTTCTTCACACCATTCTCTTCCCAGGAATAAACAACCTCATACCAAGTGCCAGTAGAACCATACTGATTGATGCCCTCAACCACAACAATACTACCAGAAGAACCAATCCAACGGGAACCAACTTTGATTTCGTGTGGTTTGAAGAAATGACGGACAACTGCTGTGTGTCCGTTGATAATTTCAGTTTCGTAGTTCATTTCAGTTCTGGTGTTGTTTGAGGTGAAGTTGGATACATTCCATAACATCATCAAGTGTAGAAGCACTACCATCATAGTAGTAATCCATATTCATTACATCTGTGACTTTGAGTTTGTAATAAAAATCTCCATCAGATGAATACTGATGAATGATGATGTCAGTTTCGTAGTGCATTTTTAGTTCAAGTAAAGATGCGATTGGTGATGTCGGGTTTTCCAGTAGCAGAATATGCGTGATGAACCTCATTGGGTTTATACACATTGGCACGATGACCATATGTTTCTGCCAGAAGATGTGCCATAGCAACTGCTTCCATCCAAGTTTCAGTTTGACAAGTATAAAAAACTTGTGAAGGACTGAAGCACTTGACTGAAAAAAGGGAAGTCATCGGTTTGTTTCGTATGAAGTCATTATAAGGCAAAAGGGGCCCCTGTGGGATGCTCCTGTGCCAGTTCTTCAAGTGTCCACATAAACCTCAAAGGTTATTTTTGTTCCATACATTATATCCATTTCCATACTCATACTGGATACTTGTGCCTCACCATTTTTAACTTTTTCTGCGATTTGTTGAAAAGAAACATTCACACTATTAATGTCATAAGATTTGATTTTACTAACAGGAATAGTAGAAGTATCCCGAAGTTCTTCCAGTTCTTCTGCGTATGACTTTTCACCCTTATAATAATCTGGTTTTGGTTCTTCTTTCTTTCCGTAGAGTTCATTATATTTTTCAATTAGAGGATTAGTCATCATACATCAACCCATACAAAAGAAAGACAATTTTTCATAAACCAACGACTAATAGCAGTCGGTTTCTTATTCATATAATACTTCAAATATCCCGAACCAAATGTATAATATCCAACTTCTTTACCACCTTCTTTAATTACAAAATTGGAAGTAATATTACTACCAGTCGCAGTAAGTTTAGAGTAATCTAATTTTGCTGGAAAACTTCCATTCTTGCGAGCATACTCAATATCCTCAATAATCCTGGTAATCTTTTTACTAAACTGATACTCTTGAGAGTATTTGAGTTGTGCGAACTTATACTCTACATCTTCAATCTGTTTATCAATCTTCTCATCAAACTCTTGTGAGATTTCTTCCAAAGATTTGCGGGGTAATTCAAATTTGATTTCTTGTGGTTCATTTGGAATAGTAAAATACTCTTTGAGAAGTTCATACTTTTCGTGTTCTTCACTCGCATTAGAAGACAAACACATACACTCAAAGAGATTCTTTACATCTGTGAGTGTTTTGATTTTACTTACATCAAGTTTATGATTTAATGGTTCAGTCATCGCAGTTTCCTCTTGATTTCATTCAAACAATCATTCCATCCTTGATTATATCCCATCTCATCTTCTTCATATTCTAACTCATCAGGCAACCATCCAACAATCTTATCCAGAAGTTCATCACAAGTTGAGGAAGTTTCATCATCACCCCACCACTCACGAATAATATCTTTGAGTATCTGTGGTTTTGGTTCTTCTACTTTTTGATACTTCACACCATCAATCATTATGGTTTCTTCATTAAGTTTTTGATAAACTCTCATAGTATAATCCATAGCAGAACTTCCATATTTTTTTCTTTCTACGATGATTTCTGGTTCAGTCATTTCAGTTCTTCCTCAACTTTTCATAAGCAACATTTAACTCTCTTCGCACACTATTCAATTCACTTAAAGTTGCAGATTGTGATTGAAGAACATCAAACTTTTTATGTAATTCATCAATTTTGGATTGAATTTTTTGAGTGTTAGTCATTTACATCCTCCCTTGCTTTACGAGCAGCATCATAAAGTTCCCGAAGTCGTTGAGACCTATCCTTCCGTTTATTGACTTGTTCTGGACTATTATACCATACACTATCAGTTCCGTGAAGAGGGCAATTGGGGTTGAGGTTTTTAGTGTTGGAGGTTTTGGTTCCCATTTGAAGATAGGAACAAGTACATTCAGACATAATTTCCCTTTCGCACCTCATTAAACCAAAGTCCTTCAAGCAGACGATGAGTTTCACCATCAGCAATCTGTTTCAGGAAAATTGCACCATTATCATCCTCTTTTCTCATATACCAAAAAATAGCAGTTGAATATTCCAGACGATAATAAATCTTATCATTATAAGAAACAACCTCAAACTTCCCAGAGTTTTCAAGATACATTCTTGGTTGAGATTTATGCGTCTCAATCTCTTTCAGGAGTTCAAGTTTCTTTTGTAAGACAGCAATTTCTTTTTCAGTTTTTTCAATATCTGTGTTAAAAGTCATTTGAGTTTTTATCTATGAAGTCATTATACAACAAAAAGCACTCTGTTTCAAGTGCCCTTGTGCCTGTTTGCGAAGTGTCCTTATACCACTCTCACTCGTTTAGAAGTGTCTATTCCTCTATTTTTTTGGTTCTTTCAATCTCTTCAAGTCAGCATAATCACCATATCTTTTCTTATCTTTTTCTCTTCTTTCTTTTCCACCCTGCGTTTGAGACATTACAGCATAACTACCTTTTCCTTTTTCAGCATTTCTACCTCTCTGTGCTCCTGAATGGACCCCAGCCATTCTTCTTATTCTACCAGCACTATGCTCACCACCAAGACGACCTTTTGCTACTGATTTGAATTTCTGTCTTTTTTCGTCAGGAACTTTCTTATCTTTTTCCGTGTCGTGTGCTGTTTTTAGTTTTCCATATCTCTCATAATCTCTTTCACTTGGACCACCTTTATAGAATGATGGTTTATCAGGATTTTCAACACCTAATCTTTTTCTAACTGCCCTATTTTTTTCTCTTGGAGTTAGTCCAGATTGAAGTGGTCTCTTTGGATTGTCCCACTCTACTTTACCCTCAACCAACTCACATTCCAATATAAACTCTCTAAAAGTTTTCATTTCTACTGATACTTTTTAGGTATTTATATCTCGTTTTATATCAGTCATCAGAAGTTCTCCACAATATCTTTGATTGCTGTATTATAACCTTGAATGATTTCAGAATAAAACTTATTCTCCAAAGGTTCTGGAATAGTATCTTTAATCAAATCCATAACTTCATCAGTCAGTTCATCACAATCAAGAGTATCATTCAGTTTGGTTTTTAGCAAGTCCCAAAGTTTATTATAAAAACTTTTTGGTTCCACTACTTTTTGATACTTTATTCCGTGATAGTAAATACAATCACCAGATTTGAGAATAAGTGAAGGGTCAATTTCAATTTTAGGTTCCATTTGTTTCAGGTAAGGAGTAGCATCCATCACACCATCTTTGATTGCTTGTCTAAAAGCATTACGCAGACCTTCATCTACTTGCTCTGGTGTTTGTGGTTTTGGTTGAAAGTCAGTCATTTTTTTCTTAGGATCTAAAACATCACGGGCACGGTCAGCAATCTGTCTCAAACTAATGCGAGGGTCATTATAAGATGTGGGAGTCCAATTATCACACCAACTATCAAGTTCAAGAATAACTCGTTCTAATGCTTTTTGGGTTTTAGTCATACTTACCAATCCAACTCCACATAAATGCTCCACCCCAAATTATTAGGCAGATTATCTTTCAAGTATTCTAACATATAATCCTGGAAATCATAAGCAGTTGGTGAGCATTCTTCAATCAACACACCATACTCCAAATCCTCTTCGTGAATACTATACTTCACCCATACATCCACCACTCGTAGGTCAGCATAATTTACACCACCAAATCGTTCTGTGGAGTTCTTGAGTTCTTCAAGTGCCTTTGTAGCAACCTCTTGAATGAGTGTGAGGTTCTTATTGAGTGTTTCGTTCATAATCCCAAATGGTCCCTATAACCTCCATACCAACTTATACTTACATCTTTATAAGGTTCTGCTTTCACTCCACCATAAGTATCAAAATGAGGTTTTGGGTCATTAGGTTGAGCAGTATGAACAATCTTTGTGGAATTAGGAGAAACGCAAGGAATAGTATTAGGTGTAGTATAAGGAGGAGTATACATTTGATAAGGTGTCTTATTCAAATACTCTTCAAGGATGTCGTAGTCCCAAGGGTCTCCACCACATTCTTTTCCGTAAGAAACCGATTCTTCTCTTGATGGGAAGGATGCTACAAATTTATTATGATGATAAAGTGAATAAACTTTCATTTACAATCCTCATTAAGGTCAAAGTTCAGGTATTCTACCACAGGTTTTCTACAATACTCACAAAGTCGTTTCCGTGCTTCTTCTAGAGTATCGTATCCACCATCAAAATAAACCTCATAGGCAAAGATATTAGACCACGAAAAGAACCATCTCTCTTGTGGATAATACTTTGTAGTATCACCATAAGTTTGTTTTTTGATACGATACTTTTTCATCGGATGCCACTATCAAAGAGCTTTTTGAGTTCGTGATAAACAAGCACCAAATCTCGGTCAGTAGATAGATGACCACAATCCTTTGCTCCTCTCAAAAATTCATAGAGTTCTTTTGCTTGTTGCTCTGTGAGTGTGAGTTTGTAGTTCTTTTGAATTTCAATCATTTTCAATCTCCTCCACATTTACATAAGGAGCAGTTTTCCATTCACTCCACACATACTCATATGGAGGTGGGCATAATGCTCCATTTGCATCAACTCTAAGCATATGATGACGATACTGAATATCTGGTTTCATTCCCAGTTCATTCTCAACGATACGAAGTTCAATCATTTTCCAAGTTCCTTTTGAATACGATACTCACACCATTCTGTATGATTTTTAAGTTCTCCGTTGATTTGTGGGTCACTTATCTTACAATAAGAACAGCAGTAATAAGGATTACCACCACCAATAGGTTCTTTTGGATAATCGTTATAATATTGGTTCATTTCTGGTTCTCCTGAAGTTTTAGATAATCATACTGTATCTTACATTCTTTTGGTTGTTCCATACAATACACAATACCCTCATTCTTTCCTACACTCATACCATTATGCCCACCGATATTGAAACCAAGAAAGAATATCACAGTAGCAATCGTTGGAATACCCAGTATAAAAGGAATAATAATACCTGGTTCAATCATTTCACAAAATCTCCAATCACAGGAACAGTTCCACAAATTTCATTCACTCTTACCATCGTTTGGTCTTTGAGTGCTTGACGACACTCCAAGTTTTTATTGTATGTTTGTTGGAATAATACTCGTTGTTGTTGAGCATCATAAGTGATGATACTACCAGCAACGATTAGAGAAATAGGAATAATCAAAATCGCAAACCAATCAAATTCATCAAATTTCATAGTGCCTCCAAATCTTTAGCAATTTCATAAAAGTCATCAGCAGTAACCCAAACAAGTCCATTATCATCATACACGAAACTATCTGCCATAGCACGAATAGCAGCAGCAACTCCGTCTTTTGGAAAGTTGTAAGTATCTTCTGCTTCGTATGCTCTCATAATTTTTTGTGCTCGTTCTTGTTTATAGTTAGTCATTTCAAATCCATCTCGTCAATAAGAATTACAGTTTCAAAAGGTGGTTCTTTACACAACCCACAATAATCACCAAACTTCTCCATCAAATCCCACATTTGAAACTCCACATACCCATTTTCATCTTCCTTCGGTGGAGTATAAGGAAACTTATCCAATTTACCATGAGAGTTCCAAAAATCTTCCCATTGTTTCTTATGAAGTTCTTTACCAAACTCTGTGAGTTTGACTTTGATTGGGTAGTTGATATTGAAGGATTTCATTTTGCCCTCATAGCAGCAATCACAGCATCTCTTGCGGTTCGTCCTTTTGCTCTACTCATAGGATATCCACTATTCATAAAAACCCAATCACTTTCACCATTCATTTGAAGAGAATGAGATTTGAATTGATTGAGTAGAAATTCAAGGATTTCTGCGTCTGTTGGTTCAGTCGCATTCATTTCTCGTGATAGTTGTTTTTCTCGTTCATTCATCATTCCACTCCAAAAAATTCATAAGTCATATCAATATAACCTTCATTTATAGAATTCCAAAAGTTTTGAACTTCTTGAACTCCACCTACTCTATAAGACCACTGAGATTTATCACAATATAAACTATAAATTCCCAATTTATTGATTGGAACTTTATTTTCTAAATCATCTTCTGTGAGAGTAGTCATACGAAAACACCAACTACTAAAAGCAACGAAAAATCTTTTCCAGTAAAACGATTGGGAGAGAAGATTATCTAAAAATTCTTCAAGAATTGAATGGAGGTGAGAATACGGTTTCATTTAAAGTGCCTCCACATTATAAGAAAGTTCATAAAGTTTTTGAGCATCAACTACCATATCTTCTACACCTTCATCTTTACAACACTGATAGTATTGATATTGATTAGCAATCTCACGGATAGCAGTAGCAAGTGCTTGTTTCATATCATCTGTTGCTGGTTGTGTAAGTTCTGCTTTGAATGCTTCCCAAACTTTGTATGCGGTGTCAGTCATAATAACTCCAATTCATTAGCAAGTTTTTCTTGTGCTATTTGATAAGCACAGGCAGAGGTTTCCATCCATTTTTTAGCATACTCTTCACTTGCGAGTTGTTGTTCTTTCCAATCGGGATTTGCCTGACGATATGCTTTCATAGAATTAGCATATGCTTTATGCCGATAAGTCAATCCATCTTCAAGAGACATTAGAGCAACTCCAATTCATCAATAATAGCATCAATATCTTTCAAACAATCATCATAACCAAGAACATACATAACATTCAGTTCATCATTCAAATTGACGGGATTTTGCCCTGATAGTTGCTTACGAAGATGTTGAAGAGTTTCTTGGAGCAACCAAGCAGGATTGTGTGCTTGACTTTCCCAGAAAACTTTTAGGAGTTCTTCTGCTTTTTGTTGGTTAGTCATAATACTGCTGCGATTACTGCTGGTAGAGTGTTTGTGGTTTTGTCTTTTGGTTCTTGTGATTTTTTCTCTTTGTATTCTTCAAGTGCTTTGAAGAATAGTTCTTCTTCTCTTTGAAGGTCGTCAGGCATTTTCTTTTACCTCTGGCTCTGGTGTTCCCCAACGATTGAGTGCCTCACGGATAGTATTTCTAACTTCGGGATAAAGATTGTAATAACCTCCAATCTCATCCCAGAGTTCATCAAGTTGTTCGTCAGTTGGGTTAGACATTTCAGTTGTCCTCCGTCAAACGAATGTAAAGTTCAAGTTCTCCTCTCATATCATAAAAATACGATTTTCCCCTATCAAGAATAAAAGTATCATAATCTTCTTGTGTGGGTTCTTCTTCCATTTCCATATCCTTCCAAACTTCCAAGAAATCTTCAACAGACATATGGTATTCAAGAGGAATGTATGCGACTTTGGGAATGATGGGATTAGTCATCGGTTTGGTTGCTTATGAGAGTATTATAAGGCATCCACAGGGTCTGTGGTGAGGTCAGTGAACAGTTTGGGAAGTGTCCTTATTCGTCGTGAAACCAATTATAAGCAATCATCCATAAAACTCCCCAAACAGTTCCAAACATAAACCACAAAACATACTGTGGAAAGAACAAAGCAACTAACAAAACACCAAACCAAAGTGAAGGAACATAGATTGTTTTTAAAGATTTGATGTATTTAAGTAGTTTAGTCATAGTTATAATCAGTAGGATAAGAGGAGTTCAGGGATACACTTTCTTGGTGACTTTCCCAACCATTTTCATTACCAATTTCATAGATTGCTCGGGCAAACTCAATAAAATTTTCAGGAGTTCCAAAATATTCAGAACAACTACCATCGTCTCTCAATCCACCCTCTTGAAAGTGAAATCTCACAAGTTCAAGGATTTGTTCGTTAGTCATTTCTCACTCCACATAATGGTAAATTGGTTGTTTATATTTCCTCAACATCTTAATTGCTGCTCTTGCTTGCATAAGTTCTAGAAATCGTTTAGGTGAGTAAAGAACATATTCTTCTTGAGCAACACTATATTTTTGAATGCTGTAATAGGTGCTCATCTCATCAAAATCAAAGCACTCTACAATTCGGTAATCATAAACTTTCATAATACACCTCTAATAACTTTACGCATCGTTGCTTCAAAGATAATGTCTTTTTCCAGTTCTTGTGGTGTTGCTACTTGGAGATAGGTTTGATACTGATACTCGTTGAGGTCTTTGGATGGAATGTATCCTTTATAGGAGATAATTTGTTGAATTGCTTTTTTGGTTGGTTCTTCCCAGTCCTCTTTGAAGTTAAACATTAGTCATTCCATCCATCAAAGTATTCTGTAAAAAAGTTTAAACTCAAACCAACCTTACCAACTTGAAAATCTACTCCAAATAAAGAATTAGTAAAAAATGAGAATAGGATGTGTAATCCACCATCACTAAAAACTAAACGACTGGGATTTTCATAATGAACCCAGAGTAATGTTTTATTGTTGATGATACCAAGCTGCCAAGTGTAGTCAGTATCACCATCATCCCAAACTTTTTTATCGTATTGAAAGAGTTTAGTCAAGATAATCACCGGTAGTATAAAGAAGTAAGGCACCAAATGCCACCAGAATAGAAATCAAATAGTCATCACCAACAATTGAGTTTATCCCAGTAACAAAAAAGAAAAGTAAAGGAACTTGAAGTAAGTATTTGATTATGAGGTTCATTTTAGAATACCAAGAGCAATTGCTACTCCCCAACAAAGAACAATTGTTTGGTAGGCATTCAGTAAAACAATAGTGTTGAGTTTCATTCTACAATCAGGCAATATCTGGTTTGAAAAATAAACATTTCCTTTTGCCAGGTTTTCTTTACACCGTTCTCTTCCCAAGAATACACAACATCCCATTCATAAGGATTTACACTTCCATAATAATTGAAACCCTCAACGGTCACAAAACCTTTGGAACCATCTGCCCGTGCCCAACGAGAACCAACTTGGATTTCGTGTGGTTCAAAGAAATGACGGACAACTGCTTTGTGCCCATCTATGATTTCAGTTTCGTAGTTCATCGGTTTAGTTGCTTATGAAGTCATTATACGACAAAGGACACCTGATTTCAAGTGCCCTTGTTCCAGTTTAGAAAGTGTCCTTATGATATGCGTCTTCTATTATTTTTAGATGTATCTATTCCTTTTCCTTTTTGATAAGAAACTACTCCAGCAGAAGTTGATACATAACCAGTCATACAACATTCCCATCTTTGTGAATTGGTAATTTTTACATTTTCTCTTCTTTCTTCGGTTGCCAGTCCATAAAGACCTACACGAAGTTCTTTTGCTCTTTGTGTTGCTTTTTTACCATCTTCACTCATTTGTTCTTTAGTTCTTCCGTGAACTCCAACACCAAGTTTATATGCGGTTAGTCCTCCATTTTTTGCATCTTCACTCATTTGTTCTTTAGTTCTTCCATGAATGCCCAATCCAAGTTCGTATGCTTTTTTTCCTCCACTTTTCCCATCTTTGGTCATTTGTTCTTTAGTCCTTGCGTGTCCTCCTATTCCAAGTTCATATGCTTTTCTTCCACCCTTTGAGCACAAATCAATAAAAACTTTACCACCAACATTTTCATTAAGACACCACTTATCGGTGTTATAAAATGGTTTTATTAATCTCTTTTCAACTTCCTGTGCTTCTATCCAACCTTCATCTGTGAAGTCAAAAAATTGAAGTATTTGCTTTTTAGGAGTATAAAATTTCCACATCCACTTATGGGTTACAGGAGTTCCCATATAGTATTCATTAAACTTTTTTTCTTTATGAGCACCATAATAGTAATAAGAAACTTCTTCAAAGGTAATCTTATACAAGTATATTCTTGGACTTTGTGAAGTCATAGTTCTGCCTTGTTGTGTGTCGTATTACTATTTATACAAGAAAAGGTGTCCGAAGACACCTAATCTCTGCTTCTGGTTACGACACACACAAGCATTATTATTTATGGTAGTTCTAACCTACAATTACCATTTACATCAAACACCACTTTGACTTCACATTCGTGAGTTGTGTGTGCTCTCCACATAGCATCTTTGAACTCTTCTGTTTCTTTCTCTGGATACTTGGCAACAAAATGACCATTCTCATCCATTTCATTACAATTCACATCACCAAGATAATGGAGATTGAGGAAACGATTGAGTTGTTGCTTTTGTTCGTGGTTCAGTCGAATTCTTACAAATGTGATGAATTCGTTTGATACTGGGTATTCTTCGTTAGTCATAATAATCAAGCAAAACATAAAACATTTAGACCATTCTGGATATGTGATTGTCTCATATTCAAGAAATCCGTTAGATTATCAAACTCTTGGTAGATAGTGAATGGAACTTTTTTAGGAACATATCCTTTCCCAGCAAAAAGACAATATCTTTCTGGAATATCACCCTTATTCAGTTTTTGAATAAATTGTTCTCTTGTGTATGTTTTAGTCATAATAAGTGTTTGTGTTGCCGTAGTTTAGATAGTGCCAGAATAAGTTTCTCATTCTGGTTTCATTAGGATACCCGTCAAGATGGTTCCACATATGATTTCTCCAAGAATACACACAATACTCAAAGAGATGAATAGAAGTCCAGATAGTCCATTTCTTCCAGGTGTCAGTCATTCTTCATCCTCCACAGGGAACATAGCATCATACTCTTCATCAGTCAGTGTGAGATACTGGACATCAGCATCTTGGTGTTCTTCGGCATACATCAGTTGGTAATGAGCAAAGGAACTTTCAGAAGTGCTGGCGTATTCTACAAGACCATCAACAAGGCAAAGGTAGTTCATTTTGCCTCCAGTTTACCAATAAGAGTTTTAAGTTCAGCAATCGTTTGGCGATTCCACATTTTAGGATCTCTTTTTACAGCAATTGTGTACTCATCTTCTGGGTCATCATACCATAGTTTGTTCTGCCATTCCTCATCAAGAATAGGATCCAAACACTCAAGATCACCAAGAAGTTCAAAGATCTCATCGGCAATAAGTTCTTTATCAATCTTATTCATTACTGATTGCTTGACTTGAAGATGATTTCTAAGAAGAACATCATAAAGATGACGGAGTTCTTCTCTTGTAAATTGGAGTTCAATCATTGGTTTGTTGTGTATGAAGTCATTATAGACCAAAAAGGGCACCTGTGGAGATGCCCTGTGCCAGTTTAGAGATTGTCCTCTTCTTGTTTCTCAATATCAAAAATAGCATTTAGAAACTCCAGACTATACTTACCAACAACCCAAGCATCTTTATCCTCAAAGAATCGGTCTCCAATGGTTCTCATATTGTAAGATTCTTTGTCTTTATCAAAAAAAGCAATCACATAACAGGTTGGGTCTTTGAAGAAACTATCTTCTGTTGGTGTATTCCACTTGACGAGTTCATACTTGTTGTTACATTTGCTCCATCTAAATTCTATGTTACGAAACCTCATTTGCCCTCCAATTCATCAAGTTTTTCATTCACAAAACCAGTCATATCAAGTGTGCGAGGGTCTATACCTTCATCAGCACAATCAAGGTGAAACTCCATAACAGCACCAAGAATCAAACAAGCACGACGCTTATCATGCACCGTGATAGTGGTATGTGGCATCGCAACATAGTTTACAATGTGCTCGTAGAGTTCATCGTAGGTCATTCAAATTCTCCTGGTTTAGGTTCTGGAACTGGTGGAAGAGGTGGAAGAATTACAGGTTTCTGAACTACTACAGTTTCAGGTTTTGGTTGTTCCTTTACTTGTTTTAGTTCTTCTTCAAGTTGATTAATTTTTTCTTCAAAAGCAGAAACATCTTGTGTTTGCTCTACAGGTTGAGATTGATTTTCATTTGCCAGTTTCCAACCAGCAGCACCAGCAGCAAAGATACTTGCGAGAGCAGCACAAACAGAAACAGTCTTAGAAAAACTCATTCATCCTCCTCAAAATTAAAGTATTCGTAGATGGAAGACATCACAGCGTCTTCCACTGCTTCAATGATAGCACCTTCAGTGGGATTGTCAATATACTTGAATGCTCGGGAATAACCACGACGCACACCCTCTTCGATTGCTTGTTCTAGAATAACACGGAATTTTGGTTTCATTCAATCACCTCCCAATGTGCATCAGATTTGTCACCGAAACGATTTGTGCCCTGACGAGTGCTGACCCAGAAGAAGTATTTGCGGTTCTCACTGGCAAGAAACAATTCACCACCAGTATCCTGCTCTACAATGCAGACAGGGTTATTGTCCATTGTATTCGCTAGACGATTCTTTGCCTTGCTGGATTTAGGTTTTACTACGACTTTTCTCATTCTTCTTCATCCAAAGGAGCAAAAAATTGGTCATATTCTTCATCAGTGAGAGTAAGATACTGGACTTCAGCATCTTGGTGCTCTTCGGCATACATTACCTGATAATGCTGAAATTGATTCCAGTCATTAGCAGCATACTCTATGGTGCCGTCCAGAAGACAAAGATAGTGCATTGGTCTTTTGCTTATGGAAGTATTATACAGCAGAAAAGGGCACCTGTGAAGTGCCCCTGTGCCAGTTTAGAGATTGTCCGTATCGATTTCAAAGTTAGGGTCAAAATCTGGATTCATTTCCAGTGGATAATATCCTCTGGGATTACACACTACTCTACAATCACCAATCTTATAGTCAAAGGAAGTATGGGTATGTCCGTGCGACCAGACCCGAATCTCAGGATGGTCTAGAATGAGACCGTCAAGATCGCTGACGTAGGCACCGTTTGCGATTCCACTACTTTTGAATTTTTCGTGAACCGACTGGTAAGAGGGTGCGTGGTGCGTCAGAATCCAGATTTTCTGATTTTTGAAAAGTTCTAACTGATCCAGTAGGAATTGCTTGGAGTTGTTATGAAAAGCATAAGTATCGTCAGGGTTCATCTTGCGATACTTCGAAGTGATACGAATGGTCTTATAATCATTCAGACACTGAGATGCTTCCATCATTTCCAGAGCATTTCCATTACGGAAATCAGTCCAGAAAGTTGAACCAATAAAAACCCAGTCTTGAATCTTGACAACACTATCTTCCATAACATGAAAGTGGTTACCAAGATGCTCTTTCAGGACATTCCAACTACCTTCATAGTTGTATCCATATGCTTCATGATTGCCTGCGATGTAAAGAATGGTATTAAAATTATCATAACAACGCTTTACAAATCTTTCGTAGTTCTTACGAAAGTTTCCATCTTTCTTGAAGTGGCGAGCACATAGAATGTCACCACCAAGAATCAAAACTTCACCTTCACCAAGATTAGGAAGTTCGTGCTCATACTCACAGCACTCAAGGTGCAAATCAGATACAATTTTGACTTTCATAATATTATGATGTCTGTAAAATTATTATAAAGCATCAAGTCTCAGATGCTTCGTCCAATGTGCCAGTTTCATAATCGTCACCCAACTCCACATCTTTTACAAGGTCTTTTATTCTATCAAAGAAATCCTCATCAAGTGGAACTACTTTTTCTTTTCCAGTTTCAATATCATCCACCATCTGCATCAGGTATTCAAGAAACTCTTTCGGATAAACATCATCTTCATTCAGTGATGCCCAGAACCATTCGATACATTCTGTTTCAGGATCGTCTTCTTTAAGTAGAGCATAACCAGCATAATCTGATGTCATTAGATTTGCCCAGATGCGGAATGTCATTCGCATACTTTGCCATCCAGTCATCCAACAATGTCCAATCCAATACTCCCACCAGTTCATCTTGGTTTTATTAGGATGTGTGCCTCTAACTGGTGTGCTAAACATTATTCTCTAACTCCAATGTCACCATCAACATCATCCAGTGATGTATCAAATTCAATATCTTTCAGATAATCCCAACTCCAGGTTCTTCCTAAAATTGTCACATCAATTCCAAACTTATATGCCCAGAACAGAATATCAAGAATATCACCAGTTCCCGACTTAATTTGAAGATAAGGCCAAGATGGACAATCATTCCAACTTATGGAAATTTGAAGTAATGAGATTCTTTTGATGTTAATGATTTGAACATACCAATCATGACCAAAATCGTATCGATGACAGAATTTTATGAGGTTCATTAATTTTATTCCTTAAGTATAAATGTAATCTTTCCAATCTTTGACATTTGAAGTCGAAATTGCCAAATGAATTTTATTGTATGGAGTTTTTGGAATGAACTTTAGAATCATACCTGCTTCTGTTGGAGTGCGATTACCTTTTTTAGAATTACAATGATTACAAGCAGTTACCAAATTATCCCAAGTATTTTGACCACCTCTGGAAGTTGGGTGAATGTGATCAATTGTAAGACTTTCCTTAGCACCACAATAAGCACAAGTATAGTTGTCACGCTTCATTACCAGATTTCTTGTCGGTCGATTTTGAGTTAATTTATGATAAGGAAGTTTCACATAATCAATCAAACGTATTACTTTTTCGGTAATCATATGTGCTTTTTCCTTAAGTAGAAGCACAATAGCACGACGTGAGTTGCAAATGTTAATTGGATTGTAATCGCTGTTTAATACAAGAACAGAAGTATTGACTTTGATTTTCCTGTAGTCCATTATATTTGCTTGAGAATGGATTGAGTTTTACTTAATACTTTTGTATGGTAGTTTTCCCATTCTTGAAGAATATCTGTAATATCATCCAACACAACCTCTGGAGAAGCATCATCTTCAAAATACTTGCGAATTGCTTCTGCTAAGTATCTTTTCCTGCTCCACTCTGCTGAATAAGGTTTGTAGTCCATAATAATGGGTGTATATGGGTGTATTATAGGGTAATTAGAGTCTTATGTCAATCTCTCTGTCTCCAATCGGTTTCATCATCGTCTCTCCTAAACCAATCGTGTAGATCTTCTGGAGAATTGAATCCGCGAATACCAAATCTTTCATGACCCAGACCACCAAGATCCATCTGATTCATAAAGTCATCTAAACTACCCTCAACCATATCTGGATTCTCTGCCTTTCTTCTTGCTTGACGAAGGATAGTAGCAGCAGAACGATTTGCTTTTGCAAGTTTCTCTGCCCAAATCATATCTTCCAGACTAACTTCTTCGTGTTTCGCAATCTTCTCACAAATTTCTTCAAGTCTAAGTCTGTATTGTGTAGAAAGCATAAGTTTTTTCCAGATATGTACTATTTATTTTTGGATTCTATCTCTTTTTGCAGTTCTTCCGCAAGTTTATATGCTCTTCTCCACATAATATACTTCACAATCGGATTTGCAGGATTGTGAAGTATCCACCATTTTGTCTTTTCGTATTGAACTCTTGCCAGTTGAGTTAGCATATAAAATGCCCTCGCTACTGATTGGTCTGTGACAATCAAGTATCCAATACAAAAGAATATGACAAAGTAGATGTAAATGGTATTCATTTGCGAATTGTTTTCAGATATTCTAACACATTTTCTCTGACTGCCATCAACTCATTGTAACATTTCTGATTATGAGCACACTGTCGCAACTCATGGTCTGGTTTATGGACGGACTCGATAAACAAGTCAAGACCACGATTCCATTGATCATTTGTCATCTTTTTTAACTGTTACAGGACAAAAGGGAATGGTCTTACGCACTTCCTGGATGATTTCTGATTTTTGAATCGGAGTCAATCCAACAACTTTTGTAAGACGATGAATGATACCTAAAGCATCAGCACAAGATATGGTCATTGTAAGTAATAGAGTAACCATTACCGTCTCCCATATTTCGAATATTTATCAGGAGAAACCTTTACTCTTAACCTTCTTTTTATCTTTGACGATTATAACATCTAAAAAATCAGGAACCTGTGAGTTTTGATACCAATACACCTGCGTGTCCTCCCAATTGTCGAAAAATACCTTTTTGTTATTTTTCAGCACAACTTCATAGTCGTGCTTATCATAGGGTGCTTCAGATGTGACTTTGAATGTTGTCGTCATAAAAATTCCTTAAGAGTCGCTACCGATGCACCTTTTACGGACTTTTGAATGTAGGTTTTTGCGGACTTATAATTGTTGGCAGTATGAACTTGTTGTCCATTATGAAGGATAATAAACTTTTTACCATAAGGCACTGCTGCCCACATTCCATCCTTACTCACATAACCATTCGGATCTCCTGGTTTAGGATTAAGAATACTAGGATGGTCGATGAAAGGTTTCTGAAACTTTTCAGTCATCCGAAAATAGCAGTGACACTGATGACTTTAGCAGTTGGATTGCGTGCTATAGCAGTGCGCTTGGCATCATCATAATCCCGTGCTTCGACAATTTCGTCAAAGACCTTACCACAAACATACAATTGAACTTTACAACGCATTTGGAGAAACTCCTGTTTGTTTGAGTGTATTATAAGGCAAAAGAGGGAAAAAGGAAACTGGTGTGGTCCAGTTTCCCAACTGCTCAGCGGCGCACCACAGACACTGCCACATCACCCTGCTTGAAGATAATGTCCACCACATTCTGGACTGCCTTCGCAGTGCCCTCAGAAGCACGGTCAAACACGGGGCACACTACCAGACCATAGGACTTGGTGTAGGACCCCAGAGCGCCTGCCTGAAGCGCCCCAGAGCGGATTCCAGCAGCGTCATCGGGGTGTAGACGCAGCGTACGCCCAACCGTCTGACCGATACCCACAGTATCCATAGAGCGCATAAACACCACTGCCTCCAGTGCCGAAATGTTGATGCCTTCTGCCAGAATAGAGTGGTGAAGAACAACAAACTTCTTGTCAGCATCCTTGCCCCAAGCATTCAGAGTGTCAAAGAATACCTCACGGTTGACCTTCTGCCCATCAATAAAAGCACCGTGCTTGGCAGTAATATGAAGCACAGAGTAACCTTCCTCTGCCAGTTGATTAGCAAAGTCAGTTTCAGACAGCAGATTGATAATGTGCTTGGTTGCTTTCGCACAAATCAGAATCTTGTTGACAGGATTCTCCGAAATCACATTCATCAGATACTCACAGTCCCGTTGGGCAATATCCTCACCCTTGACAGACAGACGCATCTGGGAAGCAATCACCTTAGGAGGAATGATATAACCATTCTCCACCAACTCAGGAGCAGGAACTTTAGCAATGATACTACCGTAGACAGCAGTATCATTCATACCAGGTTTAGAAATCGTTGCCGAATACTTCGGAGTGGCAGTGAAGAAGTAACAACGATTTGCTTCCTGAGAGAAATACTCTACCGCAGGGAAGAAATCACGACGCACAGAGTTGTGTGCCTCGTCAAAGTAGATAGTATTGACAGTAATATCTGCCTTCTGAAGTTGCTGAAGGGAGTTATAAGTAGTGAAAATCAGTTTGTGACCTTGAGTTGCTTCTACCCAAGTGTGAATCACATTCGGACGAGTGCTGCTGAAGTGATGCGTCTCACCACTGTGAACATGAAGCACACGGGCATTGGTGATAAACTCAAGATACTCAGAAGACAACTGCTCAGCAAGCAGAATGCGAGGAGCAACAACTACAATCGTCTGAGGAATATCTTTCAGAAACTCTTGAATGGCATCAAAGATTCCTACATTGGTCTTGCCACCACCAGTAGGAAACACACAGATACCTTTGTCATTCTGACGCAGTGCTTCAAGAGCAGTCTGCTGGTGAGGACGGAGTTGAATCACAGGTCTCATTGCGTATAGGACTATTATAGCAGAAAACCGCCTCTGGTGCGACCCAGTGGACGGTTTCTAAAGTGTCTTAAAGATATCTGAGAGCTCTTATATTAGGATCTTCAACCAGGACAAAGGTAGTCTACAGGGTTTTTATGAGTTTGTCAATGGTTTCCATTCATTACCATCCCATTCCCATTCTTTATAATTCCAAGTATATCTGTCTCCAATATTTAAATTATTCTCTTCTGGGTTTGGAAACATTGGTTCTGGTGGCATATTCTTAGGAATATCTTTATCTAAATTTTTGACGATGTTTTCATATTCTTCAGAAATCCAATCCTGATCAGATTCCTTCCATTTACCAAGAGGGCAAGAATCTAATGCAAACTTTACCTTTCCACCTAGATTGCAACCACATTCTTTACATCTGTGTTGCAAATCATCGTATTTTGGACACTTTTTACAAATTTCCAATCTTTCTCTTTGCACATCTTCAGATACAAAAAGTGAAACTCCTCCGTTTGCGACTGCCCTTTTTAGAATCTCAAAAGTAAATTTTGCCAGATTTTTTCCTTGCTCTGGTAGAGATGGATATTCATTTTCCATAAGATTTATTATAAACTCATATAATATCTATTTAAGTCCCAAATATGCAGAAGAAACACTGTTAGGATCTATAATATATCCACTACCAGCAACCGCTCTTCCAGCAGTTCCTTTAGAACTGCCGTAAGTAGGACCACCACCTGAACCAATATTTGGAGCAACGGAAGCATTACCGTCAGTTCCTTTAACACCATTTTCACCATCAGTACCATCTTGACCCCAATTTCCACCATCCCCACTCTTACCACTATTTCCTCCAGTTCCTGCGTTAGTTCCACCAGCAAAACCACTTACACGTATACCGAAACTTTTATTTTGCCCGTAACCTTGCCCTAAACCACCTGCTTGTGCAGATCCTCCATTACCACCACTAGTAAAATAAGTATTCGAGCCTGTAGCACTAAATCTACAGTTACTTACTCTAGCTTTACCTTGTGCTTCAATGCTCCAACAAGTAGGACGACTATCTCCACAAGTTGTAGGATACTGATTGAGGGTTTTATAACAATTACTATCCCACCAATAATTGGGACCAATTCTTTTACAGGCTTGATCGCATTGTTGATAATATGCACCACTCAATCCAGTTTGTTCACCTGTATCAGCACTATATCCATAGTAAGTATAGTATTCAATATAATATCCACCTCCACCTCGTCCACCACTACCGCTATTACCACCTCCACCACCTCCACCATATACTTTTGATGAGGACCCAATAGTCTTTACAATAACTGTTCCAGTATTATTTGTATTAATACTGAGGGCATTTCCACCATTTCCACCTCCAGATGCTCCTCCTGTACCTAGTATAGAACCACTAATATTCAGAATTACATTATAAACGGCAGAAGCAATTAAACTGGCAGCAGCATTTCCATTAGATGATGCCGAAGTACCTGCAAGATTAACCCTTTTTACAATATTTTTCCCTAAATTACTATTCCATAAACTAGAAGAGGCAATGTCTAGGTTAAGATCAGTATCTCCAGACCCTTGATTTAAATCGTAATATTTGATAGAATTTCTAAATTGGGATAATTTAAGGTTTTGTGATGTTGCTATATTTGCATTTTCAGTGGCATCAGGGACAATGGGATTGGTATTAGTTAAATCAGTAACTCTTAAAAGTTCCGAAGCACTTACTGCACTAGAAGAAGTCTCTTTAAAATTAGATCTTAATTGACTAAATGAAATTGATCCACTAGAAAAATATGGACCTACTTTACTTACTGTGAGAGACATATTAGAATAAGTTTAATGTGGTAGACCCAACTCCGAGAACTGTAAAAACTATTCTATCTGGAGATGATAAAACTTCAATTTGTACAGATGGATTTGATGAATCGGAACTATTAAATGACGCACTCACAGTTGTAGCGGTTATCACTCCAGAATTTATTGCAATCAAATCATCAACATAAATTTTATTCGTCGCTATTGAATTTTTAACTGTTAATCCAATTATATCATCACCATAACTTTCAGGTACCGTAGTTCCAACACCAACTATAGTACCTAAACCAACAAAAGTTGCACCATTAAAGTCTACATTGTTATTAACATTTAGTGAAACTAATGTAGTGATTCCAGACGTGGTGTATAAATTAGATCCAGAAATTACATCTGGATAATCAATGTTTCCACTGATATTACCATCGACTGTTAAATTAGAATTAATATAAACATTTCCCGTAACTGTTACGCCACCACCGACAGATAATTTTTGCGATGGTGTAATATCATTAATTCCAAGATTTCCATCATAAGTCAGAGTCATTGTCTCTGAGTTTGTCTGTCCATAAACCCACTTAAAGTTACCAGTGCTTCCTGCACCAGTTCCTCCATGAATAATAGTCTTAATATCACCAACATCATTATTGATAATATCTAATACGCCATCAGAATTCCCGAATCTCAATACAGAACTACTGTTACCAACGCCTACAGATTGACCAATACTAATTCTTGCCTGCCCACTATCAGAAACAACCTCTACAAGAGAACCAGATGCTTTTCTTACTTGAATATCTGATGTTGGATTTGTGGTTCCTACGCCAATATTACCAGAAATATAAGTATTTCCAATTACATCAAGTTTATTATTTGGTAATGTGCTACCAATTCCGACTTTGCGATCATTATTACCACCTTGAATTATTACATTGGAAAAACCAGAAAGGATATTGAGTGGTTTAGACCAAGAAATTATATAATTCCCATTTAATACAGGTTCATAAGAAAATATAAAACCACTAAAAAACCCATTTCCTTCTGTTGAATTAGATATTTGAAAAGAAGAATTATAAAGACACAAACTATGCCCACTTGTATCAGTGGTTCCTATTCCAACACTGCCGTCTGCATTAACAACAAAAGGAGTTGCATCGGGATTAGTGGAATCTTCAACAACCAAAGCATTACCAGAACCAGTTTGAGTGATTCTTAATGCATCGGAAGTGCTGTTGACCGATATTGTTGATACTCCAGAGACATTCAGAGTTCCATTGACATCAAGTTTTGCTGTTGGAATTGTGGATCCAATACCAGTATTACCAGAAATATAAGTATTCCCAATTACATCAAGTTTTGCTGTTGGATTTGCGGTTCCAATACCAATATCAATATTGGATGAAGTTGCTAAAAGTGAACTAGTAATTGCTACTACCCTTCTTTCACTTGGAGCAATAAAGAAAGATCTTCCAGAAATTGATTGTGAATCATCAAGATCAACTGAAGAGGAATTAAAAGGAAAATAGTGTAAGAGTCCTTTTACAGAATTTTCTGCCTCAAAAAATTTTCCTTGAAATGCTATTGTTGGTTGGGTATATCCATCAATTGTAATTCCTTGTCTTAAAGAACTATCAGGACCACTTACTACTAAACTAGTGTAAAACAAAGAATATCTTGAACCACCAGGATTTGTGGTTCCTATTCCAATTCTTCCGTCCCTATTTACAACAAAAGGACTCGAATCTGGGTTAGTAGAATCTTCAACAATTATAGCATTACCAGTTCCAGTTTGAGTGATTCTTAATGCATCAGAAGTGCTGTTGACCGATATTGTTGATACACCAGAGACATTTAGAGTTCCATTGACATCAAGTGCCGCTCTTGGAATTGTGGTTCCTATTCCAACATTAGATGTTGTTGAAATAAACCCTGAGTCTACATACCATCCATCTACTGCAATAGCGTAAATTCCAGTTAATCCAGAAGCACTTCCTGAGAATGATGTTGCTGTAACTATACCAGAAACATTAATATCTGATGCAGTAAGAAATCCTACTGTAGAAATACCAGTAGTTACAGAATTTACTGTATATAAATTATTTGCTGTAACTAATCCTGTAACTCTTGTATCACCATAGACATTCAAAATATAATCTCTAGGAATAGTCGTACCAATTCCAACCAAACCATTTGAGTTTACAATGAAATTATCATTATCAACTTGTACACCATTCCTAAAGTTAAAAGACTTATTAAAATTTGCCATCTTTTATGGTTTTAAAGTTATTTATCTTGCAGTTTTTGCTCAAGTGATTCGACTTTACTTGAGATTTCTTTAATTGCCTCTACAAGCAATGGAACAACTTTGTGGTAATCAACTGCAAGGTATCCATTATCTCTTGTTGTGACTGCTTCTGGAAGAACTTTCTCAATCTCTTGTGCAATCAAACCAACATCATGTCCTGACTTGTTGGAATTATCATTCCAATCAAATGTATTACCACTGATTGAGAGAACCTTGGCAAGAGGATCATCAATAGGAGTAATGTTGTCCTTCAGTCTTTCGTCAGAAGACCAGAATGCGGTGATGTCATCGGTTACACTCAGAATACCAGTGATGGTGGTATTTGTCTGAATCGCAACTAGATTTCCTGCGACTGCTGATAGTTTGAGATCACCAGTTAATGTATCAATGGTATTATCATCTGTTACTGCTACTTGTATATTGCCAAAACTACCAGCAGAAGAAACAAGAGTTGATGCGGATGCAATAATAATATCTCCATTAACATTGATGTCTCCACCAACATTGAGAGTCTTTGCTATTCCAACACCACCGTCAACAACTAATGCTCCAGTGGAAGTACTAGTTGATTCTGTGACTGCTCCAATACTCAATGTATTACCATCAAATGTTAAGTTACTATCATCTTCAAGAGCACCACCACTTCCCACAACAACGACCCGATTGTCTGTCAATGGAGTTATTATGTCTGCATCAAAAGTTGCATTTCCAGTGACATTTAGTAACCCACCAACATTCAAGTTCTCTCCAACACCAACACCACCTTTGACAGTTAAAGCACCTTTTGTTGCAGAATCTGAAGTTGTTGTGTTTGTAACTCTTACTTGACCACTAAAGGTTGAGGTATCTTTACTTCTGATTTGTTTGTTGAAAGTAACTGGACCGTCAAACTGAGAAAGAACTGTGCCAGAATCTCCACCTTCAACAAGTAGTCTTTCCTTAACAGTGACTTCATCGTAAACAACACTTGACTTAGAAGGATCTTCACCTGTAACAGTTGGTCTTGGAATATCATAAGATGTAACTTCACCAGAAGAAGATGAAGTCTTGGTATTTCCAGTGAAGAAGTCTCCACTATTGCTCATACCAGTATAAACAACAATACCACCTGATCTTTCTTGAGATTGGACTAAGAAATCTTCTCTTTCTGTGAGAGACTTAACTTGAACTTGAGGAAGACCAGTTGAATAGTTACCTGGACCATAACCAAGATACTCAAATGTATGACCAGAAGCGCGAAGAATAGATGGTCTGCGGAATTCAACTGCGATTGGATTAATCTTACGAATCAGAGATCCAGCATCGTGTGCTTCCTTTCTTGTTCCGAGAGCACCACGAATAACATCAAACTGAGTATTATTGTTTGATGTTGTAATTCTCATAATCTCATTATCAACCTGAATGTAAGATCCTAATGAGAATCTTGCAGCAGTGCCAATACCAGAGTTGATAGAAGAAATGACTAATGTAGTTGCCCCAGCATCATCTGTAATTGCAGTCGAGAGACTAGTAATTTCACTATCATAGAATGGGACTTGGCGAATTCCAAAGTTTTCTTCTCTAATGTCTGAAATTGCTTCATTTGCTGAGAAACCGTGCTTCAGAATATATCCATTTGTAGCACTCAGAGACTGATTAGTAACAGCAGTGAATGTAGTAACACCTACTCTTTCAGCAACAACATAGTCTCCAAGATTATTATTAGAAGAGTTGATGACTCTAAACTTATTACCCTTTAACAATCCGTGAGGAGTTGCAGTTGTAAAGGTTGTAATTCCAGTTGCAGAAACATATGGACTAGAATCAATTTTAGATGATGATCCTACAACAAAGGCATATTGCCCTGCGATTGGTGTCGGGTCTCCAGCAGTTTTAGCAACTGAAATTTGTGTTTCTGAATCGACTGCACTAATTCTATAATATCCATCAGATGTAGTGCCAATACCAGTAACTTGAACTACATCACCAATGCTTGTAGAGATTCCTGCTGTTGCAAGTGTATATCTTGCATTGCCATCTCCCGCACCAATTCTTGTATTGTCAAAGTAAAGTGCTTCACTATCAGTATAATAAGAACCACCTGAAATAATATCAACAGATGTAACCACACCTCCAGTTACAACAACTTTTGCAGTCGCACCTTTCCAAGTGCCTGTACCGGGATCAGCGGCAGTATTCAGAAGTTTTACATCATAGTAGGTGCCATTATTATATGAAGCGCCACCAGTAATTGCACCAGTAGCAATGCTACCAAGACCATGCCTTCTATCAAAACTTAAAGATGCACTTGATGTTGTTGAAGAAACTGTTTGAATTGTTTGCCCAATTCTTAAAGTAGTTGATAATTTATCAATAGTTTCTCTTGTAATACTCTTCTTAAGATCACTTGTATTTGTATCTCCAATAGGAGCACGGAGAGCAAATGTCTTCGCTGAAGGTGGGTTTGCATCAGCATTATCTCTATCTAATTGAGGATAAAGATCTACTGGACTTTGTGAATATTCAAGATTTGTAAACTCTTCTGTAATCGCATTACTTGCATTTAAAACATACAAGTGGTAAATTCCATCTTGTGCTCCTTCAACATAAGGAGAAATAACTTCATTACGATAAACATAAAGATTTGATTTCCAATCGTTTCTTTCAAAACGAGGAAGATCTCTTACTTGGTCTGCTGTCGTTCTTGAATTAATATCGTTAGTGCTTGATGCTCCTGGTGTATGAACTCTTCCATTTACATCGGTTGTTGAATATGTGAATGACATATCATTCACAATTGATGCTACAGCAAACTTACCATTATATCCTCTATCATACAGACCACTTGGATTACTGCTGTCAGTCACATTACGAATAACTACCAAGTCTCCCGTATTCAATCCGTGAGGAAGTGAAGTTAATACGGTAACTGTTGTGGATGCTAATGTGCAAGTTGTAATGAATCTAGGATTTTTATCATATTCAAAGTCAGTGCTAGCAATACTTGTACGAGTAAAGTCTCCTGCTCTTGCACCTGTTGTGCTAGACTCTTGAAGAATAAAACCATCTTCAGGATCTTTTGCACCAGTTAATTCTTTTGGAATAACGACTCTTAACTTATAAACTTTTTCGTCTAAACTTCTATCATCAATAATTCTCTTTACATAAGTTAAGTCTGTAGTTTCACTGAGACCAGCAACACCAAGAGTATCGATTTCATTATAGATATCATTTCCAGAATTGACTGTAATATACCAGTTACCAGCAGCAGTATCAAATTGAATTGGAGATCCAATGTCTCCTGCAGATTTATCAGAGACTCTACTATAAACCTTGAGTTGCTCTCCACCATAAATTGTTAGTGCTTCATTGTTTAGAGCGTTCGTAAATGAAGTTGCTAACTTAATTTGATTTGCAGATAATCCAGAAGTAACTGCATATCCAACTATATGTGGAGTTACATTTTCTGGTAGGTCTCCAGTTTCACTATTGATGATGATCTTTTCACCATCTTTAAGAGTATGATTACTTGTGAAAGTAAGAATAGATGAAGAAACACTAGATACATCATAAACTTTATATGCACTCGTTACACCATCCTGCATGTAAATGTTTGCAGAATATTCAGTGTTATCGATCGAAAGATATAATTTATCGTTATGACGAGCACCAATTCTATGTCCCTGAGTCACACTTACAGGAAGACTATCTGATGCATTTAATCCGTAAAGGTATAATTTATTTCCAGTTGGATTAAAAGTTACATTAGTCGTTAATCCAACATCAATCGACAACCATTCAATATCTTCTTCGGTTGTAGAATCAATATTTCTTGGAGCAATGATAGATGTGATAAAGGCATTATCGTCTTTGTTAAATGCCTCTGCTTTAAATCCATCAGAGTTAAGAGATATCTGACCAAAGTTTGAGTTGGAGTTTGTAATTGAAGCATCACCACCAGACTCAATATCAAAGTGCTTATTAAATCCGATTGCGAATACAGATACTACCTGAATAAAGGAATCATTAGAAACTTTAATGTGACTTGATTCCCAATCTTTTCTGTAAATTGCGTCAGGATCTAAGTGATAAACTTTTGTTGTATCTGTTTGTGAAGATCCTGTAGGAAGATCTGCACCGTAAACAGTCGTATAATTTACACCATTATAAGATCTTGAGGTTGGGTCATATTTTACGAATGCTCTATCATCTTTCTGTAGGGACACAGCGGTAAACTGTGCAACAACCATTGAGCGGAAACCTGATGACTTTCTACCATCAGCGTGCATTCCATTCATACCCCATACTGATCTTAATGAGCAGTTGAAGATGTAAGGAGACGCTCCAGATACGGTGTCAGTCTCTACAGTTACCGTTGCTCCAGTCGCTGTTGGAGTTGGATCCAAAGTAATTGGGAAAGACTCAAGTAAGTATGTAAATTGTGTTGCACTTAAGACATTTTGAACTTTTGTAGAAATATTATAAGTTGGAGAAGCAACACCTCTAATTTTAATTGGTGTGCCAGCATTTAAGTTATGATCTTCAGTAGTTGTGACTGTAACTAATGTGCTTGCTGTAGTGCCGTTTCCAGAAATAACTGTCTGTATATCAATCGGATCTGAAGCAAATGCTCCAACAATCTGCCACTCTGGATCCATTTTTGCAAAGTCTTCATCACTTGCAGGAAACTTTGCATCTGCAGGAATTGGACGATATGAGTTAAATGCATTCGAAAGTTTGCTATAATACATATCAAGGTCTGTGAGACCGTAAGTGCCAACTTCGTTGACACCATCAGCATATTCAAAACAAGTTAGTTTATGGTGAGAGAATCTTGGAATTGATTGATAACCACTTGTAAAAAATGATGGGTGAGTATAAACAAGACCAGACTCATCAGCATCAAAGAATGAAAACTGCCAGAAATAACACGCTCCAGTAACTCTGAATATTGCAGATTTTCCTACTAATGGGTCAGTAGGATTAGGAACATACTTTGGTCTGACTTTTGTTTTTCTTAAGTCAAGACCGACAATGGAGGTGCCTCTAGGTACAACAACACCACCATTGACACTATTGAACTTATAAAGAATATTATCATCTTGTGTAAGATCAAAGTTAGAATCTAATTCTAATGATAATGTTGAAAGTGCAGGAGTTCCTACACCACCAGTTGGAGGAACAGCATATGCAGTGTCGCTATTATCGTAAATAGAAAATCCAGGTCTGTTGTCGATTAAATGCTCACCAGGAAAAACAAGAATCGTTGTCTTTTCTACTAAATCATTATCTTTCCCATTCACAAAAGAGAATCTTGCTGCTTCTAAAAGTGCTCTCTGAATCGTTTTAAAAGGTTGTGCAAGGGAATTGCCAGTATTAGTAATCGAATCTGTAGCGTCTAAATCGTTTGGATTTACATACAGCGTGCGCCCATCAGTATTTTTGATGAAGTTGCTTAACTTATTCAGAGGCATCGTATTATGACTTCTAAGATATTGCTATCTTTTATTTATGAAGTCAAATCCTCTCCACATTCAAACTCAAAGTCGTCTGGAAGGTCTTCTGGATTTTCCAATTCAACTGGAAAAAAACAAGGATGAACTTCTTCATCTATCAAATAAAATGAGTTTTTATATAAATCTTCTGGTTCAAATGTGCGATTTTTGTCCGCTTCCCTACAAAGATCTTGATCGTATAAATGACCATCTGGAAGTTCGTCGAATGTAAATGGAATATGATTAATAAAATACATTTTTACAATCATACTTCCATCTAGATACCAACAATATGCTTGGTCGATACGATAAGACATAGGACTTACTCCCGTATCTTATATTTATTTTTAATACCCGCAGTCGGATTCGAACCGACACTGGAGGAGTTTTAAGCTCCCTATCTCTGCCTGTTGGATTATGCGGGCAAGGTGCAGGTTGTGGGGATCGAACCCACCTTAGGCGAATTATGAGTTCGCTGCTTTCAACCAGAGAGCTAAACCTGCTCGTTTAGGAATTCTTCCCAACTATCACCATAGTGTAACATATGATGGCAGTTATGGCAAAGAAGGTCGCATTTATCAACTTCTTCCTTAACAGAATTCCATTTTCTATTAGCAAAAGTTCTCCCATCAAGATTAAACGATTTTTCTGATGGGTCTCTATGATGAAAACATAGAGTTGCTGGTCTACTTTCGCCACAAGTTTGACACTTACTACCTTTGTATTGAAGTGCTTTCCATTTATTGGAATAACCTCTTGCTTTTTGTTCGGTATAAGTGTTCCTATCTTTAATTACAGGATCGTTTTCATATCTCCATTTTGCTCTACAAGATTCACTACACCATTTTTTTAGTCGCCCTTTCGTCATTCTCTCATTTAGAATGTCGCATCCGCAACTCTGACAGGTAGTGATAGTAGTATACATTATGGTGTTATGAAGTTATACATATACCTATTTATAAAATGATATATGTAAGTAGAAGTGGGTGGATTCGAACCACCTCAAAGCCGCTAATCTGGCGGAAAGAGTTTATAAGACTCCTCTGACTACCAAGTCTCACTTCCCAGATGATGAATTATGATGCCTCGTTATTACACTCAGTGTGTATTCGTATGAGGTCATCATCCGCAGGCAACATAACTGCTGCCTTTCCATTCTCATCCACAATTCCTATATGCTCTCCCATTTCTACTCTCTCCATCAATTCATCAAATCTTTCCTGAAACTCTTCTACTGTGAAAATTTCCATTCTTTCCTTTGAGGATACTTATATTATAGCATCACTGCCCATAAACCGCAAGGTCTGCATATTCGATTTGGTCGGGGTCAAGATTCGCAGTCACAACTTCCAACACATTCATAAACTCTTGAACAGTCTCACATTCTACCATACGCTCACTTCCTTGGTCGCTGGTAAGAAGAAAAGTGCGGGTGCAGACATCAATCACAATACCTTTAACAGTCTCTTGTGTGGTGCTCATTGGGGTGTTTCGTTGATTACCCCCATATTATAGGGGGTCTGGGTCCTGGTGTCAAGGGGGTTTTAAGAATAATTTCTGATTGTAGTAATTGCTGTAGATATTCTTGTATTTTCTTGAGTTAAAATTCTAATAGTATAATTTCCAGCATATCTTTCAATTTCATAGTCAACTCTTTCTGTTCTTACATTATTGGATGAAGTAACTAAATCTGTTAGTTGATTTCTAAGTGTTGTAAGTTGACTTTGTTTTGCGGTAATAGAGGATGCAAAAGATACACAGTTTCCTGAAACACAAGGTATTCTGTAACAAGTTCCTATATCATCATAAAGAGTTCCAATTCCTGATTGTGAAGAATCATTTTGTGTATAAACTAAAAAAGTTCCAAATCCAACATTGCCAGAGCTAAGAAAAGCGACATTTACATCATATGGGGAGTCCCCGTCGTATGACTGCGTAGAAATATTATAACTATAATTTCTTACAGTATCTGGGTATATTGTGGATACTCCAACTCCAGTGGTGCCGCAACCGACAGCGTAAGCATTTGTAGATAATCCAACAATCTCTGACTGAATAGTAACAATACTTGCTGCGATGGAAACAATTTGACTATCTACGGTGTTACATATTGGAGAAAACAAATCAATATTTGTTTGTATTCCAGGTCTTCTCTCTGCAAGTACCTCTATAGAATCATTATTTCCTGATATTTTTCCTGATAATAAATTAGTAAGTTGCTCGCTCATTTACTTTCTCCATTTTTTAAGTTTTCAATCTCTTTTCTAAGACTATCAATTTGTGTTTGTTGCTCTTTAATTGCTTCTACTAATACTGCAGTTAAGTGTTGATATGATACTCCTAGATTTCCATTTTCTTGTTGAGATACAACTTCTGGAATAACTTTATCTACTTCTTGTGCAATCAATCCTATCTGATGTTTTCTAAGATATCCGTAGTCTTTAGAATCTTTAAAATCATACTCAACACCATTTAATTTAGATACTTTTTCTAAAGCGTTTTTAATTGGTGAAATATTTTCTTTTAATTTTATGTCCGATGATGGGAGAGTGTCTGCTCTATTAATTCTAGATGCAACATCACCACAGTTAGCAAGAATTATTCTACCATTTACAATCACATTGCGATTTGCAATAACTGTATTGTTAAAAACAGATATTCCAGATATTGTTAAATTTCTAAATCCAAAGATACTTCCAGATACAAAAAGATTTGGAAGTTGTGCTTTTCTGTTTAATGGATTTAAAACTAAGTACGTATTACCACAAATAACTTTCTCACCAAGAGTTAGTGAATTGCTTTGGGAGATTAAATCTCCAGTAATTCTCACATTTTGATTAAAGGTGCTATTATCGTGATAAAACTTTTCCTCTCCCCTTTGAGGTAATAAAGGAAATCCAATTAAACTGAATAGTGTATTAACTGCTGACATTATCCTACTCCCACAATAGATTTAATAGCACCAATTACATTTAGACCGCCAACAAATACATCAGTAATATATTCATTACCAACAGGAGAAAGTGCAAACGCTCTCTTACCAAATGTGTCAAGAATTGCGTTTCCAGTAAGTGCAACCTGGTCTATTTTGTTTGCTTTCTGAATAATTCTTCCAGATCCAGAAACCATGTTAATATTTCTACCTGCTTTGAGATCTAAATCTTCGACTGCTTCAATCATCACGGTTTTTCCTTTAATCTTCACAGTTCCATTACTCATTGCAGTGATACAAATATCCCCACCCATTCCAGTGAGACAGATATCAACACTTCCTTCAGATCCTGTGTTTCCTGCAACGATTTCAATTCCTTTGTCATTTAAAATTTTATAGGCACCAGTTTCAGTAAAGGTTTGCAAATGAACATCATTATCATTTGTATAGGCATACATATGATAAACAGATGTGCCATCTCCTCCCATTAAGGGATCATTGGTAGTAATTCTAAACTTAGGTCCTATACTAATATAATCTCTTGCTTCGTAATTCATCTTATGTTGGGCAGTCTACTGATGTCTTAATACCTACAAAATCTCCGACTAATCTTTGTGTTTCTGATGGTTGAGAAATGGACCCAAGAATCGGTTTTAATACAGCACCAAATCCAGTTTCAGAATTGATTGTAATTACAGGAATGTCTGTAACTTCTAAAATATTTAGAGGAGTTGCTGAAAGTATTCTACCATTGTCAATGGTTAAACTATAAGTGTTTCCAAAATTATCAATTGCAGTATCACCACTAGAGTAATTTAAACCTGCCGTCGGAACTTCAACATCAACAACACCATATGGGTCTTGATTCTGAACTACTGGATATCCTTCTCCAGAGGATGTCATATAAATTGCAGTCACTTCACCAGCATCATTTAAAACTGCTCTACCTTTTGCACCATATCCCAATCCACAACTATCAGAGAATTCAACAAATGGTGAGAAACGATATCCAGATCCAGGATTTGTAACTACAGCACCAATAATATTTGCAGTCTGTGTTACATTATTAATTGTATTATTGATTGGAGATGGAACTCCAAGAATTGGAAATGCAGTTGCTCCAGATCCTCCTCCACCAAAAATATTAATCGTTGGAGATCCGCAAGTTGTTGGGAAAGTTGGAATACATTCTCCTAGACCATTAAGAGCATCTTGTAAAATATCATTTGAGAAAACATCTGCGATTCCTGCAACACCTTCAACTGCAGAAGTTACATCTCCTACAACACCTCCAATCGTATTTGCAATTTCGAAAATATTATTGAAAGATTCGAGTGGATCTAAACTGCTCTTTGGACCAACACCAATTATCCATTCCTTAGTTCCATCACACTTTGTATTATTTTGATTGCAGTCAAATAGTCCTCCCAACCCAAGAATTGCATCTACAGTGCTGGTGACAAAATCAACAACACTGAATACGCCACCTAGAAGTGCAGATACACCATCTAAGGCAGCAGATAATCCGTCAGCAACAGCATCAACAATTGTATTGACTAAAGAACCAATAAATTGCTCTGCTACACAAGTTACAAATCTATCCACATTTTCAAGAAGAGACTCTAATAATTGTACAATTATAGTAGTGAGACCTTCAACAATTGCATTTGTAACACAAGAAAGTGCTTCTTCTAAGATTTTAATTGGAATTACAAAAACTTCATTAGATTTATAACCAGCGGTGTGTGCTACAGCAGGATTTCCAGTTGCGGCAAAAACAGATCCATAAACACTGATATATAATGCCTTCAATGCTTTTGGAATAATTCCAGGATTTTCTTCATCCCCAACTAAGAAATTATAAATTGAATCCATTATTCTACCGACTATCCAATTCACGGCAGATTTAATGACTTCAGCAGTATTCTGAATTGCTTGTTTATACTCTGCAATTTTTCCTTGTGTTTCTTGTATATCTTTAAGTAAGTTATTAACTTCAGATTTTATGGTCTTAATTGTTGTATCTTCACAAGTATCGGCAAATACAACTTCTCTTCCAATACCAGTATAAGCAGATATTTCTCTAAGTCTTGCTGCTACTTCTGGAGGAACTGCTCTTGGAGTCTTTTGAGATTCTCTTGTAGATTCATTTGTTTGATCTGCATAATTTCTTCCACTTGGTCCAGGATTTTTAATATTAGTTGTAAATCCTGTAAAAGGTTGAAATGGATTAGTATATCCAGAAGTAGACCACTCACTTGTGTGTCCAAGTGCTCCCATAATAACTGGGATTTGTGCATTATCACCATCTAAGAAAAATCCAATGACCATATCACCTGGTCTTATTTTTGGATTTACAGCATATTTTGCAGCACCACTTCCTGTAGTGGTTGGAAACATCACTTGTGCCCAAGGAAGATCATCATTTGATAGTTCTGCTACATCTAAAGGATGATAACCAAGTATTCTAACCTTATATCTATATCCCCATCCACCACCATTTGCTTGCTCTTCCCACGCTTCTATAGGTGCAATTTGCCCTAACCACCAACGGAAACCATCTCTACCTATAAAATGACTTTTAAGAAGTGATTCGTCTATCATTTATTATGCCTTTTTGTTGATTCCGAAAGTATCTCTAATTAATTTCATAGATGTATATGAATTATTTGCATCAAAGTGATGACACAATTCCTTAATCATATATAGACCACTAGTTTCAGTGTCATATTCTTTTTCATCAGCTTGTGTGATTTTAGGGAATTGACATTCTACAACATCACCTGCTCTCAAGTTAGTATTCGAAGGAACTACAACATTTAATGTCTGAGTGAATAGACTATTGTATCTCATTAAAGATTGTGATTGATACTCTGTAGGATCTGCATTCACATCGGTTGAGATATCAGAGTTTAAGGTGCCGACATCAAGAATTCCAGTAATAATTCTTGTTGGTGTGTCACCTAGAGTTTTTTCACTTCCTTCAGATAATGGCGGAAGTTTAATTTTACTGCCAAGATTACTTGTCTTATCGGAATAATTTTGAAACTTGAAAACATCTTGTCCAGGACCTGTTATTGATCCGTTTAAAGGATTGAAAAATATTCTTTGACTGGCATATGTTCCTAGTTTTAACTTTTCAAGTAAGTTTTGATTCTTTTCAACATAATAGTTAAGGATATTGAAATTGTTGTTTACCTTATTATTATTTTCATCATATGCCTGATTGACTTGATTATATGTAAATACGACTCTATTATCATTTGTGTCGGTTCTAGGCTCCTGATTAATTAAGTCATCAATTGACCTAAACTGAAATCCATCCTGAGTTTGATAGAATAAAAATCCAGCAGTTGCACTTCCAGAAGATTCAGGAACTGCTTTTGATGCCAACCAAACTAAAACCGTAAAAGGTTTTCTCATATTTCCAATAAATCCATACTTATTTGAAGACTTATTAATAGTTCCTATTCTATTTGTCTTAAGGTAATTTTTTAAGATGTCTTCTACAGAATCACTAATAGAATTATCAACCTTAAACTTTTTACCCACTCTCACAGTTTCATTGGTAATCGCTTCTCTTGAAACTAGATGAAGAGTAAAACTTTCTTGATTTGTCTCCGAGATTACATCACTGATACTTGAAACATAAAAATAATCTTCTACTCTTTTAGAAAAATCCAATCCAGGATTAGTTTCTGAGTTTCCTGCAATCTTCATTAAAACTCTTTCACCACCTCTTAAAGGAAGACCATTGTAAATTGATTGCCTTCCTGTGCCACCTTCTGCAACAATTGTGTTTCCTGTGTTGATAACCTTAACTTTCGCTGTGATTGTTGGTGAAAAAATATCCTCATAATAGTCAATCGCAATCGCACCTGTTGAGATGTCAATCGTCCTACTACGATCGCTTGACTCTAAAACTAACTGCTCGTAAATGGACTTTTGAATTGACATTATAGGTAAGCTAGATCCAGGAGAAGTTTATTCTTGATAAAGTTATTTAACAAGTCAAAATCACTGATTGGAGAAGGTGCTGCTCCCCCACCACTTGCAGCAGGAGTAATAATATTTTGCTGTTGTCTTGGTTGGTCTACAATTATAATGTCTTGCCCTCTTCTTTCTGGAGTAAGCGCAGAAGGAACTGTTTGTGACTGTTGAGGCGCTGCTGCGATTTGTGCTGGTGTTGCTGATACAACTCCAGGTCCAGGTTGAGTATTAAATGGGGCAAACTTACTATATCTACTGAGAGCATCAAATCTTCCTGTTACTTGCCCCCCATTCCATCCAGTTCCAGCCTCCCAATGTAAATGAGGTCCGGATGTTCTACCAGTCATACCAACTTTTCCTATCACCTCACCCTTTTTAACTGGACCTCCCCTTTTATATCCCGATTGCATATGACCATACAAGTGATAAATTCCACGATCATCTTTCATTACTAGAAAGTTTCCCCAACCTTTTTCAAAATCAGAATCGACAATAACACCGTCAGAAATTGCTCTTAATGGTGTTCCCATTTTAACTTGCAAATCAACTCCTTTATGTCCCCTTCCAGCACCAAGTCTATCACCAATTGTTGGATTCACATTTCCAACAGGAACTTGTTGTATTTGCGATTCTTGTTTTGATGGTTGAAGTTGAGCAGGACCTCCCCTTCTTTGTTTATCAAGAACACTTGCTGCTGCTTCTGGTGAAATACTAGCTTTATTTCTGCCAATACCAGCATACCTAGATTGCCCACGAACTCTGCCTGCTTCTGGATATTCTAGACCAACTGAAGCAAATTCTCTTGCCAATTGTTGAACAGCTGTTCTTCTATCATTTGATTTCCCATTAATGTATGCACCAATTTCCGGTCTTTTAACATCAATTAAGTAATCAAAGAGTCTGTTTTGAGTTGCAGAGTTAAATTTAGCATTTAATGGAATTTTGGTATATTTGACAGCACCAGATAAAGTGGAAGGAATAAATTGATATTTACCAACTGCAACAACTCTACCTTGTCTTTGAGCTTGCATAATTTCACCAACTGTCATATCAGTTAGGTTTTTACCAAAAATAGATTTCGCACCACCTGGAGTATCGCCAGCATTGCCCCTATTAACTGAATTAATTCCACCTTCACCTTTTACAACTAAGGATGCTAACTCTGGGTATTTTGTTCCCCCAGAAGAAGGAGCACTACCACTATAAGGAGGTGGTTCTTGATAGGCACCTTGATCGGTTTGTTGTGTTCCTGTTTCAGGAATTTCTTCACCACTATACTTACCTTCTGTAAGTGGTGTTGTTAATAAACTAAACGCTTCTTCAATTTGTCCAGTTAGACTTCCCATAGTGCTATTCAATTCACTCATCGAATTTTTCACACGATTTGATGTATCAAAGAAATCAAACTGCAATAAGTTTTGCCCTAAAGAACTTAAAAGACTTCCAACCCCAGTAAACAGTTTAATTGTATTATTGAAAAATCCGGATACAATCTCACCCGCTTTCTGAATTCTTGCAATAAACTCTTTACCCATTGCAATCCAGGTTGGAAGATTATTCATCAACCAACCAGCAGCAAGATAACCAAGAAATCCTAAAATTCTGTTAAAAAATCCTTTAGCGCCAGTTTTTTCTACTAACTGTTGAGCGCCTGTTGGAATAGCAGCAACTCTAGGCGCTTCAAGTTCATCCTCAAGCATCATTCTCTTTTCACTTTCTTCTCTTCTTTTTCTGAAGAGATTTGTTTGGGCAAATGCTTCTCTCTTAACCTTAGTTCTCTTTAGAATGACTTGCCCTATGTTTTTTATGCCCTCTCTACCTTGAGCAACTCCCTTCTTAGATTCATTTGCTGTAAAAATTACTCTTCTAACTGGTGCTGATACTGCCATATTACATCACCACATTGTAGTTAAGTTGTGAGTAGAGCACATAGAAATTATCAGTGTTTGAAGATGGTATAAATGGCACATCAGTTAAAGGTTCTTGTTGAGAAACCATTGTCTGGGTTCTATCTTTTCCACCACCTGCCATAATAATATTTGGTTTTGCTTCAGGTAAAGTGCCAACAGGTGTATTTGGTTTTGGCGGTGCTTGAATATCTGCAGCAGGTGCTTTTTCTTGAAGTAAACCTTCAAGATTTACTGTGCCATATGGAGGTGCTGTTTCTTGTGTTGGTGATTGTGCTGGACCTTGTAGCATATTTGCAGTATCTACCCCAAATGTCATTTCAGACATTGATGGTATTGCAGGTGTTTGTGGTTGTGATGGTGCTGCTACTTGTGCTGCTGGTGGTGCTGGAGTTGCTGCTGGTTGTGCGGATGGCTGTGCTGCTGTTGGTGTTGGTTGGTCTTCTTTTTTGCCAAAGAATGTGCCCTTTCCAAATCCAAATTCTCTTGCTACATCCAATCCAGCAAATCCTAATCCAATACCAGGAATTGCAGATCCATAAGATAATAAACCACCAACAATGTCTCCTTGCGAAATTCTATAAGTTCCAACACCAATTGCCAATGGAGTAAGAATTTTAGAAGCAATACTACCAGTACCCTTTAAAAAACTCCGAGCGCCCTTTCCTATATTATTAACGCCTCCCAAAAATCTTGACATTGGACTACCTGCACCCAATACCTTTCCACCACTGGTAGTAATAGGTACTCTTCCACCGGGTCTTGTAATTGTTTTTGCTGCGTTAGCACCAAACCCAAGTAGTCTTCCAATTGCAGCACCTGCTAATCTAAACGGTGCCAGAGCGATTCTAGCAACAAAACTTGCCAACTTAAGAGTCAATCCAGTAATGGTTCTCATTAAGAGACCGAATCCTAGATTTACAGCAGCAAAAGCACCTATTGCAAATAATACATTCTTAATGACATTGTTTTTAATCTCTTCAAGTTTCTTAGTATCACCTTCAGCAAGTGCTTTTAGGGTTTCAATCCCCTGATTTGTCAACCATCCAAAGAATAATGTCGTCAAGGCACCCATTATTCGGTCAAAAAGACTTGTAACCGTTTGCTGAAGTTTAGCAATCGGTCTCATTAATGCTGCTTGAATATTTTTCTCTAATTCACTTTCCTTCCCAAGACGAACTTTACGCTCTGCTAATCTTCTTTCTGCTTCTTGTTCTTGTTTAAGTTGATTCTGCTCTAAAGCACTTTCTGCTTGAAGTTGTTTTGCAGTGTTTTGAATTCCTTGATTTAATTCAGTTACTTGTACGCGAATAACATCAAGACTCTGCTGAAGACCTCCAATTGATTGTGCGTTTGTTTGTATTTGTAATGTCTGTGCCCTATCTACTAAACTTGTTTGTGGTCTTACTACAATCGCAGATCCTGCAGCAACTGCTCCTCCGCCACCTGCTCCACCGCCAGCGGTACCACCCCCACCACCTGCTACTGTACGACCACCAAAAACTGATCTTGGTAATGTAGTGATTCTACCAAGAGAAAATTTTTGTAGGGTAATTCTTTCCGAGCTGGTATAGTAACCACCACTTGGCTTTTCGCCTGTTTGTGCTCTTAAACCAGCTTCTGCCCTATCCATTCGATTGATTCTTCAGGGTTTCTTCTTCAATATAAGTTATTTATTTGATAAATATGAATACCTGATCTGGTGGTTCTTTTCAGGTTGGGATAAAGCACCTTTGGGTGCTTTTCCTGTATAAATAGCAATAACCACCAGATTAGAGTAACAATGAAAAATCTTAAAAGATTTTACACTTACGCATATTTGCGTGAAAACAAAACACCATATTATATTGGTAAAGGAAGTAATAATAGACTGCACAAAAGAAAAAAGAGTGATGTAAAGCCTCCAAAAGATAAATCTAGAATAATAATATTAAAACAAAATCTCACAGAAAAAGAAGCATTTAATCACGAAGAATATATGATTTATGTCTTTGGTAGAAAAGATTTAGGCACAGGTATTCTTCTTAATAAAACAAGCGGGGGCGAAGGATCAAGTGGTGCCATTCGTTCTTTAGAATTTAAATTAAATTTGAGTGAAATAAACAAAAATAAAATTCTCTCAAAGGAGCATAAAGAAAAAATAGGCAATGCACAGAAAGGAGAAAAAAATCATAATTATGGAAAATCTGCATCCAAAGAAACCAGAGAAAAAATGAGTAATGCACAATTAGGCGAAAAACATCCTAGGGCAAACTGGTGGAAACTTACTTTCTCAAATGGAAACACGATAGAAATATGTGGATTGCCTAGTTGGGCAAAGGAAAATAATTATAGTTGTGGAAATATTCATATGGTTTATCTAGGAAATAGAAAAAAACATAAAGACATTATAAAAGTTGAAAAAATAAGATAATTTAAGAATTTTGATTATTTTTTAAGTTTTCCTCTTCAATATATTGTTGGAGAAGAGTAATGTAAACTTCCCTTTCCCAAGGTATAAGATTTTCTAGTTCAGTTAAAGACCATCGATGATGTTGTACAAGGGCAAAATTTGTCTTGTAATATGATGCAAGATCCTCATGCATCATCGCTAGGCGAAAAAACTTGTTAGACCCTCCAAGACAACTTCACTTTCAACTCCAGTATTTGGATTCTTCACTTTAATTGTATGAGAAAGTTTTGGCATTGTTTCAAAAAACTTTTCAATGTCTTTGAATTGTTGAGAAGTGAGTTGCTCAAGAAATTCTTTCAATTCTTTTTTAGTCGAATCTGATGCTGCCCAAGATTCTTCTTCACTATAAATCTGCTCAATACAAGAAATAATCATATCAAAAGTGTCATCAACAGAAATCTCTTCTCCAACTACAAAGTTACTCTTCACAAACTCTTGCATTGATGGATATCTCATTCTCAGAGTTAGATTATCATCAAGTTTAATATCTCTCGAATGCTCCTTATCAAATTCAACTTGAATATCGTCTAAGTTGATACTCATAGGAACTTGTGTAGTGCCATCATCAGGGCAGGTAATTAAAATATCAACCGACTCTCCAACAGATTTTCCTCGAATATTCAGAAACAAATATTCAATATCAAAGGTTGCAAGTTTCTCAACCTTGATTCCACGACTGATAATACAATTTCCAATTACATTCTTAACAGCTTCGGCAATTTGCTTTGGATCTTCACTTTCCATCGCAATAATTAGAATTTTCTCCTCCTTCACAAGAAATGGACGATACTTAATGCTCTTTTTCAGTGAAGGAATTTCCAACTCATATGTTGGTGTAGATATTTTTGGTAAAGGCATAATGACCTATAGAATTTCAGTTAAAATTATTTAGAAGAGAGTTTCGGGGTTTGCTTGCGTAGATAATGGATTTGCTGATAAAGATTCTGATGCAGTCTGAATTGTTTGATTAGTTTGCGTGCCAAAGGTGAAAGTTTCCTGAGATGCTCTGTAAACATCTTCTGCAGACTGTGGAGCGGATGGTGTATTTTGTGGTTGTAGAGGATTAAGATTATTGTTGTTTCCATTAAAGATATTGAATGAATTTGCCTTTCCAACAATGTATCTGTCATACTGGAAAGAAGCAGACACTTTCATAACATCGGATGCCATGTAAGAAACTGGAATAGAACTTATATTCAGAGGAAATAGTCCTCTGAAGTTGTATTCAATCTCTCTTCTATAATCTCTATCAAACTTAACAATGGATACAGCATCTGCTTTGTAATATTTGGGATATTGCATCCTTACAAAATACCCATCTACATTTTGGTTGATTGGAGGATTTTCTCCAGTAAGAGGTGTATTAGGATTACGATAAAAAGATCCACTTGCAATGAATTCCATCCAACACTCTAAGAAATTAAGCATTTGATAATCACTATCAACATAAAAATCTAGAGTGATTTCTGAATAAATTCTAGAGTTTGCAAACTTCTCCTGAACACCCATAAAGTTTCCATCAACCGTGAAAGAACCTAATGTAGTTGTTGGAAGAACAGCAGAATAGCAGAGAAGACCTGCACTTTCAGCAATAAATCTAGAGTTAATACCTTTATTACGGAGATATGACATTAACTGTGGTGGCAGAGTACCAAACTTCACCTCATAGTGAGAAGTTTGTGCCAGATTGGTCATCAATGGCTTAATATCAGATATTCTGCGGGGTGTTGCCACTCTAAATACCTTATACGACTGTTTATATTATTAAGTATTTAGATGTCATATAAAGGTAAATATAAACCATCATATCCAGAAAAATATAATGGTGACCCAACTAATATCATCTATAGATCATTGTGGGAAAGAAAGTTTTGTGTATATTGCGACACCAACGAAAAAATAATTGAATGGTCATCTGAGGAAAAATGTATCCCTTATCGATCACCTTTAGATGGGAGAATTCACAGATACTTTCCAGACTTTCTTATCAAGGTTAAAGAGTCTGATGGAAGCATCAAAAAATATATGATTGAGATTAAACCATCGAAGCAAACTGTCCCTCCTACTAAACCAAAGAGGCAAACACAAAAATATATTGCTGAGGTCTATGAGTATGCTAAAAATCAATCAAAGTGGGAAGCAGCAAGAGAATGGTGTGCTGATAGAGGTTATGAGTTTAAAGTAATCACCGAGCACGAGTTAGGGATTAAGTAATGCCAAGAAAAACTCTTCAACAAAGACAAAGAAGTCGCCTTGCTGGTCTTGTAAAAAAGTTTATTGGTACTGAAGATGCTGATGATACAATGATTGAAATTATGAATGTATTGACTGAATCTCCATTACCTCCAGTAGCAGGAAAGTATTATGTTTTTGTTTACAATGCAAAAACTCCAAACATAAATTATGACCAAAATCCTTTTGTCTATGTGAAAAAAGTTTATAACTGGGGATTTACTGGATTAAATTATCATTGGGGGAAAGATAGACAGTATACTTGGGATGAAATCGCGGGTAAGTTATATGAAATTTATCCATCCGAAATTGAAGACTTAAAAAGATTATCTTTCGGCAATGTCAGGACTAAATAGTTCAAAAAAAAATAAATGGCACCCACATTCAGGTATCCACAAAAAAGATTAGAAAATAATACCGACTATGTGAAAATTGATGCTTATGAATATCGCCCTCCAGGTGTTGGGCAATTAAGTTCTACCAATTTTGTAGTACCAACTTCAGATACATATTATCAATCTATAGGTCAAAAAGATATACGAGGTAGTGTTATTCTTCCAATTCCACAATCTTTACCAGTCAATTCACAATCTGCAGGATGGGGTTCTGGTGGTATGAGTGGTATAATAGCTGCTGGGGTAGGCGTTGCACAGGAAACAATAAAAGCGGGAAATTCATTTCAAGGTTTTGGTCAAGGAGTATCTGCTTTTATTAAAAAAGTAACATCTTCGGCACAGACTGGATTGGGACAAAAAGCAATTCAAGATTTTTTTGCAACGAAAGCAGTTGAGCAGTTACTTGGAACCGATCCAAACTTATTTGGAGAACTTCTATCAAGAGATACTGGAGCAGTGATTAATGAAAATATTGAGTTACTTTTTAGAGGAGTAAGCTTGAGAGAGCCTTTTTCTTTAGCATTTGATTTATCACCAAGAGATGCTGATGAGGGAAGAGTAATTAAAGATTTGGCATATTTCTTAAAAAAGGAAATGTCACCAAGAAAAGGAACTACATCAGGTGCTGCAGGAGGATTATTCTTAACTGCCCCAAGTGTTTTTAAAATTCAATATATGAGTGGTGGAAAACCCCACCCATATCTAAATAAGTACAAAATATGTGCCCTTCAAAATTTGGGATTAAACTTTACAGGTTCTAATACCTATGCAACTTATTCTGACGGCACACCCGTTCATATGCAGTTGACCTTACAATTCCAAGAATTGACTCCAATTTACGCGGAAGATTACAACAGCACAGAAGGAGCAACAGGAGTCGGATACTAATGACTTACTTCAGAGAACTACCCAACTTAGAATATCAGTCATTCCTATCAGATTCTAATTCATCTGATCAGTATTTGATTGTCAAGAATCTTTTCCGTAGAGTCAAACTGCGTGATGACTTACAAAATGTTTTTACTGTCTTTGACAAATATCAAATTCCAGATGGGTCTAGACCAGAATTAGTTGCTCAAGAACTTTATGGTAGCACTCAATATGATTGGGTAGTCATCGTATCTGCAGGAATCACAAGACTCAGAGACCAATGGCCACTTTCCGATAAGCAAGTTTATGATTATGCAGAGTCAATTTATGGAAATAATTTGAATGCGATTCATCATTACGAAACTACAGAAGTCAGAGACTCAGAAGATAGATTAATTCTTCCTGCTGGTCAAGTTGTAGATGCAGACTTTAAGGTTTCTTACTATGATGATGGCACTCTTTATACAAATGATGCAACAAGATTAGGAGATGATGTGATTCGTATTCCAGATCCTATAGTAGGAGTGAGTAATTATGAGTATGAAGTGAGAAAGAATAATGATAAGAGAGGTATCTATGTATTAAAACCAAGATACCTACAGCAAGTTATTAATGACACAAGAAAAGCGATGATTTATGATAGGTCATCGCAGTATGTAAATGATACTCTAATTAAAACTGAGAATACTAAATCAACTATTCCATTTTAATTCTAGATTCTTATCAAAAACTATCACATAACGGTGCTTGCGGGAGCGTTCTTTCCATTCTCCCTCAGCACCTTTTACTTTTCCACGAGAGTGCTTAGTTCCGTCTGAATAGTAGAAATCTTTTTTTGGATCTGTGAGACCCATATACTTAAAGTTACAAGCGCGATAGATTGTGCCAGAATGAAAATCACTATCAGCGTAAGAGATAATTGCCTTAACTTCAGTATCTTTTCGTAACTGTCTAATCGCTTTTGAAACAAACCAAGAAGTGATATTATACTCGCTCTGTTGAGTTTGTGGATGAATGCAGAGTCGTGAAAGTTCGAATAATCCTTGTTGTTCATTTCTCTCTAATCCAAAGGCACCTTTTGCGATTTCAGGAACAGGAAGTCCAGTGAAAATACAGACCCCAACAGGACCTCCAATATTTAACACATCTGTAAAAGATTTTTTATATAAAGAATAATTATATCCACTTTTGAAATCTTTTGATATGTCTTTTAGATAATGGTAATTATACAATAATTCTTTTATTTCTGATTTGGGAACCCTTTGAATATAATAATCACTTTTCATAAAAAACACTATACTTGTAAATATAATATTTTGATCTACCAGTCATTTTTACAGCATCTTTTATGCAATCATATACTACGCCATTATAGCATAGTTTTCTCGCTCTTGGATTTTTACCTCCCATTATATCTGAATTTTGAATACCCTTATTCCAAGGTTTTCTTCCCTTACAAGAATCACTTATTTTTTTCCTAACTTCTGGTCTTTTAGTTGGATTTTTATCTCCAACTAATTTTCCTCTTGCTCTTAAACCTTTTTCTATATCTGACTGTCTTCTTTTTTCAGTAATAGTCTTTGGAGTTCCTCTATTTGCTTCTGCAATTTTTCTTTTATGAGATTCTGATAAAGGTTTTCCAAGTCTTGCTTTTCTTCTATTTTCAATATCCTTTTCAGTCATTATTTTTCCAGAACATCCATCCCCACCATTAGTTTTATTATGAAGAATTCCAGTTCCTAGATCTTTTCTGCCAAACACAGCAATCATATAGATTTCGTGATTAAATGCTTGTTCCTCTGTAAGATTTCTTTTTAAAAATAAAATTCTTTCCTTTGATGGTGGATAAAAACTTCCGTGTTTTAAAAATGCTCTTCTACCCTTTCCCTTACCAATATAATAGGGTGTCCCATCTTCACGCAAATATGCGTAAGTATAATAGTCCATCTGCTTCTAAATTAAGGTCGCAATAGTATTTATAATAAAATAGGGTGGATTTCTCCACCCTTCTCTAAAAGTGCGACCTTGTTAGAGCATTAGTATTTAGACATCAATCATCAGATGCTAATTTTGCGAAATACGAAAGCGCATCATCGTCCTCATCTTCTTCTGCCGCAGGAGCAGCAGCGCGGCGAGTTGGTTTCAGATTGCTGATTTCCTCACGAAGGTCATCAGTCAACTCACGGGAAGACCCACGAGTATATTCTTCCTCTTCACCTTCTTCGACATCAAGACGCACATTTGCTTTCGATCCAAGCACAGAATGAAGACGTGCTTTCAGTTCTTCATAAGTCTTGAATTGATCGGGAGAAACAAATTCAGCAAGAGAATACTGCTTCTTCCAGATTGCTTCCAGAGCATCATCATCATCCAGCAAAGCACTCTGAGGAGCAAACTCACTGGAATCATAGTTACGATAACCAGCAACATTCTTTGCCTTCAGTTTGAAGTTGGCGCCTTGCCAGAAGTCAAACGGATCGATTGCTTCTTCATCTTCAAACTCAGGTTGCATTGCAGCAGTCAGTTTGTCAAAGATCTTCTTACCATACTTGAAGAGGAAGACTTTACCTTCATTTTCAGGATTGGCAGGATCTTTTACCACATAGATGTTGGAAACATAAGTCAGTTTGCGCTTCTGCTTACGTGCAACCTCTTTACCAGCATCAGTGCCGTTATTCCAGAGACCAGAGTTGTGCTCACATACAGGGCACTTTTGATTCATAGTCGTCAGGCAGGTGTCAATCAACCAACCACCAGGACCTTGGAATGCGTGACTATAAACCTTCACAAAAGGAATGTCTTCACCATCAGGGGCAGGCAGAAAACGGATTACGGCATATCCATTACCGCTTTTATCTACGTCCATTTTCCACAGACGATCATCGGAAGGACTTCCAATAGTATTCATTTTTTCTACTTCTTTCACCAGTTTTGCGGTGAGAGAACCAAGTTTAGATTGTTTTTTAAGGTCGGAAAAACCCATTTGGATACCTCGGATAAATTGGATTCGGGGGATTACTCGGATAGTATAACAGGGATTCCCTCAACCGTCAATGTATTGTTTGAGGGATTGGATAGTCTTGGTCATACTATTGAATAAGATTTGCATATCAGTCTCTGGTGGGAAACCCATCAGTGCGACTGATTTGCGTAGGTTATCTTTCATCTCAACCGCTTTAGGGTCGTCTGAAAGGGACAACCTAGTATACATCACTCTTTGCTTTTCTAGCAAGGATTCAAGTTTTTCAATATGCTCCAGTTTGGTTTCACGGTCCATCATACCAAAAGTCAAAAGACTTCCGTAGATACTTTCTTGTAACTGATTGATTTCTTTCAGTTCATCTTGAATAATATCGGAGTCAAAAAAGTTACTCATTTATAATGTCCCGTAAAATTTTCTTAAACTGGAATATGTCAGTATTTATGAATGGAGTGTATTTTTTTATTTTCAAACTTACGGTTTCCCACACAGGGTCGTCAAGTTTTTTATCAAAAGTTTTTGAGAAACCAAATATTTTTTCGTATATTGTTAAGGTTTCTAGCGACAATTGCCCGCTTAGAAACTTTTTGAGGATGATTGGGTGTCCTTTGGAACAATTGAAAACATCCTCTAATTTGTTCTCCGAGAGCAATTCGTTGCTTTGCTCTTTGAATAAGTAAGTCAAACTCTGTTGTCTCCGCATCCATTCTGCGTATGTTCTTTCGCCAGAATTTATAATTTCTCCAATCCATAAGTTTTGTGGGTTGTCTGCAGATACAAAGTTTGATACAAGAAAATTTACGACTTCTTTGTCATCATACTTACGCGAAGTTTTTTCAAACCAGTATTTGTCCTTTCTTTTATTGAAAGAAGTTACACTGGCACGGGTCTTCGCACCGTATTTAAAGAAGTCGTATTTTGGATTTGTGAAATGATTTTTAAGTGACAAATAATGTTGATAAGTTTCAAAAGGAGTCACAATCATAGAGGCAGTTTTGCTCGGGAAGTTTTCTTCATAAAGTTAAGACGAATGGCATCCCATTTCAGTCTTTCTTTAAGTGGTTTTGAAATAAGTTTCGTTACTGAGTCTACTTCAAGATTATTGATTTCGCAATAATGACAAATAGCATCAATGTAATTCATATTCTCCACTGCCACAATGTTCTCTATTTCTAGAGCAAACTTAGAGGGCGTAAGAAACTTATTTTCTATGACTTGTTCTAATTCTTTATTGGGTTCCATATGATTCCAATTTATCTCTAACAAACTCTCTAATGTATTCGGTGAGTAGTTTGATGTATTTTGTTTTGTCTCTTTCTTCATAGACGACGCATTCTCCATTTTCGCAAGCCATAATAATTACAAGTTTTTTAACTGGAATACCAGTCAGTTCGTAAAGCATACAACCATATGCCATACATTGAACAAAATAGTGTTCGATCCACTCTCGTGGTTTTGGTTTTTTAGAAGTCTTAAAGTCTATGATTGACAATTCTCCATCAAACTCTGCTATACAGTCAACAGTGCCAGCAATGCCTAGTTGTTTACTGTAGAGTGACCCTTCAAGAGCATGAATATTATTTATACGATTGAGAGTTGACTTAGAAATCTTGAATAAGAAATCAGACAGAGGTTGAACTTCTGGAAGAGTCTCATTTTTTAAATGATACTCAACAAGTGTGTGCATATCAGTGCCACGACTTGTTGCTTGTCGAGTAATCTTATCTGCTTCTTCTTCACCAACTTTTTTTCGCCAGTTAATAAATATCTGGCGATTTTTATGACTGGTGACAGAAGTGATAGAAACAAGTTTGATTAATTCATGATTATCAGGAACTTTATAGTATCTTACCCCATCAATTGTTTCTCTTTCGAGTTGGGGTAAATTCAAATCAATGTGATTAAATATCAAAAACCTGCCTCCATTTTTGCGGTGATGTATTCCTTGACAAGTCCAGAGCGAACAATATCTTCTATACCAAATTCAATTATATCAAAGGAAGGCATTTTACGCAAGACTGACATAAAATCTACAATACCATTTCTTTCATTTGTCTTTTGTAAATCAGACTGAGTGGCATCACCACAAAACATAATCTTAGTATTTTCACCAACGCGGGTGATAATAGAATCTAATTCATGGAAGTTTAGATTCTGAAACTCATCGACAATAATAATAGCGTTATCAAGAGTTGTACCACGAAGGAATGAAGTAGACCAAAACTTGATTGTTTCTTGTGACTTTAGATTTCCATAAAGCATTTCAAAATCAGCATCAGAAGGCATCTGGAACATATACTTTACCATATTCTTATAAGGAATTTGGTAAATGTCTGCCTTATCATCGTGACTTCCAGGCAAGAATCCAATTTCACGAGTAGCAACTAGTGAGCGGACAATATAAACTCTTTCGTATGGACTTCTTTCATTCAATACATCTTGAATAGCATTATAAAGTGTGATAAACGTTTTACCAGTTCCAGCGCATCCATAGGCAACCAAGTGCTTTTGCTCTTTATAAGATTCAAATAACTTTCTTTGGTTGTCTGTAAGAGGTTCAATATCTACAAGATATTCAGAACTCAGTGGTTTTTTGCGCTTCATTTGACGAGTAGTAAGACCAACCCCGATTGGTTGCTCTGCTCTTTTTCTTCTTGCCATAGTTGGTTATAGTTTTTTTACAGTTGATCCAGGTGCTTTACTTGCTTTTTCTAAGACATCATTCCATCCAGGATTTTTACTTACAAGTTTATTCCTCCACTCACCAACTTCTCCTGGTTGAGGGCAAGTTGATGGGTCGGACCAATCACGAATCCAATCAGGATTATCAGTTTTCCACTGGTCCCAGTCGTGGATACTCATTTCCACTTCTTTCTGTTCACCAGTTTTGGTATTGACTATCGGATATACAGGCATAAAGTTACGAATTCAAGATAATTTATTTAGAGTCATTATACCACATACTTCCAAACATATCCTTTATGTTTTTTCCTTTTATTTTGACAAACTAAAGTTATTTTGGAAGTTGAGGCGTTATTTTTTTCTGCGGCAATGGTCATACTATCATAAACTTCAATTAAATTTCCATTAGTATCATATTTTCCTATTTTTTTAATTTTATGAGAGGTTCTTTTATATGAAGATATTTTTGATAGTGGTTGATTTTCAAAAGTTTTCCATTGAAACCCACCACAAGTTTGATATTCTCCTCTTATCACGGCACCAATGCCTTTACAATCTTTACCAAAAACATCATAAGAAGCATCTCTACAACTTTCATAAACATTGACTAGATTTCCATCCAAATCATAACAAGCAACTTTTTTAGAATTGCTTTGTTTAATTGCTTGTTTCCATCTATCCCCGTGCTTTTTATTGAGAAATCCACCACCGTCGCCTCCATTAGTCATATTATAATATGGTTTCAAAAGAGAGACATAATACATTTCTCTTTCATTTACTTTATTTTCAAAACACTCTTCTATAATTTCAAATACAAAATTTTCAACACCATACTTTCTCATAGCATAATATAATTTTGTATTTCTTACTTTTGAATGAGATTTATGCTGTCTCCATCTTACTTTTGGTCTTTTGGATTTACCAATATAAATCTGCTCATTAAGAATATTTGTTATTTTGTAAATGTAGTGTGAAACCATAATACGATAGTTTTACTCTACCAATATTTATATAAATTAGGGACTCAAACGAGCACGATGTAGTCTCTTTTCTTCATAATACTTCCAAACATTTGGAGACCACTTTTGAAGTTCTGGAGCAATTGCGTCACAAAGTGCTTGAATCTCAATTTGAGCATCAAGTTTAGAACGAAGGTCCATAAAGTGAAGAACAGAACGAAGGTTAAATGAAACTACAAAGTTTTGCCGAATTGCCTGAGGAAGATAATCACGAATATGCTCTTCACACATACCTTGCTCATAATACTCAGCATACTCCTCACACTCACTCAGAATGCGCTCTAACTTGCGTTGTCGGTTCTCTTCGGTCCATTCATACTTCTTACCCTTACGATTGGTGTAGAATCCCTCAGGACGCACATAGAAGACATCTTCGACATCAAGTTCACGCTTAGCAACCTTTACAACTCTCTTTCCAGTATATCGTTGCGACTGAACATCCCAAGAAGTGCCAATTCGATGAGTTCTTGCCTGAACGATTACATTATGAACAAAACCAGATACCGAAAAAGTAATTCCGGGATGCTCTAATGGACCCCAGTGACCTCTTTCATTTGCGAGTAGTTGCTCTACAATCCACTCACCACATTCCTGAGGACTGGGGACCTTAACTTCGTGAATTGGTACTTCGGAATAATCACCTTTTCCTGCCTGCCAAATAACTTGTTCCGGAATCGGATAACATTGAAGTCTAACAACTTCAAGTCTTTTATCAAGTTCAAGAAGGTCTTTTGCTTTAATAGGTTTCATTTCTTTCCAAATCCTTTTGATGTTTGTGCTTCTAACTCTTTAATTTGCTCTTTTACTGTACGAAGTTGTGCTTTCATTTCTTGAATTTTGTCATCAGTATAAAGATGATCTTGTTTGATTAATCTTTCAAGAAGTTTTACAAGTTGCTTTGCTCTTGATGTTTCAGTCATCTAAGTCAGAATCCTCAAATATTTCGTCGTAATCTAAGATTGGTCTTTTTCTCACATCTGGTTCTGTATATGAGTAAGCAGAAACATCAGAATACACTTCTGCTTTTAGAGAATCAACCAACAGTTCAAGATTACGGACGATGAGTTTTAGTTTGTCTTTGTCCATAAGATACCATTCTCTCTCAGAATTTTAGCATAAAAAAAGGAGGGAATCAATCCCTCCTTTGAATTTTTTTTTACTTAGACAACCACTGAATATACAATGAAAGTAAAGTAATAAATGCGACAGACGCAACTGAAATTTGTGCGATGATTAGCATCACTTTGCTCCTGCGTTTGCTAGCAGTGCTTGGTGACGACGTTGCTCTTTTTGCTTTTGCTCTTTAATGAGTTGAAGCACATTGAGTTTTTTCATCACTTATGACCCTCCTTTACAAACTTAACACCACGATAGGTTTCGTTGTATTGTTGGGGTTGTTGCATCATTTGCTGTTGATACTCAAGACGCTTTTGAGTATCATACTCTACGCCTCTGTATACGACTTTAGACATTAGGTTTTCTCCTTAGTTTTTAAGTTAAAGAGCGTTCCTTCAGTCGGCGTTTGCGTCCGCTATTTGAGAATAGCGAATGAACGTTCCGTTCCGCGTCGGCTTACTTCCGTCTGGTTTTCCAGATGAACGTAAGGTCATTATAGACCCTTTCATCGTATATATCAATCTTATTTTGTAACTTTTGTTACAATTTTTAAAAATCTTAATAGTCAAAAAAATTGCCGGGATTTTTTCCCAGCATTTTTGAAATCACTTTCGCTTTTTCTTTTGAGGTTTTTGATACCCCCATAACTTAGGATTAACTCTACCATACCCAAAGTCAATACTCTTTAGATTTTCACGAAACTTATCCCAATACATATCAAATAATTTAATTCTTCCACCACGAGTCAAGTCAAAACAAATCTTATCGTCAATCATATACTTGATAATATAAGCATCATTTGGAGCATCCTTAGTGCATACTTCAGCATAAGATCCATCCTGAATTAAAATTTCACAACCATAACGTGCTTTACAGGTTTCTTTTTCTGCTGGTGTCCAAGAGTCCATATGCTTTTCTGTACTTTGTGCTCTTTCAATTACATCACGAAGTCTGCTCACGAACGTCCTCCCCAATGAATATCAGGATATGCTTCTGAAACAATTTGTTTTGTAATCTTATACTTAGTTTGAAGTTTTTTATCCTTTATGAGACAAACAATTTCTGCTTCAAGTGGATGAAGACCCTGAAGAAGATTGATAAACATAGTTTCTCTACGAATAGAACTTAGTCCATCATTTCCACCCTTAATAAAGTTATAAAATTTTTGATACTCTTTGCGAATAGAAGAACGTCCCTGATCTTGAGATCCTAAAGAATTAGATCCAATTTCACCCATTTTCTCAACAGCGTCGGATATTTTTTCACTCAATGTTCCTTTAAATGAATCCATTTCATTTACCGCAGCGTACGGAACATCGCCAGGAGGAAGAATTGAAATTACACTTTCATCAAAATTCCAAATAAAAATTGCTTTTAAAGAAGGATGCTCATACTTTCTGAGCACTTCAATTTTTTTAGAATTGGTTCTTTGCTTTGCAATCAAATTTAAAATTTCAAAGACAAAAGGATTTGCAGGAAGATCTTGGATTGGAGCAGCTGCTACTTTTGGTTTTGAAACTGATTTTTTAGTGGTCGTTTTTGATTTTGTTGTCGTTGTCATAATTCTACAAAATGTTGAATACTGTTAGTGATATTTATTGTCTATTACTATTCTTCTTCTATATCTTCCATTTCAAAGTCATCATCAAAATATCCTTGCTCAAATCTTACAGATACAATTTCTTCATCAATTAGGTCACCATCTTTATTATAAAATTCTGGATGATATGCGATTTGCTTTGGTCCTTCTTGATGAGTCATCATGTATTCTCTTGCAACCCAACCTATAGCAAGTCCCACTATAAGAAACAATATGGTTAGAAAGGAACCTAAAACTAAACTAACTGCTAACATTTCTTTTTCTCCGGGAAACTACTTTTTTCTTCCTTGACTTTAAGGAAAATTCAAAATAGATAGTTACTTCCCGATTCAGAAAGCAAACTATCTTCTCAAAAATGAGATGGAATGGTTGAGTCTGCTTTCGTTTACCTCCATTAAGAATAAAATCAACGCCACGATTTCTGTGGTCTGAGTTATTTATGTTAGTATCAGACAATTTGTTTTTCTTTCAAATATTTGACAGTATCACTACAACCACCAAGTTTTTTATCATCACAGATGACTTGAGGGAATGTGGACCCTTCACCAAACTCAGAATAAAATTCATCTTTGGTGAAGTGTTCATCCAGATTATACACGACAAAGTTGCTTCCTGTCAACTCTAATACTTGTTTAACCTTATAACAATAAGGACAATTTTCTTTTGAATATACAGTAAAGTTCATAAGTTAAAAATTAATTAAAATTTGTTTTCTTTATATATCTTCCATAAATTTAGCACATCATTATAAGATTCGATATGAAATCCTTTTTGTCCACCAGAGACAAAGGTAGATTCTATGGAAATATTTTCAACAAACAGTGGAAAAGTGTAAGTTTTTCCAATCCCAGTAAAAACTATATTTTCTACTAAATTTGGTTGTTTGTGATACAATGGATCTGCAGAATAATTTTCATCATGATACCATACATTTGGAGTTTCATTGACAAGGTTTAAAATAAATTTATCTTCTTTAACATAAGAGTCTACCAATTTTTTAGCATATTCTCTTTTCATAATGTATGCGGTTGCTCCCCAAAAATCCCACATCCTTTCTTTTAATTTCAATTCAGTTATATAAAAATGATCGGCAATAAGAAGCAATTGAACACATTCCCAATCTTCAGGCAATTTTTCTATAAATTCATCCCAATTAAAATTCCAATACTGAACTGTTTCTAGACTTAAATCATCTTCACAAAAAAATCCATAAGAGTCATCACATTCTTCAATCCATTTTTTTATAAGTTTAAGATGTGAAACGCCACATTCAATACCTCTCATAGAATAAACATCATCACTATAGAGATGTAAATATTCACCTTCTATATTTTCAGAATACTCTGGATATTTTTTCGATATTAAAAAATTTACATCATCAATTCCATAGTTTTCAAATTGTCCTACAAGAATATTTCTTCTAGTAATATCATTCTCCAAACTAACACAATATACTTTTGGAAAATTTTTTAGTTTCATAGTGTTTAAGTATCAAAAAAGAACATCTGCCAAAGTCTGCCACTATTTTTATTACAACCAAAATATTCTGAAGCAGAATGAATGCAACTTCCATCAAATATTATGAGACGATTAAAAACATTTCCCATAACATCTACAGGTTCGAATGGAGTTTTGTCTAAATGTGTTGTGGTTTCATTTATAACTCCAGAAAAAGCATCGTCATAAGAGACTTCATAATAATCTCTACCTCTTGTTTTTTTATGTGCAAACAATGTTGTTCCACATTCAAAAGGAGCATCAGGTGTTAAGTATAGCACAGCACCCCATTTTTGACTATCCCAATGATAAACTAAGGGTTCTCCTGCCCAAGCAATTTGAAATTTACCATTTTCACTATGTTCTTCCCATGCCGTAATTTTTCTTCCCATAATTTCTTCAAATTTTTCTTTTAATCCTGGAAACAAAAATTGTTGATATGTTCTCCTACCAATAAACCCCCTCCCTATTCCACCCTCAAAATAATCCTGTTGAAGAGCAAAATCACGAACAAAATAAGGATCATTATAAAAATTATCTACAGTCCATACTCTTAACTTTTGATTTAGACTTATAGAAAAATTTTCAACTCTAACTCTTTTAAAAAGAATAGAGGCATCAACATTTTTTACCATTTCGAATCCATAAGATTCGATTAATTTTATTGATTTTTTAGTATCTTCTGACCAATCTACATCATCAATAAAACAATAACCATTTAAAACTACCTTACTAGCATATTTGTTTATGTCTTTAAGAACTTGCACTGTGTGTTGACCATCAATATGGATAACACTTAAATTTTCTATTGCTGGAGCATCATCACTAGTAGATCTTATCAACTTTGTATACTCATAAACACTTAGATCTTCTATCGCATTGCAACAGACATTTAACATATTTTCCAAATCAACCGTTCCCCAAAATTGTTGGTGACTTGGATGATCATATCCAGTTAAAGCATCTTGAGTATTCCATGGATCAATTCCATAGACAGTTCCCCTAGATAAAAATTTCAGTGTGAGAGAGAATGGAATTAAACTCTTTCCGCCAAAAACTCCAACTTCAAGACAATTTAACTCTTCCTGTTCTTCAGATAATTCAAGAATACATTTAATAATTTCTTGTGCCTTTTCTAAAGAACACCATCCCCAGAGATTATATTTTTGGTCATATTCCTGATAAATTTTTTCGACTTGTTTTAAAATTTCTTCAGAATAATTTTTATCTTCTCCCATAAATTAAAATCCTAAATTTTTTTCTCTAATAAAATTCAAATCATAAGTAGTATACTTATTATCATAATTTTCCATATTAAATGGTTTTGAATATTTAAATTCTTTTCCCCATTTATTAGTTAAATATACAGATTCATTAAGTATTCTAGAATTGTCTAATTTTTCTTTCAACTTCATATCCAATCTCCAAGTTTGAGATCCTGTAGTTGCATAATCTTCTTCACCATGCAAATAATTTTCATCTAAAGATTTATACTTTATATTTTCATTCATAATTCGAATATGATAATCAACATCTTCTGCATATGCTGGATATAAATTTTCGTCAAATAATCCACATTTTTGAACTACCCAATCCTTAATTAAAAATAAATCATACATACCTCCACCCCAATCGGATTTTTTAGCATGTATCATTCCATATTCAGGATTTAAAGATTCTTGATAGAATTTTTTTAATAATCCAGGACTAAATTCAACATCGTTACTTACAAGCATCCAGTATGGTTCCATCATATAAGATTTAATAATTAAATTCCATCCACCTCCACATCCAAAATTAGAAGGCATATGACTAACATGAAAATTTTTTATGAATGGGTGTCCAGAGTTGCATATCTCATTTAATTCTTCAGTAATCTCACCTTTTCCATTATTGTTTACAATAAAAAAGTTTTTAACAGGGTAATCGACACTATCAATTAATCTTTTTAACCAGTGCACGCCATTTACGATCGGAACGCCAATTACAGGAATTATTCCCCTTTCAATTTTTAAATTATCCATATTAGCATCAACTGCGTCTTTATGACTTTGATCCATTACATCCCAGTAATTATGATATAAGTCTAAAAACAATTGCCTAGATTGCTCTCCTTTACCCCACCAATAAGAAGATACTGCCTTTTCAAATATCAACCCATATTTTCCAGGATACTCCAAATGATCATTTAATGGAGAAAGATCGAAATCACATATTTCTAAAGACAAAGATGATAACATATAAGCAGTGTCAAATTGTCTTCTTCTCTCTTCAAATCTTGAAAAAAGAAAGTATGCTTCAGGTCTTTTTGGAAGAACTGAAATCGCATGTTTATATAATCCTCTAACAGCATCTTCTCTTTTTCCTTGCCTATCAAAACATTCTGCCGCATGTAATAGGCATTCGTATGATAAATTTAAGTCTTCGCTTCTATCAGCGGCACGAATAAAAAATGAAACTGCAGATGCTGTTTGATTTATTTTTTTATATTCTAATGCAAGATTAAAATTATTTTTAGGATCTTCAACATTTTGAATATATTCTTGTAATCTTTCAAGAAGCATGGATATAATCCTCTAAAAATTTTTCAGTAACTTTTAACAAATAAGCACAGTTATCCTGAAATCCAAAAGTAATTAAATAACTGTCACGATATTTAGACATTCCACAAACAAATTCTATTTTTGCTCCCATAAAATCAAATTCTTCAGTTATCTTTTTTATATTCCATTCCTTATCCCAAATTACAAATCTATGTCGATAAGTCCCATTCTTTCTTCCTGCCTCACTATCATAAAAATAGACTTCGTGAGTAATCGTAATGTATCCATCCTTATATGGAATAACCTGAGAACCACCTCTTAAATCTCTAGGTAATTCAATACGCTGATTACTACTAAAAACTACATCACATTCATTTGTGTAAGGATTGTATTTAACAATTTCTGTAGGATTTACCCACTTTACAAAATGATAAGGAATATTAGAGATAGGCATCCAATTTTTTTCACAATATGAATCTAGGTTATTGGGCATTGGAATTCTAAATCTTTGTGTTTCCACAACTTTATTATCAATGGTTTGCAATTCACTCAATTCCATTCTACCAACGCCGTTGGTAGTTGTATCTCTACGAACTCCGCACAAATAAAATTTATTGTCCCATTTTACTATACGACCGTCTTCTAATCCTACAAATTCCCATAAAGGTTTTTGATCTAATTTTCCAGTGTCTACTTGAGAAAATCCAATTGCATTGAAATTAGAATCTAACTCACAAAAATAATTGGTTGTGGTTAATGTTAAATCATCTTCTGGATTCAAATACAGTAAAGGACCCCATTGATGCTCATAGTTGCTCAATTCAGAATGATATAATGTATACTGACAGTGCCTTATATTCACATATATTTTATTCCCATCCACAAAAACTGAGGGATTAAAAAGACCTGTACCATTCGTTAATTCTGAAGGAATTATAAGAGGATGGATTGAACCTCTATTTTCTGAGGCAAGTTTTACAAAGTTCATAAAAACATAATAAGTTATTGAATATATTTATTTACCACTAGTATAACTTAATTTCTTTAAATACGGAATTGCACATCTCATTAATTTCTCTTTTAATTCTTGCTCTCTCATCATTAGTAATGTAAACACTACGAGCAAGTTTAATAAACTCTTCGTCAAATTTTTGTTCCTTCTCTAACTTTCTCAACCTATCTTCAATCTTCCAAAGTTTTTCATTCACTTTTTTAAGTTTAATTTCATACTCTAAAGTATATTGAGTTAGAGTACTCTTAATTGAATTTAATTGTTCCAACTCTTTTATAACATATTCATTATCGGTGAACATAGATTTAATTTCTAAAATTGAAATCTTATCTAATAATTCACCGACTGATACTGGAATTTCAATCTTCATTTTTAATGCTTAAATATAAGTTTTGAATTGCTTCTATCCTTTCAGGAAGTGTTAATGTTTCAGAATTAAATCCAGAAGCAAATACAATAATGTTTGGATTTTGAGTCAATCTACCAATATTAAGTAGATGAGTGAATGCTTTACCCATAGCATCCCCACCAATATTCATTGCTTCACTTAATGCGTGAAAAGCATAATTAGATGCTCTTTGAATATCTTTGGTATTAATAAGAGCGATACTAGTCATAATGAACACATCAATTCTTGATGGGTCAAAATATGCTTTTGAAAGATTTAGATATTCTTGACCAAGTTCAATAGTCTTCTCAATATTCTTAACTTCAAAATAATGCTTGAAGATAAACCAAAGATAATAAACACTTGTAGGATTCTTTTCAAATTCTCTTTCGCAAATTGAAAGATAGAAAAGTTGCTTATCCACACTTGGTTGGATATTCTTAGTAATCTTAACTGTTATATTAACGGCAACTTCATTCAAATATTCTTCTGTTGGAACAAATGTTGGAGTTTCATGAACAGCATTCACCCAAATGTAGTTTTTGGTTCTATGAAAACGAATGTGAGATGCTTGACCTAATGTTGGTTCTTCGTCTCCAACCTTATCATATCGTTCATGATTAAATACTGTGAATTCTTCGGCAATTACACCAAGACCTTCTGGAAAGAACTCATCCAGATCTTCATTGAAATCAAGAGAAAATGCCCAATCAGTCTTTACATAAGATAGTGCTTGATTTCTCGCTTTGGCAAAATCAAACTCTTCTCTGGTCTGTGGATGCTCATAGACTTCAATACCAGCATCTTTGAGTAGTTGAACTGTATTATCTGTGCTTCCCGTATCAACTACAACAGTATTTGTAAACTTCTTTGAAATTTCAATGAATTTCTCAACATTCTTTTCTTCGTTTTTAGCAATAGCATAAAGTGTGATGTCCATTTTTTCTCCTTGTTTTTGATGTAACCAAACTTTGTTTAATGTAAAATCTCCACGATCTAAAAGAACTACAGATTTTCCTGTAAAATATTCTTTAACTGCTTGAATAACTCCACCCCAACTTATTACATAGTCATCACCAGTAATAAAACCTCCTGGTTTTACTTTTGGATACCAAGCAATAATATCTGCTAAAACATTTTCATAATCGTGTGAGGCATCAATATGAACAAAATCAAGACTATTATCTTCAAATTGTTTTGCTGCTTCTACACTAGTAGTTTTGAGTGGTATTACTTGTTTTTGAATACCACACATTTGAATATGATAATTAAAGATATCAAATAGAGTTAGGTTTTCATTCTTCAATTTTTCTATTGTTTCTTTATGCTGAGGTTCTTCGCTTCCTTCCCAAGTATCTACGGCATAAAACTTGATATTTTTGGAAGATTTTTTAATTTGTTCTCCCATATAACAAGTAGACCTTCCCATCCAAGAACCAACTTCCACAAAAGTTGAGTTATCTGGACAGTATTTAATTACTAAATCATAAAGGTTAGTATAAGAAAAATAACCTTCAACATCTTTCCATTTCATATTATTAATATAGATAATTTTTCCAATCAATACAAGGTGATAATAAATCTTCTTGACAGTGTGTAGAATAACCAGGAATAGAAGAGATAAGAACTCTTCCTCTTTGAGATAATTCTAAAAATTTTTGGTGGTCCGCTGATGGTTCCACTCCTGTAGAATATTTAGTGTGAGTATAAAAGTCTTCTACGAGAGTTGAATACTTAACGGCAAAAGTATTTGTCGTTGATGGTGTTGCCATCCAGTGACAAGAATCTGTGAACAAAACTTTGGTACGAAACTCTTCATAATATTCACCATACTTATCTCTATGGTCGTACAAGGTCACATAAGAAACTGGTAGAGTAAATCCCTCCATTAGAACTTTATCCCATCCTGGTTGATGAACATAATCATCTTCTAGAAAGTAAATGATATCATCTGGAGAATGGTTTTGAGATTGGACATACTTTAATGTCTCAATAAAACTCTTTGCTTCTCCACCGCAATTAATAGTATGAACATTATTCTCCTGTGATAAGAAAGTATCTTCTATCTTTCCATAATATTCATCATAGACGAGTGTATAATTTGTGGTTTCTGGATTAAGAGTATTTTTAAAATTTTGGAATACCTTTTCTTTATCCCACCAAGAAGGTCTCTGTTTTCCTGGAGACTCTTGAATTTTTGAGTAATAGCAGTGTCTTAAATATACATTAATTTTCATTCTAAATTACCTGATATGGAAATTCTGTAGTCATCACTTGTCGTGAATGGATAAACACAATGAGATAAATGGGCAGGAAATAATACTATTCTACCACACCAATCTTGATTTACATATAAAGTTTCTGTAGTTAATTGTCCAAGAATGTTTGGATAAATGAACTGGAATGTTGATGCTGCTTTTGCTTTTGTGTCTTTAACGTGAGAAGCGTTCAATTCTTCTTCTACTTTATAAGGAATTTTTAACCAGCAGACAAAACTAAAAGTACTACTGTGATGATGGATAGGATTAAATTCATTCTTCTTTTGAAAATTAACCCATAAATGAGTGAGATTAAATTCTTCTTCTTTTTGATAAAATTTCCAATAATTTGTATAAGACTTACACATACCATTCAAGTATGGTTGAAGAATTGGAATGGATTTTTTCAGTTCATATTGTCTTTCAATATTTCCAGCAAGTCCATTATTATACTTTGAGTGTGATTGAAAGTCTGTTGAAATTCCATTCACCTCTTCCATCACTTGGTTATGTACGTCTTCTGGAAGTTGTCCAGTTATTACTCCAGGATTTGGTAGTGATATATGATTAAACATTTTTCAATTTCTCCAAATCATATTCATTCCACCAAGACTTCCAATCAATGAAGAAGTCCTTATCCCATTCTGTCTGCATATGAAGTGCTAATGATGGAATAGGTGTAAAGCAATAGTATCCTCTTTGATAATAAATCTTACAAATACTATCCATTTCCATCGTTTCACTCACTTCACTTGTTGCCATTTTGTAAAACAAGTCCCAGTGTAGTTTAATAATACTACTATGAGTCATTAGAGTCACTGCTGGATGAATATTGGTTCTCCAGTATCGATCTTTTCCAACAACAAGATTACAAAGAACAGCAGTATTTTCTGGTAAATGATATTCTGCCGGTTTATTAAATGGAAAGATGCTAGCAGGTTTTCCTAAGTTGCAACTAAACTGATTGATTGCATGTAGCATTAATTCGATTGTGTTTTGTTGATGTAAAAAATCATCTTGAACAAAGTAAACCCAATCCTTTCCATAGTCTCTTCCATGCTCATAACAACGAAGTATAGAAGGCATTATACCGTAGGTTTCAAGATGAGTCAAATTAACTCGAAACTTTGCAGTATCAATCAGTCTTTGAAGAATATCTAAAAACTCTTGGTCTGAATGGTCATCAAAGATTTGTAGTTCTATTTCATAATCTGGATATTGTTCTTGAGCGTAGTTAAGACTATCGATCACAGAGAAAATACACCTTGATGATACTTCAATCTTTGGAGCATTACAATATCTTTTATGATTTTCATCGGTTTCTCTATTCCCCTTTGAATGAGACTGAATAACCACTAACAAATGAGTTTTCATAAATCAAATTTGGAATAAAGTTTTACATTTTCTTCTCCTATTATATCAATAGGATTTTGTGAGATTTTGGATAAATTTGGACGAATATCGTGAAGACCTTTCAACCCCCAAGCATCATCCTTTTGTTCTCCACAAGTATTATCAATGTTATCAAAGGTATTTGTGTAAGAAGGAATCTCCAGAAACTCATAGATTTTATTCAACTCTGCTTCTGGATTTTCTACAAGACTATTATATTCTACCAAATGAACCCAATCTGGGTACGTTGTAAGTCCATAAACCATAGACTCATAAGATGGAGAAACATAATATCTCCAAATATATTCGGCACGATTATTATTTGTGATTGCAAGTTTATCTTTTCTTAAGTGATTATCGATAAAATTATCTTCGTGCTTTGATTTTTCTATGAGCGAAATATAAGATGTAAGAACTTCTGGAATAGAACGATAAGTTGCTACAATCTTTGGTTTATTGGAAAGAAACCTTTGAACTATATCAAGATTCTTTCCCCAAAATCTATGCTTATCTAATATTGTAGACTTTGGTATATGATTATAAAAGTTAGCAAGCACTGCCTTATAAACATTATAAGATATTTCTTTACGGTCAAAAGTAAATTGCTCATTTACTTTATTGAATATTTTTTCTATATCAGTAACAAAATCACTTAATGGAGATGTTGGAGAAACATAAATGTCTGGATGTTGATTAAGAAGTGACCCTAATAGTGTGGAACCACTTCTTGGAAGTCCTCCAAGAAAATACAAAGTCTTCATAGTATTTTTCAGTTGTTATGTGTATTTAGATTACTGAATCGATGTAGGTTAGTGCTGCAATATGAAGATCTCCACCACTCACTTGTTTCCAATTGGATCCTCCAGCGAATGTAGTGATTGGAGTACTTATATATGCAAAAGTTGCTACTCCATTTCCAAGTTTTCCCTGCGTTCCACTACCCCAAGTCCATAAGGTTCCATCGGTTTTGATTGCTGCTGTATTATCACTTGCACCACTCACTTGTTTCCAATTGGTTCCTCCAGAGAATGTAGTGACTGGAGTACTTATGTCTCCTGTTGTTGTTGCATTTCCAAGTTTTCCACCACTTCCAGCACCCCAAGTCCATAAGGTTCCATCAGTCTTGATTGCTGTTGTATGAAAACGTCCACATGCCGATTGTTTCCAGTTGGTTCCTCCAGAGAATGTAGTGACTGGAGTACTTATGGATCCTACTGTTGCTCCATTTCCAAGTCTTCCATTACTTCCAGCACCCCAAGTCCATAAGGTTCCATCAGTTTTGACTGCTGCTACATGATAACCTCCACAACTCACTTGTTTCCAGTTGGTTCCTCCAGCGAATGTAGTGACAGGAGTAGAAGGAAAAGCAGATATCTGTCCGTTTCCAAGTTGTCCAAGGTTTCCAATACCCCAAGTCCATAAGGTTCCATCGGTCTTGATTGCTGCTGTGAAATACTGCCCATTACTCACTTGTTTCCAATTCGATCCTCCAGCGAATGTGGTGACTGGAGTACTTATGTTTCCTACTGTTATTCCATTTCCAAGTATTCCAAGTAGACCATAACCCCAAGTCCATAAGGTTCCATCAGTTTTGATTGCTGCTGTATGATACCACCCACTGTGTACTTGTTTCCAATTGGTTCCTCCAGAGAATGTAGTGACTGGAGTACTTATGTCTCCTGTTGTTACTGCGTTTCCAAGTTTTCCATTACCTCCAGCACCCCAAATCCATAAGGTTCCATCGGTCTTGATTGCTGCTGTATTAACTCGACCAGCATGTACTTGTTTCCAATTGGTTCCTCCAGAGAATGTAGTGACTGGAGTACTTATGGATGCTGATGATGTTATTGCATTTCCAAGTCTTCCAGCATCTTCAAAACCCCAATCCCATAAATTACCTTCACGAAATAAATCAGCAGGCACAAAGATATCATCAAAACTATAATCAAGTCCATTTTCTCTAAAGTTATAAAAGGTAGGCATTGGAAATCTCTAAGACTTAGTAAATTACTCTGATATCAAAACTAGAGTATTCATTTTCTCCCCCCATTCTATAAACCACTTTCTCATATCATCAGTTATTCTTTTATTATTTATCCCAAACACTTTAAGGTATTGACCATTTTCATTTCGTTCCACAGATACTAATACATTACACTTATCAGGTCTCATTTCTTCTGGTAGCAAATGTTGACTCCAGGCACACTGATAATTCCTACAAGATTCTGGTCGTCCTTTATGAACTCCACATCCATTACATTCCAAGAACTTACAAGACTGTCCCTGACCAAACTTCCAAGCAAAAGCATCACCAATCAACCAAGTACAACAAGCAGTACATTCTCCACATTCACGAAACATAATCTTTCTCCTGATAAAAATATGTATAAGGTTCGTGGTCTTCTGGTTGATACAAAGATTTCATCTTACCATTTCCAGTACCAATCCAGAATTCTCTGTCCAATCTAAAGTTACTCTTCAAGAACTCATCATCCAAAGTATTTACATAAGAAGCATTTGCCCACCAAAAGTTTCCTACAAAATGTTGAGTTCCTACCTTTTCCCAAGTTTGTGTACCATCACTCCAAGTTGTTGGTCCTAAAATCTTAAGATTACTTCCAACAACATCATAATCATTCAAATATTCTACACATTCTTTCCATCTATCAATCACAAAGTATTCCATCATTAGTCTCCAACTCTCTCCATTTAGGCAGTGTTGAGATATACCTTTTGTGTGAAAGTAAATAACTTTGTAGTCTGGATTTTCTTTACAGAAATCTCTTAAAGAGATTAGAGTTTCTGTTTCTTCTTTATGGTTTTGATTATAAACGATCTTTGTATTCTCTGGAACATTAAAAAGTTCTTGGTCTCCATTTACACCAAAGTGAATATAATCTGCTTCTTTGATTAATTCAGAAGCATATAATCTATGAACTTGTTGTAGATATACAAAAGCACCCAACCCCATTTGAGTTATGTGATAAAAAATTGCTAGTTTCATTTTATATAAAGTTTTTCGTCGTATATGTCTATATAAAAATCTCCAATTTCTCCATTCATCTTAGAATAATTTAAACATTTTGGATTAGCATTTGTTGTTTGTCCTATCCACAATTCTTTTGTTAATCTTGGAAGATTTGGATTTAAATATTCATCATTTAAAGTATTCACATAAGAAGCATTTGCCCACCAAAAGTTTCCAGCAAAATAATGAGAGTCAAATCTTTGCTTGAGAATATACTCATCTAAAAATACTTTTTTAGCACCATAACAATCAGTACCACAAGAATCATATTCACTTAGATATTCTACACACTCTTTCCACTTATCAATCGTATAGTATTCCATATACAATCTCCAAGCACTTGTTTGTAAATCATTTTTACTAGCACCTTTTGTGTGAAAATAAAAAACTTTGTAGTCTGGATTTTCTTTACAAAAATCTCTTAAAGATATTAAGGTGTCCGATTCATCTCCTAAATTTTTATTTCTTTTTACGATTGCCTTGTCTGGAACATTAAAAAGTTCTTGGTCTCCATTCACTCCAAAGTGAATATGAGATGCTTCTTTGATTAATCCTGAAGCATAAAGTCTATGAATTTGCTGTTGGTATATGAAAGCACCTAGACCCATTTGTGCTATATGATAAAAAATTGCTAGTTTCATATATTATAACTATCTCCTTCCATTCCTTTGATTGTTGTAAGTCCTAGATTTGGAATACTAATCACATTCCTTTTATTTAAGAACCGATAAAGAGAATGTTCAACATCAGTACCTGCCGTATATTGAATCATTTTTTCCATATAAACAAATGCTTTCTCAAGTGTCTCAACAATCTCATTAAAAAGCATACGGTCAAAAGACCATAATCCAGTTACCATCATACCCTTTGCACCATAAAGATAAGCATAGACATTCTCAAGTTCTTTACCATCAAAATTCTCTGCTTCTTGTGGAAGATAGTCATACTTTTTGATTATATATCGTTCCTCAAGAAACTTTGATTCATAATCTTTAATATCAAAATACTCATTCAACAAATATCTTCCAGTCAATTTGAATACTCTTTGACTATCACTGAATAGATTATGTTTTTTAATTACATAAAGAGCATTCAATAATCCTCTGGTTTCTAATAATGACTTAACATAAGTAATCAGTTCTGGTCTTGATTCTAGATTTTCGTAGATTTGTTTGATTACTGGTTCATTATAAAATTCCAAAAACAAATCTGCTTTTTCTTTGATTACATCTTTTTGCCTTTCGTCAATTGGTTTAGAAGAACACTCAAATAAAACGACATAAGAGTTTGGTACTTTTTCTCTTATACATTCAATCGTTTTTAATGTTTGCTCAAATCTTTGCTCCTCATCATAAGCACTAAACTTTTCTTCTTGAAAGTGTTTAAGTGCTGAACCAACCAAAAATAAAAATTTCATAAGTAATCTGTATTAAAACTAATAATAATTCTTTCTTCTGTTTCTTCTTCAGTATAGTGAACCAAATCACTTGAGAAAATGATTAATAATCCTGGATAAGGACTGATTGAAGTATCTGGAAATATTAAAGGAGTCTTTCCAGAAATATAAAATGCTCCACTTACAATACTTTCTTCGTGCTTATGTGCCTTAAGTTTATTTCCTGGTTTTGAAATATTAAACCAACTATTGATAAATTTGAGTGGTGAAATCTCATACTTATTACAATATATTCTAACATATTGTTTAAGAATATTTCTCAATCCAGTCAGTTCTGGATACAATAGAGTAGGCATTCCGTAATTATAAGTGGAAACACCATTGGTTACAAGACCGTGAGAACTAGTTTCTATTTGAAAAAGTTTGCTCTTAATAGTATTTAGATTGAGAAAAGAAAGGTTATACTCCTCTATCATTTAAAAATTCCTTCAGTTGCTTCAAAGGTTCGTCCCAGTTTCTTGGTTTCTTTTGCTTGAACAAATGGACATTATCCCCATACCACCAAGACTTTCCTGTTGAACTTGTCCAAACATAATACTCCATAATCGGTACAAAGACACATACTTCTTTACCTTGTGATGCTGCTATATGAGCAATAGAGGTACAAGAAGTAATCACCAAGTCCATTTGAGATACAAGTGAGAATGTATCTGTAAAATCCCTATTTGGAATATCAAAAGTATTTACCTCATAATACTCTGGTGGCAATTGATCAGGTAGTTGAAGTGAATATAATGACGAATTAGTTTTTGATATAACTTTGAATAAATCATCAGCATCAATAGAACGAAAATGTGCTTGTTCAAATCCAGAACCAGAGTTCCAGAATGTACCAATCTTATATTTTTGGTCTTCTTGTAGATATGAATATTGCTCTTCTTTTTGTGGTAGTGGTTTTAGATAAGGAGTTTGACCTAAATCTTCTACCTTGAGATTAAGATAATAAGGAAGAGCAAGGGCATAAACCCAACAAGCATCTTTTGGAAACTTTGGTTTGTCCCAAACACAGACAGAGTTAAATTCATTGTAGTTAAAAAGTTTTACTAATTCTTTTCTAGTTGATGTCCATATAGGATTCATTCCAAGTTTCTTCAGATGCTTCATAAAACGAATATGGATAATTTCATCACCAGCACCACACTGACTATCAATAATAATCGTTCTACCTGGAGTTACTGTTCCATCCCACTTCTCATAGTTTGGATACTTTTTATTCTTATATGCCTCTACTTCTCCTGCTTTGAGAAAGTGCTGAAGTCCTGTATGAATATCGTCTTTACGAAAGTAATGTCCAGATAGGTTATGATATGCCTTTCTTTCAATCTCTTCGGGTAGTCTTTTTTTAATTAGGTCAAATAGAAGTTTTTCTGATTTCTCTTTTTGATTTAAGGCAGAATATGAAAAAGTTTCCTCAAGAAGAAGTTCAGAATCTTGAGGATTTTGTGATTTGATTTTTGAGATTTGAGTTATTGCTTTTTCTGGATAGTTATTTTGGTTGTATGCGTTTATAAGGTTTTTTGCAGTAATGTAAATTTCTTCTTTTGACTTTGCTAACTTAAGTGCTTTCTCACCATAAGTAATAGCATTTGAGAAATCTTTAATTTCAAAAAAAATCTTAGCAACATCATCGTGCTGCTCAAAAGTTTCTGCTCTTTTTCCAAATGCTTGAAGAACTTCCGTTGTAAGTTCCTTTTCGTTGAAGGAGTACAGAGTTTTTGTAACCAATTCAAGAGGGTTCATTGTGCAATGATAATGTGTTTAGAGTATTTAGAATGGTGTAAAGTCTACTGATTTAATTGCTGCTGCAAAATCTGATCCACCACTCACTTGTTTCCAGTCAGTTCCTCCAGCGAATGTGGTGATTGGAGTACTTCTGTCTCCTGTTGTTATTCCATTTCCAAGTCTTCCAGCCAATGCATGACCCCAAATCCATAAGGTTCCATCAGTTTTGATTGCTGTTGTAAGACTTCCACCACTCACTTGTTTCCAGTTGGTTCCTCCAGCGAATGTAGTGATTGGAGTACTTATGTCTGTGACTCCTAACACTACTCCATTTCCAAGTATTCCTCTACCACCATAACCCCAAGTCCATAAGGTTCCATCGGTCTTGATTGCTGCTGTATGCTGACTTCCAGCACTCACTTGTTTCCAGTTGGATCCTCCAGCGAATGTAGTGATTGGAGTACTTATGTTTGCTGTTATTACTGCGTTTCCAAGTTTTCCATCAGTTGTACCACCCCAAATCCATAAGGTTCCATCGGTCTTGATTGCTGCTGTATTACCTGATCCAGCACTCACTTGTTTCCAGTTGGTTCCTCCAGCAAATGTAGTGACTGGAGTACTTATGTAACCAAAAATCGTTGTTGTTACTCCATTTCCAAGTTGTCCATTATATCCAGTACCCCAAAGCCATAAGGTTCCATCAGTTTTGATTGCTGCTGTATGAAATTCTCCACCACTCACTTGTTTCCAGTTGATTCCTCCAGCGAATGTAGTGACTGGAGTAATTGCGAATCCTGATACTACTCCATTTCCAACCCGACTTGCAGTACCCCAACTCCACAAGGTTCCATCGGTCTTGATTGCTGCTGTATGCTCACTTCCAGCACTCACTTGTTTCCAGTTGGATCCTCCAGCGAATGTGGTGACTGGAGTACTTATGTCTCCTATTGTTATTCCATTTCCAAGCAGTGCACTTCCCTCACCCCAAGTCCATAAGGTTCCATCAGTTTTGATTGCTGCCATGTGGTCATTACCAGCACTCACTTGTTTCCAGTTGGTTCCTCCAGAGAATGTGGTGACTGGAGTACTTATGTATCCTGTTATTACTCCATTTCCAAGTTTTCCAGAAACTCCAAAACCCCAAGTCCATAACTCTGGAGGAATACCTATCTTATCTGCAATTCCTGGGTAAACAGTAATTAAATAGTCTTTAGTGACTAACTTAGTCCCCAAATCAACACCATTACTATCTTTAAAGTTAGTTACTGGTTCTAAACTCATTTCATTCCTCTATTGGTATTTGAAATTCTCCGAGTCCTTCAAGTTCTTCAGATACTTCACGAACAATAACATCGTGAACCTCATCAATTGTTAAACAAGCATCAATCTCTTGAAGTTTTGCTAACTCCCAATCAAATGCTTCCTGAACTACTTTATCAACTTCACTTACAATGTACTGAAGTTGTTCTGTAGTGATCTCCAACCAAGTATTCTCAAACTTAAAGTTATGAGGACCAGGAGATGCAGAAAGTTTACTTGCAAGCATCAATCTTTCTTCTCTTGATGTTGATACTTTTACTTCAGTATCATTTACTATAAGAGTAATGGTAGTATTTTCTTTTTCTCTTCTATAAGGAGCAACTTCTTGTTTACGAAGTGCTTTGACTTCTTCTAAAGTTTTATTAGTGATTGTATAAGTAAATACAACTTTTGCAGGAACATCAATGTCTGCAAAAGTACCGTAACTATACACCACTTCACCATCTTCACCGACTTTCATATTGACGCTATCATCATCGGTCACACTCACATCATTACTCAACTTTTCTGTAACAATTTCCCAAATAAAGTTTCCTATATTATGATACTTTGAATCATTTTCTGGAATCACTCTTTCGATTGGAAGAAGATGTGTAATCCCATCCGAAAAATGAATTGGAACATGTAAATAACTTTTTGGTGAAATTCTATCTCTTAATTCCAAATCTTCTAATTCAGAATTAATCATACGTACATTGAATCTAATAGGTCCAAGAATGAGTTGATTGTTGTGTACTAATGCAAATTCCATATCTTTTTTTTAATATTTAGACATACTCAAGTTGAACAACGGGTCTATAGGTTCTAGTTGAAGTTGGATTATCAACATTAATTGTATAAGTACCTGCACTATCCGACAGAGAAAACCATAAAGTTCCTGAACCTATTGGACTTGTGCCAGAAGAATTCCAGTTAGTTGGACATTGACCCCAGGCAAAAATTATTGCTAGATCATCTCCAGTCCAATTAAATGAGGTAGTAAGACTAAATGTTTTAGTTGTACCTGTAGTAAAACTTTCGGATGATGCTGATTTGACTATAGTGTATCCAGTATGCCCCGGAGTTCCTCCACCAAAACTACCATTTTTCATGCCAATAGCATAATTCGGTAATGGTTGATATAATGGTTGTTGGGTTACATCAAATCTCAATCCACTTATAGTCGCAGATGTAGTACCAAGAGCAGATTGTAGTTCTGCAGAGGTATAAACCCACATTATAATATGTCTCCTAAAATAAATATTACATATATTTGGACTAGTTGTTGTATTGTTTCCTGATGCAGTTATTATATCTCCAGACCATGCAGGATCAGGCGGCGGTGGTGGCGGTGCATCATTTCCACCTATGCCTGATTGAACTGCTCCTGTATTATCAGATCTAGTACTCACTTGTTTCCAGTCAGTTCCTCCAGCGAATGTGGTGACTGGAGTACTTATGTTTCCTGATCCTACTGCGTTTCCAAGTAATGAGGAGCCTGCATAACCCCAAGACCATAAGGTTCCATCAGTCTTGATTGCTGCTATATTATTAGATCCAGCACTCACTTGTTTCCAGTCAGTTCCTCCAGCAAATGTAGTGACTGGAGTACTCATGTCTCCTGTTGCTGTTGCATTTCCAAGTTTTCCATTAGATGCAGAACCCCAAGTCCACAAGGTTCCATCGGTCTTGATTGCTGCTGTATGATAACCTCCACAACTCACTTGTTTCCAGTCAGTTCCTCCAGCGAATGTGGTGACTGGAGTACTTTTGAATCCTGATGCTACTGCGTTTCCAAGTTTTCCATAAACTGTATTACCCCAAGTCCATAAGGTTCCATCGGTCTTGATTGCTGCTGCATGAGCACCTCCAGAACTTACTTGTTTCCAGTTGGATCCTCCAGCGAATGTAGTGATTGGAGTAGATAAACTAACAAAACTTGATGTAGCTCCATTTCCAAGTTGTCCATTAGCTGCAGAACCCCAAGTCCATAAGGTTCCATCAGTCTTGATTGCTGCTATATTACTAGATCCAGCACTCACTTGTTTCCAGTCAGTTCCTCCAGCAAATGTAGTGACTGGAGTACTTATGTTTCCTGTTATTACTCCATTTCCAAGATTTCCAACACTTCCAGAACCCCAAGTCCACAAGGTTCCATCGGTCTTAATTGCTGATGTATTAGCAGTTGTACCACTCACTTGTTTCCAGTCAGTTCCTCCAGCGAATGTGGTGACTGGAGTACTTATGTTTCCTGTTGTTACTCCATTTCCAAGTTTTCCAGAAACTCCAATACCCCAAAGCCATAAGGTTCCATCGGTCTTGATTGCTGATGTGAAAGAACCTCCAATATTCACTTGTTTCCAGTTGGATCCTCCAGCGGATGTGGTGACTGGAGTACTTATGGATCCTACTGTTACTCCATTTCCAAGTCTTCCATTACTTCCAGAACCCCAAGTCCATAATTGATCTCCAATATACTGATCAATTAACCAATATTCAGTTACAAAGTAATTTTCAATATCTCCTTCTGGCGATAAAAATTCATTAGGCATTTAACTTTCTCTCCATTTCTTCAATACGAACTTGTTGTTCTTTGATTGCTTCAATAAGTAATGCAACAATGTTTCCATAAGAAACTGATTTCAATCCTCTTGGCGTTTTAGATACAACTTCAGGTAAAACTTTTTCAATTTCTTGAGCAATCACACCAATTGATGGTTGATTATGTCCGTCAATCCAATCATATCTAACACCATCAATTTTTTTAACCATATCTAAAGCATTTTCAATCTTTCTTACATTTGTTTTTTGAGTTTTATCAGAAAGTGATGTGAATACTGTCGCAAATAGAGTTCCACTTGAAGGATTATATTCAAGTTTGGTTGATGAAACATATAAGGTAGATACTGTGCCAGAAGTTGAATCTTCAAAAACAGGGTAACGAGTTGCATTTGTGCTTGTATCATCAGATATTGTTGCAACTGCAGAAGATCCTTGAGCACCTTGAGCACCCTGAGGTCCTTGTGGTCCTTGAGCACCTTGTGCACCCTGAGGTCCTTGAGGTCCTTGAATACCTTGTCTACCTTGAGTGCCTTGAGCACCTTGAGCACCTTGTGCACCCTGAGGTCCTTGTGGTCCTTGAGCACCTTGTGCACCTTGTGCACCCTGAGGTCCTTGAGGTCCTTGAATACCTTGTCTACCTTGAGTGCCTTGAGCACCCTGAGCACCCTGAGCACCCTGAGCACCTTGAGGTCCTTGTGGTCCTTGAGCACCTTGTGCACCTTGTGCACCCTGAGGTCCTTGAGGTCCTTGAATACCTTGTCTACCTTGAGTGCCTTGAGCACCCTGAGCACCTTGAGGTCCT